>Ga0207691_10006711_pt1 | contig 11099 bp, 10 predicted proteins | sample KBSM13metaG_FD_184327 | JGI IMG/M metagenome (GOLD analysis project Ga0207691, IMG submission 184327) | Miscanthus rhizosphere microbial communities from Kellogg Biological Station, Michigan, USA - KBS M1-3 metaG (SPAdes) (version 2) | ecosystem: Host-associated > Plants > Roots > Rhizosphere >...
ACGAAGTCATCGTGACCATGCGCGAAACCGGCAAGGACATGAGCTCCAAATACAAGGAAACCGCAATGGGCGGCCTCGCCGTCAACGTCGTGGAGTGCTAGGAAGCTGACCGCCGCCGGCCGGGGCTGCCGTGGCGCTGGCCGGCGGCTCCGGCTGTGCAACCTACAACTAGCGCCTGCAGCTGTGCAGGCCCTAGTTGTGCAGTGCCGCCCAAAGGTTCAGCGAGGATGCGTACACGATCCACGACAGGTAGGGCAGCATCAGCAGTCCTGCCGTCCGGCTGATCGGTCCGAAGAGCACCACCGTCACGGCCACGGCTACGGCCAAAGCCACGATGATCCCGAACGCGATCCACAGCGCCGGCGTCCCGAGCGCCGGGTACAGGGCGAAGAAGACCGGCGTCCAGAGCAGGTTCAGCCCCAACTGCACGCCGTAGGCTGTCAGGGCCGCTTTGGACCCCGGGGCGCGGCTGCGCCAGACCAGCCACGCCGCGACGGCCATGGCGGCGTACAGGACCGTCCAGACGGGCCCGAAAACCCAGTTCGGCGGGGACCACGGGGCCTTGTCCGCGGTGGCGTACCAGCCGTTGACGTGGTTGGCCGTGGCCAGGCCGCCCAAGGCCGCAACGAGCGCAGACGCGCCGAGGAACAGCAGCAGCGCGACCACCTGGGAGAAGCCGCCGCCCGTGCCGCTTCCGACGCCCTTAGAGTGGCCGCCGGGCGCCCCGGGACGGCCTTCCAGCGGTTGTTGCTGAGCGTGCATGAGACCAGCGTAACCGCCTGACCCGGACCGGCGGCAGGGTGCGGACCGATAGACTTGGGGCTGCATGTCCGCATGCCGCCGAAGCTCGTACCGCAATGATTGGATACCGCACCCTTGCGAGAATTCACTGCCCGTTTTGCCTCTGCCGAAGAGATTGCCAACTGGGATGCCCACGTCACCGCGAACCCCAACGGCGGCAATCTCCTGCAATCGGAAGCCTTCGCCGAGGTCAAACAGCACTTTGGCTGGAAGCCCTTGCACCTGGTGTACGAGTCGGCCGATTACACGAGCTACAACCTGGTCCTGGAGAAGTCCTTTCCGGTCCTCGGCAAGCTCTGGTACCTGATCAAGGGACCCGACGTGGCGTCGGTCGAGGACATCCCCGGGATCGTCGCGGCGAACGCGGACTTCGTCAAAAGGGCCAAGCTGGGCGTCTTCGCGATCAAGATCGAACCGGATGTTGTCTTGTCCGACGACGCCGCGCGGATCCTTGAGGGCGCCGGCCTGGTCAAGACCCACAACCTGCAGCCGAACGACTCCACGGCGCTGCTCGATATTGCGCCCGAGGAAAACCAGCTGCTGCGCAACCTGCATTCCCGGGGCCGCAACGCCGTGCGCCGCGCCATCCGCGAGGGCGTGGAAGTCCACAACGTCGAGCCCACGGAAGAGAACTTCCGGGCCATGTATGCCCTGATGACCACCACGGTGGAAGCCAAGTCCCAGGTCCGGGTGCGCGAGTACGAGTACTACCGCCAGTTCTGGACCAACTTCCTGGCCCGGGACCAGGGCAGGCTGCTCTTCGTGTACGAAAACGGGGTGCCCTCGGTGGGCGCGTTCGTGATCAACTACGGCCGCAAGGGAACGTACAAGGACGGCGGCTCCCTGCAGAAGCGTGGCCAGTACGGTGACTCGCACCTCGTGCAGTGGACCGCGATCAACCAGGTCAAGGACCTCGGCTGCACCGAATACGACTTCTGCGGCACGCCGCCGAGCCACAAGCTCAAGGACACGTCGAACCCGTTCCATGGGCTGGGGCTCTTCAAGACCAGCTTCAGCAAGACCGTGACCGACTTCGTCGGCTGCTATGACCAGGTTCTGAGCCCGCTGAAGTACAAGGCCTGGATGACGGCGGGGGAGCGCGTCGCACGCCAGGTCTACACCCGGCGCACGGGCCAGCAGTTTTACTAAACCGAGCCAAAGACAATCAAGGTCAGCCAGGACAGTGAGGAGGCCGGAATGAACAACGGAACCGACGGCCACCGCAGGCCACCCACGGACGGCCTGCCCCGGACCCAGCCGATGTCGGCCATGCAGGTGCGCCAGAACGCCGCCGCCAAGAGGATGCTGCGCCGCCTGGTCCAGGGCGAAAACCCGCCCACCGCGCCGATGAGCATCGTCGACCGGCTCGCCGGCAGCCCCTACGCCAACCCGATGATTCAGGTTGGCGGGGTGGATGCCGCAGCCCGCAAGACCATCGATTTCGCCCTGAAGCTGGCCGAATCCATGTTCCGGTACGGGGCCGGCGCCCTCGAAGTCGAGACCAGCATCATCGCCATCACCGCCGCGCTTGGCCTCAAGAACATCGAGGTGGACATCACCAACCAGTCGGTGGCCATCAACTACGCACCCAAGGACCAGACGCCCATCTCACTGCTGCGGGTGGTGCGGTCCTGGACCAACAACTACGCGGGCCTCTCGCAAGTGCACCAGCTGGTGACAGACATCGTGGCCGGCGGCGTCGGCCGCGAGGAAGCCGTGCGCCGGCTTGAGGACATCACCCGCAGCGCCAAGCCGTTCCCGCGGTGGATGGTCACCGTGGCCTTCGGCGTGTTCTCTGCCGTTTTCGTCGGTGTCCTGGGCGGCGGACTGGGCGCCTCGGTCGTCGCGTTCCTCTCCAACCTTCTGGTCAGCCTGCTGGCCCGCCAGCTGGGCCGCTGGCGTACGCCGGACTTCTTCATCACTGCCTCGTGTTCGTTCCTGGTGACCATCATCGCCCTGCTGCTGTGGCGCTTCGGCAGCCCGCTGGGAGTGCAGATTGCCCCCGAAATCGTGGTGGTCGGCGGGATCCTGCTGCTCCTGCCGACGGGACGCCTGGTGTCCTCGGTGCAGGATGCGATCAACGGCTTCCCCGTCACGGCGGCCGGCCGGTTCCTGTCCACCATGCTGACTTTCGGGGCGCTGGTCGCCGGCATCGCCGTCGGGTTCGTCGTGGGGGACATGACCGGCATGGATCCCATAGACGTCACCAAAACATTCCCGCCCAAGTATGACTTGTGGGTGATCGTCATCCTGATCGCCATTGCGGTGCTGATGATCGGCATCACGGAACAGACCAGCTGGAAGCTGCTGCTGCCGACGGCGGCCGTGGGGGTGGTGGGCTACCTGGTCCTCATCGGCGGCGACGCCCTGGGCATCGGATCCCGCTTCGCCCCGGCCCTCGCTGCCGTGGTGATCGGCCTGCTGGCCCGCGTCGTGGCCCTCCGGATGGGCGCCCCACAGCTGGTGGTGGCCGTTCCCGCCGCCCTGATTCTGCTCCCCGGACTCACTATATTCCGGTCGATGTATGTATTGACCATCGAGGAATCGGAGATTCTCATGGGCGCCGGCGGGATGCTCAACGCCGGGGCCATCGTGCTCGGTGTCGCTGCCGGCATCGTGCTCGGCGACACCCTGGCGCGGCCCCTGACGCGGAGCCTGGCGAGCAACGAACGGCGCAGGGCCCGCCGCCGCTAGATCTTGCGAGGAATGCCCGTCGGCTCCCCTAAGGCGCCGGGTTTCCCCACTTTTGCCGGGACGCGACGGCGTGTCAGCCCGCCGCGCCGGCGTGTCCCGGCGTCGTGGTGGCAAAGGTGGGGAAACTCCGCAGCGCCAAATCTCGCTCTGCTAGATCTTGTGCCGTCAGATCTTGCGCCGTTAGATCTTGCGCCGTCAGATCTTGCGCCGTTAGATCTTGCCTATCGGCAGCTTCTTCTCCGCCTGGAAGTCGTCCTCCACCCGGCCCTTGGCCCAGTAGCCGGAGAGGGACACCTGGGCCCGCTCCAGCCCGCGCTGCACGTAGAACACGTCCCGGAGGCCCTTCATGTAGCCCCGCTCGCCGTGGGCAAAGACCTGCACCCGGCCCTCGGGCCACTCGGCGTCGCGGACCGCCGTGACCAGCAGTTCGCTCTCACCGGCGGGGGCGCCCCCGCGCAGCAGCCAGCGCAGTTCGACGCCGGCCGGCCCGGCGATGGCCTGGACGTCGGCGTCGCTGTCCACTTCGAGCAGGGCGAGGCCGCGGGCATCCTCCGGCAGGGATTCGATCGCCGCGCCGATGGCCGGCAACGCTGATTCATCGCCGGCAAACAGGTACCAGTCCGCGGCCGGATCCGGGTTGTACCCGCCGCCGGGGCCGGTGAAAGTCAGTCGATCGCCGGGCTGGGCCGAAGCCGCCCAGGGGCCGGCGAGCCCCTCGTCGCCGTGGATCACAAAGTCAATGGCCAGTTCCTGCGCCGCCGGGTCCACCCAGCGGACCGTATAGGTCCGGGTGTGCGGCCACTGACTGCGCGGCATGGTTTCCCGGATGGCCCACAAATCCAGCGGATCCGGGTATTCGACGCCGGGTTGCGGAAAGACGATCTTGACGTACCGGTCCACATAGTCGTTGTTGACGAACCCGGCGAAGCCAGGGCCCCCGGCGATGATCCGGACCATGTGCGGGGAGAGCTGCTCCCTGCGCAGGACCGTCAGATCGGTCTGGGGGCGCGAGTTCCGGGTGGCGGTGGTGGCTGCGGGGACGGATGTCATGCAGCTAAGCCTAACCAAGAACCCCCGGCGGGAGCATTGCGCGGAGGCCTGTTACGGCAACGGCGGAAGCTCCCAGTCGACCGTGCCGTTGCCTTGTTCCAGCAGCAGGGCGTTGGCCCGGCTGAAGGGCCGGGACCCGAAGAAGCCGCGCGAGGCCGATAGCGGGCTGGGGTGGGCGCTGGCGATCACGGCGGCGGACCCCAGCAGCGGCCGCACGGACTCGGCATCCTTCCCCCACAGGATCGCCACCAGGGGGGCATGGCCCGCACCGGATACGGACGAGCGGCCGGCGACGGCCCGGATGGCCGCCGCCGTCACGGCCTCCCAGCCTTTGTTCCGGTGCGAGCCCGCCGCGCCGGCACGGACGCTGAGCACCCTGTTGAGCAGCAGTACGCCTTGGTCAGCCCAGTGGCTGAGGTCCCCGTGGACGCGCGGGGGGAAGCCGAGATCGGCCTGAAGTTCCTTGTAGATGTTTGCCAGGCTGCGGGGGATCGGCCGGGTGGCGCCGTCCACGGCGAAGGACAACCCCACGGCGTGCCCCGGCGTCGGATACGGGTCCTGGCCCACCACCAGCACGCGGACGCCGGCCAGGGGCTGCCGGAAAGCCCGCAGCAGGTTTGCCGGCGAGGGCAGTACACCATGCCCGGCGGCCACTTCGCCCGCGACAAAGGCGAGGGCTTCGCGCAACTGCGCCTCCACCGGCGCCAGCGGCTCCGCCCAGTCCGGAGCAACCAGCGCGTCCAGCGGCCGGCGGGCCAGGTCCGCGAAGCTGAGGGTGTCCGCGGCTGCGGGCTCCAGCTCGAACAGCGCGTCGGGTTCACTGGCGGGGTCAGACTCGGCATCAAACACAGCACCCATTCTTCCCCAGCTGCGGCCCGTTTCTGCGCCCGCCCGAATGACAACCCTGTCATTCGGCCGTAGCATGGGGACTGACTTTTTACCGGATCCAGCCAGGTTTTTTGGAATCAGCCAGGGAGTGTGTCGTGGCCGAAACAGCGCAAGAGCACGTGCTCGCGGGGGATTCTGCTGTCTTCCCAACCGCCGGCGCGAGTCCGGACGGGGTGTCGGCGGAGTCTGCGCTGAGCGCCCGCGACCAGCAGATGCTGGCCTTGGAACGGCAATGGTGGAAGTACGCCGGGGCCAAGGAACAGGCCATCCGTGAGCTGTTCGATCTGTCCGCCACGCACTACTACCAGATCCTCAATGCCCTCATCGATACCGAGGATGCGCTGGCCCACGATCCCATGCTGGTCAAGAGATTGCGTAGACTACGTACATCACGCCAACGTGCCCGCACTGCCCGTCGTCTGGGAACAGATTCGTAAAGTCGCGTCACGAGCAGCCGGATGCGCACGTCCTGTTGCGTCCGTTCCGGCCTCGGGCACCCCGTATGAAATCAGCAAGGACGTCGTTTTACCATGACCAAATACGCTCGGGATGAATTTGATCGGGTCCCGGAGACCTCTGCCCGGCAGGGAGTCCACCGGGCCGTCGCGGCATCGCGGCGGCGGAGCCTGGCGCCGATCCTGGCGGCCGGCTGCGTAGCCCTGGCCATCGGCCTGGTGGCCTTCCTGATCCTGCCGAAGCTCGGCTTCTCCGCAGGCCAGGCCGCGGCCGTGACCGCCGGTGGCAGCGCGTCCGCATCTGCCAGCAGCAGCCCGTCCGCCACGAGCACCGTGAGCCCCAGTCCGACGCCGACGAGCCCGGAGCCGGCCGGCACGGACGCCGCCGCGCCGGCGGCTTCGCCGTCAGCTACGCCGAGCGCCACAGCCGCCGCTGTCGACAAGACGCAGCCGGTGACGATCTACAACGCGACCACCACCGCCGGCCTCGCCACCCGCGTCGGCGGCACCGTCACCTCCGACGGCTGGGTCCTGGGCGAGACAGGCAACTGGGGCGGTGTCCCGCAACAGACGTCGGTGATCTTCTACAGCGGCATCGAGCAGAAGGACAATGCGGAGGCACTCGGAGCCCTCCTCGGCGTGGACACCCTCGTGGACTCTGCCGAGTTCAACATGCCCCTTGTCGTCGTGCTCGGCCCCGGCTACCAGTAGCCAATCCGGTTACGCCTCAATAACTATTAGGCGGCGGCCCTGCCCGCCGCCGGCGTTCCTGGGGGACGCTGTGGGTACAGTATCTGCGGATTTCTCTTCGCAGTCCGCGGCGCACATCGAGGTGGGCCGCACGCAAGCTAGCTGAAAGTGTGGACACCATGGCACTGGGAACCGTCAAATGGTTCAACGCCGAAAAGGGCTACGGCTTCATCTCCGTGGACGGTTCCGAGAACGACGTCTTCGTGCACTGGTCCGCGATCGTCGGGGAAGGCTACCGCGCCCTGGACGAGGGCCAGCGGGTGGAACTGGAAGTCGGCGAGGGCGAAAAGGGCCCGCAGGCCGAAAGCGTCCGGCCCGCCTAGTGGTACTGGCTGCCGTCACGAACGCCCCAAGGAACGCGGCCGGGCGCCGCGGAGGACATTTGCCGTTGGGCCGCGCCCTGGCGGCGGGCACAGTAGCGGCCCTGGCCCTGACGGGCTGCCTGGGCCCCGCGGGCAGCGCCCGCGTGGCCAGCGCGGACGCCAGCGGTGACGGCACCCTGCGCATCGGCCTGATCCTGGACAACACCGGCAAGCAGAACTTCCTCAACGCTTCCGAGCTCGCGGCGGCCAAACTTGCCGTCAAGGAGATCAACGCTGCCGGCGGGCACAAAGGCAAACCGGTGGAGCTGCTGCCGGAAACCATCAGCACGGACACCGCAGCCCAGGCGAAAGCGCTGGTTGCCGCCAAGGCCGACGTCGTGATCGGCCCGACCGATTCCAGCCGTGCCCCGGCCGCCATCGACGTGCTGGCCAACGCCAAGGTGGCCGTGATCTCCCCGGCCAACACCGCCGCCGCGCTCAGCAACTACAAGAGCGGCGGCTACTATTTCCGCACCTCGGCCGCCGACACCGCCCAGGCCTCCGTCCTCGCCAAACTGGTCAAAGACGGCGGCGCCAGGACCCTGGCGGTGCTGCATGAGGAAGGCGACTACGGCAAAGACGTCGCCGCCGCCGTCGGCGGTGCGGCGAAACAGTCCGGACTGGAAGTGGTGGCGGACGCGGAGTTCACCCCCGGCCAGGCGCAGCAGGCTGTCGCCGCCGCTAAGGCCGCCAACCCCGACGCCGTCATCCTGGTCTCGCGCGACGGCGCACAGGGCGCCATCGCCGAGCTGAACAACGCCGGCCTCGCCGGCAAGAAGCTGGTCCTCAGCGACGGAGCAGTCAGCAAGTACGGCGCTGGCCTGGGCGCCCGGGCGCTCGAGGGTGCACGCGGGATCCTGCCCGGCGTGTTTCCCTCCGCCGCCTTCCAGGCGGACCTCGTGGCCGTTGATCCCGGGCTGAAGGACATGGTGTTCGCCGCCGAGACGTACGACGCCGTCGTCCTGGCCGCCGTCGCCGCCGCCGCAGCAGAGGACGACGCCGGGACCTCCATCGCGGCGTCCCTCGTCGCGGTCTCCGGCGGAACCCCCGCGGCAGGCGGAACGGGGGCCGGCGGCAGCCAGCCGCCCAGCGAGTCATGCACGAGCTACAAGGACTGCGTCGGCGTCCTCCGGGCAGGCCAGCGGCCCGACTACGACGGCCAGTCCGGACGGATCAACTTTGATGCCCACGGCGACATCACCGAAGCGAACTACATGGTTTCGACTTACGGCGAGGACAACCTGCCCACGGTGGACGGCACGGAAGCCGCGAGCAGCAGCGGCGGCTGATCGCTCGTAGCGTATTGTGCCCGCGTGGCGGCCGGTTCCGGCCGGCCACTGCTTGCACTCTCCCCGGGGGAGTGCTAATTATTGATTTAGCACTCCAGCGCACTGACTGCTAACACGACGCCCGGTCCGCCCGGCCGCGAAGTGGGGCAGCCGGTCCAGGAGCTAAAGAAACACCTTGCTGGGGTGAGATCCCGGACCCGGCGGCATACAGAGGCCGCGGGGTAGGGATCGTCCGTCGCGGGCACCACAGCGAAGGTTCATTCTTAACGACTGTCCCGAAAGGACTACTGCCGTTATGGCCAAGATCATTGCATTTGATGAAGAGGCACGCCGCGGTCTTGAGCGGGGCCTGAACATCCTCGCCGACGCCGTCAAGGTCACCCTCGGCCCGCGGGGACGCAACGTCGTCCTCGAAAAGAAGTGGGGCGCCCCCACGATCACCAACGATGGTGTTTCCATCGCCAAGGAGATCGAGCTGGACGATCCCTACGAAAAGATCGGCGCCGAGCTGGTCAAGGAAGTTGCCAAGAAGACGGATGACGTCGCAGGCGACGGCACCACCACGGCAACCGTGCTGGCACAGGCCCTGGTCAAGGAAGGCCTGCGCAACGTCGCGGCCGGCGCTGACCCGCTGTCCCTCAAGCGCGGCATCGAGAAGGCTGTTGACGCGGTCACCATCGAGCTCCTGGCCTCCGCCAAGGAAATCGAGACCAAGGAAGAGATCGCCGCCACCGCGTCCATCTCCGCCGGCGACAACGAGATCGGCGCCCTGATCGCCGAAGCCCTCGACAAGGTCGGCAAGGAAGGCGTCATCACCGTCGAGGAGTCGAACACGTTCGGCCTCGAGCTGGAGCTGACCGAAGGCATGCGCTTCGACAAGGGCTACATCTCCGCCTACTTCGTCACCGACGCCGAGCGCCAGGAAACGGTCCTTGAGGATCCGTACATCCTGATCGTCAACTCCAAGATCTCCAACGTCAAGGAACTGGTTGCTGTCCTGGAAAAGGTCATGCAGTCCAACAAGCCGCTGCTGATCATTGCCGAAGACATCGAGGGCGAGGCCCTGGCCACCCTGATCGTCAACAAGATCCGTGGCACCTTCAAGTCCGTCGCCGTCAAGGCTCCGGGCTTCGGCGACCGCCGCAAGGCGCAGCTGGCCGACATCGCCATCCTCACCGGTGGCCAGGTCATCTCCGAGGAAGTCGGCCTCAAGCTTGAGACCGCCGGACTCGAACTCCTTGGCAAGGCCCGCAAGGTTGTTGTCACCAAGGACGAGACCACCATCGTCGAGGGTGCAGGCGACGCCGACCAGATCGCCGGCCGCGTGTCCCAGATCCGCGCCGAGATCGAGAACTCCGATTCCGACTACGACCGCGAGAAGCTGCAGGAGCGCCTGGCCAAGCTGGCCGGCGGCGTTGCAGTCATCAAGGCCGGCGCCGCAACCGAGGTCGAGCTCAAGGAACGCAAGCACCGCATTGAGGACGCCGTCCGCAACGCCAAGGCTGCTGTCGAAGAGGGCATCGTCGCCGGCGGTGGCGTTGCCCTGATCCAGGCCGGCGCCAAGGCATTCGCGAACCTGCAGCTCTCCGGTGACGAAGCAACGGGCGCGAACATCGTCCGCGTTGCCATCGACGCCCCGCTGAAGCAGATCGCCTTCAACGCCGGCCTCGAGCCCGGCGTCGTCGTGGACAAGGTCCGCGGCCTGCCCGCAGGCCACGGCCTCAACGCCGCCACCGGCGAGTACGTCGACCTGCTGGCCGCCGGCATCAACGACCCGGTCAAGGTAACCCGCTCTGCCCTGCAGAACGCGGCTTCCATCGCCGGCCTGTTCCTCACCACCGAGGCCGTTGTAGCCGACAAGCCCGAGAAGGGTGGCGCCCCGATGGGCGGCGGCGACGACATGGGCGGCATGGGCGGCATGGGCGGTTTCTAACCACCCGCGCCAGCCATTACCGGCTGTTCGACGACGGCGGTCCCACCTTCGGGTGGGGCCGCCGTCGCCGGTTAAGCGCGGCACCTGGCCAAGGGAGCGTCGGTGGGCGTCGGCGGGTTCTGGCAGGATAGGTCAGTGACGATTACAGCAGCGGCCGACGGTTCGGCCTTAGGAAATCCCGGCCCGGCCGGCTGGGCCTGGTACGTGAATGACGACTGCTGGCGGGCCGGCGGATGGCCCCACGGCACGAACAACCAGGGCGAACTGATGGCGGTGCTGGACCTGTTCCGGGCAACGGCGCACATGCCCGGGGAAGACCTGCTGATCCTCTGCGACAGCCAGTACGTCATCAACGCCGTGACCAAGTGGATGCCCGGCTGGAAACGCAAGGGCTGGCGCAAAGCCGACGGCAAGCCGGTGCTGAACGTGGACCTCCTCAAGGACATCGACCAGGCGCTCGTGGGCCGCAAGTACACCTTCGAGTGGGTGCGGGGCCACGCGGGGCACGAGCTCAACGAGGCGGCGGACGTCCGCGCCCGGGCAGCGGCCACGGCGTACCAGCAGGGCGTGGCCGTCCGGCAGGGTCCCGGGTTCGGCACCCCGGAGGGCGAACCGCCAGCGGGCAAGACACCGCAGGACAAGACACCGCAGGGCGAGACACAGCCCGCCGCCCCGCAGCCCGACGCCCAGCCCGCCGCCACCCCTGCGGCCGCCGCCCCTGCGGCCCGGCCGCAGGCAGCCCCGGCGCCAGCCGGCCAGCAGGAACTCTTTGGCGCGCCGGGGACCTACGACGAACCGGACCTCTTCAGCGAACTCGAAGAAGAACCTGCCGTAGACCGGGCGGAGGCCAGCGCCGAAGCCGTCGTCGAGTCCCTCG
>Ga0207691_10006712_pt1 | contig 11099 bp, 11 predicted proteins | sample KBSM13metaG_FD_184327 | JGI IMG/M metagenome (GOLD analysis project Ga0207691, IMG submission 184327) | Miscanthus rhizosphere microbial communities from Kellogg Biological Station, Michigan, USA - KBS M1-3 metaG (SPAdes) (version 2) | ecosystem: Host-associated > Plants > Roots > Rhizosphere >...
GCCGACCCATATCGCCAGCTTGCCCGACTTCGCTCCGCGCGGGCCGCCGCTCACGGGCGCATCGAGGAGAGAGATATTTTTCGCCGTAAATTGCGCGTGCAGTTTGCGAATGACAGTAGGTGAGTTCGTTGACAGGTCAAACCACGCGGCGCCCGACGGCATGCTCTTGATAAGCTCATCGGCAACCGCTTCGACTTCGCGCGGACCGGGCAGCGACGTAAAAACGACCTTGCAGTCAGCACCTATGTCACCGGCTGAATCGGCCCACTTTGCGCCGGCCTTTATATGCGGCGCGCTCGCATTACGGCGTATGTCGTTAACCAACAACTCGTGCCCGGCTTTCTGAAGATTGAGCGCCATTGAAGCGCCCATCGTTCCAAGTCCGATGAATCCAACATGCATAGTCGTGTTCCTTTCGAAAAACAGTTGAGCGCGTCACGCCAAGATCAGGTGCGCGACAAGGCGGGAAACGATTGCTGTGCGGCGATTCATTATATGATGCCGCCAGGAGGAGATAACAATGCGCATACTGAACGCTGCCTTATGCGGTCTTGTGGTTGCAGCGCATGGCTTTGCTGCAGCAGAAATACAGGAACTGAAAATACCGAAAGGCGCCGGCGGCATCGGATTTCTTCCGCTGCTCGTCATGGAGCAGCAAAAGACGATCGAGAAATATGCCGGGCAGCTCGGTAACAAAGGGCTCAAGGTAACTTACGCGAATCTCGGCGGCCCTGCGGTTGTGAACGATGCGCTGCTCTCGGGCGCTGCGCATATGGCGCCCGCCGGCCCGCCCGCGTTTCTGTTTTTATGGGACCGCTCACGCGACAGTGTGCAAATCACCGGCATTGCCGCCATGAGCTCGCTGCCGATGTATCTCAACACGACCAATCCAAATATCAAGGCGCTGCGTGACATTACCGAGAAGGACAAGATGGCGATCACGGCAGTGAAAGTCTCGATACCGGCAATCATCATGCAGATGGCAGCGCGCAAGGAATTCGGCGAAAAAGAAACCTTTCGCTACGATCGCTACACCGTCGGTCTGCCGCATCCGGATGGCGTTGCCGCTATGCTGTCCGGCATTAGCGAAATCAATCTGCATTTCACTTCGCCGCCCTTTCATGCGCGCGAGCTCAAGGATCCGCGCGTGCGCACCATCCTTGCTACCGACGACGTGATGGGCGGCTCGACGACGTTCACCATGCTTTACACCACAAAAAAGTTTCGCGACGAGAATCCACTCACGTATAAGGCTATTGTCAGCGCGGTGAAGGACGCGATCGAATACATCAACAAGGAAAAGCGCGGCGCGGCGCAGATTTACTTCGATTCGATTGGCGGCAAAGGCGAAACGATCGAGGAGATCATGACCACCTTGAGTGATCCTAAGAATGTCATCACCATGGTGCCGCAGAACACCCTCAAGTATGCGCAGTTCATGTACGACATCGGCTCCCTGAAACACCGTGCGACGTCATGGAAAGAGCTCTTCTTTCCCGAGGTTCACGATCTGCCCGGAAACTGATGATGCGTCGCGACTTGACAGCGCTTCAGTGGATTTTTTTGACGGGATTATTTTATCTGGTTGTCGTTGGCGCAAGCGCGCTTCACGCGGCACCAGCTGACACGTTTCCCAACCGGCCCGTGCGGCTGATCGTGCCGTTTCCGCCGGGCGGCGGAACGGATATTCTGGCGCGTCCGATGGCGCAGAAACTGACGGAACGCTGGGGCCAGCAGGTAATCGTCGACAACCGCGCGGGCGCGGGCGGCACCATCGGTGCGGACCTCACCGCCAAGTCATTGCCTGACGGCTATAGCATGATGCTCGGCACGAATGGCACACATGGCATCAATCAAAGCCTTTACCGCACGATGCCCTACGATACGCTGAAGGATTTCACGCCGGTCACTCTGGTAGCCATAGCGCCGAACATTCTCGTGCTGCATCCGTCCGTCAGCGCCGCAACAGTCCAGGAGTTGATTGCATTGGCCAGAGCGAAGCCCGGCGCGCTCAACTACGCATCACCCGGCAACGGCACGCCGCCCCATCTCGCCGCGGAAATATTCAAACGCATGGCCGGCGTAAGCATGACTCACGTGCCGTACAAAGGCGCCGGTCCTGCCGTCATCGATCTGCTGGCAGGCCAGATGCAGGTTATGTTCGCGAATGCGCCGGTGGTGCTGCCGCATATAAAGGCGGGCAAGCTGCGCGCGCTGGCAACGACGAGTGCGCAGCGCTTGAGTATCCTGTCTGAATTCGCAACCATCGCAGAAAGCGGAGTGCCGGGCTACGAAGCCGACACCTGGTACGGAATCTTTGCGCCGGCACGCTTGCCGCCCGAAATTCTGAAGAAGCTGAATGCAGACCTGGCGCACGTCCTCATGTTGCCGGAAATAAAGGCGCTGTTTGCGAGTCAGGGCACTGAAGTCGTCGCAAATTCGGCGGAAAAATTCCGGCCTATGGTCCAGGCTGAAGTTGCGAAGTGGGCACGGGTAATCAAGGAAACCGGCATTCGCATCGACTGACGCGCGATGTCGCTCAGTTCTTCGGCGTTGCGTCGAGGCGCACGATCAAATCCTTCGACGCCTTTTCGTAAGCGGGATATTTTTTCATCACGAGCGGATCGTGACCCGGCACGATATGGTCGATCGAGTCCGCGAGGCGGCGCAGGGTCCGGTACCCTTCCAGCATCTCCGGCTGATTGACCACGGTTACGTACGGGCGATAGTTGACGAAGTTCTCATAAAAGTGGCTCGTGTCCGACGCGAGCACGACCATACCGCGTGCCGTGTTGACGCGAACGCATTGCATACCCGGCGTGTGCCCGCCAAGTCGATGCAGGCTGATGCCGGGTGCCAGCTGCGCCTCGCCGTCATAAAACTGGATCTTGCCGGCAAAGTTCAAGCCAATCAGGCCGGCGACGTCGTCCACATCGTATGAGTGGGCAGTTTTCTTGTACGCCATGTAACGGCCGGTTGCGTACTCCATTTCCTTATCCTGCAAATGGAAAGTCGCGTTCGGAGGTTTGCCGAAATTGCCGGCGTGATCGTAGTGCAGGTGCGTGAGAATCACATCAGTGACTGCAGCCGCCTTGATGCCAAGCTCTGCCAGTGCTTCGATCGGACAGCACAGGAACGTGCGCTTACGCGCAGTTGCGTCCTCCTGTGTGAATCCGGTATCGATGATAAACGTCTTGTCCGGTCCTATCGCAGCCCACACAAAGTAGTCCATCGGCATCGGAACGTCATGCGGATCGCCGCCGAGAAAATGGCTCGAGCTGCGTGCATCGCGCGTGCCGTAGCGCAGCGCGAACACTTCGTACTTCGGAAGATTCAAAGCGTCTCCCCGGGTGTTGTTCCGTCTGGTTTAGCGAGCACCAGCGGCGCGGTTCGCTATGCCGTCAGCGCTCTGCATGACAAGACGCTCACGGCACTGTGGGGCCTTCGCCGGCGACGGTCGTACGATGGAGCACGCGCGGATGTTCCGAGATGGCGTACGGCCGCGCCCGATGCAGTGCTGCACGGTTGTCGTACGTGACCAGATCGCCGACGGTCCAGTGATGAAGGTAAGTGAATTCTTCGCGCGTTGCAAAGTCGAGCAATTCCTTCAGCAGCGCGCGGCCTTCTTCTTCCGGCATGCCGACGATGTGCGACGCGTGTGAACCGACATACAGCGCTTTGCGGCCGTTGACCGGGTTGCTGCGAATGATGGCCTGTGGTACCGGTGGAAAACGGCGGTCTTCTTCCTCGTTGGTCAGTTGGATACCGAGGTGGCGCCGCGAGTAACCGTAGCGATGAATCGCGACTTGTCCCTCGAGCGCGCGCTTGCGTTCGTCGGGCAGAGCGTCATACGCCGCGCGTAAGCTCGCGAACTGCGTATCGCCGCCATCGGGCGGCAGTTTGCGCGCATGCAGGAGCGACGCCTTGGCGGGTACGCGCTTGAAAGAACTGTCCGAGTGCCAGTTGCGCTGGCCGAGCCGATACTGAACGCGCGGATCGTCGGCGCTCATGAGCTTGCCAGCGGGGTCCAGATTCGTGATAACGGAAACCTGACGCACGGTGAAATTATTTGCGATGTGGCCCTGTGTAGTCTCGAGATCACCAAAGCGCCGGCTGAATGCTATCTGCGCTTCGTCGTCGAGATTCTGTCGCGGAAAGACGAGCACCGAATAGGTTTCGAACGCGTCTTCGACTGCTGCAAATGTTGCGTCGTCGAGCGGCGCAGTCAGATCGACGCCGGTGATCTCTGCACCGAATACCGGCGTCAATGGCCGGACTGTCAGTGCGACCTTTTCCTGAGTGGCGGCTATGGTCATAAATTACCTGTTAGTTAGTTTCGACGCGGCCGCAGATTAGCGGCCGTGCGCCGCGGTTCTGGAAGACAGATAGTGTTGGCCGCGCGGATGCGGTGTGTTGGCGGCTGCCGGATCGCGCGCGGGTCTGAGCCCGTCGCGCGCTTGTGCGCGATGCATGATGCGACGGTCGTGTGCATCGAACGGATCGCGGTGATGCATCACACACCGGTTATCCCAGACGACGATATCACCGACGTGCCACGTGTGATGCCATGCCAGGAATTCCTGCGTCGCGTGTGCCCACAGTACGTCAAGAAGCTGCTCGGATTCTTCTATCGCCAATCCATGGATGTATGCATTGCGCCGGCGGCCGAGATAGAGCGCGTTGCGGTGCGTCTCCGGATGAGTGCGCACCAGCGGATGCGTTGCACCGGGACAGGCGCGGACGTCGGTGACCGGCGAGAACCCTTCGCGCAACTGACCGCCGGCGTTGTATGTTGTGTCGTTCTTGACCGTCAGAGCATCGATGCGCTTGCGCAGGCCGGGGGTTAGCGTCTCGAGCGCGAGATACATGTTCGAGAAACTCGTATTGCCGCCCGCCCGCGGAACTTCGAGCGCATGGAGAATGCTCGCTGACGGAGGGAACTCGCGATATGAAGTATCGGAATGCCAGATCACTTCGTCGTCGCCGAGCCCGCCGATCGGCACACCGTTTTCGATCAGGTTCGAGATCACGGAAACGTGTTTGTTGTCGCGCGGCTTCTGCCCCTTGCTCACCGGCGGCACTTCATCAAGCACGCCGAAGCGGGCGCTGAATGCCGTGAGCGCATCGTCAGTCAGACTTTGCCCGCGTACCACGATGACCAGGTGATCGAGCCACACTTGGTGCAACGCTGCGAAAGCCGTATCGTCAAGATTGCGCACATCGAATCCGCTCACAACTGCGCCGAGCGCGCTCGGGGACGGCTCGATTTTCAACTGCGTCCCCTCAACAACCTGAACCACGCTATGTCTCCTCGATGTTGCCGGCGCGCCCGCACGGTCGCCGCGATGGCTGCCGATGCTATTTCCTTCTATGATAGCACCGCGCCGTGATCCAACAATAAGCAGCGCTGGAGGAGTTCGATGAGCGATTGCATGACAAGCATCGCACGTATGCGATGCAGACCAATAGCTTCGATGCACGCGCTTGTGACGCTCGCCATAACGTATTCATGCGCATACTCGATGGCAATGGCGGCCGACTGGAAGCCGGCTGCGCAAGTCGAGATTGTCGTGCCGAATTCGCCGGGCGGCGGTAATGACGCGGTCGCACGACTCATGCAAAAAATAGTGCAGGACCGGCGGCTCGTACCGACGCCGGTAGTCGTCGTCAACAAGCCGGCGGGCGGCGGCAGCGCCACACTGAGCTATCTTGGTCAGAAGCTCAATGATCCGCACACGCTCGCCGTGGTGTCGATCACTCAGCAGTTGACCTATATCGGCGGCACTACCGCGCAGGGTTATCGCGATTTCACGCCGCTAGCGACTATGATAGGCGACTTTATCGGCTTTGCGGTGCGCGCGGATTCGCCGATCACATCAGGCAAAGATCTCATCGAGCGGCTCAAGAAGGATCCCGCCGCGCTGACAACAGGCGTCACTGCGCTCGGCGGAAACAATCACATTGCGCTGGTCATGGCAGCACGTTCCGCGGGTGTCGACACGCGCAAGCTCAAGACGCCCGTATTTCAATCATCCGGAGACTCGGTGACGGCGCTGCTCGGCGGTCATATCGATGTGCACGCAGGCAGCGTCGGTCCGCTCGCGAAACAACTCGAAGCCGGCCGTATAAGAATAGTTGCAGTCACGTCAGAGCAGCGCCTGGCCGGGCCGCTCGCTGCGATTCCGACGTGGAAGGAGCACGGCATCGCGGGAACATTCAATACATGGCGCGGCATTTGGGCGCCCAAGGGCTTAAGCGCCGATCAGATCGCTTATTGGGACGATGCGCTCGAAAAACTTTCGCGCGATCCGCAGTGGAAAGAAAATCTCGCGGCCAACCAGTGGGAAAGCGATTACCGCAACAGCCGCGACACGCGGCGCTATCTGGATGGGCTGCACGCGGAATTGCGCGATGTACTCAAAGAGCTCGGACTCGCGAAGAAGCTCGATTGACGTACCAGTTGGCAGCAAGACGGTTTCAAACCGGAGAAGGAGCGCACGATCATGCTAAAACTTTCAACTGCGCTGATGTCGACATGCGCAGTCATCGCGGCACCTTGCGTCGCCGCCGACACTTTTCCAAGCCGTCCGGTCCGCTGGATCGTGCCCACCCCGCCGGGCGGCGGCACAGACGCCGTAGGCCGCATCGTCGGTTCGAAATTAAGCGAGCTGTGGAAGCAGCAGGTTGTAATCGACAACCGCGGCGGCGCACAAGGCGGTCTCGGCACCGCACTGGGTGCGAAGGCCGCGCCCGATGGCTACACCATTACATTCGCCTATACGGGGCCGATCGCCGTAAACCCGCATCTTTACAGCAGTCCGGGTTATGACGCGCTGCGCGACTTCGCCGCTATTTCAAGACTCACTCAGCAGCCGATGGTCATGACGGCGCATCCGTCGATGCCCTTCCACACGCTGAAGGAGCTCGCCGCCTACGCGAAACAGAATCCCGGCAAACTCTCGTTCGCGTCGAGCGCATCAGGTCAGCAACTCGCGGGCGAGCTCTTCAAGCTCACGACCGGTACGGACATCGTGCATATCCCGTACAAAGGGGCCGGCCCTGCGGTACTCGATCTCCTCGGCGGTAATGTCAATCTAATGGTTTCCAATCCGACGTCGGTGGTGCCGCACATCAAGTCCGGCAAGCTTCGTGCGCTCGGCGTGCTTGGCGCCAAACGTGTCGAGGCGCTGCCCGACGTCCCGGCAGCAGCGGAGTCCGGCTATCCGGAACTCGCCTCGGTGAACGAGTGGTACGGCGTCATAGCACCGGCAGCAACACCGCACGCAGTGGTAGCGGCGCTCAATGCGGGCATCCTGCGCGCCTTGAATTCAGCCGATGTGCAGCAGCGTCTGCAGGCGCTCGGTATGTCGGCGGCGCCGAGCACGCCTGCCGAGTTCGACAGACAAATGCGAGATGATTATGCGCTGTGGGGAAAAGTCGTGAAATTGTCGGGTGCGAAAGCGGATTGATCGGTAGGGGCGCGATTTCAGTCCCGCGGAGACAATCCGCTTGCGGCCAGGTGCTGCCGTTCGGGATCGCCGCGGGAATTTCCCGTGAGCGGCCGTTCGCGTCAACACGCCGAAGTAGCGATGACGGTGGACGCGCTGCGGCGGCACTAAGCGGCGAGGCGGTCTGTGAGTTCCAGCGGCGTCAGGCGCAGCGGAGCGTTCCTGCTCGGGCCGGGCTTTAGTGCTCTCGTAGAGCAGGCGCTCGGGATCGCGCGGCCGGTCCATGGTGAATGGCGCGCGGGCGCAGTAACGCAGCAGCCGCCCGCGCCCCCCGCGGTCAGCGTCATGAAGCTGCTGACCTGGCCGCATTCGCGACACCGCGTCGAAATTGGTGGCGGGTTACCAACGACAACGGCTTACGAGCTGACGTGATCCTTGCGCTTGACCAGCTGACATACCGGTACAGTCCCGCTCTCCGGGCGGAGGCAGGGGCCCGCCCGGCCTCCTACCCGATCCTGTGCACGAACCTAGCGGAAGAAGATCGACAGACCAAAGAAGAGTCCTGTCTGGTTGTCGCCCTTCTGCAGATCGCGCCAGCGCAGTTCCCCAAAGGCGGCGACGTTCGGGTTAAAGAAGTATTTTGCTCCGCCCTGTGCACCCCACGAAAACGAGTTATCGAGACCCGACCCGCCAGCGCTTCCGGCGAACAGGCCTACGTAGGGCAACCACGGTGAGGCCGTCGGAAAGTGAAAGTTTCCGAACACGCCCGCATCCCAGAAGTCTGAGCTGCTACCGTTCTTCACCTTGGTGTAGGAAGCGTCAAGGCCGAGCTCAAGATTGCGGTTGAGGAAGTAGCCGTAGCGGCCAACCACCCCATACGAACTATTGGGTTCAAAGTTGATTGTCGCTGAGACGCCAACCTCGCTCGTGCCTTTATCGGGAAGATATGATGGGGGCACTAGCTGCGCATGAGCGCCGGTCATCAATGTGGCCGCGAAAACGCTGGTGGCACCAAGTTTTGTTAGTACATGCATGACGTTCTCCGTAAAGGTATTGAGGTGTACATTTGTGATGAGGCCGCTTGTTACTATACGCGGCGTCACAAAAGCAAGGCCAGACATTCGTTAAGAAAGACGTTACACACTGTCGTGTTCTTGCAACATAACACCGCCGGGCTGACACGCGCTTTGTGCGCAAGACCATCGGACTAACTTTCTTGCTTCCTCGATCAGCCGTCTTGGCACTGAATGCGGGCTGGGGGGTCGAAGCCGCCCGGGCCGGCATCGGGTAGATCGCATAGCGGCTGGCCGCAGGCGGGCGCGATCTGGGGTGGTGCCGTCGGCTCGCCCAGGTGGATGAGGATGTCGTGGATCGTGGGCGGGTCGGTGATGAAGGCGATGACGCGGATCTGAAGCGCCGCGGAGCGGGCACACGAGGGGAAAGACTTCATAGATGCGGCCGAGCAGCCGCGCCCAGGCGTAGCGGGCGGCGCGACGCTGGGCCGGTTTGGCGGCGGGTTGGGGATTAGCTGCGGGCGGCGGTGTCGTCGCGGCGGCTAGGGCGATGGCAGCGATGCGCAGTCGTGAGTTGGGCGCGAGCACGCCGAAGTAACGGTGGCGCGAACGTCAGCTTCCCTCAAAGATGACAGTCAGCTTTCCAGGAACATCGACGGGCGGCTCAGGGTCCGCTAGCAGCCAGTCGTAAAACGGTTCAAGCGTTGACGGGGCGGCTGCCTAATTAGCGCCGCGCTTCCAGCACGTCGGCCACCCAGTCCCACATAAACGCTGATCCGATGCTGATGTTATCCACCTGGCAGTGGTGGTAGCCGCCTTCTTCACGCGTGAATATCTTGAGCTCTTTGCGCTGAGAGCCTGCCGCAGCCATCATGTTTTGCACATGCTCGAAAGGCGCCTGCTGATCGCCTTCGCCGTGTACTAATAGGTACGGGCAGCGCATTTTCTGTATGACGCCGTCTAGTTTGAATCCCTCAAGCTTCTTGAACGCTTCTTCTTTCGTCTTCACATCGAACACCCACAGCAGGTGCTGCCACGGTACCGATAACGACAGAACTTCGCCGCGCTCGATACGCTCGAGGCGTTGCTTCCACTTGGTGTGATAGTCCCATTCCGGTCCCCATGAAATGCAGCACGCGAATCGCGGATCCATCGATGCGGCGCGCGGCGCATAGTAGCCGCCGAGACTGAGTGCCATGATGCCGATGCGCTTGGGATCGAACTCCGGACGTGCGGCGAGAAAGTCATAGGCGGCTCCCGCATGGCGCTCCGTTTCGTGATGCAGCGGCAGATTGCGAAAGCGGATGGCCTCGCCGTTGCCCGGGCCGTCCAGAATCAGACATGACACGCCGCGCGCGACGAGATCCGGCACGCCGCGGAAGTACTGGATCTCTTTGGTGACATCGAACCCGTCGAGGAACAGCATGATCGGGCCTTTGCCTGTCCGGCCCGGCACCGGATCTGCATGCACGATGATGCCCGGCAGACTGGTTCCTTCATACGGCACTTCGACGTGCTCGATGCGCGGCCGCGTGATCAGACCGGCGGCTTTTTTGAAAGCCTGCACGCCGCGCATATAAGCCGCCTGGCTCTCGTCCGTTTTCGGTTGCGTGAAGCGCTCCCCGACATGATAGTAATGCGCGGCGCGGAAAAGATATCCGGCGGCAGTCAATGCGTGGCCTTTTTCGGCCTGTGAGTGGCCGATGTTTTCAAGACGCTCCGCTTCGCCTGTCCATTCGTTGAACCATGCGTCATCGTCGCCATCGCGATCCTTGAGCCGGAGGCCGATACGATGCACTTCATCGATTTCTGCGCCGCCCCACGGCGCGCCGCCGAGCGCGATCAATACGCCGTGCGACCAGCGATAGTTGTCAGGAAAGTAGGTGAACGACAGTTCGCCGTCAGGCAGCTTGGAGCTTGGCATGCAGAGTCCTTTGAGAATTGATTTACAGCCGGGTGCGGCGCGGAACTCCGCCGCGTGTATTACAAGCGAGGTATACCCGAGTCGATGATGATCTTGCGGAATTTCGCGACGTCGCGCTTCACAATTTCCGCAAACTCTTCGGGTGTATTGCCAACGGTGGCTAGCCCCAGCTGCTTGAACCGCTCCGCAGTTTCCGGCTCACGCAACGCTTGAGAGATTGCGCGCTGCGCAGTCCTCACTATCGCAGGCGGTGTTTTTGCAGGCGCGAAAAGGCCATTCCAAAACTGTATATCGAACCCTTGCACGCCTTGCTCGGCCAAAGTCGGCACGTCCGGCAGGATTGGTGACCGCTGTGGACTCGTGACGCCGTATGCTTTCAATTTTCCCGCTTGTAGATGCGTCAATGTGGCAAGCGGCGTCAGCAGCGAGAGATCCGCTTCACCTGACACGAGCGCGAGTTCCGACGGCGCGCTGCCCTTGTAACGCACGTTGGTCATTTGCAATCCAAGCTGCGCCCATAACGCATCGCCTGCAATTTCGCCGGTGGCGCCGGGGATTGCAACGTTCAGCTTGCCGGGCTGCTTCTTCGCCGCGGCGGCGAGATCGCCAATCGCCGTTCCGGGCAGGCGCGGATTCGCCGCGACAACCATGCCCGTGGTGGAAAATTGCGTGATCGCGGCAAAGTCGCGCACCGGGTCGTAGGGCAATTGCGCG
>Ga0207691_10006718_pt1 | contig 11092 bp, 7 predicted proteins | sample KBSM13metaG_FD_184327 | JGI IMG/M metagenome (GOLD analysis project Ga0207691, IMG submission 184327) | Miscanthus rhizosphere microbial communities from Kellogg Biological Station, Michigan, USA - KBS M1-3 metaG (SPAdes) (version 2) | ecosystem: Host-associated > Plants > Roots > Rhizosphere >...
GCCGTACCACTTCGATCAGTTCGGCGCGAGCCTCGGCGGGCCGATCCTTCGCGACCGGCTCTTCTTCTTCGCCAACTACGACGGTCAGCGGAACAAGACGCCGAACACCGTCGTACTGAATGTCCCCGCCAACGCTCCGGGCGACCCCGACACGGCCGCCGGCATCGCCCGGCTGACGCCGCTCGCCTTTTCCTGGGATCGCAAGCAGGACCAGGACGTCTACCTGTTGAAGACGGACTACGAAATCTCGTCGCGCCACCACGTCTCGCTCCGTTACAACCGCCAGGACTTCACGGGCCAGGGGTTCGAGAACGGCGGGACGCAGAACTCCTTCGAGCACACGGGCGACTCGCTCGTGAAGACCGACACGCTGTCCGGCTCTCTCAACAGCTCGCTCACGCAGACCCTGTTCAACGAGCTCCGCGGGCAGTACGCGAAGGACAGCGAGCCCGGCACCGCGAATTCCGCGAACCCCGAGGCCACCATCCGTCAGGGGGGCACGCTGGTTCTCACGATCGGCCGCAACTTCTTCTCGCCGCGGGAGACGACCATCAAGCGCTGGCAGTTCGCCGACACCGCGACGTTTCTGCTCGGGAACCACACGTTCAAAGGCGGCTTCGACTACAACAAGGACGACATCCTGAACTTCTTCCCGGGGAACGCCTCCGGTGCCTACACCTTTGCGAGCATCGCCTCGTTCCAGCGCGGCGTTCCGAATGCCGCGGGGGAGCGCTACGTCCAGGCGTTCGCGGGTCCCGGTACCACGGGATTCGCCACGCATCCGGACCTGACCGACTACTCGGGCTTCGTGGAGGACGAGTGGCGGGTCACGCCGTCCCTGACCGTGAACCTCGGCGTCCGGTACGATTTCCAGGACGTGGCGCAAGGCGACGTCCGGAATCCGGACGCGCAGCTCGCGGCCGCGGGCCTCGACACCCGCAACACCGTGGACGACACGAACAACTGGGCGCCGCGCCTGGGCTTCGCCTGGGACGCGACCCACGACGGCCGCACGCTCGTGCGCGGCGGCTACGGGATCTTCTACGGCCGGACGACCGGCATCATGGTTGGCACCGCGCTCTCGAACAACGGGATCAACGTTCAGACCATCACGTTCACGGGCAACCAGGTCCCGACCTACCCGAACACGTTCCCGTCGATCCCCACGGGCGTGACGATTCCGAAGCCCACGATCTTCGTCTTCGATCCGGATTTCCAGGAACCGAGGGTTCAGCAGGCGAGCCTCGGGATCGACCGGGCGGTCACGAACGACATTGGAGTTGCACTCTCCTTGCTCTACGTGAAGGGGGACGACCTCCCGCGCTCCACCGACATCAACCTGGGGACGCCGTCCATCGTTCAGGTGCCGATCACCGGGAACGGCTCGGTGCCGGTCAAGCGATACGGCAGCGATCGGCCCTTCACGAACTTCGACCGGGTGATCCAGTTCCAGAGCTCGGCGGAGTCCGAGTACAAGGGATTGACGCTCGAGATCGTGAAACGCTTCTCCCACAACTGGCAGGCGCGGCTCGCGTACACGTACGGCAAGGTCACCGACACCAAGCCCGACGCGACCGCGGTCGTGCCGCAGGGCTCCGACGACAACAAGTACATCCCGGATCCGCTGGACTTCGAGGCCGACGACACGACCGGCGACCTCGACGCGCGGCACCGGGTGGTCCTCTCGGGAGTATGGGAGCTGGGCGAGCACGGTTCCGGTTTCACGGGCATGCTGGTTTCCGGCTGGACACTGTCCGGCGTCTTCGTCGTGCAGAGCGGGCAGCCGTACTCCGCTCTCGTCAACGGCGACCTGAACGGCGACGGCAACACGCGCAACGACCGCGCCCCCGGCTTCGCACGGAACAGCTTCCGCCTTCCGACGCAGGTTTCGTTCAACCCGCGCCTCTCGAAGCGGATCCCGATCGGCCCCGTCGCCATTGAGCTCATCGCCGAGGCGTTCAACCTCTTCAACCGGGACAACCTGATCGGCGTCCAGCAGAACTACTACACCTTCGCGAGCGGGAGCCTGACCCGCGTCGCGACTTTCGGAACGACGTGCGCCGGAAGCCTCCCGTGCACGGCGGTCAACGCGTCGTCGGGCCAGCGCACGTACCAGCTCGCCGCCAAGGTCACGTTCTGACGCACCGGTCTCAATGACACCGGCTGCCGGTCCAGGGGACCGGCGCCGGTGTTTCTCATTCCAGGGGATGAAGGTTTCCTGAATCCGGCGCCCGCCGTCCGGCTGCGTTATCGAATGCTTCCCGAAAGGAAGGGGAGATCCAATGCGCAAAGCCGTTTTTCTGGCGTTCGCTCTCGCGTTCGGTCTCGCGGCATTCGCCGGAGCTCAGACGTACGTCGGCGTCTTGAATGGCGCCGCCGAGTTTCCGGGCCCCGGTGACGCGGACGGATTCGGGCTGGCCGGGTTCCGCATCGAGGGAAACACGATCTCGTTCGCGATCATGATCCAGCACCTCAACCCGACGACGGCTTCGCACATCCACCGGGGCGGGATCGGAGTCGCCGGACCGGTGGTCGTCACGCTGACGCCGAACTATCCGAACAACTTCGCGTCCGGCACCGCGACCGCGAGCGCCGAGCTGATCGACGAGATCCGCCGCAACCCGTCGGGTTTCTACGTCAACGTCCACACGGGCGACTTCCCCAACGGCGCGATCCGCGCGCAGCTCTCGACCGGAGCCTTCGCCGTCGCGAACGGCGCCAGCGAGTTCCCGGGTCCGGGAGACGCCGACGGCCTCGGGATGTTCGTGCTGACATCGCCCGGGGTCTTCTCGGCGCTCGAGCAGAACATCGCCTCGCCCACGGCGTCCCACATCCATCGCGGCGCCCCCGGCGTAGAGGGACCCGTCGTCATCACGCTCGCCAACTCGTATCCGGGGGACCGCGCGACGGGAAACCTAACGGCCGATCCGGCGCTCCTCGCCGAGATCAACGGGAACCCCGCCGGTTTCTACTTCAACATCCACAACGCGGACTTTCCCAACGGCGCGATCCGCGGCCAGCTAAGCCTCGCGCCGTATGCCTCCGCGGTGTACTTCCCGGTGGTCGGCAAAGTCGACGGCTTGAACAACACGAAATTTGTCGCGGACCTGCGAATCGTCAACAGGAACTCCAGTCCCGAACAGGTCCAGCTGGAGTTCTTCCCGAGCGGGGCCGGCGGCAATTCTGCTCCTTCCGCGACGAAGGGTTTGACGCTCGCGCCGGGCGCGGAGGCGGTCATCAACGACGTCGTCGGATCCCAGTTCTCATCGACCGGCCTCGGCGCGCTCAAGATCGGAATGGACGATGACGGAGACGTGGTGACCGGCGTGCGGGTCTTCAACGACCAGCGCGCGATCAACCAGGGCACGAGTGGCTTCTTCATTCCGCCGCGAGGTCTCTTCGGCGCCGCCACGAGCGGCACCCTGCCGTTCCTGTCGCAGGCGAGCACGGACGACATCCAGGCGGGCCTCGGGTTCCGATCGAACATCGGCTGGTTCAACCCGAACGTGACTCCGGTCGGCGCGACGTTCGAGGCGCATCGGGCAAGCGACGGCAGCCTGATCGGTTCGGTGAGCGTCACGATCAACGGCCTGTCCCAGCTGCAGCAGGCGGTCTTCCAGCTCATCTCGGGGGTGGCGGCGGCCGACCAGGTCCAGACCGACTTCTACGTCACCTGGACGGCGACGCTTCCGATCCACGTCTACGCCGCTGTCGTCGACGACAAAACCGGGGACGTGATCTACGTGAACTAACTCGCCGGACCGGTCGAGCTCCGACCCGGCGCGGTCCGCTCCGCGCCGGGTTCTCTTTTTGAGGCGCGGGGTTTCCGGAACCGGTCGGCCGCGGAAAACGACGTCGCCAGGCGCCGCGCGGCGTCGGCCGCGGTCCGGCGGAGACCGGCCAGCGGCGCCGAAAGCGATCGGGCGAGCTGCTCCAGCTCGGCCGCCAGACGGACGGCCCCGCGGCGCTCGGCGCGTTTCCGCTCCCGGTCGATTCGCTCGAGGAAGAGTCGCAGGTCGTTCCAGCGGCCGAGGTCGTCCTGGGCGGATCGCTCACGGGCGACGGCGGCCTCGTACTCGCGGCGGCCGCACGCGACGAGATCCTCCGCGAGGTAGCGGGCCCGCTTGACTCGCAGCCGGTAGCGGTGGAGACCCCGGTCGTCGTCCTTCCCGGGATGCTTTGCGAGGGCGGCCTCCGCCTCTCTTCTCTCGACGAGCAGGCGATTCCGGGCGCCGCCCGGCGCGCGTCTCTCGAGGGCCCGCAGCTTCCGCGTCAGGCGCCGCAGCCGCTTTTCGCCGGCGCCGTTCTCCACCGTGTTTGCGGCGCCGGGGGCCGGCTTCCAGCGGATCTCGAGCGCCGTCGCCGCGTCCTCGGAAAGAAGACCGAGCTCGCGGATCCGGGCGAGGAGGGCGCGGTCGACTTCTCCCTGGCGGTCCGACGACAGGCCCCGAACGATCTCCTCCGCGCGGCGCTCGAGCTTCCGGCGTGCGAGCGCTGCGGCGGTCGCGGCCACGCGGCGGAGCGCCACGCGAAAGTCGTGGAGTCCCTCCGCGTCACCGGAGCGCCAGCGCTTGCGCGCCCGGGCGAGAGACTTCCTCCGAAGCTCCCAGAGCGAGGGGGAATCCGTCACGAGCGGGCTATTATAGAAACGAGGAACGACCTGGCCCTTTCACGCCGACTTCATCCCGCCTTCCAACCGCGCCTCGTCGGCGATGCCACCCTGACCGGCGTGGCGAAAAAGCTCGCAGCCATCGACGTCGGCACCAACACGATCAAGCTCTTGGTAGCGACCGTGGAGGAGGACGGCGCCCTCGAGGTGCTCGCCCGGGGCAAGGAGATGGTCCGCCTGGGCAGCCAGACGCTCTTCACCGGCCGCCTGGGGGAGGAAGCCATCGAGGCCGGGGTTTCCGCGGTCGAGAGGCTCGTCCGGGAGGCCCGGGCCGCCGGCGCCCAGGAAATCCGGGCCGTGGCCACGTGCGCGCTGCGCGAGGCCGCCGACGCCCGGGACTTCCAGGCCCTGGTCTTCAAGCGCACCGGCATCCCCCTGGACGTCATTTCGGGAGAGGAGGAAGCCCGGCTCATCCACCTCTCCGCCCGGAGCGAGTTCCCCGCCGAGATGGATCCGCTTCTCGTGATCGACGTCGGCGGCGGCTCGACCGAGCTCGTGGTCTCCCGCCGGGGCCGCGTCGTTCTGAACGAGTCCATTCCGCTGGGGGTCGTCCGCCTGACGCGGTTCTCGCGCCACGATCCGCCGAACCGGGAAGACCGCAGGGAGATCCGGAAGACGGTTCGGGCGGCGGCCCGCCGTGCGGTCGCGGCGGTCCAGCGAACCGGTTTCCGCGCCTGCGTCGGGTCTTCCGGGACGCTCCAGTCGCTCTCCCAGGTCTACGAGGCCGCGGTCAAGGGGCGCGAGCCGCGGATCGGCGGTCACCGGACCCTGACCCGCTCCGGGCTGAAGAAGGTGAACCGGATCCTGCGCTCGACGACGCTGCGCGAGAAGATGAGGGTGCCGGGCCTCGACCCGCGCCGGCGGGACATCGCCGTGCCCGGAGGAATCCTCCTCGCCTGGATCCTGAAGAACGTGGGGGCCGAGTCCGTCGTCGTGGGGGAACGGGGCCTGCGCGAGGGACTGCTCCTCGACCACGTCGCGCGGCGCGGACAGGCCCGTTTCGGCGCCGCCGGGCGGGACGTCCGGTCGCGGAGCGTCGACCGCCTGATGAAGCGCTCGAGAGCCGAGCTGCCACACGCGTCGCAGGTGGCCCGGCTCGCACTCGAGATCTTCGACCGGACTCACCCGCTCCACCAGCTCGCGGCCGCCGAGCGCGAGTGGCTCCAGCACGCCGCCCTGCTGCACGACGTGGGTTACGCCGTCGGCCGGTCGAAGCACAACCTTCACTCCTATTACCTGATCACGCACGGGGAGCTGACCGGCTTCGGCGCCGAAGAAATCGAGGCGATCGCGTCCATCGCGCGATACCACCGGGGGAAGTGCCCGAAGGAGTCGCACGAGAACTGGCGCGCCCTCGATCCGATTCTTCAGCCGGTCGTCGCGAAGCTGTCGGCCATCCTCCGGATCGCCGACGGCCTCGACCGCAGCCGCGGCCAGCTCGTCACGGCCGTCGCGTGCCGCGTCCGGCCCCATCGGGTCGACCTCGAAGTGGCGGCGCGCGCCGACTGCGAGCCCGAGCTCGCGGCCGCCCGCAAGCGGGCGGACCTCTTCGAAAGCGTGTTCCGGCGGCGCGTCCGTTTCCGCGCCGTTTCCGCCGAGCTCCAGGAGCCGCTGCACCAGCAGTCGCTCGAGATGGTGTCCGCGGAAGCGCTCTGGAGCTGAAAGGCCTTTCCGGCTACCGACTCCCGGCTCCCGGCTCCCGTGCCACGTCCGGCACGGCGCGCAGTCCGCGCCGGGCGAGCTTGTCGACCAGGCCCTGCTGGGCGTCTCGGACCGGCTCTCCAGCGGCCGGAGACCGGCGGACGTAGGAACCGTCGGGCTGGAGGTCCCGCGCGCGGGAGTTGTCGTTCCGGAAGGGCTCCAGGACCTCCTGGCGGATCCTCGCGCAAGCGCTCTCCGCGAGGACCGGCACCATGATCTCGACGCGCCGGAAGAAATTCCGCGGCATCCAGTCGGCGCTCGAGATGAACATCTTCTCTTCCTCGCCGACGCCGAAAGAAAGCGCGCGGCTGTGCTCCAGGAAGCGGCCCACGACGCTCGAAACGCGGATGGTGTCGGAGATGCCGGCGACGCCCGGCCGCAGACAGCAGATGCCACGGATGCCGAGCTCGATTGGAACTCCCGCGGCGGACGCCCGGTAGAGCTCGTGGATGACCCGCGGGTCGACGAGCGAATTCATCTTCGCCACGATCGACGCGGGCTTTCCGGCTCTCGCCTTCCCCGCCTCGGCGCGGATGAGCGCGAGCACGTCGTCGTGAAGCGAGAAGGGCGCGACCGAGATCGCGCGGTACGTCGTCTTCCGGGAGAAGCCGGTCAGGTAGTTGAAGAGCTCCGAGGCGTCGTGGCCGAACTCCGGGCGCGCCGTGAAGAGACCCACGTCCGTGTAGACGCTGGCGGTCGCAGCGTTGTAGTTGCCGGTCCCGAAGTGAACGTAGCGGCGGATCGTGGACCCCTCGCGGCGGACCACCAGGGCCAGCTTCGCGTGCGTCTTGAGCCCCTCGACCCCGTAGGCCACGTGAACGCCGGCGCGCTCGAGCGACCGCGCCCACTGGATGTTCTTCTCCTCGTCGAATCGCGCCTGCACCTCGACCAAGACCGCGACCTGCTTTCCGTTGTTCGCGGCGCGCGCGAGCGCGGCCACGACCGGCGAGTCCGGACCCGTCCGGTAAAGCGTCATCTTGATCGCCAGGACCTCGGGGTCGGACGCGGCATCGTCCAGGAAGCGCAGAACCGGGTCGAACGAGTCGTACGGATGGTGGAGGAGGACGTCGCCCTCCCGGATCATGTCGAAAGCCTCGCCCCGCTTCTCGAAGAGGCTCCGCGAGCCCGGGACGAGCGGGTTGTCCTTCAGGTCCGGCCGCTCGAGCCGCGGAATCGCCAGGAGGTCCGAGCCGCCGAGCGGCCCTTCGAACTCGTAGACGTCGTCGTCGTCGAGCTCCAGCTGCGTGCGGAGAAGACTCCGGACCTCTTCGCCGCAGTCGCTCCGGAGCTCCAGCCGCACGGCCGCCCCGAACCGGCGGCGGCTCACGTTCTCGGCGACCGATCGGAGGAGATCGCTGGCTTCCTCCTCTCGGATCTCGATGTCGGCGTCGCGCGTGACGCGGAAAGAGGAGGCGGAAAGGACTTCCACGCCCGGAAAGAGCTCGGGGAGGTGCGCCTGGATCAGGTCTTCCAGCAGCAGGAACTCCCGGGAGTGTCGGAGTTGTCCGCCCGCCACCGGGACGAAGCGGGGCAGCGAGGGAGGCACTTTCACCCGGGCGAAAAGGGGCGGGTGGTCTTCGCCCGCGGAGAGCCGCACGGAGAGCGACAGCGAAAGGTTGGAGACGAACGGGAAGGGGTGAGCAGGGTCGAACGCGAGCGGCGTCAACACCGGGAAGACGGTCTCTTCGAAGTACCGCGAGAGCCGCGCCCGCTGCTCGGGATCGATCTCGTCCCACGTCAGCAGGCGGACGCCCGAGTCGCGCAGCTTCGGCAGCAGGTCGCGCGTCAAGGTCTCCGTGGCGAGTGCTCCGTCGCGGCGAACGATCTCCGAGATCTGGGCGAGCTGCTCCCGGGCGGACAGGCCGTCGGCGCTGCGCTCGGTGACGGAGGCCTCGAGCTGCTCGTGCAGTCCCGAGACGCGGATCATGAAGAACTCGTCCAGGTTCGAGTAGAAGATCCCGAGGAACTTGAAGCGCTCGAGGAGCGGCCACGACGGGTCCCGCGCCTCCTCGAGGACGCGCCGATTGAAGGCGAGCCAGGAGATCTCGCGGTTGAAATACAGCGAGTGATCGCGAAGCCGGTCGTCGGGGCGGGCGGCGTCGCCGTCGCGGGGGAAGAGGTCGCTCATCGGATCCGTGGTGCCGAAATTACCATCGGCCGAAGAAGCTTCCGTGAACCTTCCGTGACGCGATTTCCGAAGTCACGGAAGCGGAGCAAGTTCGCGTGTAAAAAGGCGGTGAAGTTCCGATACGATACGCGCCGCCGGACGGAGGAAAACCCCCCATGCTCAACCTCTTGCCGCGGGACGAGAAGTATTTCGACCGGTTCTCCGAGCTGGCCCAGAGGATCCACGAGAGCGCGAAGATCCTCGACGAGTTCTTCAACGGTACCTCTCCGGTAGCGACCGTCGCGGATCGGATCAAGCGCCTGGAGCACGAGTGCGACGAGATCTCCCACGAAATCCTGCGGGGAATCGACCGCACCTTCATCACGCCGATCGACCGTGAGGACATTCACCGGCTCGCCGTCCGCCTCGACGACGTCATCGACCTGATCGACGGGAGCGTGCGGCGCCTCTCGGTCTTCAACATCTCGACGCCGACCGATCCCGGTCGAAAGCTCTCGGGGATCATCGTTCGCGTCACGGCGGAGATGGTCGAGGCGGTCGCCGACCTCCGGAAGCAGAAGGGGGTCATCGAGCACTGCATCCGCATGAAGAAGCTGGAGAACGAAGGGGACGTCGCCTACCAGGAGGCGGTGGCGACCCTCTTCCGCGATCCGACCTCGCCGATCGAGGTCATCAAGTGGAAGGACATCTACGAGCACATGGAAGGCTGCATCGACCAGTGCGAAGCCGTGGCGCACGTGCTCGAGAGCGTGGTTCTCAAGCACTCTTGAAGAGCTGACAGCTGATAGCGGATAGCTGACAGCTACCTCATGAACTACGTCCTCTTCATCATCGCGACCGCTCTCGCCTTCGACTTCATCAACGGGATGCACGACTCGGCGAACTCGATCGCGACGGTCGTGTCGACCCGGGTTCTCTCCCCGTTCCAGGCCGTCTTCTGGGCCGCCTTCTTCAACTTTGTCGCGGCTTTCTCGTTCGGCACTGCCGTGGCGAAGACGATGGGAAAGGGGCTCATCGACGTCTCCATCGTCAACTCCGACGTGGTCCTCGGCGGACTGCTCGGCGCAATCGCCTGGAACGTCATCACCTGGTATTTCGGAATTCCCTCGTCGTCGTCGCACGCCCTGATCGGCGGCTACACCGGCGCGGCGGTCGCCCGGGTCGGGGTCGCCGCGATCGTGCCGGGCTCGGCCTGGGTGAAGACCCTGTCGTTCATCGTGATCTCTCCGCTGATCGGCATGGCGATCGGCTGGATCCTCATGATCGGGATGTCGTGGATTTTCCACCGCGTGTCATACGGCTCGGTGGATCGCTGGTTCCGGCGGGCCCAGCTCCTGTCCGCAGCCGCGTTCTCGTGGTCGCACGGCACCAACGACGCGCAGAAGACGATGGGGATCATCGCCGGACTGCTCGTGGCGAACCGCACCATCTTCGCCGACGCGTCCCACCCTTTTCACTGGATGTACCTGCCGGACCTGAAAGAGATTCCTCTCTGGATCATTCTCTCGGCGCACGCCGCGATCGCCCTCGGAACCCTGACCGGCGGGTGGCGGATCGTCCGCACGATGGGCACCCGGATCACGAAGTTGAAGCCGTTCTCCGGTTTCTGCGCGGAGACCGGGGCCGCGGGAGCCGTTCTCGCCGCCTCGCACTGGGGCATCCCGGTCTCGACGACCCACACGATCACCGGGGCCATCGTGGGGGTCGGCGCGGCGCAGCGATTCTCGGCGGTCCGGTGGGGCGTCGCGGGCCGGATCGTGTACGCGTGGATCCTGACCATTCCGATGGCCGCGGTGATCGGTGCGCTCTCCTACGGGATCCTGTCCATCTTCTCGCGATGAAGACGGTGGTGGGCGCGATCGTGATCCTGGCGGCGGCGACGGCGTCGGCCTCGGGAGTGCCGGACAACGCCCCCTTCGACGCGGTGCTCGCGGCCCGCGCACGGAACGGAGGATTCGATTACCGCGGCGCAACCGGCCAGGACAAGAAGCGCCTGGCCGCGTATCTGTCGAACCTGGGGGACGCGCGTCCCTCGGAAATGACGGCCGACGAAAAGAAGGCGTTCTACATCAACGCCTACAACGCGATGGCGATCTCGATCGCGCTCGAGCGCTACCCGATCCGGAGCATCCGGGACGTGAACGGAGCGTTTCGGAAGATCGAGCGAAAGATCGGCGGGGAGGCGCTCACGCTCGACGCCATCGAGAACAGGCTGCGCGCGCTCTCCGACGCGCGGATCCATTTCGCGATCGTCTGCGTTTCGGAATCCTGCCCGCCGCTCGCCCCGCGGGCGTACACGGCGGCTGGGATTTCGGCGGAGCTCGACCGGCAGGCCCGGGCCTTCGTCAACGATCCGAAGAAGAACGTGATCGATCGGAAGGCGGGCCGGGTCGCTCTCTCGAAGATCTTCGACTGGAACGCGAAGGAGTTCGTGCGGGACGGGGGCTCGGTCGCGAAGTACGTCTCGAAATACGTGAACGACCGCGAGACCGCCGCGTGGCTCGCGGCGGGCTCCCCGGCCCCCGACTTCCTCGAGTACGACTGGGTCCTCAATCAGCGCTGAACGAAATCGGGGACAGATTTATTTTCGGCAA
>Ga0207691_10006720_pt1 | contig 11090 bp, 7 predicted proteins | sample KBSM13metaG_FD_184327 | JGI IMG/M metagenome (GOLD analysis project Ga0207691, IMG submission 184327) | Miscanthus rhizosphere microbial communities from Kellogg Biological Station, Michigan, USA - KBS M1-3 metaG (SPAdes) (version 2) | ecosystem: Host-associated > Plants > Roots > Rhizosphere >...
GATGTGAGATGTGAGATGTGAGATGTGAGACGTGAGACGTGAGACTGGAGGGAGTGGAAGGTGCGATTGTTTTCCTTCCCCCGCTGGCGGGGGAAGGTGCCGCAGGCGGAAGGGGGTTTTGCCTGTCTATCGACATCGAAGCGTTACCTTGGCATCTGGGTGCAAGCACTTGTCGTCTCACCTCTCACGTCTCACCTCTCACCTCTCTCGTCAATACAAATCCAGCGGATCGACATCGAGCGACCAGCGCACGCGCCGCGCCGGCGCGCTGGCGCGGATTTTCGCGAGCCAGTCTGGAAGGAACGCGTGCAGGTGCGAGCGCTCATCCGCGCTGAGCAGCAGCTGGCCGCGCGATCGGCCTGCGCGGCGCGGCATCGGCGCCGGCATCGGGCCGAGCAGCGTCACGCCCGGCGGATTTCCGGCCAGTTCGAATGCGTGCTGCAGCAGCGCGTCGACGGCCGCAGGCGCAGGAGCTTCGGCGCGCAGCAGCGCCATGTGCGCGTACGGCGGCAACACCGCTTCGCGCCGTTCGGCCAGCAGTGTGCGCGCAGCGACGGCGTAGCCGGTGCGCATCAGGCTTCGCAACAGGGGATGATCCGGTTGATGAGTCTGCAACCAGACCGTACCGGGCTTCAGCGCGCGGCCGGCGCGTCCGGAGACCTGGACGACGAGTTGCGCGAGGCGCTCGCTGGCGCGGAAATCGACGCTGAACAGCCCCTCGTCGACACCGACGATGATCACGGTCGTCAGGTTCGGCAGATCGTGGCCCTTGGCCAGCATCTGCGTGCCGACGAACAAGCCGGGCCGGTCCGGCGCGATGCTCGTGAGCAGGTCGTCCAGCGCGTCCTTGCGTCGCGTCGTTTCGCGGTCGATGCGCACGACCGGGAATCCGGGGAACAGTTTCGCCAGAGCCTGCTCGAGGCGCTCGGTGCCGAGGCCCTGCGGCGCGAGGTCCACATTGCCGCATTGTGGACATTGCGGTGGCACGCGCTGCTCGGCGCCGCAGTGGTGGCAGCGCAGTCGCGCCGCGCCGCGATGCCAGGTCAGGGGCTTGTCGCAGCGTGCGCAGGCCGCGTGCCAGCCGCAGTTCCGGCACATGAGCACGGGCGCATAGCCGCGGCGGTTGCGGAAGATCAGACCCTGTTCGCCGCGTGCGAGTCCCGCGCGCAGCGCCGCGATTGATTCGATGGCGAGACCGTCCGGCGCGGGCCTGCCGCGCAAGTCGGCGACGCGCAGCTCCGGAACGCGTGCCGCGCCGGGCCGGGCGCCGAGGTGCAGGCGGCGGTAACGGCCGGCCTCGACGTTGGCCAGCGTTTCGAGCGACGGCGTCGCGCTGCCGAGGATCACCGGCACGCCGAGCGCCTTGGCGCGCACGACGGCCAGGTCGCGCGCGTTGTAGCGCAGCCCGTCCTGCTGCTTGTACGACGCGTCGTGTTCCTCGTCGACGACGATCAGTCCGGCGCGCGGCAGCGGCGTGAAGATCGCCGAGCGCGTGCCGAGTACGACGCTCGCCTGGCCGCGCGCGGCAGACAACCACGCACGCGTGCGCTCGCCGTCGGCGAGTGCCGAGTGCAGCACCGCGATCGTCCCGGGCAGCCGTTCGCGAAACCAGCGCAGCGTCTGCGGGGTCAGGCCGATCTCGGGCACGAGCACGAGTGCCTGGCGGCCCTGCGCGATCGCGTGTTCGATCGCCGCGAGATACACCTCGGTCTTCCCGCTGCCGGTTATTCCCTCGAGCAGGATCGGCGTGAATGCGCCGCTCCAGCCGGCGATCGCATCGACGCTCTGCTGTTGCGATGGCGTCAGCGCCGGTCCGGCGATGCGTCCGCGCAGCATTTCGGTGGCAGGCTGGAGGATCGTCCGGATCAGGCCGCGTCGGCGCAGGTTCGCGGCGGCGGAGCGCCACCCCGGCAACGCCGCCTCGAGCTGCGCGGCGTTCATCGGCCCGCGAGCGAGCAGGCCCAGCATCTGCGCTGCGCGCGAACCGGCGCGCGGGGCTGCTGCGCTCGCATTTTTCGCCGGCGCACTCGCATGCGTCGCGTCGGTCGCCGGCGTCGCGAGCGCCCAGGCGCGCTCCCCGCCGGGCGGCGCCAGACGCGCGCTGCGCAGGCCGACTGGCAGCGCCGTTTGCAGCACTTCGCCGAGCGGATGCTGGTAGTAGTGCGCAGTCCAGCGCAACGTGTCGAGCATCTCGCCCGTGAGCAGCGGTTCCGGGTCGAGCACGGCGAGCGCTGGCTTGAGCCGGTCCAGCGGCAGCGGCGAGTCCGAACCGACGTCGAGCAGGATGCCGACGCGGCGGCCGTGCCCGAACGGCACGGAGAGCCGAGTGCCGGGCCGCAATGACGCCGGCGGAGCGTCACGCGGCGGCAGGTAGTCGAAGACCTGCAGCAGGGGAACCGGGACGGCGACGCGAAGGACGAGCGGCATCGGTGCGTCAGACTGCGGCCGGCTCGCGGTGAAAAATCGGTCCGTGTCGGTGGGAATTCGACACTTGCGTGACGCTCGTTAGTTCGACTTGAGGTTTGGCGGTCAAATCCATGTCCCTCATGACAATTTCCGCTTATCCACAGCTCGTGTGGATAAGTCTGTGGATGAGTGTCCGCGAACGCGCGCGCGAGGCGCGGTGTTTCGCGGGAAGGCTCGACTTGGTGAAAGTTTAACCAATCTGAAATACCGGTTATTCATCAATGCGTTATGGGTTCATTTGCCGCGCGCCGTGGTGTTCGCCAGCGGTACGAGCGCGATCGCATTCGACGCCTGCGGGTTGTGCACAGGTCGGCGGCCGGGCGTCGGGAAAACGCCGTTCGGACGGTTTGTCCTGACGTAAACCCGAGGCGCCCCGCTGCGTTCAATACGGTTGCCAGTCGAATCGCGGATATGTCTACCATGACCTCCACCATCGGCGGCGCTGTGTGCGCCACGTTCTCAACCAACTGCCTGACCGGATCGATGCCCGCCAGCCTGAACGCGGACCGCGCCAATTCCCACGCGCTCGATGAATTCCTCAGGACCGTCGAGCGTCGGGCCCTGCGCATGGCGGAGCTTGCGGCAATTCCGCGCGACGAGGCGCTGGATCTGGTGCAGGATGCGATGCTCGGCTTCGTACGGCATTATGCGGGCAAACCGCCGGCCGAATGGCCACCGTTGTTCTACCGCGTGGTCGACAACCGGCTCAACGACTGGCACCGGCGCCAGAACGTGCGCGCGCGCTGGATCGATCGTTTTCGCGCCGCTTCGGATGACGGCCCCGACGACGCGCGCGGCATGTTGCTGGAAAGTTCCGACCCGGGCCCGCTGCGGCGCCTGGCCGGCAACGAAGCCGGGCAGGCACTGGAGTCGGCGCTGATCGCGTTGCCGCGCCGGCAGCGCCAGGCGTTCCTGCTGCGCGTGTGGGAAGGCCTCGACGGCGCGGGGACCGCTGCCGCCATGCGCTGCAGCGAAGGCAGCGTGAAGACCCATCTGTCGCGCGCGCTGGCCGCGTTGCGCCGGGCGTTGAAGGAGCACGAATGAGCGAAACCGAACGAGACATGCATGCCGCCGATGCGGCGTGGGTCGCTGACGCACGCGCGCTGCTGGATGAGTCGGCCGCCGGACTCGATGCCGCGACACTGTCGCGCCTGAACCGGGCACGACAGGCGGCACTCGCGGGGCGGAGCACGCGCATGCGCGGCCTGTGGTGGCTATCGGCCGCCGGCCTCGCCGCTACCGCCGTGTTTCTGGTCGCGCTGGTGCCATGGCACGCGCGCGCTCCGGGCGCATCGGCGCTCCCGGCGGAGGCCGACGGCACGGCCGCGATAGTCGACGCGGTGACGGCCGACGACATCGAATTCTTCGAGGACCTGGAATTCTATGCGTGGCTCGACGCGCAAGATCCGGAAATCGACGGTTAGCGCGCAGGCGAAACTTGACTGACGCATGTCCGCACTATTACACAATAGTACAAATGCACAATGCAGCGGCACGGGCGTGCGGCGCTTTGGCGCCGCCATGATGATTCGCTGGCGTCAGGCGCTACTCGCGGCACTGCTGCTCGTGGCGCCGACGTTCATCAGTACAATTGCAGAAGCGGCCGCGCCCGCAGCGCCAGGGTCGATCGCAGCGCCCGCGCAGCCGATCGCCTGGACCGCACTGACCCCGGACGAAAAAGCGCTGCTCGAACGCGTGCGGCCCACGTGGGACGAACTACCCGCCGCCGCCCAGCATCGTCTGCGCGTGGCAGCGCAGCGCTGGCCAAAGCTCAGCGACGAGCAGCGCGACCGCTTGGAGCAGCGACTCGCGCGCTGGAATGCGATGACGCCCGGACAACGCGCGCAGGTGCGTACGCGCTATGCCGAATTCGAAACGTTGCCGCCGGACCAGCGCCGCCGCCTGCGCGCCGCGTTCCGCCGCTACGGCGGCTTGCCGGAGGCAGAGCGTGAGCAGCTGCGCAACCGCTTCGAGCAGATGACTCCATCGCAGCGGCGCGAGTTTCTCGATGCCGCGCAGGCGCAGGACCGCGCGGCGCGCGTGCGCGCATTCTTCGAGTCCATTCCGCCCGCGCAGCGCGGGCCGACACGCGACATGCTGCGCGCGTTGTCGTTCGAGCAGCGCCGCGCATTCCGCCAGCACTGGCGCCGCCTGCCGCCGGATCAGCGCGACGCGTGGCGCCAGAGCCTCATCGCGATGTCGCCGCAGCAACGCGGCGCCGAACTCGCGCGGCCGGCGCCGGACAGCGACCCGAGCGGCAATTGAAACGGCGCGAGCGGCGCGCCCGCTCGTTATAATCCAGCGCCCTTCCGGTGCCGGAAAACAGTGGATCAGACCGAGCTGGACAAGATCGGCGTGAGTCAGATCGACAGCAGCGCTGCGCGCGCCCGCGCGTGGCCGGCGAGCGTGCAGTGGCGCCGCGCCGGACTCGTCACCGCGGCCGCTCTCGTGACCTGGTGTTATGCGCCGGCGCTGCGCGCCTACTTCATGCTCGACGACTTTCTGATCCTCGCGCTCGTGCGCATGGTCGGCGCGCCGCTGCAGGCGTTCTATCATGATCATTTCTTCGGCAGCCCGTTTTTCCGCCCGCTCGGTTTTCTCGTCTGGTGGCTCGCGAGCGCGTGCTTCGAAAGCGCGCCGCGCGGGCAGTACGCCGTCAACCTGCTTCTGCATCTCGGCGTCGTGTTCGCCCTGTATGCGCTGCTGCAGCGGCTGCGCCGCAACGCGCCGCTCAACGTCGTCTGGGCGGCGGCGTTCGGTGTACATCCGGTCGCGATCGGCACGGCACTATGGCTGTCCGATCGTTTCGACCTGATCGCCACGGCGTTTTCGCTGCTCGCGATCAGCGCGGCCGTCGATTACGCGCGCAGGCCGCGCACGGCGGCGCTCGCGATGTTGCTCGGTTGCGTGCTCGCCGCGTTCATGGGCAAGGAAATCGCGATCGTCGGGGCGATCGCCGCCTGTGCCCTGATCGCGTTGCCGAACCGCGACTGGCCGCTGACCGCGCGCCAGCGCTGGCCGGCGGTCGCGGCGATCGTGCTGCTGGTCGGCGCCTGGCTCGCATACCGGGCCGCGCTGCTCTCCAATCCGCAGAATGCGCTCGTGCACGCCGATTCGATGCTGGCGATGTTCGCGCGCGGCATCTGGCTGTGGCTGCGCGTCGGCTACGACTACTTCATCGTCGATCCGCGCCAGGCGACGTGGATGACGCTGCTGCAGGCGCTCGGCGCGCTGCTGATCGTGGTCGCGATCGTCGCGGCCGCGCGCGCGGGGCGTCTCGCGCTGCGCGCCTGGGGACTCGCCGCCGCGCTGCTCGTGCTGATGTTCCTGCCGGCGCCGACGCAGGCGCCGGTCGTCACGCTGTTCGTCAGCGACCCGGGGCCCGCGCGCGACTGGTTCCACATGGCGATCGAGTCGCGCCTGTTCCACATCAGCCTCGCCGCGCTGGTCGCGGCCTTGATGCTGCTGACGACGCCGGATCCCGCCCGCCGCGACGTTGCGCCGACCGTGCGCCGCGGCGATGCGCTCGTGGCCGGCGGACTGCTGCTGATGATCGTCGCATGGGCGTCGGCCTCGCACGCGCTCGCGCACGACTACGCGAGCCACTCGCGCGAGCAGATCCCGACGCTGCGCGCGGCGCACGAGGCGATCGCGCGCCTCGCGCTGCCGGAGCGGCATTGCCAGATCTATCTGCTCGACACGGCCGGGCTGCTGGATTTTGCCGGCAGCGGCGACGCGATCATCAAGGCGACGACGCCGGACCTGACCCGGCTGCAACATTGCCTGATCCTGACCGAGCGCGCGCCGTGGGGCAGTTTCCTGCGCGACGGCCAGCTCGACGACTACCGCCCGCTGCGCGCGTTGACCGATCACGGCAAGCAGATTCCGTGGCTGCGGCTCGGCGATCTGGAACTGGCGTACCTGAACCTCGACGCGGACATCGACGCGCGCACGCTGGACGATGCGTTGTTCCTGGAATATCGCAACGGCGCGTTCACCGACGTGACCGCGGCCGTGCGCAGCGGCGCGCGTCCCGTGCGTTTCTTCAACGCACGCCCGGATCAGAAGTGAGCGGCGGCGTCCCGCTCGCTCAGGTCGTCGCGAGGCTGACCAGGAACGCGATCGCGACGCCGATCGCGACCATGATCGTGTAACACAAGCCGATCGTCAGGTACTTGACGATCGTGAAGAACCAGCCCTGCTTGTAGACGCGCTTCTGCATGATCAGCAGGTAGATCGGCAGCCACCAGCCGAGCACGAATATCGCCAGGCTCATGACGGGCGCGAGCGTGGGCGCCACGCCATTCAACCAGCTGCGCAGCAAGCCGAACAGCGTCAGCACGAGCAGCGACAGGAAGATGAAGCTGTGGCTGTGCAGCGCGACGATCAGGTGTTCCATGTACAGCCGGCGCTTGAAGATGTAGAAAATCTTCAGCAGGCCCGCGAACAGCGGCATCAGCAGGAACAGGACCTGCGGCAGCATGCCGAACGCGCCGAGCAGGAACGGCCTCGGGTCCTTCTTGATGCGCGGCAGGTTTTCCACGCCGCGCACTGCGAACACGGTCAGCTGCTTGTTGACGAAGCCAGGCAGCCAGCCGATCGCGACCGGTGTCTTGTGCGGATCCCAATCCTGGCCGCCAACGGTGAGGTGGAAGTCTTCCGCGTCCGCTTCGGCCAGCGGATCGGGCGGCGCCGGCACGCCCTTCGCCTTCGCCTCGTCGGCGCGGCGCAGATAATCGAGGCGTTTGTCCGCGCTCGCGCGGATCCTCTGCTCCGACTTGTCGATGCCGCGCAGCGCCTTCGGTGTCATTCCCGGGGCCGCCTTCGCGGTCTCGAGGCCGGCCAGCGCGGCATCGCGCTGCTGCTCGACTTGTTGCACCGTCGTAGCGCCGGCGACCGGATTCGTATCATCGAAGCGGATCGTGTTCGGACTGTCGAGCGTCGCGTCGAGCGTCATCTTCATGATCAGGAATGCGATGACGCTGAGGAAGAAGTAGAGGCGGAACGGCGTCACGTAGCGCACGCGCCTGCCGGCCAGGTATTCGTTGGTCAGGAAGCCGGGCTTGAACAGCAACGGCGACAACGTGCGGAAGATGCGCGAATCGATGTTGAGGACCGTGTCGGCGAAGTCGGCCAGGATGTTCGACAGGTGCCGCACCATGCCCTTGACCGGCTGGCCGCATGCGTAGCAGGTCGCACCGAGCAACTCGGCACCGCAGTTCGCGCACACGATCAGCCCCGGCGCCGGCGCAACTTCGGCGGGCGTCGGAGCGGGCGCGACGTCAGGGGGCGGGATCGCCGCGCCGGCGCTGCCCTCCGGAGCGACGACGCTCACGGACAATGGCGGTGCAACGGGATCATCGCTGGACGTGTTCATCGCCTCGAGTGCGCCTCTGTCGAATGCTTCTGCACAGGGTCGTTCCGCATACGGTCCCGATCCGGCGCAGCGCCGGCTTCGGATACACTGGCCTGCTTGGGATATCGATCCATGGCTTCCATTCTACTTCTAGGCAAGGACGCGGCGCTCGGACGCCGCGAACTGCGCGAAACCTTCGGGCTCGCGACGCCGATGATCCTCGGCCAGCTGTCGTCGATCGGCATGAATGTCATCGACACGCTGCTCGCCGGGCATCTCGACGCACGCACGCTCGCGGCCGTCGCGGTCGGCACGAGCCTGTGGTCGCTCGCGATCGTCGCCGCGATCGGCGTGATGCTGGCGCTGCCGCCGTCGGTCGCGCAGTTGGCCGGTGCCGGGCAACGCGCGCGGATCGGGGCACTGTTTCGCCAGGCGCTGTGGCTCGCGCTCGCGCTCGGGCTCGTGCTGCTCGTGCTCGTGCGCTGCTCGAAGGGCCTGCTCGACGCGATCGGCATCGACCCGGACATCGCCGGCGAGACGCGCAAGTTCCTCGACGCGATCGCCTGGGGCGCGCCGGCGCTGTGCATGTATTTCGCGCTGCGCGGTTTTTCCGAGGGCATCGCACGCACGCGGCCGACGATGTATTTCGGCGCGCTCGGTCTCGCGCTGCTCGCGCCGACCGGCTATGTGCTGATGTACGGCAAGCTCGGTTTGCCGAGGCTCGGCGCGCAGGGCTCGGGCATGGCGACGGCGATCGTGTTGTGGCTGCAGGCGTTCGCGTTCGCGTTGTACCTGAAATTCCGCCGTCACTATCGCGACCTCGCGCCGTTCGGCCGGTTCGAGCCGCCGCACTGGCCGACGATCCGGTCGCTGCTGCGGCTGGGCGTGCCGATGGGCATCGCCGTGCTGATGGAAGCGGGCCTGTTCGTCGCGACGGCGCTGCTGATCGGACGCCTCGGCGCGACGTCCGTCGGCGGGCACCAGATCGCGATCAACGTCGCGTCGGTCGCGTTCATGCTGCCGCTCGGCGTCGCGATGGCGACGACCGTGCGCGTCGGCCATGCGGTCGGGCGCGGCGATCATGCGGCCGTGCGCCGGGCCGGCTTCGCCGGCGTCGTCGCGACGATCTTCACGCAGGCGCTGTCGTCGCTCGCGATGCTGCTGTTCCCGCTCGCGATCGCCCGCGTCTATACCGACGATGCGAACGTCGCGGCGATGGCCGCACAGTTGCTGCTGCTCGCCGCGGTGTTCCAGTTTTCCGACGGCGTGCAGGTGACCGCGAACGGCGCGCTGCGCGGCCTGAAGGACACGACGGTGCCGATGCTGATGACGATCGTCGCGTACTGGGGCATCGGCATGCCGGTCGGCTACTGGCTCGCGTTCCACGCCGACCTCGGCGCGCGCGGCATGTGGATGGGGCTGACCGCAGGACTGACCGCGGCCGCGGCGCTGCTGTTCACGCGGTTCCTGCGCCGCACGGCCGCCATGCTGCCTCGCGCCTGAGCGTCGTCCATGTCCTGGCCGGCTCCCAACCTTCCGCACGTGCCAGACGCGCCGGCATCGGGTAGGCTCTCCCGCAATCGCCGGAGAATCTTCAATGACGGAAAAGGAAATGTCGAATAAGAGACGCGGCCCGATCGCCGGCCTGTTTGTCGGCCTGTGGAACCTGATCAACTTCACCCGGCGGCTGGTCGTCAACATCATCTTCCTGATCCTGCTCGCGATCTTCATCATCGCGATGCGCTCCGGCGCCGGGCACCTGCAGGACCGCACCGCGCTCGTGCTCGATCCGAAAGGCCGCATCGTCGAACAGTTCACGAGCGCGCCCGCGCAACGCGCGTTCGCGAGCGCATTCGGCGACAAGATCCGCGAAGTGCAGCTGCGCGACATCCAGCTCGCGATCGAGGCGGCGACGAAGGACCCGCGCATCGAGCGCATCGTGCTCGTGCCGGACGACATCGAAAGCGCCGGCATTTCCACGCTGCGCGAAATCGGCGTGGCGCTGGACCGCTTCAAGCAGGCCGGCAAGGAAGTCATCGCGGTCTCCAATTCGATGACCCAGGGCCAGTACTACCTGGCCGCGCACGCGAACCGGATCCTGATGCACCCGGATGGCGGCGTGCTGCTCGAAGGCCTCGGCCGCTACCGCATGTACTACAAGGACGCGCTCGACAAGCTCGGCGTCGACGTGCACCTGTTCCGCGTCGGCGAATTCAAGTCGGCCGCGGAACCCTATATCCGCAATGACGCGTCGCCCGAGTCCAAGGAAGCGGACCTGTTCTGGATGAACGGCGTATGGTCGGATTATCTGGCCGACGTCGCCGCGGCGCGCAAGCTCGATGCGAAGGTGCTCGCCGCGCAGATCGACGACTACGCGACCTCGATCAAGGCGGTCGGCGGCGATCTGGGCAAGCTCGCACTCGAGCAGAAGCTCGTCGACGAACTCGCGACCCAGGACCAGGCGATCGCGCTGCTGATCGGCAAAGGCGTGCGCGACGACAAGACGTTCCGCCAGGTCGGATTCGACGAGTACGCGACGCAGATCCAACGCGAGCGCCTCGCCGATACGCGCCCGCAGATCGCGGTCGTCGTCGCCGAAGGCGAGATTCTCCAGGGCGACCAGCCGCCGGGCACGGTCGGCGGCGAATCGACCGCGAAGCTCGTGCGCGCGGCGCGCGAGGACAAACGGGTCAAGGCGCTCGTCCTGCGCGTGAACTCGCCGGGCGGCGATGCGTTCGCGTCCGAGTTGATCCGGCGTGAAGTCGACCTGACGAAGGCCGCGCACAAGCCGGTCATCGTCGCGATGGGCGACGTTGCGGCGTCCGGCGGCTACTGGATCTCGATGAACGGCGACCAGATATTCGCCGACCCGACGACGATCACCGGATCGATCGGCATCTTCGGACTGTTCATGAACATTCCGAACACGCTCGCGAAGATCGGCGTGCATACGGACGGCGTCGGCACGACGAAGTTCGCCGACGCGCTCGACGTGCGCCGCCCGCTCGACCCGAATATCGGCAGCCTGATCCAGAGCATCATCGATCACGGCTACCAGCAGTTCATCACGAAGGTCGCGAGCGCGCGCCACAAGACGCCGCAGGACATCGACGCGATCGCGCGCGGCCGCGTCTGGAGCGGCGAGCAGGCGAAGGAGCGCGGGCTCGTCGATCAGCTCGGCGGGCTCAGCGACGCGGTCGCTGCCGCGGCGACTGCGGCGAACCTCGGCGAGAATTACCGGATCGACTATGTCGAGAAGGAGCTGTCG
>Ga0207691_10006726_pt1 | contig 11086 bp, 9 predicted proteins | sample KBSM13metaG_FD_184327 | JGI IMG/M metagenome (GOLD analysis project Ga0207691, IMG submission 184327) | Miscanthus rhizosphere microbial communities from Kellogg Biological Station, Michigan, USA - KBS M1-3 metaG (SPAdes) (version 2) | ecosystem: Host-associated > Plants > Roots > Rhizosphere >...
GGTAGCGAGCGGCGGCAATGCCGTTGCAATTGGCCAAGGTGCAAACTCATCGAACGCCGGAAGCTTTGCGATGGGTGACAGCTCGATCTCGTCGGGAGAATATAGCGTCGCAATCGGCTCTCGGGCGTCGGCAACGGGCGATAACAGCTTGGCTCTCGGCCAAGCGTCGAACGCTTCCGGGGCTGGCAGCGTCGCGATCGGCGCTGGGGCGTCCACTGCAACCTACACCAACTCTGTAGCCATTGGATCTGGAAGCACTGCAACCGCCAACAACCAGGTCAATGTCGGCGGGCGCAAAATCGCAGGCGTTGCTGCAGGCGCGGTAACCGCGACTTCCACCGAGGCTGTAAATGGCTCACAGCTCTATGCAACCAACCAGGCAGTTGCTGCGAACACTGCGGCGATCGGTGCGCTCGATAACCGCCTGGACCTGCTTGAAGACGTGTCGCTCGATCTCGGCAAGCGCATCGACAGGGTCGATCGGCAGGCATCGGCCGGCACCGCCAGCGCGATCGCGCTCAGTGGCAACAGCTTCCTTCCGGGCAAGTCGTTCAACCTCACGGGCAATGTCGGCACCTATCGCGGCGCGGTCGCGATGGCGTTGCAGGTCGGAGCGATGGTCAGCCCCAATGTGGCGCTCAATGCGGGTGTCGCCAAGGGTCTCAACAAAAACGGCAAGGTCGGAGCCCGCGCCGGCTTCACCGTCGGCTGGTAGTGTGAGGCAAGGCGGGCAGGGCGCGAAATCCTGCCCGCCTATTGCTCACCAGGTGTAGGCGACCCCGAGCGCCCCGAACCATTGGCTGGCGCTGCCGCGGTCATCGACAATCGGTGAATCCGCAAAGTCGCCTGACAGGTGAGTATAAAGGCCGGTCCCGAAGATCGACCACCCGTGGGTCAGGTCGCCGCTGATCGATTGGTTGCCGAACAGCCCAAGGCGCCAATGCTTGAATCCGCCGTCGGCATCAAATTGCGGAAGGCCGCTGGCCAGCGAAGCATTGGGACCGATCGAATAATAATAATCCGCATAGCCATCGCCGGCCCACTCGGCGCTTGCCGAAATCGCGACGTAGGTCGTCCGCGAAAGCGGTGTGCCGAAATCGATGGTCGGAGTGATTAGCGTCGAGCCATGGGCGCCGCCGACGTCGGTGATCGCGTCGACGTGAAATCCAAGCGTATCATAAGGGTTGGTCAGGCCATGATAGCTGACGCCGCCAAAGGCGCCGGCCTCAAATGCTACATCGCGTTCGGGCAAGTCGTTGACCCGTTTGTCTTCGACCTTGCCGGTCCGGTTCAGCCGGACGCCAACAATCGGCCCGAAGTCGAATTCCAGCGCATTATCGCCACGCTTGATGAAATCGACGTAAAGATAGGTGCCGCGAGTGTAGAAATTGATACCGTTCAATCGGCCGCGGAGCCCGGCGACCGGGATCCACTCATAATCGTCCGATCCCTCATAGTCGGGGATGAAGCCCGCGCCGGCGCCGACGCTGAATGTGTCGCTCTGGTCGTTGGGATCCGGCAGCGCCGTCTGCGCGAACGCAGGTCCGGCGGTGAGTAGCGCAATAACGGCAATCGTGGATTTCAGCATGGCGACCCCCCGTAATTTCGCCAGCGATATTAACCGAAGTCAGCGTTTGGGCAAATGTGCCCGATATTTCCGATTGTGCTCGGGGATGCTTGGGGCATCCCCTGCGCTCAATCTCCCTTGCCTGGGTCGGCCGAGAAATATTTGTCGTACTTGCCCTCCTCGCCCTTGTGCTCGTCGGCATCGGCGGGGGTCTGGTCGTTCTTGCGGGTAACGTTTGGCCATTGCGCCGAGAAGGTCGTGTTGAGCTCCAGCCATTTTTCCAGGCCGCCCTCGGTGTCCGGAAGGATCGCCTCGGCCGGGCATTCCGGCTCGCACACGCCGCAATCGATGCACTCGTTGGGGTTGATGGCGAGCATATTTTCGCCCTCATAGAAGCAATCGACCGGGCAGACCTCGACGCAGTCCATATATTTGCACCGGATGCAGGCGTCGGTGACGACATAGGTCATGGCAATTCGAGCTCCTTTTCGTCTGCCGTCGCTAGGTCGCGGCGGTCCGCCAGTCAACGCTCGGCTTCAATCACCTCATAATGGCGCCGCGCTTCCACAGCCGGCCCACGGCGTTCCGGCAGCCCAATGACGCGGATCACCATAACCTGTCCATGCAATGGCAATGCGATCACCTGGCCGGGGCGAACATCCTCGGAAGTCTTGATCACGCGCTTCCCGTCAATCCGGACGTGGCCGGTCTCGATCAACCCTTGAGCCTGGGTGCGGCTCTTCAACAAGCGAATGAAGTAGAGGTACCGGTCCAGACGCACGCCTATCTTTTGAGCCCCGCCAGCGCGGCGAAGGCGCTGCCCGGCCTCGGACCCTGCGGCGCCCGGCGGCGCGGACGGCGCTGGCCCCGCCACGACCAGGCCTCACCGGCCGGAACGAAGCCGATTTCGGCCATCAAATGGCGAATGTTCGGTTCATCTAGACCAAGGCTGGTGACCAGCGCGCGGTCGACCGGATCTTCACCGCCATGCTGACGCACCTGATGGGCATGGCTCGCAAGCCGGTCGGCAAGATCAATCCTCAGCCAATCATTGCCGAGCCGGCGGAAAGCCAGCGCCGCGCCGCGCGGGTCGGCGCTGCCGTCGAGGGTTGCCGCCGAGGGGGCCGGCAGCCGTGGCATTGGCTGTCCCGATCGGACGGCCAGCAGCGCCGCGCGCCATTGCTGCGCTGCCGGTTTGAGCAGCGACTGGACATAGACGTCGAGCGCGCCGAGCCGCACCCGTAGACGATGCAGTACGTGGCGGTCAGCCTTGTCGAGTTGCGCGAGTTGCGCCGCGATCGTTCGGCGAGGCAATTGGCCGCCCGCGTCGACCAGCATGGCCGAGAGGGCGCGAATGCCGGGACTGGCGCTGCGATCCGCGGCGGCATTGGCGAGCGCCTTCAAGGCAGGAAGATGCCGATTGACCTGACCCTCGACCCATCGTTCCAGCCGGCCACGCAACTTGGCACGCCGCTCGGCCGACAGCCGATCGAGTGCGCGGGCCGTGTGCACTGCCGGCTCGAGCAATGATCGCCCGGTAGTAAGCCGGGCAAGAAGATGCCCGTCCCAACCAATGGCCAGCCCACCGGCCTCTTCGATCAAGGCGAACTCGGCGTCTGGCGCCTCGCATAATTTTGCAGCTCGTCGATCAAGCTCTTCGCCCAACCGCCGCTCTGCCGCGGCCAGGAGCAATCTCTTGTCCGCTAGCCGAGCGCTCGGGTCGACCCGGAATTCGAAGCCGGCGAGATGGCCGATAGGCTCCGGGCCAACACTGACCTCGCCATCGGCTGCAACGCTTACCGGCAGTGCGTCGGCACCGCGCGCGCCGATATCCCGCACCAGCACGGCGGTACGCCGGTCGACGAACCGCTGCGTCAGCCGCTCGTGGAGCGCATCGCTGAGGCGAGCTTCGACTGCGCGGGTGCGCTCGGCCCATTTGGTGGGGTCGGCCAGCCAGTCCGATCGCTGGGCGATGTAAGCCCAACTCCGGATTCCGGCGAGACGATCGGCCAGCACTTCGATATCGCCGGCGACATTGTCCAGCCGCGCCACCTCCGCGGCGAACCATTCGTGCGGAATATGGCCGCCCTCGCCAACATAGCTGAACAGGCGGCGCACCATTCGCGCATGGTGCATTGGTCCGACCTTGCGGAAGTCCGGAAGGCCGCACACGGCCCACAGCTTGCGCACCTTTGCCCCTCGGGTAGCCGCGATCGCCGGGTCCTCTGCGATCAGCTTCAACACCGCCAGGTCGATCGCCAGCGGGGCGGGCCTCAATAGCGGATCGTCGCTCTTGACCTCGAGACTGGCGATCAGGTCGGCAACGCTGCTGTAATCGAGCTCGGCGCTGCGCCAGTAGAGATGGTCGAGCGGGCGAAAACGGTGCTCTTCGATCGCGTTGACCTCTTCTTCGCTGAGCTCCGGCGCGGAGTCGCCGCCCAGCCCTAGCGTGCCGAACGTCCCGTCGCGCTGATGCCGCCCGGCACGCCCTGCGATCTGCGCCATTTCGGCAATCGTCAGCCGGCGGTCGCGGCGGCCATCGAATTTTTCGAGGCCGGCGAAGGCGACGTGGGTCACGTCCATGTTTAGCCCCATGCCGATCGCATCGGTGGCGACGAGATAATCGACCTCACCGCGCTGGAACATGGCGACCTGGGAATTGCGAGTGGCAGGCGAAAGCGCGCCCATCACCACTGCCGCGCCGCCCTTGAAGCGGCGAAGCATTTCGGCCAGCGCGTAAACCTGCTCCGCCGAGAAGGCGACTACCGCGCTGCGTGGCGGCAGGCGGGACAGCTTGGCCGCACCCGAGTAGCGCAGCGTCGAGAAGCGAGGGCGGCTGACAATCTCCGCTTCGGGCAGCAATTCGCGGATCAGCGGCTTGAGCGTGTCCGAGCCGAGGATCAGCGTTTCCTCGCGGCCCCTGGCACGCAGCATACGGTCGGTGAACACATGGCCGCGTTCGGGATCGATGCCGAGCTGCGCTTCGTCGATTGCGGCAAAAGCGAAATCGCGGCCGGATTCGGGATCGCCGCCGCCGTCGCCCTGCACCGGCATGCTCTCGGCGGTGCAGAGATAGTAGCGCGCGCCCTGCGGCACGATACGTTCCTCGCCGGTGATCAGCGCAACCTGGCTGGTGCCCTTCAGCTGGACGACGCGATCATAGACCTCGCGGGCCAGAAGCCGCAGGGGGAAGCCGATGACGCCGGAAGAATGGGCGCACATCCGCTCGATCGCCAAGTAGGTCTTGCCGGTGTTGGTGGGACCAAGGATGGCCCGGACGAGGCCGTCACCGTGCGCGGACATATTCTCAATTTGGCATTTCCGTACGGAAGCGCAAGCGGCTTTGCGGCCAGTCGAGATTGCCCGTTTATTGGACCTTAACCTCTTTTAACCATGACGAAGTCGACATCCGATCAGCGGGGGCGGATTTGCTCGATATGCGTGCTCAGTGGCGGAACGAGGCGGCCTTGGCCGTGGCGTTGCCTGCTGCGCCAGGCTTTGGCCGCCGCCGCAAGCGCTGGCGAGACATCGAGCTTGTGGTCGACCTCGCCGAGGAGCCGCTGTCGCGCCACTGGTGGCGAGGGGTTGCGACACTCAGCCTGCTCTCGGCAATGCTCGCCGTCATCGCTCCCAATCCGTTCGCACCCCTCCCAGTCCCGTCCTCGGACCGGGTCAGTCCGGCTGAGGCCGAACAATATCGGGACATTTCGATTGCGCCGCTCGGCTCCGGTTCTTCAACCGGTGGCAGGATGGCGGCCAACGGGCTGGTGGAACCGCTGGCCGAAGCTCCCGATCGCCCTTCCATTGAAATGTTCGCTAGGTTCGGGCGCGGCGATGATATTGCGGCCCTGCTGAACCGTTCGGGTGCTTCATTTGCCGAGGCAGGCCAGGCCGCGCGGCTCATTTCCTCCGCCGTCCCCGGAGGCGTTTCTGCAGGAACCAGCGTTGCGATCAGGCTTGGCCGCCGGACGCCGAGCGGCGTTCGGCCCATCGACCGAATTGCCTTCCGCGCCGGTCTCGACCTCAATGTCGTGCTGACGGCCGGATCCGAAGGCCTGACATTATCGACCAGCCGGATCGCCGTCGACAACAGCCCGCTTCGAATCCGCGGCCGTGTCGGCGACGGACTTTACTGGGCGCTGCGTGCATCGGGCGTCTCTCCTCAGTCGGCGGGCGAGTATCTTCGCGCATTGTCGACGCAGATCGACGTCGGCGAGCAGGTTGGGCCCGACGACCGGTTCGACCTGATCGTCGCAAACCGTCGCGCGGCCACCGGGGAAAGCCAGGAAGGGCCATTGCTGTACGCGGCAATCGACCGGGCCGGACAGCCAGCGATCCGCCTGATGAAATGGACGCTCGGCGGCCGCACCGACTGGATCGACACCAATGGCGCCGGCAGGCAAGTGGCGACAATGGCCTGGCCGGTTGCGGCGCCGATCACCTCCGGATTTGGCGTCCGCTTCCACCCGATCCTCCACTTCGCGCGGATGCACCGCGGCATCGACTTTGGCGCTCACTATGGAGCGCCGATCGTCGCAGCTTCCGACGGCCAGGTTGTCCGAGCTGGCTGGGCTGGCGGCTATGGGCAGCAAGTCCGGCTGGCGCACGCCGCCGGAATGGGCACCAGTTACAGCCATATGAGCCGGATCGTCGTCGCGCCCGGCAGCTTCGTTCATCAGGGTCAGCTGATCGGCTATGTCGGCTCGTCCGGCCTGTCGACCGGGCCGCACCTCCATTACGAAGTCTATCGGGGCGGCGTGGCGGTCAATCCGATGGGTGTCCGCTTTGCCAGCCAGGCATTGCTTGCCGGTGAGGATCTGGCGAGGTTCAAGGCGCGATTGGCCCAGTTGATGGCGATCGGCACGCCGGGCGCCGCAAAGGATGACAAGCTGAAACACGGCGCTTAGGATTGCGCCATCCGCGTTTTTGAACGCGGAGGGGGGCGCTCTCGGCATGGACCCTAACGAGATCGAAGGGGACAGCGGCGGCTACGTCTTCGTCAGCTATGCGCGCGACGACGAGAGATCGGCGCGGACCATCATCGAACTGCTTGAGCGCGCCGGATATCAGGCCTGGTGGGATGGCCTCATACCCGGCGGAGAACGGTTCGGGGCCGAGATTGCCAAGGCGCTCGAGGGGGCCCGTGCAGTTGTCGTACTCTGGTCCGCAAATGCCAATGAGTCCCACTGGGTCCAGGACGAAGCCGGCTGGGCACGCGATCGCCACAAGCTGGTCCCGCTATCGCTCGACGGCGCCAAGCCGCCGCTGGGATTCCGGCAGTTCCAGTGCATTGACGTATCGAAAGGCGGGCTCAAGGCATCAAGCCCGGCGATGCAGCGTGCATTGAAGGCGATTGCCGATGTCACCGGACGTGCACCGCAGGATTTTCCACCGGAGCGCACCCGTCCGCGGCTGTCTCGCCGCGCCGCTCTTGCCGCCGGGACAGCGGCGGCCATTGCCGGCGGTGGCTTCGTCGCTTGGCGCACTTTGTTCGCGCCCGCTGGCGCTCCACCCAACAGCATTGCCGTGTTGCCGTTCGAAAATTTGAGCGGCGATCCAAGCCAGCAATATCTCTCGGACGGTCTGGCCGCCGAACTTCGCTCCAAGCTCGCCCGCAATTCACTTCTCAGCGTCGTCGGGCAGGCATCATCCAACGCTTTTCGAGAGCGCGCTGACAATGCGCCGACCATCGCTCGCAAGCTAAAGGTGGCCAATGTGCTCGACGGCAATATCCGCGCGGCGGCCAGCCAATTGCGGATCTCGGTCGAATTGATCGACGGCAAGACCGGCTTCAGCAAATGGTCGCAGACCTTCGATCGGCCGATGGCAAATTTGCTCGACCTTCAGGCCCAGGTTGCCGACGCGGTCACCGCGGCGCTGGCGATCCGGTTGAGCGGCGGGACCGGCGAACCAAAGGACCGCAGCGGCGGCACGAGCAGCGTTGCGGCGTTCGATGCCTATCTTCGTGGCAAGGAGCTGTTCGAATCCCAGCTCGATGAGGCCAGCGACCGTAGCGCACTGGCGCAATTCACCAATGCCGTGCGGCTGGATCCTGGCTATGCTGCCGCGCTCGCCGCCCGCTCTCGGGCGCTTGCGGTCGTCGCCAACCAATATGCCCAGGCCGGCGAGCGGCGCACGCTCTATGACCAAGCGGCTGGCGAGGCACGTGCAGCGATTTCCCATGCTGCAAAATATCCGGAAGGATATGCCGCATTGGGTTATGCCCTGTTCTACGGCAAGCTCGACGTCATCGCCGCCGACGCGCCATACCGTAAGGCGTTGGAGTTGGGCGGCGGAAGCGCCGAAGTGCTTAGCCTTTGCGCCCTGTACCGTGCTCGCCGTCGCCAGTTCGAAGAGGCTTTCGCGGCGATCGGGCGGGCCCAGGCGCTGGATCCGATCAATCCAAGCCTGGCCAAGAGTGAGGGCCGTATCCGCTTTGCTTCCGGCGACTATGATGGCGCCATCACTGCTGCCCGACGCTCGCTTGATCTCAATCCGAAGCTCGGCGGGGCGCATGGCGATATCGGCAATGCCTTGCTGATGCTGGGTCGGGTGGACGAGGCCGCCGCCGAGTTCGCTCAGGAAAGCGTCGATCTTCTCGCTATCCCGGGGCGCGCGCTGGTCGATCTTCGCCGCAAGGACATTGCGGCCGCCCAACGGGAATTCGACGTCCTTCGCCGGGAGCAGGGGGACAACGGCCTGTATCAGCAGGCCCAGCTGCTTGCCCAATGGGGAAAACATGCCGAGGCCCTCGATGCACTGGAAAAGGCAGTGGGCGAGCGCGATTCCGGCCTCGTCTACCTGTACAGCGACCCCTTCCTCCAGCCGCTTCAAGGCGAAGCGCGATTCAAATCTCTTCTAAGCCGGCTTCATTTCGTCTAACGAACGGTCCAGGGGATCGACCCCGCAAACAGGGAGGGGACTATGCGCAAACTTTTGGTAGGTGTGGCTGCCGTCGCGATCAGCATGTCGATGACTGCATGCAACAAGGCCGAGGAATCGACTGCCAATGAGGCGGTCGCCGAGGAACCCATGGCCAATGAAACCTTGGACGCCAATGCTTCCATGGACATGAACGCGATGGACGCGAACGCGGTCGACGCGAATGCGGCGACGGACGCCAATGCAGCCGACGCCAATGCCACGGAGCAAGGCTCGACCGACCATTGATTTGACTCGTCATTGAGTCGACTGGCGGCGTCCTCCCTTATCGGTGGGCGCCGCTTTTTCATCCACCCGAAGCGCTTCCCCCGGTCCGATTAGCTGCATGGCCGCTGCAATCCACCGCCGATATTTGGTGACGTCGGTGTAGACCGACGGAATGTCCTTGTAGCCGCATCCCAGCGACCAGCTCGTCACCCCCACCAGCTCATCGACATCGCCGGCCTTGCGAACCAGCGGCCCCCCACTGTCGCCGCGGCAGCTGAAAACGTTCTTTTCCGGCGTCGCGCCGGTTTCCGCTCCCAGAGCTACGACGCAAACCATGCCGGATCCAAGTTTCGACTTCAGTTTTCCGCGGCAGGTTCCCCAATCCAATGCAGTCATCTGTCCGAACTGGAGCTGGTCGGGATTGCGCTGCAGTTCCTGCTGCACGTTGAACAAAGGGTTGGCCCCTGCCGCGACGGTGCCGGTGTACCCCCAGCCAAAGGCCGTGACATTGGTGCCGGCGGCGATTGGTTTCTCTCCTAGACGGATCGTCTCATCGCCGTATCTCTTGGTGTCGCGGTCCGGCCGCAGCAGCAGCAGTGCGATGTCATTTTCCTGCCGGCCCGGCGAGTAGTTGGCCGGTATCGCGACACCATCGATTGCAAGGGTGGTGCCGCCCCTGCCGAGGCGCTTGGTGCCAACGCGCACTCGTCGATCCGTAAGGACGTTCGGGTAGGCCGTGCCGGCGAACGGAGCATTGGCCACGCAGTGGGCGGCGGTGAGCACCAGCCTGGGCCCGATCAGGGTGCCGCCGCACCGGTGGTCAAGTTCCTGCTGGCTGCGTTCGGCTAGATGCTTGCGATCTTTTTCGGGAGCTTTGAGATCGTCGGCAAATTCCTGTGGCGTAAACGGCTTGGTCGAATAGATTTCGACCATCCACGGCGCCATTCCCTCAGTCACGTCAAAGCCGCCGCCAATTCCGACGAGAATCGGCGCTTCATATCGATATTCCGCCAGCGAAATCGACCAGTCTGTAGGAATTGCGAGCGGCGGCCGGGCGCAGCCTTTTGCGTCCTCCAGGCAATTATCCCAAGCCGCATCGTCGAACGGCGCTTGTTCGATCGCGCTGGTATCGATCGGCCGATCCGAGGTGATCGTCAGCAGCACGACAATTCCCGACGAGTAGCTGAAGCTGCCCAGAGTGTCGGTATCTGCGCGGGCACCCGGCGCCAGAGGCATCTTGTCTGCTCCGCCCTTCAAGGGAAGGCGAGTGATTCCAGACGCGGGGTCCAACAACAAAAGTGCGGCATAGCGAGCGCGCTCGGACCGGTTGCGGAGGCTCGCGATGTATAAAGTCTCTCCGTCCACCACGTCCGGCGAAAGCTGTCCTTCGCGCCCAGGACGGATCGAGCCGCGATGACAATTATCCTGCATCGCCGCATCTGTGGAGGTGACGAGACAAGTTACGACCTTGGCGGGCGAAAAGGCCCCTTGGGCCAATCCCGCCGCCAGCAATTGGTTGGCGCGGTCGCGCCGATCGATCAATTCCCGGAGGCGCGATGAAAAATCGTCCAGGCGAAGATTGCCGAGTTCAACCTTGCGGGGCGCCGGGCGAACCGGATCCGCAGAGAAATCATTCCGCCAGTCATCCTTCGGCTGCCGCGCGTCGAACGCGATCAGAGTCTGCGGAAAGTCGCGCTTGGTGGTAATCTCATAATCGGCCGGCTCGGCAATCCGCACCGAGCGCAATCCCAGCAGCGCCGCCCGAACCTCTGGCGTCGCCTCGCCTAGGTCGGCGTTCAGGCGGAGATTGACGTGCGCGGACATTGGTGAAGCCACTGCCTGCGGCGGGGTCTGCGTCTCGGCCGCAGCGGCCGACGCAAGCGTCGCCAAGGCAAGCCAGCTGCAAATTTGGTGGCCAGTCGTGCGCATCGGCATTTCGCCAACCCCTACGCGGCGCATCATGGGGCCGGGGCGACCAAGCCGTCAATTTTAATCCCGGGACAGGGTCGTTGGTGACGCTACTTGCCGTGGCCGCGCCAGCGCTTGACGGTGCGCTGGATGATGCCTTCCTCGTCGCCGGATTCGCGCCAGCTATTGGCGAAACTCGGATCGGACGAAGCCGGACGCTTTTCCGGCTCCAGGTCGTCGAAGCGGACGCGGATGGGGATGGCGACACCTTCGCCGCAGACGATGCATTCGCGGTTGCGGAGCGCGGGGATCGCGTCGAGGAACCCGCGAGCGCCTTCCGGCATCGCCGCCCGGACGCAGGCCTGGTCTCGGTCGTTGTTCAAACGCATCGAGATGATCGTGCCGCACTGCGACAGCACGCCTTCGGCAAGGTCGGACGGACGCTGCGTGATCAAGCCCAGC
>Ga0207691_10006728_pt1 | contig 11085 bp, 9 predicted proteins | sample KBSM13metaG_FD_184327 | JGI IMG/M metagenome (GOLD analysis project Ga0207691, IMG submission 184327) | Miscanthus rhizosphere microbial communities from Kellogg Biological Station, Michigan, USA - KBS M1-3 metaG (SPAdes) (version 2) | ecosystem: Host-associated > Plants > Roots > Rhizosphere >...
CGGTCTCGGGCGTGGACGCCCTCGATGCGACCTTCGCGCGCTATCTGCCGAATCTGGTCACGGCGCTGGTTGTCCCCGTCGCGGTTCTCGCGCTCGTCGTCTCGATCGACCCGCTCGCAGCCGGGGTGATGGTGCTCACGCTGCCACTGGTCCCGATCTTCATGTGGCTCGTCGGCCGCTACACCGAGCACCGCGCCCGCGCGCGGTGGCAGGCGATGAGCCTGCTGGCAAACCACTTTCTCGACGTCGTCCGCGGGCTGCCCACGCTGCGGGCGTTCAACCGCGGACACGCGCAGGTCGAGCGGATCGTCACGGTCAGCGACGAGTACCGGCGCGCCTCGATGGGGACCCTCCGTGCCGCGTTCCTCTCCGGCACGGTGCTCGAGCTCGCTGCGACCCTCGGGATCGCACTCGTTGCCGTGGTCGTGGGCGTCGGCCTCGCAGAGGGCAATGTCGGGTTCGAGCCGGCGCTGACGGTGCTGGTGCTCGCGCCCGAGCTCTACCTCCCTCTTCGCAACCTCGCGGCGCAATTCCACGCGAGCGCGGACGGAGCGGCCGTTGCGCAGCGGATGCTCGACCGCGCGGAGGGCGCGCCGGTCTCGTCCGGGGACGCGCTCGTCGACGACCCAGCGGCGGTGACGATCGCCTTCGAGCGCGTCTCCTTTCGCTATCCGACCCGCGACCGTGACGCGCTCGGCGACGTCGATCTCGAGCTGCGCCCGCGCGAGACGGTCGCGCTCGTCGGAGCGAGCGGCGGCGGCAAGTCCACGCTCGCTGCGCTCCTCTTGCGCTTCGCGGAGCCGACGTCGGGGCGGATCCTCGTGGGAACGGACGATCTCGCTGGGCTGGACGCGGCCGGATGGCGCAGATCGATCGCGTACGTGCCGCAGCGCCCGACGCTCTTCCGCGGCACCGTCGCCGACAACATCCGCCTCGGCGACGCGTACGCCGACGACGCCGGCGTGCGGGAGGCGGCACGGCTCGCTGGCGCGCACGACTTCGTCTCCGGGCTCCCGGAGGGGTACGCGACGCTCGTCGGCGACGGGGGTCGCACGCTCTCGACGGGCGAGCGGCGGCGGATCGCGCTCGCCCGCGCCTTCCTCCGCGACGCGCCTCTCGTGATCCTCGACGAGCCGACCGCCGACCTCGACGACGCGAGCGCAGAGCTCGCGCGCGAGGCGATCGAGCGGCTGCGCGTCGGCCGGACGGTCTTGCTGATCGCACATCGGCCGGAGCTCGCCGCCGTGGCCGACCGCGTCGTCGTGGTCGACGCGGGCCGGGTCTTCGAGCCGGCCGAGGAGGCGGCGTGACGTCGACCGTTGGCCGCCTCCTCGCGCTCGCCGACCTTCCGCGTCGGCGTCTGGCGCTGGCGCTCGGCCTCGGCGCGCTCGCGCTCGCCTTCGGCGTGGCGCTGCCCGCGACGGCCGGGTACCTCATCTCGCGTGCTGCCGAGCAGCCGCCGATCCTGTCGCTCACGACGATCATCGTGGTCGTCCGCTTCCTCGCGCTCGCACGGCCGCTAACGCGGTACCTCGACCGGCTCTCCTCGCACGACCTGGCGCTCCGGGCGATCGGCCCACTGCGCGCGCGTGTCTACGAGCGGCTCGAGCCGCTCGCGCCGGCCGAGCTCGGCGCGTTCCGGCGCGGCGACCTGCTGACGCGGATGGTCGGCGACGTCGATGCCCTGCAGGGTCTCACCATCCGCGGGCTCGGCCCGCCGCTCGCCGGGCTCGTCGTCGGCGTCGCCTGCGTCGTCGCAACAGCGCTCCTCCTGCCCGGTGCAGCGGTCGTGCTCGCGCTCGGCCTCGTCGTGGGCGGCCTCGCCGTGCCACTCCTCGCGGCGCGGCTCGTGCGGCGCTCGGCCCGCCGCCAGGCGGCGGCGCGCGGTGAGCTGACGGCTGAGCTGGTCGAGCTTCTCGCAGGCGCGCCCGAGCTCGTCGCCTACGGCTGCGAGGAGGAGGCGCTCGCCCGCGTCCGCGCCGCCGACCGGGAGCTCGGCCGCCTCGCCGGGCGAGACGCGCTCGTCGCCGGCGTCGCGGACGCGGCGGCGATCGCCGTGGCCGGGCTGACGACCGCAGGCGTGCTCGCGCTCGCCGTGGCCGCCCACGACGCGGGGACGCTCGACCGTGTGCTCGTCGCGACGCTCGCGCTGCTCGCGCTCGCCTCGTTCGAGACCGTCGCGCCTCTGCCCGCCGCCGCGCGCGAGCTGGCGGGGACGCTCGCCGCCGGGCGGCGAGTCCTCGAGTTGACGGCGCACGAGCCGGCCGTGCGCGATCCCGACCGGCCGGAACCCCCGCCTCGACCACCCGTCACCGTCGCGCTCGAGGGAGTCACCGCGCGGTACCCAGGCGCGGTGACGCCGGCCCTCGAACGATTCGACCTGCGGCTCGAGCCCGGCGAGCGCGTCGCCCTCGTCGGCCCGAGCGGCGCCGGGAAGACGACCGTGACGAACCTGCTCCTGCGTTTCCTCGACCCCGAGGAAGGGCACGCCACGCTCGGCGGCAGCGACCTGCGCTCTCTGCGGCAGGAGGACGTTCGCAGCGTGTTCGCGCTCGCGGGTCAGGACGCGCACGTGTTCGACTCGACGATCCGGGAGAACCTCCGGCTCGCTCGGCCGCAGGCGAGCGACGGCGAGCTGCACGAGGCGCTGGCGAAGGCCCACCTCGCCGACTGGGTGGCCACCCTCCCCGACGGGCTCGACACCCTCGTCGGCGAGGACGGGCGGCGTCTCTCCGGCGGCCAGCGCCAGCGGCTCGTCGTCGCCCGGGCGCTGCTCGCCGACGCCCCCGTGCTCCTCCTCGACGAGCCGACGGCGCACCTCGACCCACCCACCGCCGAAGCGCTCGTCCGGGACGTGCTCGACGCGGCGAACGGCAAGTCCGTGCTCCTGATCACCCACCGGCCGGAAGGCCTCGATCTCGTCGACCGGATCGTTGTCCTCGAGCCGGGCCAGCCGCTTGGATAGAGGCTTGCCCGGCTCGAAGAAGTTCGAGCTCAGCCCGCGAAGGGCGTCACGTCCTGATTGCAGGTGGTTCCGACCGCCGGCGGCGCGGTGGTCAGCAGGTACCTGTTGATCGCGTCGTCGGCACAGGCCGACAGGAACAGCGACGTGTGGCCCCAGCCGTTGACGGTCAGCAGCCGTGAGCCCGGCAGGAGGCTCGCGACCTTCACCGCGCCGGCGTACGGCGTCGCCGGGTCGAAGCGGTTCCCGACGACGAGGACCGGGTTGGATGTGACGCGGGTGAACGGGCCGAGGTACCGGTCGTCGTCGCGTGCGTTCCAGACCGCGCAGATGCTCGCCGTCCATCCCCAAAGCCGCCCGAAGTAACCCGTTGCGCTGTCCGCCGCGGCGGAGAACGCCGCGTAGGAGCTCGGGTTGACGCTGTCTGCGCAAACAACCCCGGGGAAGGACTCGAGGAAGTTCTCGTAGTTCGGCGGGAGCCCCCGCTTGGTGATGTACATCGGCCGTTGCAGCATCGCCTTCACCGCCGCCTGCCGAGCCGCCGAGAACGGCGTGCCCGTCGACGCCGCCAACTCGACGTCGGCGAGGACCTGCGCGAAGCCCTCCCAGCCGGATGAGTCGTAGAGCGCCCCCAGCGTGATCCCGACGAGCGTCGAGTAGTCGAACGGCACCGGGTTCGCCGTCAGCTTCGCGGCGAGCGCCGCGAACCGGGTGGCCGAGCCCGGGCCGAACGCACAGGTCCCGGCATCGCAGAGGCGGAAGAACTCCTCGAGCGTCGCCTGCGAGCCGAGGTGGCTCCCGAGCCTGATCGTCATCGGCACGGTCGTCCCGTTACCTGACCCGGTGGTCCACTCGACAGGGTCGAGCACGCCGTCGACGACAAGTGCACGCACCTTCGCGGGGAACAGATTGGCGTACTGCACGCCGATCGCCGTCCCGTACGAGTAGCCGACGTACGTCAGCTTGTCGTCGCCGACAGCCTCCCGCAACGAATCGAGATCGCGCGCCACGTTCGCGGTCGAGATGTGCGACGCGATCCTGCCGCCGCGTTGGTCGCATTCTCCGGTGAGGAATCGGTCGGCGCTCTGCCAGATCGCCTCCTCCGCGTCGGTGATCGGGAACGCGAACGGAGTGAAGAACGGCGCCCACTGCTTGTCATTCCCGAAGCACCGGAGGGCTGAGCTGCGGATCACGCCGCGGGGGTCGAAGCCCACGATGTCGAACCGGGCGCGCACCTCCGCGTTGAACAGGATCGGCGCCGCGAACAGCACCATGTCGAAGCCGGAGCCGCCGGGTCCACCGGGGTTGACGAACAACGATCCGATGCGACGGGCCGGGTCGCTCGCCGGGAGCCGGTCGACCGCTATCGAGACGGTCCCTCCGTCGGGCCCGTTGTAGTCGAGCGGGACCTGGACGGTGCCGCACTCGAACGGACCGAGATCGCGGTGGCACGGGCTCCAGGCGACCTTGGGCGCGCCCGACGCCGCGGTGCCGCCGGGGCCGCCGAGCCCCAGCACGAGAAGCAACGTGCCGAACAGCACGCCGCAGAGCCTGCGTTTGGTCATACGCCCCCCTTTGAGCGCCTGCGCGGGGATCGCGCAACCACCCGGGAGTATGGCGCCGGCTCGGCGAAATACAACGGCCGGCGTACGCTCGCGGTGAGCCTCGTCGTTTCGTCGTCAGGCCGCCGGCCGCGGCTCCTCGCGCTAGCGCTCGATGGCGATCCCGGTCTCGAGGTCGAAGAAGTGCAGGCGGGTGGTGTCGACGACGAGCTCGATCGGCTCGCCCTCGCGCGCGCGGGTGTCGCGATCGACCCGGGCGACGAACGCGGGCGGCGGCTCCTCCGTCTCGGGCGGGTCGTCGCCCTCCTCCGCAACCGGCCCCGACATGACGGGCTCGGCGGGGAGCGGCAGGTGGAGGTAGACCTCGGCCCCCATGTCCTCGCGGATGTCGACCTGCGACGACAGGCGCGCATGCCGTGACGTATCGGGGACGAGGGCCGCGTCCTCGAGATCCTCCGGCCGGATCCCGAAGGCAAGAGGACGGTCGACGTACCCCTCGAGCGCCGGCCGTTCGGCGACGGTCTCGGGGCGAAGCGCGATCGTCGCCTCGCCCATGCGTACCGCGAGGCCCCCGTCGTGGCGCGCCAGCGTCGCATGGAGCAGGTTCATCGGCGGTGCCCCGATGAAGCCGGCGACGAACAGGTTGGCAGGGCGGTCGTAGACCTCCTGCGGGATGCCGGCCTGCTGCAGGCGTCCGCCGCGCATCACGGAGACCCGGTCGCCGAGCGTCATCGCTTCGCTCTGGTCGTGCGTCACGTAGACCGTCGTCACCGCGAGGTCGCGCTGGATCCGGGCGATCTCGGCGCGCATCTGGATGCGCAGCTTGGCATCGAGGTTCGACAGCGGCTCGTCCATCAGGAAGACGCGCGGCTCGCGCACGATCGCCCGGCCCATCGCGACCCTCTGCCGCTGGCCGCCGGAGAGGGCGCCGGGCTTCTTCTTCAGCTCGCCCGCGAGGCCGAGGACCTTTGCCGCATCGGTCACCCGGCGCTTGATCTCGCTCTTCGGGAAGCGCCGCATCTTGAGGCCGAACGCCATGTTGTCGTAGACCGACATGTGCGGATAGAGCGCGTAGTTCTGGAAGATCATCGCGATGTCGCGCTTCTTCGCAGGCAGGTCGTTGACGATCACGTCGCCGATCCGGATCTCGCCGTCCGTCACCTCCTCGAGCCCGGCGATCATCCGGAGCGCGGTCGTCTTGCCGCAGCCGGAGGGGCCGACGAAGACCATCAGCTCGCCGTCCGAGATGTCGAGGTCGAGCGAGCGGACGGCCCTCGTGCCGTCGTCGTAGACCTTCGTGAGGTTGTCGAGGGTGATGCCGGCCATGGTCAGCCCGCGGTCGGGGCGACCTCCGGAACGACGCCGAGCCGCTCGAGCTCGCGCACGACGAAGGCGACCGACTCCTCCGGTTGCAGCGTGACCGTGTCGGCGACGATCTCCGCGTCGTCCGGCTCCTCGTACGGGTCGTCGACACCGGTGAACTGCGTGATCTCGCCGGCGAACGCCTTTGCGTAGAGGCCCTTCACGTCCCGCCGTGCGCACTCCTCGACCGGCGCCTTCACCCACACCTCGACGAACGGACCCTGCTCCTCCACGAGCGCGCGCACCCGCTTGCGCGTCGTGTCGTACGGCGAGATGGCGGCCACGACCACCGCCGCGCCGTGGCGCGTGAGCCGCGACGCGACCCAGCCGATCCGCTCGATGTTCGTGTCGCGGTCCTCGTGCGAGAAGCCGAGGCCCTTCGAGAGGTGCGTCCGGACGACGTCGCCGTCGAGCACTTCGACGTGGAGGCCGCGACGCTCGAGCTCGGCCGCCACGGCGTGGCCGATCGTCGTCTTGCCGGCGCCCGAAAGGCCGGTGAGCCAGACCGTGAACCCCGTCTGCCCGGTCGATGCCACGGCGGAGTGGTACCAGAGGGCACGGCACTCGGCCGCCGGGAGCTCAGCCGACGCCGCCGGCCGTGGGATGGAGGAACGGCACCTCCGCCGCGTCGGCGCGTCCTGCGTACCAGCCCGCGCGGAGCACCTCGACGAGCGAGGGCGGCGTGATGAGCGCCGCGGTCCCCGCCGGGCGGGCCTCCGCCCGGCCGTAGCCCGCGGGCGACCAGCGGCGCAGCGCGTCCCCCAGGACGAGCTTCGGCGCGCCCTCGTGGAGCACGAAGACGCCGTCGGGCAGCCCACGGTACGCGACGGCGTGGAGGCGGCGCGCCCGCGCCGCGGGGTCGATCCGCTCGTCGTGCAGCCGGCCGTCGATCACGTCCGCGCCGCTCTCGTCGTGGAGCTGGCGCCAGATCGCCGAGAACCGGTCGTAGTCCGCGCGGCGACACTCGGCACACGGGCGGTGCCCCGCCCCGAACGCCGTCGCCTCGTCCAGGAAGAAGAGCTCCGTGAACCTGCCCGGCCGCTGGAGCGGCGAGCGACGGCGCCCGCGGAACTCGAGGCGGCACGCGATCCAGCGCCGCACCTGGTACATGCGCCGGATGTTGCCCTCCGCGTCGTGGAGGCAGCCGCGATTGCCGTAGACGAGCCCACGCGCCGGATGGGCGACGAGCTCACCGAGCGGCGTGACACGGTTCTGCAAGGACACCGGCGCCCACCCTAGAGACCGCGCCTGTAACCCGGCCGTAACACCGCGCCGCATAGCGTCCGGACAGGTGGACTGGACGCTCTTCCACGCCGTGAACTCCACGGTCGCCACGCGCGACTGGCTCGAGGACCCGACGACGGCGCTCGCCGACGCGATCGTTCCGCTGTACGCGCTCGCGACGGTCGGGCTCTGGTTCCTCGCCCGTCCCTACGGGCCGGCCCGCTGGAAGCTCGCCTCGGCCTCGGCGCTCGTCGCGGCAGCGGTGGCGCTGCTCGCGAACCAGGCGATCTCCCACCTCTGGGAGCGGCCGCGCCCGTTCACAACCCACACCGCGCTGACGCACGTCCTCGGGGCGAGGACGACCGATCCGTCGTTCCCGAGCGATCACGCGGCGGCGGCGTTCGCGATCGCGTTCGCGGTCTTCGCCTTCTCGCGACGGGCGGGCGCCGCCTTCCTGGCGGTGGCAGCTCTCATCGGGCTCTCGCGCATCGCGCTCGGGATGCACTACCCGACCGACGTCCTGGCCGGGGTGCTCGTCGGCCTCGCATCCGCGACGCTCGTCACGCGCGCGGGTCGTCCGTGGGTGAGTCGACTCGTCGGGCTCGTCAGCCGCGTCTCCGACCCGCTGCTCCGTCCGGTCTGGGGCGGCATGCGACGCGTCGCCTCGTCGCTGCGCGTTTTCCCGTAGCCCGGAACCGCGTTCGTGCGGATGCGGCGCCGACGCTGCGTCGCGAGGCTCGGGGTGACCGCTCGTACGGTCACCTGCGAGGAAAGGAGCTTCGATGGCTGTCATCGACACCACCGAGCGTGCGCCCGCCGTCACCGAGAAGACCGCTTCCGCGCCGCCCGGCCACTACCGCGCGGCCGTCGTGCACGAGTTCTCGTCACGCCTGACGATCGACGAGATCCCCCGCCCCGTCCTCGAGCCGGGACAGATCCTGGTCGAGGTCGAGGCGACCGGTCTCTGCCACACCGACATCCACGCGGCCCACGGCGACTGGCCCGTCAAGCCGTCGCCGCCGTTCGTCCCGGGCCACGAGGGCATCGGGATCGTCCGCGAGCTCGGGGCCGGCGTCACCGAGGTGGCGCTCGGCGACCGCGTCGCGATGCCGTGGCTCGGCTACGCATGCGGCACGTGCGACTACTGCGTCTCGGGCTGGGAGACGCTCTGCCTCGAGCAGAGGAACATGGGCTACTCGATCGACGGCGGGTTCGGCGAGTACGCCGTCGCGTACGGCCGCTACGTCGTGCGGGTGCCGGACGGCATCGACCCGTACGACGCGGCCCCGCTCACCTGCGCCGGCGTCACGACGTACAAGGCGATCAAGGTCGCGGGCACCCGCTCGTCCGACCTCGTCGCGGTGTTCGGCGTCGGCGGCCTCGGCCACATGGCGATCCAGTACGCGCGCATCGCGGGCGGACGGGTCGTTGCGGTCGACCTGACCGACGAGAAGCTCGAGCTTGCACGCGAGCTCGGCGCCTCGTTCACGGTGAACGCGGCGAAGGAGGACCCCGCAGCCGCCATCCAGCGCCTCGGCGGAGCCGACCAGGCGATCGCGCTGGCGGTCTCCCCACGCTCGTTCGAGCAGGCGTTCGGATCGCTTCGACGGGGCGGCACGCTCGTCTTCGTGGCGCTGCCCGCCGACAACGAGATGAAGCTGCCCATCTTCGAGACCGTGCTCAACGGGATCACGGTGGTCGGCTCGATCGTCGGCACCCGAACCGACCTGCGCGAGGTGTTCGAGCTCCACGCAGCCGGTCAGACGACGGTCACACGGGAGATCAGGCCCCTCGCCGAGGTCAACGAGGCGATCGCGGACGTCGAGGCGGGACACGTGGCCGCGCGCGTCGTGCTCGCCCCGTAGCGCCGGATCGGGCAGGCGGGAGGGCGGCCGCGCCGCCCTCCCGCCGAGTCGAGCGAGCGCTCTCAGTCGTCGCAGCGGTCGAGAGCCTCGAGCGAGCCGGCCGCTACCGCCGAGCGGATCGTGGCGATCGGCGCGGCGATCGCAAAGCCGGTTCCGGGATCGGTCGCGAACGCCACGGCGACGATCCGGCCGTTGGCGTCGACGACAGGCCCGCCCGCCTCGTCGCGGCCGACGTCGGATGTCAGCCGCAGCACCGGTCCGCGGACGCCGAAACGCTTGCCGGCGACCGAGTCCACGACCACGCCCGGGAAGAGGCGCGGCGTGCGCGAAACCGGATAGCCGACGACTGCCACGGAAGCTCCGGAGGCGATGCGCGTCACCGCAGCTCCCGTCCGCGGGAGCCGGCCCACGACGCGGGCAACGACGAGCTCCCCGAGGCGGTAGACGCGCGCGGCGTCGACCGTCTTCGCCGCGCTCTTGCGGGCGGAGATCCGGAACGCGCTCGCGCCGGGAACGACCTCCCGGTCGGCGAGGAGCAGGCGCTTGTCGAGGGCGAAGCCCGCGCCCGCCCGGACCCGGTCGCACCCTGCGTTGCGAATGCGCAGCGCGACACTCCGCGTCTGGCGCCTGGCCCGCGCGAGGGACATCGTCGCGACCGCGGCCGTCCTGGCCTCGACCGCAGGGTCTGCCTCCACGAGCGCAGGCGCCTTCAGGTCGACCGCGCTTCCAGGCGCTTCGTTCACGACGACGACCCCGCAGGCGGGGACGAGGACGAGCATCGCGAGCCCCACCACGACGAGCCCGAGGAACGCCCAGCCGGCGCCCAGGATCAACGCGCCTGCTCCCGGTACGCCTCGAAGCTCGTGCTCGCCTTGCGGCAGCTCTCCACCAGCGGCTGCGCCTGCGCCGTGACCTTGGCGGCCTTCTTTCCCTTCGCCGAGGAGACGACCGTCGCGAGGTCATTGCTGCAGGCGCTGAGCCTCGAAGCGAGCGCCTCGGCCCTTGCGAGCCGCGACCGGAGCTGGTTGCGCTCGGACGTCACGCGGGTGTTCGCTGTCGTCAGCGCACGCTGCCGCCGCGTCAGCGCGCCGACGCTGGACTTCGTCTTCTGCAGCGCCGTCCCCCGCGAGTCGAGCCGAGTCGCGAGCTGGTTCGCCTGGAGGGTTCGCTCGTTGAGCGCGCGGCTCCGCTCCGCGATCACGACCCGCAGGCCGCCGACGGCCTCCTCGGCAACCACGGCCCGCTTGCGCCAGTCGTCGGCGCGGCCCTTGTTCGACATCGAAGCCCGGGCCAACGGGGCACACACGACGACGACGAGCAAGGCGATCAGCGCCGCCTTCACCTTCCAGCCGTTCAGCTCGAGTTCCATCGCCTCTCCTGGCGTCGTTCGATGGGTCGCAGACTCGGGATGCTCTCCCTGTATCGGGTGACGGGCGTGCTTCGACTCACTCGATCGAGGGAGGTGCCGAGGGCGTCGTCACCGCCGAGCTACCGTGCGGTCGTGCTGCGAGGGCGGTGCGCCTGCAATGCCGTTGCGTTCGAGGTCTCGGACGAGTTCGTGGTCGCGTACAACTGCCACTGCTCGAACTGCCGTGCGGCGACAGGCTCGGCGTTCTTGCCGTGGGGCGAAATCGAGCCCGAGAAGCTGAGGGTGACCAAGGGCGCGGACTCGTTGATATTCGACGGCGATGCCCACGGCCACCACGCGAGGCGCTGCGGGGAGTGCTTCTCGCTGCTGTATTGGACGGGCTACGAAGGCAAGATCCGCGTCCCGTATGGATCACTGATCGACGAGCCGACACTTAAGCCGACGGCGCACATGTTCGTTGGTTCGAAAGCTCCGTGGTACGAGATTCTCGACGACCTTCCCCAGTACGACGAGTACCCTTGGTCTTGATCGGCTGATCCAGGGCAATTAGGTGATGAGGCTCGCCGACGTTAGCCGACTGGCTGCTCAGCTCGACGGCGTCGCCGAGCGTAGCCGTGACGGCCTGCTCGACTGGCGCTTCCGCGGACGCCTGGTCGCGCGGCAGCTGGACGGCAGCCACATCGTCATCCGTGCGTCGTTCGACTTCCGCGATTTCCTGCTCCATTCGTTCCCCGAGACGTT
>Ga0207691_10006729_pt1 | contig 11084 bp, 8 predicted proteins | sample KBSM13metaG_FD_184327 | JGI IMG/M metagenome (GOLD analysis project Ga0207691, IMG submission 184327) | Miscanthus rhizosphere microbial communities from Kellogg Biological Station, Michigan, USA - KBS M1-3 metaG (SPAdes) (version 2) | ecosystem: Host-associated > Plants > Roots > Rhizosphere >...
ACGACCGCGGCAGCCAGCGCCGCCAGGAGCACGGAGAGTCGAAGGGATCGCATGGCTCGCTCCTCAGCTCTGCTTGCAGGGGGACGGCCGCCACTTCGATGCGTCCGCCTCGCGCTTGAAGTGCGCACTTCTCGTGTACTCGCCCGTGAGGTACTTCGGATCGCTCAGCACGATCGTCACGGCCAGGAAGTCGTCGCCGTTCGGAAACGCCACGCGATCCCAGTACTCGGTGATGGTGGTGCTCTCACTGTAGGGCGCGCCGTTGCGGCGCAGCCATCCTTCGCTCAAGTTCGTGGTCACGACTTTCAGTGTGCCGTCCGGCGTCGGCGTGCCGGCGCGCGTGCCGTTGCGTGAGTAGGCCTGGCCGCCCACCGGCTCCCATGCAGCGACGGAAAACCCCTGCAGGCTGCGCGCACCGGGCGCACGCGATGCGTCGAACCCGAGCAGGCGCGTCTGTTGGCCGGCGTCCGTTTCGACCTTGAGCACGCGGTCGCCCTCCCACGAAATCCGCAGCCGCGTCGGTATCCACATCACGCCGCCGGCGCCGTAGGCCTTGCAGCTGCCATCCATCGATGGCAGCCACGTGTCGGCGACGCGCCGTCCTTCCTCGGACAGCGGCAGGCTGATGTAGTCGCCGCGCGGCGGCGTCGTCATCCGCCAGCGCCATTCTTCGGTGACGAGCGACACCCAGGTCCCCGTGAGATCGATCGGTGCCGCGGCCCGCGGGGTCGCCGGGGGCGAAGCCGGCTGCTGCGCGCGCAGCGTGACAAACGACGCGGCGGCCACTGCCGCCACGAGCAGGGTTCGGCGAGCATTCATCGCATCAACGCCTCCGCGGCGGTGAGATTCCGCCGCGCTTCCACGAAGTCCGGATTGAGCACCACCGCCTGGCGGAACTGCGCGGCCGCCGCGGCTACCTCGTTCACCGACGCCAGCGCCACGCCGAGATCGTTATGCGCGGCCGCCGACGACGGCAGCAGGCTGATCGCCTGCCGCAGCTCGGTGGCCGCGTCGCCGAATCGCCGCGCGTCGAGCAGCGCGCGCCCCTGCTCGAGGCGGATCTGCCCGAGATTCTGCCGTGCCGCCGGCGAGTCCGGCTCGAGCCGCAACGCGGTCTCGAACGCCTCCACCGCCTCGGCCACGCGACCCTGGTCGCGCTCGGTCGCGCCGACGATGTTGTACACCTCGGCGGTGTCCGGCACCACCTGACCCAGGTAGGCGCTGCCGAAGAAGCGGCGCCGGCCCCCGCCCGCCCGCGCCGCCGCTTCGACCGCTGCCACCGGCGCTTCGTACGACTCGCGCAGGAGCGCCAGGTAGGCGTCGAGATCCGCCATCGCGGCGACGGGCCGCCCGTTCTCGAGGCAGCGGGGGCACCACGAGGCCACCGCATCGAGATCGAAGAGCGCGGCCGGCACGCCTTGCAGCCCGGTCGACAGCCCGGACAACACCCCGTACTCCTGGATGGGACGGTCGTCCGTGACGGCGCGGGACTCGCGGGTGGCGGCGCTCAAGGTCGAGGCCCCACCGACGAAGGCGCCGACGATCTCGCGCGGCTGCGCCAGATCGAGCCGCGCCAGGTCGGCGCGCACCGCGGGCGCGCGATCGAGCGCCTGACGCAGCCGCTCCGGATCGATCTCGAGCCGGGGTCCCGCGGTGCCGATGAGCAGCAGTTCGGCCTGCGTGCCGGACAGCAGCACCGCCTGCGGGAACACGTCGAGGAAGGCGCGCACCATCGCCAGGCTGCTCTCGGCGGGAACCTGATAGGCGGGCAGCCACTGGCTCACGTAGCCATCGGCGGTGAGCCGCGAACGGACCAGACGATAGAACTCGCGCGAATACAGCGCCGCCACGCCCGCGTGCGCGATGGGCGGCGGTTCCAGCGTGACGAGATCGTAGGTGGCGGGCGGCGCCATCTCCAGATGCTGACGGCCGTCGTTGAGATACACCGCCACCTTCGGCTGCTTCAGCACGTCGCCGGTCGCGTCGCGGAAGTAGCCGGCGTGCGCGAGGACGTGCCGCGACAGCTCCGCCACGTCCACGCGCTCGACCGACGGATGCAGCGTCGCGGCGTGGACGGTGTTGCCGACGCCGAAGCCGATCACGAGCACGCGCCGCGGCGACGGCATCGACAGCAGCGGGACGTGGGCCAGCGCTCGCATGTAGCGCTGGTCGAGCAGCGCCGTCGAGGACATCGCGTGGCCGTTCGTCAGCAGGGCCCGGCCACGGGCAGCCTCGACGACCGCAATCACTTCGGTCATCCCCTCGCTCTCGGTCAGCACGCGGTCGCCCGGGGCGACGAGCAGCGCCCGTTGCAGCACGAAGCCGGACGGCAGCTGCGCCCAGGCGCCGAGGCCGACGAGTGCCAGCGAGGCTGCCGCGATCGCCGCGGTGCGCGAGGCACCCGCGAAGTGGAGCGGTACGATGGCCACGGCCGCCAGCCCCGTGAGCGTGAGGGCGGCGCCCTGCATTCCGAGCCACGGCAGCAGGAGATAGCCGGCGGCCAGCGACCCGCACACGGCACCGGCCGTATTGGCGAGATACAGGGCGCCGGCCCGACGCCCGACCGTGTCGACGGATCGCTGCGCCACCGCATTGGCCAGCGGATACGACGCGCCCGCTACGAACGCCGGCACACCGATCTCCACGAGCATCGGCTGGAGGTTGAACCAGATCTCGGCCAGGGCGCGGCGGGCGGGCCCCATCGCGGCGAGAGACGCGGCAATGGCCTGGCCCCGTACCGCCAGGTCGTCGGCGCTGCTCCACGCCAGCCCCGCGAGAGTGGCAGCCACGAGGACCGCGTACGACCCCACCAGAAGATCGGCCGCGCGTCCGCGACGGCGGACGAGCCAGCCGCCGGCCAGCGCACCGGCTCCGTTAGCTACGAGCAGCACGGTCAGGACGAGCGAGAAGACGGAGCGGAATCCGCCCAGCAGGATGCTGAAGTGCCGGAGCCACAGGATCTCGAGCCCCATCACCGCACAGCCCGAGAGCGCCAGCGCACAGGCGATCGCCGTCATGTGGCCTGGGGGCGCGGCGTCCTGCGCAGACGAGTCCGTCGAGACGGGTGCTCGCCTGAGCGCCCACCACGCGAGACCGGCCGCTACGAGGTTCAACGCCACGGCCACGAACTGGGTGGACTGCAGCCCGACGAGCCTCACCAGCACGAAGTCGGTGAGCAGCGCGCCGGCGGCAGCGCCCGCCGTGTTGGCGCCGTAGAGCCGCGCGATCGTCCAGCCGGCGTGGAGATGAGAGCCCGCGAGCGCGCGAATGAGGAGCGTGAGCGTCGCGCCCATGACGAACGTGACGGGTGCGAGCAGTCCAATGGCCAGCGCCGCGCGGACGACGTATGACGCTGCTGACAGCTCGAACCAGCCGTTGCCACCTGCCTCGTAGTGCGACCAGCCGGCGACGATCGCGGTCAGATTCGGCAGGAAGAGAGAGAGCGCCAGACCGAGGCACGCGAGCCCGGCTTCCGCGTACGCGTACACCCGCACGAGACGCCTCGACCCCTGCGCGCCGTTGCGATCGGCCCACACGCCGGCGAGGTAGCCGCCGGCGCCGAGCCCGAGCATGAACACGGCCACGACGATCGACGCCGAGTGCACCGTGTTGCCGAAGACATTGCCGAATTGCCGGACCCAGGTGACTTGGTAGATCAGGCCGCTGACACCGGAGAGGAAGAACGCGACGAGGAGAAGGGGACCCATGGACACACAGGCAGAGAGAGCGGAGAGAGCAGCGCCTTCTCTGCCCTCTCCGCCTCCAGGTTCTTAGAAGTCGTAGGCCACGCTGAACTTCAGGAGCCGCGCGTTGAGGATCTCGGTCGGACGCGGGTAGGCCGCATACGACTGGTTCACCGTGATTCTCGCGTTCGAGTTGAGCGCGTTGAACACGTCCACGCTCACCACCGCCCGGTGCCTGTTGAACTTGAGCACCTTCCCGAAACGCAGGTCCAGCTCGTTGCGCCGATCGAGATACACAGTGTAGGGCTCCAGCAGCTGCAGGTTGACGCTGGGTGCGTTCCCCGCCAGTGCCCGGCCGAGTGTCGAGTTGGTGTTCAGGAAGGCGTTGTTCGCCGTGAACGCCACCTGCACGTCGTTGTTCGGCGGCAGCGCCGGTGGCCCGATCTGGCCGGGCAGGCTCCGGAATGAGCCAGACACCTGCACCTCGACCTTCGGCACGACGTAGACGCCGTACGCCTTGAACTGTGTCAGGAACGGCGATTCTCGGTGGCACCACTCGGCGGGGCGCCACGACCCTGGCAGGGTCCCGACCGCAACTGGGAAGTTGTTCATCTCGGGCAGCTTCTCGACGATGTCGCAGTTGTCTTCCATCGTCTTGCCGGTGCTCAGGCCCGCCTGCAGAGTGACGCCGTTCTTCAGACGGCTGTTCACCGTGATGTCCACGCCGTTGAAGTTCTCGAACTGATCGCCGTAATCGTCCGAGAGGGCGTTCAGGTTGCGCACCTGGCCGAACTTGCCAGGCACCACGTCGTAGAAACCGTGGACGGTGTAGCCGCCGCCGCCAGGCAGATTTGGATTGGACGGCGCCACGATATCGAACCGGGTGAAGTCCTGCGGACTGGCGAGGAGGTTATCGGTGACGCGGAAATGCGCCCACGCACGGCGGAAGTAGCCGACGTCGAGCGCCATGCCCGGCATCAGCTCGTGCTGCACGCTGGTGGAGAACTCCCAATTCGCCTGCCGGTGGTTGAAGCCGGTGATCAGGTCCGGGTCGAACACGTCGGGACCAGGGACCCCGCGATCGGTCGAGGGCAGAGTAGAAGTGCCAAACGCCAGGTTGTTGATCTGCGCGCACTCGCCGTTGGCCAGCGGGTTGGAGATGTCGCAGTCGGGCCGGAAGTTCCCCGAGCGGGCATCGCCAGCGCCGAACGTGTAATCGTTCCACCCTCGGGTCGCGTTCGTGGGCAGCGCGACGATCGGATTCGGATCGCGGCCGAGCCCGTTCAGGGTCTGGCCCAGGAGGTACTTGTTGAACGCCACCTTGAGCGCGGTCTTGCCATTGCCGAAGATGTCGTAGGCAAAGCCGCTGCGATAGCTCAGGTCCTTCCACGAAATGAGGTCCTGCCCCGGGAAGGTGATGTTGCGTGTCGGCGCGATCGCCTCAGGCCCGAGGTGCTGCTCGGGGACGCTGGTGGCGAAGTAGTCGAAGCGCAGAGCCCCCTGTACCGTCAGGCGATTCCGCGTCCAGCGATCCTGGGCGTAGAAGCCCAGGTCGTTGTCGAGATTGGTCTTGACGCGATACGTCGGGCGCTCGGTGACCAGGTTGGGAACGCCGCTCGGCAAGGCAACCCCGTTGACCGTTCCGGCGCCCAGCCGAAGCGCGACCGGATTGAGGGTGTACTGATACTCGTCCAGATAGCCGTGCGTACGGTTGAAGCCGTACTTGAACGCATGCGACCCGGTCACATAGGACATGGCCGCACGATACGTCCAGCTCGGCACCGCCGTGTTGTTGTAGGCGTTCAGGACGCCGTAGTTCAGACCGGCGTACGGCCCACCCTGCTCCATGACGGCGTAGAGCTGCGGCAGCACCGCTTCGATCGCCGGGTCGGTGAGCGAGCCGTCGTGCACGCGGTAGTGCATGTTGCCCCAGCGCTCGAACAGGTGCAGGCCCACCGCTTCGAACAGCACGTGGTTGTTGATCGGCGACGTCCACTCGGCGTGCTCCTGCCGCAGGCGCGGGAAGCGGCGGTCGCGGCCCGCTTCGGGCGACTGCGTGGCGCTGATGTTGTTCGGACAGTTGCACCACTTGTCGGCCTTGTAGGTGCCGGCGATCTTGTTGCGCGGCGACACCTGCCAGGTCACGCGCATGCTGCTGTTGATCTGCGTGCCCTTGTTCACGCCGGGCTGGGTGGTGTCGGGCTCGTATTTGTAGAAGTTCACCGGATCGTAGGCAAATTTGTTGGAGAACACCGGCGCCTCGTTCTCGGTGGTGTTGTACCGCGCCGAGAACCAGAACCACACCTTGTTCTGCTTGAACGGGCCGCCGATCGACTCGTTGATGTCGAAGGCGTTCACCAGCTTGTTCGGCGTGCCCAGACCCGCCGTCCGCAGCTCGTCGGAGAAGTTGTCGCCCTGCAGGCTCTCGTTCGAGAACGTCAGGAACGTCGAGTTCGAGAAGCGGTTGCCGCCGTCCTTCGGTACGAAGTTGATGCGCACGCCGCCGGTGGGGAGATCCGCTGAGAGGTTGGTGGTGTCCACCGTCACTTCCGACGCCGAGCCGACGTCGGGCGTCTGGCCGCCGATGTTGCCGCCGGCCTGCAGCGTCATGGTGTTGACGCCGTTGACCGTCACGCGCTGGTCGACATTCTTGCTGCCGTGCGCGATGACGCTCTGGCCCACGTCCTGGATGAGCGAGCCGCCGACGTCATTGCCGCCGCCGAGCGTGCCGGGAATCATGCGCGCCAGGCCGAAGTAGTTGCGGGCGCTCGGCAGCGCGTCCACCATCTCGGAATTGATGACTCGCTGCTGGGTAATCGATTGCGTGTCCACCACTGGCGCTTCGCCGGTCACGGTGACGGTCTCTTCGAGCGCACCGACGCGGAGGTCCGCGTCCACGACGGCGTTGCCCGAGCCGGCAATCGCGACGCCGTCGCGCTTCACCGTGTTGAACCCGGGAAGCATGAACGTGACGGTGTAGGAGCCGGGACGGAGGTCGATGATCTGGTAGCGGCCGCTGCTGTCACTGACGGTGGTGCGCACCTTCTCGATGAGCACCGGGCTGGCCGCTTCAATTGTCACGCCGGGCAACACCGCGCCGGTGGTGTCCTTGACCAAACCGCTGATTGAGCCCTGGGCGAGGGCCGAGGAGGGAAACAGGAGTACTGAGAGCAGGAAGACAAGCCCCAACCAGCTCGTCCGCGCGTACATAGAGTGCCTCCACTCGCCACGAATGGCGCGATGAGGCCTGATGGTACGAACCCCTTATACCGAAGGGGTTCCGCTACCTGGAGGCCCCCCTGTGAACGAACCCGCCTTTGAAACGTGGCGCGAAGGCTACGCCCGTCGTGTAGGGGTGTCAATTCATTCGAGCCTCAGATATTCGACATTCGGACCGCGAATCTCAGCAGTGCGGCTGCCCGATGCGATCGCCACACCGGCAAGTGGCGCCGCCACCCCGGACCTCGATGAGTCGGCTCCTACCCGCGGAATCACCGCCAAATCCTCTCCGACGCGAATGGACGTGTACGGCGGGGTAGCATGACACTCCCTTCACCGAGGAGTTGCAATGGCGCATGCGCGGGTCTCAACCGCCGACATTCTCAAGAACGACATGACCGGACTCCTCGCGGACTGGATGTCGGAACTGCGCGCGCGGTCGGACAACCGCATCAGCGGCAGCGACGTCGAAGCCCAGGCCACTGACCTCTTGAAGCTCATCGCCACGGCGTCGGAAACCAACGCGGATGTCGGAAGCGCGGATTGGGGAGCGGTGCGCGCGCTCCTGGACGACGTGTCGCGCACGCGCGCGCAGCAGGGGTTTTCCGCGCAGGAGACGGCAACGTTCGTCTTCTCGCTGAAGAAACCGCTGTTCGGCCGGATTCGCCGGGCCACGGAGAAGGACCCGGCCGCGCTGGCCGAGGAAACCTGGGCCGCCACCGAGCTGGTCGATGCGCTCGCCATGCACACGGTAAAGGCGTTTCAGAAGAGCCGCGAGGATGTCATCCTCCGTCAGCAGGAAGAAATGCTCGAGCTGTCGACGCCGGTCGTCAAGCTCTGGAACGGCATCATCGCGCTGCCGATGATCGGCACGCTCGACAGCGCGCGCACCCAGATCGTGATGGAGTCGCTGCTGCAGCGCATCGTGGAGATCGGAGCCGAGATTGCCATCATCGACATCACCGGCGTCCCCACGGTCGACACGCTGGTGGCGCAGCACCTGCTCAAGACGGTTACCGCGATCCGGCTCATGGGCGCCGACTGCATCATCAGCGGCATCCGCCCCCAGATTGCGCAGACGATTGTGCACCTCGGCGTCGAGCTGCACGGCGTGACAACGAAGGCCACGCTTGCCGATGCGCTGGCCGTCGCCCTGGAGCGCACCGGTCAAAGCATCTCGAAAGTGCAGCCGTCATAGGCCGGCATGGAGCGAATCCCTATCCTTCGCATGGGTGACTTCCTGCTGGTCACCATCCAGGTCGACATGCACGATCGTCTGGCGCGAACCCTGCAAGACGATCTCACCAGCCAGATCGAACGGACCGGAGCCAAAGGAGTGCTGATCGACATCTCGGGGCTCGAGATGGTCGATTCCTTCATCGGTCGCATGATCGCCAACACCTCAGCCATGTCGCGCCTGCTCGACGCCAACACCGTCCTCGTCGGGATGCGTCCGGCCGTGGCCATCACGCTGGTCGAACTCGGATTGAGCCTCGCCGGAGTGGACACGGCACTCGACGTCGAGCGCGGGATGAAACTGCTCCGCGCGCGCCTGGCGCCGTCGTCCCGCAATGGCCGTCACCAAGTCTGACGTCGTCGCGATCCTCTCCGAGCAGGATGTCGTGCTGGCGCGGCAAGCCGTGCGCCGGCTCGCGCAGGACCTCGGATTCGGCATCGTGGATCAGACCAAGCTCGTCACCGCCGCGAGCGAGCTCGCCCGCAACGCCGTGGTCTACGGTCAGGGTGGCGAGATGCGGTGGGAGAAGCTGTCCGACGGCGCCCGTGTGGGGCTGCGGCTGCATTTCGTCGACGACGGTCCCGGCATCGCCGACCTCAAGCTGGCCATGACCGACGGCTGGACATCGGGGCACGGGCTGGGATTGGGACTCTCCGGCGCGCGCCGGCTGGTCAACGATTTCGAGATCGACACCGGCGCAGGTCGTGGGACGCGCGTAAGTGTGACCCGGTGGAAGTGACGCGTCTCGGGACGACCCGGCAGCTCTGCGTTCCCGTGGTCGAGGCCACGCAAGTAGGCGAAGCGCGTCGCGCTGCAACGAAGATCGCGCAGGACGCCGGCTTCTCGGAGGTGCGCTCCGGCGAAGTGGCGATCGTGGCCACCGAGCTGGCCACCAACCTGTCGCGATACGGTCAAGACGGCCGGTTGCTGGTGCAATCGCTCACCGCCGGCGGTGGATCCTTCGTCGAGCTGCTGGCCGTCGACCGCGGTCCGGGCGTGGCCGACCTGCAGCGATGTCTCCGCGACGGGTTCTCGAGCGGAGGCACCGCCGGCGCCGGCCTGGGCGCGGTGCGCCGGCTCTCCGCGACGTTCGACATTCACTCGACACCAGGTGCCGGCACCGTGGTGCTCTCGCGTGTCGCGGGGCACGAGGAAGCGGCCTTTGATGCGATGTTCGAATGGGGAGCGATCTCGACGGCGGCTCTCCACGAGCACGTCTGCGGCGATGCGTGGCGCATCGTCGAACGAGACGGCGCCATAGCCGTGATGGTGGCCGACGGTCTCGGCCACGGGCCGCTGGCGGCCGAGGCGGCCCTGCTCGCGGCCACCGCCTTTGAGGAACACGCCTTCGACGATCCGGCGGCGTTCTTCGCGCACGCTCAAAGCGCGTTGACCAGCAGCCGGGGCGCCGCGGTGGCCGCCGGCCACATCCTGCCGTCGGGAGCGGTGCGATACGCCGGGATCGGCAACATCTCGGGATCGATCGTGAGCGACACGGACAGCCGCGGCCTGGTCAGCCACAACGGCACCGTCGGGCTGACGGGGCGCAAGGCGCAGACGCTGGAGTATCGTTGCCCGAGCGGGGCAATGCTGATCATGCATTCGGACGGGATGAGCAGCCGCTGGACGCTCACCGGATCCAGCGACGGCCTCCTCGCACGGCATCCGGCGACGATCGCGGCGCTGCTCCACCGCGATTACAAGCGCGGCCGCGACGATGCCACGGTCGTCGTCGTCCGGCACCTGCGCGAGCGGCGGGCACCCCGATGAGCGACGAACTGATCCGCCTCCGGGAACAGGTTGCAGGGCTCACCACGGAGCTCGCCGAAACCAACCATGGCGTCGTCGCCCTGTACGCCGAGCTCGACGACAACGCGGCGCGCCTGCGTGAAGCCTCCGAGCTGAAAAGCCGGTTCCTGTCCTACATGAGCCACGAGTTCAGGACGCCGCTCGGGGCCATCCGCAGCATCGCGCGGATTCTCCTCGATCGACTGGACGGCCCGTTGACCGACGAGCAGCAGGTGCAGGTCGAGTTCATCCGGTCGTCGGCAACCGAGCTCTCGCAGATGGTGGACGACCTGCTCGACCTCGCCAAGGTCGAAGCCGGCCGGGTGACGATTTCGCCGGCCTGGTTCGAGATGGTCGATCTGTTCTCCGCGCTGCGCGGCATGTTCAAACCGATCCTGTCGTCCGAATCCGTGTCCCTCGTCTTCGAAGAACCGATCGGCGTCGGATCGGTGTATTCCGACGACAAGAAGCTGTCGCAGATCCTCCGAAACTTCATCGCCAACGCGCTGAAATTCACCTCACGCGGCGAAGTGCGGGTGACGGCCGAGGTCACGAACGAACAGTTCGTCACCTTCGCAGTGTCGGACACGGGGATAGGCATCGCGCCTGAATTCCTCGGCGCCATCTTTCAGGACTTCGTGCAGGTGGACGCGCCGATCCAGAAACGGCTCCGCGGCGCCGGGCTTGGACTCTCCCTCAGCCGCAAACTGGCACAGGTCCTCGGCGGAGACGTGGCCGTACGGAGCGTCGTCGGCGTGGGATCGACGTTTTCGGTGACGATTCCCAAGGAACTGCAGGGCGATGGCCGGTAGCCCGCTCGCCACGATTCTCGTGGTCGACGACAATCCGGCCACGCGCTACGCGACGAGCCGCGTCCTTCGCGCCGAGGGGTTCACGGTGGTCGAGGCCATCACCGGGAACGAGGCGCTCGAGCGGGCCTGGCATCTGCCCGACCTGATCGTCCTCGACGTCAACCTCCCGGACCTCGACGGCTTCCAGGTGTGCCGGATCCTGCGAGCCGATCCGCGCACGGCGCGCACGCCGGTCCTCCATCTCTCCGCCACGTTCGTCGCCGCGTCCGACAAGGTCCAGGGGTTCGAGGCCGGCGCCGACGGCTACATCACGCACCCGGTCGAGCCGCCGGTGCTCGTCGCCAC
>Ga0207691_10006730_pt1 | contig 11083 bp, 9 predicted proteins | sample KBSM13metaG_FD_184327 | JGI IMG/M metagenome (GOLD analysis project Ga0207691, IMG submission 184327) | Miscanthus rhizosphere microbial communities from Kellogg Biological Station, Michigan, USA - KBS M1-3 metaG (SPAdes) (version 2) | ecosystem: Host-associated > Plants > Roots > Rhizosphere >...
AACTCGACGCCCGGGAACGGCAGGTTCAGCTCCTTGGCCACGCTGCCGCCGCCCTTCTCGAACGCCTCCTTGAAGCCGCCAACCGACTCGTCGCCCGCCGCGTACTTCCAGGTGATGGTGACCACCTTCTTCGCGCCGCGCTTGGCCGCCACCTCCCCCATGGCGTAGCCCGGCTGCCAGTTGGAGAACGAGCTCCTGAAGATGTTCTGCGCGCACATGGGACCGGTGACCGCGACGGCGCCGGCGTTCGGGATGATGAGGAGCGTGTCGTTGTCCTTGGCGACCTTGGCCATCGCCATGGCCACGCCGGAGTGCACGGTGCCCACGAGCACGTCCACGTTGTCGCGCTTGATGAGCTTGTTCACGTTGTCGGTGGCCTTCGCCGGGTCGCTCTCGTCGTCCACCTTCACGTACTCGATCTCGCGCCCGCCGATGCGCCCGCCCTGCTCCTGCACGTAGAGGCGGAAGCCCTTCTCGATGGCGTCGCCCAGCGCGGCGTACGTGCCGGAGTACGGCAGCATGAATCCGACCTTCAGCTTCTGGGTCTGCGCGGCGGCGGGAAGCGTTGCAGCGGCGATGGCAAGCGCGGCCACGAGCAAGCGGGTTTTCATGAACCACCTCCTTGTATTTGCTCGAATGTTATCTCACGAAGTCCACAGCCGCCCGGATCACCGCATCCGGCTGGTCCCGATGCGGAGAATGGCCGCAGGCCGCGAGCTCCAGCAGCTTCGCGTGCGGCACGCGCCGCCCGATGCCGCGGATCTGCTCCATCGTGCCGTACTCGTCGTCCACGCCCTGCACCGCGAGCAGCGGCGCGTGGATCGAGCCGATCTCGCTCTCGATGGACCAGTCGCGAAACGGCGGATGCAGCCAGATGTCGTTCCAGCCCCAGAAAGCCGAATCGACGTCGTCGTGATAGCGCGCGAGCTTTCCGCGCAGGTCGGTCTCGAGGTAGGCGAGCCGCGTCTTCTCGATGCTTGTGACGGACAGGTCCTCGACGAAGATGTGCGGGGCGGCGACGATGAGGCCCGCGGTGCGTTCGGGGTGACGCGCGGCAAAGAGCAACGCGATGGACCCGCCGTCGCTGTGCCCGTAGAGCCACACGGGCTCCTTCAGGTTCAGCGCGTCGAGGAGCGAAGGCAGCACCTCGTGCGCCTGCCGGTGCATGAAATCGGTGTCCCAGCGCTCTTCCGGCGCGCGCGGCGTGGACTTGCCGTAGCCGGGCCGCGAATAGACGAGCCCGCGCATGCCGAGCGCCGCCAAGAGCCGTGCGGGAAAATCACGCCACATGGCGCGCGAGCCCAGGCCCTCGTGCAGGAACACGATCGTGCCCTTGCCGTCGCCGATCCACTCGTACTCGATGCGGACCGGGCGCTTGCCCCACGAGACGACCGCGAAGTGCGGCTCGGCCGCGCCTTCGGTCATGCGCGCGCCGCGGCGCTGGCCGCCTCGCGCTCGCGCAGCTTGAAGCGCTGGATCTTGCCGGTGGCGGTCTTGGGCAGCTCGTGGATGAATTCCAGCAGGCGCGGATACTTGTGCGGCGCGAGCTGCCCCTTCACGAAGGTCTTCAGCTCGTCCTCGAGCGCGGTGCTGGCCGACTGCCCGGGCTTCAGCACCACGAACGCCTTGGAGCGCGTGATGCCGTCCTCGTCCGCCGTTCCGATGAGCGCCGCCTCGAGCACCGCGGGATGGCGCATGAGCGTGGCCTCCACCTCGAAGGGCGACACGAACTGCCCGCTCACCTTGAGCATGTCGTCACTGCGTCCCGCGTAGACGTAGTTGCCCGCGGCATCGCGGAAGTACTTGTCGCCGCTGCGGGTCCATCCGCCGGCGAACGTCTCGGCGGACTTCGCGCGGTTGCCCCAGTACATGAGCGCGGCGCTGGGACCGCGTATATAAAGGTCGCCGATCTCACCGTCGCGCACGGGCCCGCCGTCCTCGGCCCGCAGCTCCACGTCGTAGCCCGGCACCGGCTGCCCCGTCGTTCCGTAGGCGACCTCGCCCGGCCGGTTGGAGATGAAGATATGCAGCATCTCGGTCGACCCGATGCCGTCGATCACGTCGCAGCCGAAGTGCGCCTTGAAGCGCTCGCCGATCTCCCTGGGCAGCGCCTCGCCGGCCGAGGAAGCGAGCCGCAGCGCCACGTCCTCCTTCTTCGGAAGCTTGGGCGAGGCCAGCATGCCCGCGTACCCGGTGGGCGCGCCGAAGAAGATCGTCGGTTTCTTCTCGGTGAGGCGCCTGAACACCGCGTCCGGCGTGGGCCGCTCCGCCATCAACAGCACGGAAGCGCCGACCGAGAGCGGAAAGCTCAACGCATTGCCGAGCCCATAGGCGAAGAAGAGCTTGGCGGCCGAATAGCAGAAATCCTTCTCGGTCATGCCCAGCACGCCGCTGCCGTAGAGCTCGGCGGTCCAGTACGGGTTGGCGTGCGTGTGCACGGTGCCCTTGGGCCGGCCGGTCGAGCCTGACGAATAAAGCCAGAAGGCGATGTCCTCCGCCGCCGTCGGCGCGGCATCCTCCGAGGCGGGAAACGCCTGCAGCGTCGAGCGCAGCCCGCTCGAACCCACCGGCATTCCGGCCTCCGGACGCGACACCAGCATGAAGTGGATCTCGTGCTTCGCGAGCGCCATGGCCTTCTGCAGCGTCGGCATGAGGGCGTGCGACACCAGCGCGCCCTGCGCGCGCGAGTGCTCGAGGATGTAGGCGTAGTCGTCGACGGACAGCAGCGTGTTCACCGCGACAGGCACCACGCCCGCGTGCAAACAGCCCAGGAACGCCACCGGCCAGTCGACGCAGTCGTGCATGAGGAGCAGCACGCGCTCCTCGCGATGCACCTCCAGCGCCTTGAGCGCCGAGGCCATGCGGCGCAGGCGCTCGTCGAGCTCGCCGTACGTCATGGTCTCGTGGTCGTCGACGTATGCGGGCTTGCCGGCGCGGCCGGCGTTGCGCTCGATCAGGTGCTGGGCGAAGTTGAAGCGCTCCCCGGGCGGGTGGGTGAGGCCGGCTCTCATGGCGACTCCTCCTCTGGGGTATGTTATCGCGATGGACACGCCCGCCCCGGCCATGCGAGTGGACTACCGCACCGAGCCCTCGCGCTACCGGCACTGGAAGCTCGCCTTCGACGGCCCCGTCGCCACGCTGTCGATGGACGTGGCGGAGGACCAGGGCCTGGAGCCCGGCTACAAGCTGAAGCTCAACTCCTACGACCTGGGCGTGGACATCGAGCTCGCCGACGCGCTGAACCGCATCCGCTTCGAGCATCCCGAAGCGCGCGTGGTGGTGCTCACCAGCGCGAAGGAGCGCATCTTCTGCTCGGGCGCCAACATCTTCATGCTCGGCCAGTCGAGCCACGCGGCCAAGGTGAATTTCTGCAAGTTCACCAACGAGACGCGCAACGGCATCGAGGATTCGTCGCGCCACTCCGGCCTCAGGTTCCTGGCGGCGGTGAACGGCACGTGCGCGGGCGGCGGCTACGAGCTGGCGCTCGCGTGCGACGAGATCGTGCTCGTGGACGACCGTTCGTCGGCCGTGTCGCTGCCCGAGGTCCCGCTCCTTGGCGTGCTGCCGGGCACCGGCGGCCTCACGCGCATGACGGACAAGCGCCACGTGCGGCACGACCACGCGGACATGTTCTGCACGACGGCCGAAGGCGTACGCGGCCAGCGCGCGGTGGACTGGCGGCTCGTGGACACGCTCGCGAAGCCCGCGGTGTTCGCGCAAACCGTGCGCGACCGCGCGATGCGGCTGGCGCAAGTGGGCGATCGCCCCGCGGGCGCGCACGCCGTGCGCCTTGCGCCGGTGGAGCGCGCCGCCGAGGGCGACTCGCTTCGCTACCGGCACGTCGACGTCGTCTTCGACCGGCCCGGACGCGCGGCGACGCTCACCGTGCGCGGTCCCGCCAATTTCGATGACGCGCCTCCCGCCGCGCTGGACGCTTCATGGTGGCCGCTCGCCATGGCGCGCGAGCTGGACGACGCGATCCTCACGCTGCGCACCAACGAGCTGGACATCGGCACGTGGATCCTGAAGACGGCGGGCGATGCCGCGACGGTCCTCGCGCACGACGACTACCTGCAACGCCACGCGGGAAACGGATTCGTGCGCGAGGTGGTCGGCTTCATGCGGCGCGCGTTCGCGCGCCTCGACGTCTCGTCGCGCACCCTCTACGCGCTCATCGAGCCCGGCTCGTGCTTCGCGGGAACGCTGGCCGAGCTCGCGTTCGCCTCGGACCGCGCGTACATGCTGGCGGCGGAAGACGAAGCGGCCGCGCCGAAGCTCGCGGTCTCGCCGCTCAACTTCGGCGCGTATCCGATGGTGAACGGACTCTCGCGCCTGCAGCGGCGCTTCTACGAAGATGAGAAAGCTCTCGCGGCCATTCGCGAGACGGCGGGCCGGGCGCTTCCTCCCGCGCAGGCGCTGGCACTCGGCCTCGTCACCGCGACCCCCGACGACATCGATTGGCCCGACGAGATCCGCCTCGCCCTCGAGGAGCGCGCCGCCATGTCGCCCGACGCGCTTACCGCGCTCGAAGCGAACCTGCGCTTCGGCGGGCGCGAGACCATGCAGACGCGCATCTTCGGCCGGCTGGCCGCATGGCAGAACTGGATCTTCCAGCGGCCGAATGCGGTCGGCGAGAAAGGGGCGCTGAAGGTGTACGGAAAAGGCGAGAAGGCGGCGTTCGACTGGAAGCGTGTCTGAGGGCGTGATGACGAGCGCGTTCGACTACAACGAGCGGATTCCCAACAACGTGAACCTCGCGGGCGATCGCACGCTGCAGCGCGCGCTCGAGAAGTGGCAGCCGAACTTCATCGACTGGTGGAAGGCCGTAGGACCGGAAGGAACCGGCGGCTACGACGTCTACCTGCGCACGGCCGTCGGCGTGGATGCCGACGACTGGGCGCACTTCGACTACGTGAAGATGCCCGACTACCGCTGGGGCATCTTCCTCGCGCCCGCGGTGGCCGATCGCAGGATCCACTTCGGCGATCACCTCGGGGAGCCGGCGTGGCAGGACGTGCCGGGCGAGCATCGCGCGAACCTGCGCCGCATCATCGTCACGCAAGGCGACACCGAGCCCGCCTCCGTCGAGCAGCAGCGCCACCTGGGCCTCACGGCGCCCAGCCTCTACGACCTGCGCAACCTCTTCCAGATCAACGTCGAGGAGGGCCGCCACCTCTGGGCGATGGTGTATCTCCTGCATCGCTACTTCGGCCGCGACGGACGCGAGGAAGCCGAGGCGCTCCTCGAGCGCCGCTCGGGCGACAAGGACAACCCGCGCATCCTCGGCGCCTTCAACGAGCCCACGCCCGACTGGCTTGCCTTCTTCATGTTCACGCACTTCACCGACCGCGACGGCAAGTTCCAGCTGAAGGCCCTCGCCGAGTCCGGCTTCGATCCGCTGGCGCGCACCACGCGCTTCATGCTGACGGAGGAGGCGCACCACATGTTCGTGGGCGACGCCGGCGTCTCGCGCGTGATCCAGCGCACCTGCCAGGTGATGAACGAATTGCGCACCGACGACCCGGCGAAGCTGCGCGCCGCCGGCGTGATCGACCTGGCGACCGTGCAGCGCTACCTGAACTTCCACTACAGCGTGACGCTGGACCTCTTCGGCGCCGACCAGTCGAGCAACGCGGCCACGTTCTACGGCTCGGGCCTGAAGGGCCGCTTCGACGAGGCGAAGTTCGAGGACGACCACCGCCTGCAGGGCGAGAGCTACGAGATCCTCGAAGTGAAGGAAGGACGCCTCGAGCCGCGCCGCGTGCCGATGCTGAACGCGCTGAACGAGGTGCTGCGCGACGATTTCATCCGCGATTCCGCGAACGGCGTGGACCGCTGGAACAAGCGCATCGAGCGGACCGGCGTCCAGTTGCGCCTCTTCCTGCCGCACAAGGCGTTCAACCGGCGCATCGGCACTCTCGCCGCCGTGCGCGTTTCGCCGCACGGCCAGGTGGTTTCCGAGGCGGAGTGGAGCGCGAATGCCGCAGAGTGGCTGCCGACGCACGCGGATCGCGCCTTCGTCGCTTCGCTCATGGGCCTCGTGGTCGAGCCGCGAAAATTCGCCGGCTGGATCGCGCCGCCCGCCGCGGGTATCAACGCAATGCCGCTGGAGTTCGAATACGTGCGCTTCAGCTGAGTAGAATGGCGGCATGAAGCGCCGCGATTTTGTGCAGGTGTGCGCCGCGTCGGCCGCGGGCGTCGCACTCCCGGATTCGAAAGCCGCCTCCACCCTGCAGGCCCGCACGTACAAACGCGTGAAGCTGGTGGACGAGTCGGGCAAGCCGGTCCGCGCGGCGTCGCTCAAGACCGGCGCCACGTACGTCTTCGACTATCCGTTCTCGTCTACGCCGTGCTTCCTGCTGCGGCTGGAGAAGCCCACGCGGGAAAACATCCCGCTCAAGACCGAGACCGGCTTCGACTACGTCTGGGAGGGCGGCGTGGGACCGGAGCGCAGCATCGTCGCGTACTCGGCGATCTGCGCGCACAAGATGACGTATCCCACGAAGCAGGTGAGCTTCATCGGCTACCGCAACGAGCCCAGCCCCGTGGCCGGGCCGGGAAAAGTCATCACCTGCTGCTCCGATCGCAGCGTGTACGACCCGGCTTCCGGCGCGCGCGTGGTCTCGGGCCCGGCGCCGCAGCCGCTGGCGACGATCCTCCTGCAATACGATGCGAAGACCGACGAGCTCTTCGCGGTCGGCACCTTCGGCGGCGAGAAATTCGCCGAGTTCTTCAGCAAGTTCCAGTTCCGCCTGAACCTGGAGATGGGCCCGCGCTCGCGCGCGACTGTGGACAACGCCACGATCGTGAAGCCGCTGGAGAACTACAGCACGCAATGGGCTAAATGCTGAAGTCCTCGGCGTTGCCGGCGCCCAGCTGCTTCAGGTCCACCGCGGTCACGTGCGGCGCGAACAGCCGGATGAACTCCACCACGTAGCTGCGCAGGTACGTGCCGCGCTTGTATGCGAGGCGTGTCGTCTGCGCCGGAAACAGGTGGTCGCAATCGAGCGCCTTCAAGCCTTCATCCTTGCCGGCGCGGAAAGCGCGCTGGGAGATGATGCCCACGCCGAGCCCCAACGACACGTACGACTTGATGACGTCCGAGTCCAGCGCGGTCAGCACGACTTCGGGCGCGAGATTGCGCGCGGCGAACGTGCGATCCACCGCCGTGCGCCCCGCGAACGTCGCGTCGTAGGTGACGATCGGATACTTCGCGATGGCCTCCAGCGTGAGCGGCTTCACCTTCGCCAGCGGATGCCCGTCCTGGACCACCACGCAGTGGTGCCAGCGATAGCACGGCACGGTCACCAGCTCCTGGTATTCATCCAGCGCCTCGGTGGCGATGGCCACGTCGGTCTCTCCGGCGAGCACCATGCGCGCGAGCTGGTGCGGGTTGCCCTGCAGGAGCTTCAGCTTCACGTCCGGGAAACGCTTCTTGAAGCGCGTGACCACCGGCGGCAGCGCGTAGCGCGCCTGCGTGTGCGTGACGCCCACCGCGAGCGTGCCTTTCGCGTGGTGCGCGAATTCCGCGCCCACCGCCCTCAGGTTGGTGATGTCGCCCAGGATGCGGTCGATGGCGTGCACGATCTCGCGTCCCGCGTCGGTCATCGCGGTGAAGCGCCGCCCCTGTCGCACGAAGATGTCGGTGCCCAGCTCTTCCTCGAGCGCGCGGATCTGCTTGGAGACCCCCGGCTGCGAGGTATGGAGCGCCGCGGCGGCTTCCGAAACGTTGAGGTCGCGCTTCGCCACCTCCGAGACGTACCTAAGCTGTTGAATGTTCAAGGCCATTCCTTCATGCTATTTAGTTATAACGATAGCACAATTAAATATTTCTCAGGAATGAGCGGCCTTCCTACCATGCAAGCGCAAGGACCGAAAAATGATCGAGATTCCCTATTCCATAGCGGGCTTCGTCGTCGGCGTGATCGTCGGCCTGACGGGCGTGGGCGGCGGCTCGCTGATGACGCCTCTTCTTGTGCTGGGCTTCGGCGTCTCGCCGGTGACGGCCGTGGGCACGGACCTCCTCAACGCCGCCATCAGCAAGGCGGGCGGCGCGGTGAGCCACGCCCGCAAGGGACACGTGGACTGGCGCATCACCAAGCTCCTTGCCACGGGCAGCATTCCCGGCGCGATCGCGGGCCTTGCCGCGCTCTCGGTGCTGCCCAAGGCCGGCCCCTCGACGCATTTGCTGGTTTCCGTCTCGCTGGGCGTGATGCTGGTGCTGACGGCGCTCTCGCTCGCGTTCCGCGCGAAGCTGCTCGCCTGGGCGCATTCGCATTCGGGGCGCGGCTTCCTGGCCCGCCACCAATCCGCCGCGACCATCGCCATGGGCGCCTTCATCGGGCTGGCTGTGACTCTCTCCTCCGTGGGTGCCGGCGCGATCGGCGTGACGGCCCTCGTGCTGCTGTTCCCGATGCTCGCGACCACGCGCATCGTCGGAACGGATATCGCGCACGCGGTGCCGATCACGCTGCTCGCGGGGCTGGGCCACGCGTTCTTCGGCAACGTGAACTGGTGGCTCCTCGCGAGCCTCGCGTTGGGCTCCCTTCCCGGCATCTTCGTGGGCAGCCATCTCACGGCGCGCATCCCGGAGAAGCTGCTTCGCGTCTCGCTCGTGGCGGTGCTGCTCTTCGCCGGCACGAAGCTCCTGATGGGGTGACATGTACCGCTACGACCATTACGACCACGCCCTCGTCGCCGAACGCGTCGCGCAGTTCCGCGACCAGACGGCGCGATTCCTCTCGGGAGCGCTGACCGAGGACGAGTTCCGGCCCCTTCGCCTTCGCAACGGCCTTTACATCCAGCGCCATGCGCCGATGCTGCGCGTGGCGATTCCGTACGGTCTGCTCTCCTCCGCGCAGCTGCGCATGCTCGGGCGCATCGCGCGCGAGTACGACCGCGGCTACGGCCACTTCTCCACGCGCCAGAACCTGCAGTACAACTGGCCGAAGCTCGAATCGGTGCCAGACATCCTGCAGCATCTCTCCACCGTCGAGATGCACGCGATCCAGACCTCGGGCAACTGCGTGCGCAACATCACCACCGACCACTTCGCGGGCGTGGCGCCCGACGAGATCGTCGATCCGCGGCCCTTCGCCGAGATCCTGCGCCAGTGGTCCACGTTCCATCCCGAGTTCAACTGGCTGCCGCGCAAGTTCAAGATCGCCATCAACGGCGCCGAGGGCGACCGCGTGGCGCTCCTGCTGCACGACATCGGCCTGCAGTTCGTTCGCGACGGCGCGGGCGAAGTCGGCATCCGCGTCATCGTCGGCGGCGGCATGGGCCGCACCCCGCTCATCGGCCACGTCATCAACGAGTTCGTGCCGTGGCGGCACATGCTCACCTACGTCGAGGCGATCCTGCGCGTGTACAACCGCCATGGCCGGCGCGACAACATCTGGAAGGCGCGCATCAAGATCCTCGTGAAATCGCTGGGTCCCGAGGAGTTCGCGCGCCAGGTGGAGGAGGAATTCGCCGACCACGACGCCGATTCGATCATCACCGACGAGGAGCTCGAGCGCGTCTCGGCGCATTTCGCGGATCCCGCCTACGAGAGCCTCGCCGACGTGGACGCCGATTACGTGCAGTCGCTCGCCGACAGCCGCGCGTTCGCGCGCTGGGCGCAGCGCAACGTGCACGCGCACAAGCGTCCGGGCTACGCCGCCGTCACGCTGTCGTTGAAGAAGACCGGCATCCCGCCGGGCGACGTGACCAGCGAGCAGATGGAATTCATCGCCGGCCTCGCCGATCGCTTCAGCTTCGGCGAGCTGCGCGTCTCGCACGAGCAGAACCTGATCCTCGCCGACGTGAAGAAGCGCGACCTCTTCGCGCTCTGGCACGCGGCCAAGTCGCAGGGGCTCGCCACACCGAACGTGGGCCTGCTCACCAACATCATCGCCTGCCCCGGCGGGGATTTCTGCTCGCTCGCCAACGCGAAATCGATCCCCATCGCGGAAGCGATCCAGCGCCGCTTCGACGACCTGGATTACCTGCACGAGATCGGCGAGCTCGACCTCAACATCTCCGGCTGCATGAATTCCTGCGGCCACCACCACATCGGCCACATCGGCATCCTCGGCGTCGACAAGCAGGGAAGCGAGTGGTACCAGGTGTCGATCGGCGGGCGCCAGGGCGCCAACGCCCGCCTCGGCGACGTGATCGGCCCCTCGTTCGCCGCGGCCGACATGCCCGACGTGGTGGAGAAGCTCGTCACGACGTACCTCGACCTGCGCCACGAGGACGAGCTCTTCGTCGACACCGTGCATCGCGTCGGCATCGCGCCCTTCAAGCAGCGCGTCTACGCCGCCGAGCCCGAGCGCGAGGCCGCATGACGCAGATCATCCGCAACCGCCACGTCGAGGACGATCGCTGGGAGACTCTCCCCGCGCAGGCGTCCACCATCCCGCAGGGCCCGGTGATCGTTCCCCTGGCGCTGTGGAAATCGCATCGCGCCGAGCTCATCGCGCGCCACCAGCCGGTGGGCGTGTGGCTGGCCCCGGACGACGAGCCGGCGGACATCGTGCCGGACCTGGAGCATCTCAACGTCGTGGCCGTGCACTTCCCCAAGTGGGGCGATGGCCGCGGCTACTCCACGGCCACGCTGCTGCGGCGCCGCTACCGCTACCGCGGCGAGCTGCGCGCCTTCGGCGACCTGGGCCGCGACCACGTCTTCATGCTGGCGCGCGTGGGATTCGATTCCATGCGCCTGGGCGAGCGCCACGACCCGCAAGCCGCCCTCGCGGCGTTCCACGACTTCTCGCTGCGCTACCAGGGCGCGGTGGACGATCCGGTGCCGCTCTTCCGCAAGCGCGGCAACGCCCAGCTGATATGAGCGAGCTCGCCGGGCGCATCGAGCGCGCGCGCCGCCTGCTCGCCGCCGTCGAGAAGAACCATTCGCCCTCGGCGCTCGCGTCGAGCTTCGGCGCCGAGGACATGGTGCTGCTGGATCTCATCGCGCGTGACGGCCTCGGCATCTCGATCTTCACGCTGGATACCGGAAGGCTTCCCGACGCAACGCACGACCTCATCGCGCGCGTGCGCAAGCAATACGGCCTGGTAATCGGCGTGTTCACGCCGTGGCCGG
>Ga0207691_10006734_pt1 | contig 11081 bp, 8 predicted proteins | sample KBSM13metaG_FD_184327 | JGI IMG/M metagenome (GOLD analysis project Ga0207691, IMG submission 184327) | Miscanthus rhizosphere microbial communities from Kellogg Biological Station, Michigan, USA - KBS M1-3 metaG (SPAdes) (version 2) | ecosystem: Host-associated > Plants > Roots > Rhizosphere >...
CGGAGGCGCTCCGGAAGGTGCGTCGCGAGACCGACACCGCCAACGTGACCGGCAGCGGCTTCGGCGCGCAGATCGAGAAGATGGTGAAGGGCTCGGTGCAGGGGGCGATCGGCACGCGTGTGTCGTTCCCGGTGTCTGCCGTACGCTCGGTCCACTACGACGGCGAGAAGCTCGTGTTCGAGTGGAATGGCGAGCCGAGGAAGATCTTCGAGCAGGCGAAGATGGACGGGAAGCCGCTCCTCGCCTCGTTCTCACCCGAGGACGCAAAGCGTTTCGCCGACGCGGTCAACGCGCGCGTGGCAACGCCGAAGAACATGTAAAACCGGGGCGGCGCCCTCGAGTGGCGTCGCTTTGCTCCCGTCCTGCCGCTATTCGTCGACGCGTCGCGTCTCGGCGCGCTGCAGCTCGCGCTCGAGACCGCGCCGGCTCGTTTCGGCGGCGAGCTCGAGATAGCGATGGACGATGCCGAGCGCTTCGTCGACCGGTCCGGCGACATCCGGACCGGGGAGGTGGCGGCGAATGGCGGTGTCGGTCTCCTCCCGGAGGATGGTGTGCTGGCGCTCCAGCGCATCCCTGGTCCAGCCGAGTCGGGCGCGCTGCACCCCATGACGATCGGCGATGAAACGCTGCAGGTCCGCCGCGTCGGTGAGGAGCATCGTCGGCGCGCCACCCGAATCCTCGAGCGTGACGAGGGCGGCGGCGATGTCGGCCAGCATCGCACCGACGTGATCGGCAATCTGCGAGTACTTGAGCGCTGCGGCCGCCGGCATGGGTGGGTCCTTCCGGACTCGCTCGACGAACCCGTCGATGATCTGCTCGATCTCCTGCATGAGTGCCTCACCGACGACGGCGAGCCCGCGGGTGCGCGAGGCTTCGACCTCGGTTGGGCCCCGGCTCTCGTCGACCGCGTCGCCATCCGGTTCGGCCTGGGGCAGCCAGAGGGTGAAGGCCGACCCTTCTCCGGGCACGCTGGTCGCGACGACGTCGCCACGCATCACGCGCGCGAGCTGACGGCTGATCGTCAGCCCGAGCCCCGTGCCATCGGTGCGACGGGCGTGTCCGCGTTCGCCCTGGACGAATGGTGAGAAGATCCGGGCGAGACTCTCCGGAGCGATGCCGATGCCGGTGTCGCTCACACGCATTCCGATCCAGCTCGTGGCAGCGACGAGGTGCCTCGACCTGGGCGGATCTTCGTCCACCAGGTCGAGTCGCACCGAGCCACCCGGCTCGGTGAACTTGACGGCGTTCGACAGCAGGTTCGCGAGAATCTGGAGCACGCGCTCGCGGTCGCCGACGAAGCGCAGGTCGCGGGGCGGATCCTCTGGCACGATGAGCTCGAGCCCGCGTGCATCCGCCTGCGGCTGGGCGAGCACGATGGCCGTCTCGAGCACTTCGGCCACGCTCGTCGGCACGCGGTCGACCGTGAGGCGCCCCGCGTCGACTTTCGCGAGGTCGAGAATCTCGTTCACGAGGCCGAGCACATGTCGTCCGCTGGCGACGATGCGTCCGACCTGTTGTCGCTGCTCGGGGGTGAGCGCGCCGCCGAGGCCGAGATCGAGCAGCTCGGCGTATCCGATGACGGCGTTCAACGGAGTGCGCAGCTCGTGACTCATCACGGCCAGGAAATCCGTCTTCGCCTGATTCGCTTCCTCTGCCTCGGCGCGCAGCGTCCTCTCGCGCTCGACCTGTCGAGACTGCTCCGATTCTCCGCCGCCGACCTCGCGCAGACTGACGAGCTTCGCCGCGTCGTCCTCCCACGTCGTCTCGACGACGCGCATCTCGGAGATGACGGGGACGCCGGGCACGCCGCCGTGCCGCATGATCTCGATCGTGGTGGCTTCGGTCGGCGCGAGCGGATACTCGAACTCCCGACCGACGAGCTTCGTGGAGGCGCGACCGAACAGCCGTTCGGCGGCCGGGTTCACGAATCGGATCAAGCGGTCGTTGCCCACAATGACGATGCCGGTCGTGAGCTCCTCGGCGATCAGTCGCACCGCGTCGTACGGCGTGCAGCGCGTCGAGACGCGCCGGTCCACCGTCCGCGGATCGCGCGACAAGTCGGCGCGGCCTTGATGTGAGGCCGGCTCGACGGGTCGATCGCTGGGGCGTGACTCCATGGCTCGCGGATGCGAGGCGCGAGAATGCAGGCCGGGGCACTACGCACCGACCGCGTGCGAGTCTTCCGCAACTCCGAGGCCGACCCCCGGTCGTCCGAGCGACGCGAGCGAACGGACTCGGCTGCATTCGCGACGCGACCGTCGTGTCTGCCCTGGGCGTGCGTCTTGCTCTGCCATACGCACCGAACGCCCCTCAATTCTCTCCCGACGATGTCGACCACACTGTCCGCACCGGCTGCTACATCACGCGTGGATGCCGACGAGCTGCGCGTCACGCGCGTGCGTCCACTGCGCGGACCGAATTACTGGCGTCTCGCGCCGGTGATCGCATGTGACGTTCGTCTCGGCGCGCTCGAGAATCTGTCGACGGCCGAGCTGCCGGGATTCACCGAACATCTGCTCGAGATGCTCCCCACGCTGCGCGAGCATCCGTGCAGCCGGGGGAGCGCGGGTGGATTCGTCGAGCGGCTCGAGGAAGGGACGCGACTGCCGCACGTGCTCGAGCATGTCTCGCTGGAGCTGCAGACGCTGGCGGGGAGCGACGTGAGCTTCGGTCGTGTCGTACCGTCGGGAGACGAGGGGGTGTGGTGGGTGATCGTCGCCTACGAGGAGGAAGCCGTCGGCGTCGAGAGCATGCACGAGGCGGCGCGGCTCGTGCGCGCGTCCATCGAAGGGCAGGCCATCGACGCCGCGCAGTTGGTCCACGGCCTCCAGCGACTGTACGAGAGTGTGCGGCTCGGACCCTCCACGGGCGCCATCGTCGAAGAGGCGCGGCGGCGCGGCATTCCCGTTCGGCGACTCAACAATCGCTCGCTCGTGCAGCTCGGGCTCGGGCGCAATCTGCGCCGGATCCAGGCGACGGTGACCGACCGTACGAGCTCGATCGCGGTGGAGGTCGCGCAGGACAAGGATGAGACCAAGCGCGTGATCGGCAACATCGGCCTGCCCGTGCCGAAGGGGGACGTCGTCCGCTCGGTGGACGACGCGATCGACGTGGTGCAGGAGATCGGCTTCCCAGTGATCGTCAAGCCCCTCGACGCGAGCCATGGCCGCGGCATCTCGCGGCGACTCGATGACGTGGAGTCGCTGCGCGCCGCGTTCGACGTCGCGCAGACGTTCAGCAAGCGCGTGGTGATCGAGCAGTTCGCGCTCGGCAACGATTACCGCGTGCTCGTGGTGAATGGCAAGGTCGTCGCGTGCGCCGAGCGCGTGCCGGCACGCGTGTTCGGCGATGGAGCGAAATCGGTGCGCGCGCTGATCGAGGAGGAGAATCGCGATCCACGTCGCGGGATCGGACACACGAAGATCCTCACGCATCTGTCGATGGACGACGAGACGGTCAGCTATCTCGCGTCGCAGGGACTAACGCTCGACAGCGTGCCGGCGAAGGATCAGCAGGTCTTCCTGCGCCAGACGGCCAATCTCTCGACAGGGGGCACGTCGATCGACCGCACGGAGGAGATGCATCCCGACAACGTCACGGCGTGCGAGATGGCCGCCGCGGCGATCGGGCTCGACGTCGCCGGCGTCGACGTCATCACGGACAACATCTCCGTGCCATTCCGCGAGAACGGCGCGGTCATCATCGAGGTCAACGCCGGTCCCGGGATCCGGATGCACACGCATCCCACGGAGGGAACGCCGCGGGGGGTCGGCGCTCCGATCGTCGACATGCTCTATCCGCCCGGCGTGGAGTCGACGATCCCGGTGATCGCCGTGACGGGGACGAACGGGAAGACGACGACGACGCGCCTCATCGCGCACCTTTTCCGAAATACGGGACGCACTGTTGGCTTCACGACGACCGACGGCGTCTATCTCCAGAATCGGCTCGTGATGGAAGGGGACATGACCGGCCCCTTCTCGGCGAACATCATCCTCACCAACCCGACCGTGGACGTCGCCGTGCTCGAGACGGCGCGCGGAGGAATTCTCCGCGCCGGTCTCGGCTTCGACGAGGCGGACGTCGGCGTGGTGTTGAACGTCTCGGCCGACCATCTCGGGCTGCGCGGCATCCACACGATCGAGCAGCTGGCGGACGTGAAGAGCGTGGTGCCGGCGGTGACGAAGCGTGAAGGCCACGCCGTGCTGAACGCCGACGATCCGCTCGTGTACGCGATGCGCGAGCGCACGGGAGCGGACATCGTGCTCTTCTCGACGCGCGAGTACGGCGAGAACGAGCTCGTGGTGGATCACATCTCGCGCGGCGGGATCGCGGCGGTGGTGGAGCAGGGCACCTTCGTCATCCGGCGCGGGCGGCTGCGCATCCCGATCGCGGCGGAGCACGACGTGCCGCTCACGCTGGGCGGTACGGCGCGGTTCCAGCGACAGAACGTGCTCGCCTCGATGGCGTCGGCATACGTGCAGGGGATGCGCTACGACGACATCCGCGCCGGCCTGCTCTCCTTCTTCCCGTCGCCGGGCACGACGCCGGGTCGCATGAACATGATCCGCGTGCATGGCGGTGGACGCGTGCTGGTGGACTATGCGCACAACGCCGCGGCGATCGAGGGGCTGGTGGACTTCGTGTGGCGCACGCCGGCCCAGAAGCGATTCTGCGTGCTCACCGTGCCGGGCGACCGGCGCGACGACGACATCCGCAACGCGGGCCGACTGTGCGCGCGGTTCGACCGCGTGATCATCAAGGAAGACATCGATCGACGGGGCCGCGCGCCGGGCGAGATCGCCGAGCTGCTGACGGAAGGTCTCGTCGACGCCGGGATGGATCCGGGGCGGATCGAGGTGCGCTACGAGGAGGGCGAAGCGGTGCGGCGCGGGCTCGACCTGCTCGGCGAGGATGACCTGCTTGTGATTCACGCCGACAAGGTGCCGGGGACGCTGGCGATCGTGCGGGAGCGCGCGGTGCAGGGCTCGTGACCGCGGTGACGACGCCGGTCGCGTCGACCGAGATCCGCATGACGATGCTGCACGCGACGCGCGGCAAGAACTTCTGGTCGCTGCGGCCCGTGACGCGGATGGATCTCGTAGTGGGGGCGTTCGAGGGCATTTCATCGGCCAACGTGCCGGGCATGGTGGACCGGCTCGTCGGTGCGATGCCCGGGTTGATCGAGCACCGCTGCTCGATCGGCGAGCGCGGCGGCTTCGTCGTGCGCCTGCGTCGAGGGACGTACGCGCCGCACATCATCGAGCACGTCGCGCTCGAGCTGCAGACGATGATGGGACACGACGTCGGCTTCGGAAAGACGCGCGGCGGCGACGACGAAGGCGAGTACACGCTCGTGTTCGAGCACCGGCACGAGCAGGTGGGGCTTCGGGCCGCCGCGCTCGCGCTCGAGACGGTGCAGCGCGCGTTCGACGGCGAATTGAGCTCCGTGGATGCCGCCGTGACGGAGCTCAAGGCGATCGCCGCGACGCCGGACGTCCCGCCACCGCATGTGAAGGTCATGTGCGGCGTCACCGGTGGGGCAGGGCGCGCCGAGGCGCAGCGACTGCTGCGCGAGCGGCTGGCCGATCCGGACGCGCTCGTGATCGACGTGTCGCCGGCATATCTGCTCCAGGCCGGCCTGCCCTATGCGCGGTCGAGCATGGCGATGATTCTCGACGCGAAGCTGAGCGACGTCCCGGCGCGCTATCAGGAGGAGGAGCGCGCGACGCAGCTCGTGAACGTGCTGTGCGACGCCGTGGTGCGCGACGGCATGGTCGTCTGTCCAGCGAAGGCGTGGGAGATCCAGGACTACGCGCGCGATTCGGGGTGCCGCATCGCGGTGTTCGCCACCGACGAGGACGTGACCTCGCGCGACAGCCGGCGCGCGCGCGCGGTGGCACGCGTCGTCGACGGTCGGATCGTGATCGAGGGATGCGGCGACGACCAGGACGCCGGCGCGCTCGACGCGGCACTTCCGGCGACGTCGCAGGTGGCGGTCGCACTCCTGCACGCGACGATGCGTGCTGCGGGAGACGCATGACGCGCGAACGGAACAGCGCGCCGCCGCGCATCGACGCGCCGACCCATCCGCATCAGGATCCGGAAGCGCACGGGCCGCTCGTCCTCATCGGCGGGGCGTCCACGCCGAAGGGGGAGGCGCTCGGCACCTTCATCGACCTGGCGCGGAAGGTGGGTGGCCCGATCATCGGGATCACGGAGGCGTCGGAGAATCCGGTGAAGAGCGCGCGGCTGTGGCGCGAGGACTTTCGCGTCGCCGGCGTGCAGAACATCGAGTTCGCGCGCGTGAAGCGTGACAACGAGAAGCTCGACCGCGAGCTGGCGGCGCGCATCGACGATGCGGGTGCCGTCTTCCTCGGCGGAGGGAACCAGGTCAAGCTCGTCGCTGAGCTCAGCGGGTCGCAGGCGTGCGCCTCGATCAAGGCGCTGTCGGCGCGCGGCGGGGTGATCTGCGGGACGAGCGCGGGCGCGGCGGCGCTGACGTCGCTGACGATGGCCGGCGGGGAGATCGACGAGGAGGGCAACCTCGTCGAGCAGTACCTGGGTCCCGGCTTCGGCCTGCTGAACTTCGAGACGATCGTCGACACGCACTTCTCCAAGCGGCGCCGCCTGCAGCGGCTGTTCGTCGTCATCGCCGGCAACCCGGAGCTGATGGGGCTCGGCATCGACGAGGACACGGCGCTGGTGGTGAAGGGGCACCTCGGCGAGGTGGTCGGCGCGGGGGGCGTCACCTTCGTCGACGGGCGAGACAGCGTGCGCTTCGACAATGCGGACGACCTGGAGAAGGGGCGCCAGCTCACCCTGAGCCACCTGCGGGTCGGGATCGTCGGCACGCACTATCACCTGAACCTGCGCGAGCGGGAGCTCGAGGTGCTGGTGCAGGGGGAGGCGAGCCCGCACCGGCGGACGCCGCCCTTCTCCGCGACGATCGCGACGTCGGGCTGACCGTCGCCGCGAGGTGCGGACCGCGGCTAATCCCCCGTGGCTTCCCGCTTCAAGGCCGCCTCGACTCTCTCCATCGACTCCGCGGAGTGCGCGGACGGCGTGCGCGTCGAGAGGTCGAACCGGTCACCCTGGCTGAGCATGTGGACCGCGATGCCGAACGTCGAGAGCGTTCGCTCCGCCTTCTCCTCGCCGATGCTCGAGCGGGTCGTCTTCGAGGCGTCCACGACGAACACGCCACCGGCGCCGAGCACGCGGAAGTCCCGCTCGTGCTCGAGAATGAGCGCGGTGTCCTCGTCGATCCCGACGCCCAGGACGTGTGGATTCTGACTGATCGCCCCGATCAAGCGCGCCATCCGGCCCCGCTCCGAGAAGTGCTGGTCGATGAGCATGTCCGAGGCGAAGCCGAGTCCCGGAGCCATGAGCAGCGCCGACGCGGTGCGGTCCGGCGCGTCGCTGTTGTTCGTCACGAGCATCGTCTCGCTCATCACCGAGGCGCCGGCCGACGTGCCGGCCACCACGCCCCCCTGCTCGAAGATCTCCCGAACCCGCGCGCAGGTCGCGGTGTCGCCGATCTGGCTCGTGATCTTGAGCTGATCCCCGCCGGTGAAGAACACCCCGGATGCGCCCTCGAGAATGCGCATCGCGCGCTCGCTCGACGCATCCTCGCGCGACTCGATGTCGAGCCTGTAGACGTGTGGGACATCGAGCGACCGGAAGGCCGACTCGTACTCCTCCCAGAGCTCATGAGGCTCTTCGGTGGCCACCGTGCAGACGACGATCTTTCCATCGCGGCCGAGCCGGTCCGCAACCGCCCGGAGGATGTGCTTGTCCCCCACGCGGTCCTCGTGACCTCCGATGGCCACGAGCGTGCCCTTGGGGGGCGGCCCCGCTCGGGAGCGCCGCCCGGGTCGTTCGCGAAGCAACTGGACTTTTCGACGGGCGTCCATGGCACGAGTTTGCGGATGGAGGACGGTGCTACGTCGCTCAATCGATACAAACCACGTGCCTCATCAGGGCCGTGCACCGAGTGTCGCACTGGCTCGGCGCCCGTGCGACAGACATCTTGTGCGCGGCACCGTACGTCGCCCTTCAGACTGAGGAAATGCCTTCACTCCCCCTAAGGCCCCGCTCGGCGAGCGAGTTGGTGGACGCCGCGTTCCAGATTCTGCGCGCCCACTACCCGCAGTTCATCATGTGCTCGGCCATCGGCTACGCGCCGTACGTGATCGCCGAGCTCGTGTTCCTGAGCGATCCGGCACGGCTGGCGGCCATCACGCCGGTGGCCAGCATCCTGTACGGTCTCGGGATCGCCCTCGTGTACGCGCTCATGAGCGCGGTGCTCGTCGTCTGTGCCTCGCAGGCGTACCTCGGCGACCCGGTCGACGTCGGCGCGGCGGTGCGGAAGGCGCTCCCGCGGCTGCACCTCGTGATCCTGGGCGGGATCATCCGCTACGTCGGGATCTTCTTCGGGGTGTTCACGTTCTTCGTCCTCTCCCTGTACCTCATGGCTCGCTGGTTCGCCGTGACGCCGGTGATCGTGCTCGAGCGCCGCGGGCTGGGTGCGGCGTTCTCGCGCTCCGCGGCGCTCTCCAGCGGACGCAAATGGCACATCCTCAGGACGATCCTGCTGGTCTTCGTCATCTACCTGATGCTCGCCATCGGTGTGCAGTTCGCCGCGTCCCTCTTCAGGAATCTCATCGTGCAGGCCATCATCTCGGCGCTGTTCACGATCCTCGTCTATCCCGTCGTCGCGATCACCGAAGCGCTTCTGTACTTCGACACGCGCATCAAGGCCGAGGGGTTCGACATCGAGCTGATGACGAGCGCCCTCGAGGGCGGCGACGCCGCGCGCGAGCCAGCGGCGCCCTGACGTCGATGCTTCTCGCTCAGATCGCGACGCGGCAGCTGCCGGCGTCCGCCATCCACGACACCGTCGCGGCGATTGCGCGCGGCATCGACTATCGGCGGAGCCTGCGCCAGTCGCTCCTCGACCGATTCTTCCTCTGGCTCGGTGAGCTGATCTCGCACCTCCTGCGGTTCATCCGGCATTCGCCGATGTCGCGCCCATTCGGTTACGCGGTGATCGCCCTCATCGTGCTCGGCGTGGCGGCGCGCCTGCTCATCGCCGCGCAGGCGCGCGACGAGACGCGCGGTCCGCTGCGGCGGCGCACTCGCGCCTCGGGCACGGAGGATCCGTTCGCCGTCGCCGACCGGCTCGCGGCGGAGGGCAGGTTCGAGGAGGCGGCGCACGCGCTCTATCACGGCGTGCTGCTCGCGCTGGCACGGCGGGAGCGGTTGCGCCTCGATCCGTCGAAGACGAGCGGCGACTACGCGCGCGAGCTGCGCGCGCGGGGCTCGGCGGCGTACCAGGACTTCCGCGCCTTCGGGCGGCGGTTCGACATCGCGGTGTTCGGCCACGGCGGCTGCGACGCGCGGCTCATCGACGATCTGCGCGCGCTCGCGCAGCCGCTCACCGCACGAGCCCGCGCCGCGTGAGCGAAACACCGTCGCCACCGCCGCGCACCGGCGAATGGTGGGCCCGGCCGCGCGTCGTGCTGCCGATCGTCGGCGCGCTCGTCGTGCTCGTCGCGCTGCTGACGCCCCAGCCGGATTCCAGCCGTGCCGGCGACCCGCGACTCTCGAGCTACCACACCGGCGCCCTCGGGGCGAAGCTGCTCTACGAGACGGCCGAACGACTCGGCTGGCGCGTGTCGCGTCGCGACCAGGAGGCTGCGCCGACACGGGGCGACGGGCGGACAATTCACGCCGTCCTCGCGCCGCCGCTGCCCCTCACGCCGGCGCAGGCGCACGACTACCTCGAGGCCGTGCGTGCGGGCGACGGACTGCTCCTCGTGCTCAACGAGCGTGACGCGCTCGCCGATTCGCTGGGCGTGTCGCACTCCGCCGCCGGCGGCACGATGGAGCCGGTCAAGGCGGATGCGACGACCTGTCCCCGGGGGCGCGATCTCATTCCGCCACTCTGGCTCGACGGCAAGGTGCATCTCTGGTCGTTGCGCTGGAAAGGCGCCGCGCCGCGCGATCGCCTCGTGTTCGTCACGGCGAAGGCGGACACCCCCTTCGGCACGGACAGCTCGGCTGTCCCCCTCGCCCAGCAGGGCGGGGGCGACGCCGCCGTCGGCTTCGCGCTCGGCAAGGGACGCGTCGTCGTCATCGCGGATCCCGACCTCCTTCGCAACGACGTCATCCGCCGCTGCGGATGGGCCGCCGACGTGCGCGCCGTCCGCATGCTCGAGTGGCTGCGCGACGGAGGCGAGGCGGCGCGCACCACGCTCGTGTTCGACGAGTACCACCAGGGCTATGGCCACATGGCGTCGATGCCCGGTGCGATCAGCGACTTCCTCGTCGATCATCCGCTCGGCCGCACGCTGCTGCAGATCGCGCTCGCCGCGCTCGTCCTGCTGCTCGCCCTCGGTCCGCGGCCGATCCCGCCGGTGGATGTGCTGCGTGTCGAGCGGCGCGATCCGCTCGAGCAGATCGACGCGCTCGCCCACGCGTACGAGCAGGTGCACGCGACGCGGACGATGACCGCGCGGCTGCTGCGCGGCGTACGATCGCGCGTCGAGCGCACCTGGTCCGACACGCGCGCCCGGCCGAACGAGGAGTTCCTCGCCGACGCGGCATCGCGCGCGCCGGAGCTCGTCCCCGACGTCGAGCTCGTGCAGCGCGCACTCGATGCATCAGTGCCAGATCGCACCCTTCCCGAGCTCGGTGCCGCGCTTCGTCGCATCGAGCAGACGCTCACCACCACACCCCGCGCATGACCAGCACCTCCCTCAGCGTAGCGCAAGGCGCCACGCTCCTCGACCGTGTCCGGCAGTCCGTGGCGCAGTACGTCGTCGGGCAGGAGGCGACCGTGCACGACGCGCTCGTCGCGTATCTCGCGCGAGGCCACGTGCTCGTCGAGGGCGTGCCGGGTACGGCGAAGACGCTTCTCGTGCGCGCGCTGGCCGCCGCGCTCGGGCTGCGCTTCTCGCGCATCCAGTTCACGCCGGATCTCATGCCCTCCGACGTCACCGGCGTGAACGTGCTGCGTGAGCCGGCAAAGGGGTTCGAGTTCCAGGCCGGCCCGATCTTCACCGACCTGTTGCTCGGCG
>Ga0207691_10006735_pt1 | contig 11081 bp, 11 predicted proteins | sample KBSM13metaG_FD_184327 | JGI IMG/M metagenome (GOLD analysis project Ga0207691, IMG submission 184327) | Miscanthus rhizosphere microbial communities from Kellogg Biological Station, Michigan, USA - KBS M1-3 metaG (SPAdes) (version 2) | ecosystem: Host-associated > Plants > Roots > Rhizosphere >...
CTTGCCGCGCTCCTGCTCGGGAGTGACGGGCGCCGGCGCCGACGCGCGGTTCGCCGTCAGCCAGCGCTCGAAATCGTCGGGCGGCTCCGCCACGACCACCATCGCCATCTTCGCGTGCTGCGCGCCGCAGTACTCGGCGCACTGCCCGCGGTAGACGCCGGGCGTGTCCGCCTGCAGCCAGATCTCGTTGAGGCGCCCGGGTATGAGATCGATCTTTCCCTGCAGGCTCGGGATCCAGAAGCTGTGGATCACGTCGTTCGAGAGCAGATCGATCGCGACCGGACGGCCGATCGGAAGATGGATCTCGTTCGCCGTCGTGACCCGCAGCGACGGCGTGGGATTCTCGTACTGCACGTCCCACCACCACTGGTTGCCCGTCACCTGGATCCGCAGCGCATCCGGCGTCCTGATCGAATCGAGCGCGCGCCCGGTCACGACGCTCTGCGTCAGCAGCGCCACCAGCGCGATCACGCTGACCACGCCGGCGCTCGCCACCGCGAAGCTCGCCTGCCGGTCGGTTGCCGCCGACGCGGCGTGCCGCCCGCGCCGGATGGCGATCAACGTGGCGCCCGCGACCGCGAGCCAGACGAACGCGCAGATGCCGAACATCACCCACCACAGGTGGCTGATGCGCGCGGCCTCGATGCCTGCCGGATGGATGATCGACTGGATGTGCGGCGTCATCAGCGGTGGCCCGTCTGGATCGGCGTCTGCGCCGGCTGGCGCGACTCCGGCACGGCGCCCATCTGCGCGTCGTTGCGCCCGGCGGCGGTCGTCGCGCGCACCTCGCCTGCCATCGACTGCACGTAGGCGACCAGCTGCCAGATCTGCTGCGTCGGGATGTGGCCGCCGAACGACGGCATCCCGTCGGGACGCCCCTGCGAGATCGTGGCGTAGATCTGATCCGCCTTCGCCCCGTAAATCCACATGTCGTCGATGAGCGCTGGACCGATGGCGCCCCCGCCGTTCACGCCGTGGCACGGCGCGCAGTTGTAGGCGGCGTAGAGCCGCTTGCCCTCGCTGATTCCCCAGGCGTTCTCCTGGTAGGGGCTCTTCACGTCGGCGGGTTGCTGCGGCATCCCCGGCTCGAGCTGGCTGACGCGGACGCCGGTCTCCCGATTGGCCGCGGCCGGAAGCTCCTTGTAGCGCCGCGTCTCACGTTCGCAGGCGGCCATTAGCGCCACGCACGTGACACCGCACAAGACCATCATCATCCGCGGTTTCACGGCCCCTCCACCCGCGGTACGCCGTACTCGTCGAGGATGCGCGCGATGTCCCCGTGGCGGCGCGCCAGGAAGTCGTTCAGCTCGTCGCGCAGCGCGGCATCGGTCCGCCGCACACCCATCGCGATCTCGAAGGTGAAGGGGAGCGCGGCGGAGTCGGCGCGCGGCGTGACCGGCGCCAGGTCCAGCGGCTTGTGCCGCGCGAAATAGCCCGCGGCCGGTCCCCACACGACGGCGGCGTCGATGTCGCCGCGATCCACGGCGTCGACGATGGTCGAGAGCGGGCTCGGCCTCGCGTAGTCGCCGTAGACGGAAAAGCCGACGATGTTGCGGACCATGCCGCGGTTGCTGAGCGCGTGGGCCGGCGGGCTGTTGTTGAAGTCGTCGCCGATCATCTGCACGCCGATGCGGAGCGACGGCAGGCGCGGATCGTCCAGAGAGCCCAGGCCGAGTTGCCGATCGCGCCGCGACACGAACACGTAGCTCGATCGGTAGTACGGCTTCGTCGTCAGGGCCTGCTCGTATCCTGACGGCACGCCCATCACCACGTCGCAGGCGTTGGCCTGCAGCGTGTGGCGCACGAAGCCGCGCCGCTCGGCCCACCACGTGTAGTCGAGCGACGCGTGACGATCCGCGGCGAGCAGCTCCGCCAGGCGGTTCTCGAACCCGTCGCCGGCCTGGTTCGAGAAGGGAAGATTGTTGGGATCGGCGCAGACGCGGATGACGCGGTGGGGCGCGCGCTGGCAGCCGGCGGCAGCGATGAACAGTGCGAGGCAGACCGCGACGGGGCGAATAGAGGCTTGCCCCGCCGAAGCCGCGAAGCGGCGAAGGCGGGTCAGTGTTCGCCTCCGATCGAGAACACGTACAGCATGCCGCCGCGCGTGGTCGCGGCCTTCAGATCGGCCAGCACGCCGCCCCACCCGTTACCGGCCGTGGCGTCGCGCGGATCGAGATCGGCGCTGACAATGGCGCCCGGCCAGCCGCCGACGCCGGACAGCACCGCGATGTACTGATGACCGTCAGGCCCCTTGTAGGTGATCGGCTGCCCGATGATCCCCGAGCCGCACTTGAACTGCCACAGCGGCGCGCCGGTCTTCGCGTTCACCGCCTTGAACCAGCCGTCCATCGTCCCGTAGAACACGACATCGCCCGCGGTGACGACGGTGCCGCTCCACACCGGGAAGTTTTCTTTGACTTGCCACGCGATCTTCGCCTGCGCCGGATCCCAGGCGGTGAGTGCGCCGCGATTGCCGCCCGGCCCGGGCTTGTAGACCACGCTCGCGCCGACGTACGGCGTGCCGGCGATGTAACTGGCCGCCATCGCCTCGACGTCTTCGCAGAGGTTCTGATGCGGGATGTAGAGCAGGCCGGTGCGCGGCGAGAAGGACATCGGCTGCCAGTCCTTCATGCCCGGCGCGGCCGGGCAGATGTCACGAACGACGATGCCCTGCGTCGTCTGCTTCTCCTTCACGTCGATCAGCCGCCCGGTCTGCAGGTCGACGCCCTTGTTCGAGTTGACGAAGCCGAAGGGGGACGCCGAGAGCACTTCGCCGGTCACGCGATCGAGCACGTAGAGCAGGCCGTTGCGATCCGCACGCATCGCGACCTTGCGTGCCTGTCCGTTGACGGTGAGGTCGGCGAGCACGAGCTCGTTGACCCCGTCGTGATCGAAGAGATCGTGCGGGCTCGTCTGGTAGAACCAGCGCGCCTCGCCGGTCTCCGGCACGCGCGCGAACATGCCGGCCGTCCACTTGTTGTCGCCGGGACGCTGGTCCGGATTCCACGGGCCCGGGTTGGAGGTCCCGTAATAAATGAGGTTCAGCTCGGGGTCGTAGGAGATCCAGCCCCATACCGTGCCGCCGCCGGTCCGCCAGCCCTCGCCCGGCCAGGTGGTGATGCCGAGATCCTTTCCCTGGTCCATCGCGTAATGCGGCGTGAAGCCCGGTCCGATCAGCACGTCCTTGTCGGGACCCGTGCTGTAGGCGCGCCACGCGATCTTCCCCGTGCCCGCGTCGAGCGCCGTCAGCCAGCCGCGCACGCCGAACTCGCCCCCGCTGTTGCCGACGAGCACCTTGTCCTTCACGACCAGCGGCGCCATCGTGATCGTCTCGCCCCTGTTGATGTCGCCGAGCTGCGTGATCCACTTCGGCTCGCCGCTCTCGGCGTCGACCGCGATGGTGCGGCCGTCGAGCGTGTTGAAGAAGACGCGCCCGCCGGCGTAGGCGGCGCCGCGGTTGACGAGATCGCAGCAGGCGACGCCCTTCGACGCGCCGAGCGGCTTCGGGTCGTACTTCCATTTGATCGGCGCGCCGGGCCGGCTCAGATCGAAGGCGTAGAGAATGTTGGGAAACGGGGTGACCAGATACATCGTCGAGCCGACGACGAGCGGCGCGGCCTCGTGGCCCGACACCATGCCGGTGGAAAACGTCCAGGCGACGTTGAGCTGGCCGACGTTCGACGCGTTGATTTCATCGAGGCCGCTGAAACGGGTCGCGGCGTAGTTCTTCGCCGGCATGACCCATTGCCCGTCGTCTTTCTGGAGCTCGGCGGGGTTGCCGCTGGTGAAAGAGCCGGTGAGGGCGCGGGCCGACTCGGGTCTGGAATTATCCAGAGTCTGTTTCTGGCAGGCTCCCGAAGCGATCGCCGTCACGCAGAGCGGCAGGGCCCAGGCTGTGAGGCAGCGTGTTCCCATCACTGTCCCGTTTATGCAAACCATCCTCCCACCGGAGTACCGCGGTGAGCGTGGGATCGGATGCTTTGTGTGAGCGCTGCGGCGCTAGAATGGGAGGCAGCGACATGTAGCCCGTCCGTGCCGCACCGTATGAATTCCTTTCGGCACGCCGACGAAGCCGACCTCGTTCTCTCACCGATTCTGGCCGCGTCGTGCGTGGCACGGCTGTTGATGAGGAGGTGCGCATGACAAAATCCAGGAAGCGTTACGACGATATATCCTCGCCCGAACCCGACACCGTTGCCGGCTCCGACCGCTACGATCCCGAGCGCATTGCCGCGCGAGCCTACGAGCTCTACCTGGCCCGTGGCGGCGGCGACGGCCAGGCCTGGGACGACTGGCTCGCGGCCGAGCGCGAACTGTCCGCGCCGGCAGGAGCGGAATCCCGCAAGTGATCCCTGTCTCCCGCGAGCCTTTCGTGCTGGTCGCCGACGACGACCAGGACACGCGGGAGTTGTATCGCGCGTGCTTCGACACGAACGGCTATCGTACGGCTGAGGCGGGCACAGGCTCGCAGGCGATCGTGTCGGCCGTCGAGATCGTTCCGGACGTCCTCCTCACTGACTTCGTGCTTCCGGACATCGACGGTCTCACGATCGCCCGGCGACTCAAATCGGATCCGCGCACCGCGGCCATCCGCATCCTGCTGGTGACCGGCTACGCGACGCCCGATCTGTCGCGCCGCGCCGCCATCGCCGGCGTCGATCGCGTCCTGCTCAAGCCAGCCCTGCCGCAGGCCGTCATGCGCGAAGTCTCGCGGACGCTCGCGCGGCCTGCCGCGCCGCGTCACCGCGTGGCGGCGTCCGAGCCGCGCGACGCGTCGGTGCGGGTGCGCGATGAATTCGGGTCCCTTCCCGGGCTCGCGCTCACGGCCGAGCAGGCTCGTCTCGTCTTCGATCTCGATCGCGAGATGTGCGATCGGATCCTGCACGCCCTTGTCGCCGAAGGCTTTCTCGCGCGCACGCCGCAGGGCGCGTTCACCCGCCCCGCGTAGCTTCGGCCAGCCAAGCTCGTCCATCACTGCTGGTACATCGCTTGCGTTGACGGCCGGGATGGGCCGCGGCCGCGGCCGGGCGCGCGTGGGGTGCTCGGGCTGGCAGTACAAACACTGGAAGGGCGATTTCTACCCCGCGGAGCTGCCCCAGTCGCGCTGGTTCGAGCACTACGCGCGGACGTTCGATACCGTCGAAATCAACAACAGCTTCTACCGGCTGCCCGAGCGCGCGACGTTCACCGCGTGGGCCCGCCGTGCGCCGCCGAAGTTCGAGTTCGCCGTCAAGGCCAGCCGCTTCCTGACGCACATGAAGAAGCTGAAGGATCCCGAGGAGCCGATCGCGCGGCTTTTCACGCGCATGCGCGGCCTCGGCACGCATCTCGGGCCGGTGCTCTATCAACTGCCGCCGGGTTGGCGGGTGGACCGCGAGCGCTTCGGGCATTTCCTCGCCGCGCTGCCGCGCGGCGCGCGGCACGTCGTCGAGTTCCGCGAGCCGTCCTGGTACGACGCGGAGATTCGCCGGCTGATGGAGCGCTACCGGGTGTCGCTGTGCCTGCACGACATGCCCGGCTCCGCCACCGGCCGCGACGACGAGGGGCGGACGGGAGCTTTCGTCTACGTCCGCTTTCACGGCGCCACCTCGAAATACGGTGGCGGCTACCCGGAGACGAGGCTCCGGGGATGGGCTGACTGGCTGAACGCGCGCCGCGGCGAAGGCTGCGACGTGTATGCCTATTTCAACAACGACGTGGGTGGCCACGCCCCGCGCGACGCACTGACGCTGCGCCGGGCACTGGAGGAATCGTGAAGAACAGGAACTTTGCCATGGGACTCGCGGCCGGCCTGGGCGCGGCGTGGGCGGCGGGACGCCTCGCGCGCACGCGCCACGCGATCTCGTTCGACGGCCGCGTGGTCGTGCTCACCGGCGGATCGCGCGGCCTCGGCCTGGTCATGGCGCGCATGCTCGTGGACGAAGGGGCGAAGCTGGTGCTGCTCGCCCGCGATCTCTCCGAGCTCGAGCGCGCCAGGGAAGACCTCGAGACCTCCGGCCGCGGTGAAGTGATGACCATCCGCTGCGACGTGCGCCGGCGCGCCGACGTGCGCGCGGCGATCGACACCGTGCTGGACCAGTGGCGCTCGGTCGACGTGCTCATCAACAACGCCGGCGTGATCCAGGTCGGCCCGCTCGAGCACATGACGGAGGAGGATTTCGAGAACGCGATGGCGACGCACTTCTGGGGGCCGCTGCACCTGATTCTCGAGATCGCCCCGGTGATGCGCCACCGCCGCTTCGGACGCATCGTCAACATCGCGTCGATCGGCGGGAAGATCGCCGTCCCGCACCTGGCGCCGTACTGCGCCAGCAAGTTCGCGCTGACCGGCCTGTCCGACGCCGTGCGCGCGGAGCTCGATCCCTATGGCATTCGCGTGACCACTGTGGCGCCGGGGCTGATGCGCACCGGATCGGCGCTGAACGCGCAGTTCAAAGGGAAGCACGAGGCCGAGTACGCGTGGTTCAAGATCTCGAGCTCGATTCCCGGCCTGACCGTCGCCGCGGAACGCGCGGCGCGGCAGATCCTCGACGCCTGCCGCTACGGCGATCCGGCGCTGACGATCACGCCGCACGCCAGGATCGCCGCGGCGGCCAACGTGGTGGCCCCCGCCGCCGTCGCCCGCGCGATGATGCTGGTGGCGCGCGCGCTGCCGGCGCCCGGCGGGCCCGACGGCAACGTGTTGAAGAAGGGGCTGGAGAGTGAAGCCAAGTCGCGGTGGACGCCCTCAGTGGTGACGGCGCTCACCGACAACGCCGCGATCGCGAACAACGAACTCTGAGACGCGCCGGCGTCGGTGCTAGACGGCTTCGCTGCTGGTGCTAAAGGTGCGGGCAGGTGCTAAAGGTGCTGGTGCTCGCTCGGCTGCGCGTGTCGGTGCCAGGGTGCTAAAGGTGCGGCGCGCTTCGCGCGCGGTGCTAACGGTGCAACCACCTTCAGCACCCCTAGCACCCTGGCACCTCTAGCACCCTTAGCACCGGCACGCGCCAGGTGCCACCGACACGCGACACGCCGTCAGGGACGGAGCACGACCTTGACGCAGCCGTCCTTCTTGTCGCGGAAAGTCCTGTAGGCGTCCGGCGCCTCTTCGAGGCGCAGCCGATGCGTGATCACGAAGGACGGATCGATCTCGCCGCGCTCGATCCGCTGCATCAGCAGCGGCAGGTAGCGGTGCACGTGCGTCTGGCCCATCTTGAGCGTCAGGCCCTTGCCGAACGCTGCGCCCATCGGCACCTTGTCGAGCAGGCCGCCGTAGACGCCGGGGATCGACACCGTGCCGCCTTTGCGGCAGCAGTGAATCGCCTGGCGCAGCGCGCCCAGGCGATCGGTCGCCATCATCGTGGCCGTCTTCGCCTTGTCGTACCAGTCGCCGATCGTGTTGCCGTGCGCTTCCATGCCGACGGCGTCGATGCACGCGTCGGGGCCGCGCCCGCCGGTCATGTCTTTCAGTTTCTCGTAGACGTCGGCCTGGGTCAGGTCGATGACCTCCGCCTTGTTGCGCGCCGCGGCCATCTGCAGCCGCTCGGGCTCGCGATCGATCGCGATGACGCGTCCGGCGCCGAGCAGCCACGCCGACGCGATGCAGAACTGGCCCACCGGGCCGCATCCCCAGACCGCCACGGTGTCGCCGGGCGTGATGCTGCAGTTCTCCGCCGCCATGTAGCCGGTGGGGAAGATGTCAGTGAGGAACAGGACCTGTTCGTCGGACAGGCCGTCGGGCACTTTGTACGGCCCGACGTCGGCGAACGGCACGCGCACGTATTCCGCCTGGCCTCCCGCGTACCCGCCCATCATGTGCGAGTAGCCGAACAGTCCCGACCCCGAGAAGCCGTAGAGCTCCTCGAGCATCCATGCGTTCGGGTTGGAGTTGTCGCACGCCGACCACAACTGCCGCTCGCAGAAGTAGCAGCGGCCGCACGCGATGGTGAAGGGGACGACGACGCGGTCGCCCACTTTGAGCTTCTTGTTCTCCGGGCCGACGTCCACCACCTCGCCCATGAACTCGTGGCCGAGGATGTCGCCGCGCTTCATCGTTGGAATGAAGCCGTCGAGCAGGTGCAGGTCCGACCCGCAGATTGCGGTGAGCGTGATTTTGACGATGGCGTCGCGCGGGTTCAGGATGCGTGGATCCGGAACCCGCTCGACACGGACGTCGTTGGTACCGTACCAGCAGAGCGCCTTCACGAAGAGCTAGCCTCTGGGTTGTCCTGACGTGGTGGGCACCTCGCCGGCCTCGACCAGCTGCTTGAAGCGGCGCAGGTCTTCATGGATCTCCGTTGCCGCGTCGCGGCCGAACAGCCGCGCGATCCTCGCGCCGATCTTGCCTCCCGGCGGGCTGTACTGCAGGTTGACGGTGACGCGGGTGCCGCGACCCGGCCCGGCGTTGTCGAAGTTCACCGAGCCGGCGCTCACCACGTCGGATCCCTCGATCGATCGCCACGCAATCAGCTTCGACGGCTCTTCGTTGTAGATCTCGGCGTTCCATTCGACGGTGGTGCCGCCGGGGCCCTTCGCCTTCCAGTGCGAAATCGTGTCGGTGACCTTTTCGACCGACTCGAGGTGGCGCATGAACTGCGGCAGGTTCTCGAGATTCCGCCAGAAGCGGTAGAGCTCCTCGATCGATCGGTTGATCGTGACGCTCTCCAGCACGTTCACGCCGCGCGAGCCGCGCAGGGCCGCGCGCGTGTCGCCGGCGTCGCCGGCGGTGTTGATGCCGAAGGCCTCGTAGAGGTCGCAGTGCGCAGTGACGCCGCGGCGCAGCAGCAGGCCGCCGAGGCCGGCGTACATCCAGCCGTTGTTCTTGAGGCGCGACATGCCGTAGGCGGTGAGGCCGGCGCCGGCGACGATCGAGGCCCAGCGCTCGAACCCGCTCAGGTTGCGGTTGGATCGCACGCGCCCTTCGCGCGCATCCTCGGGAAAGGTCAGCTCCATGTTCATGCATTCACTCCGTTAGCGGGCTTTGCCGTGACCGACCGTCGGCGTCCACGAGGGGGAGTCACTCGCGGGGAACGATTCGTCCGAGGTCTGGTGCACGATGTCGGCGCTGCGCCAGCCCTGGCTGCGCACGGCGTCGTCGATCCAGTGCCGCGCCATCGCGATGTCGTGCCGCCCCATGGCGGCGCGGATCGCGATCGTGGCGCCGAGCGTGGCGAGCAGGCCGCCGGCGAAACCGCCGCGGCGGCCGCCGATCATGGTGAGCGCGCTGCCCCACGCGGCGGCGATCCAGCGCTCCTGGTCATAGGGTGAGGATTGGGTCTGTCGATCCCAGACGTTGTCCGGGCCGCGTTCGACCATCAGGTTTCGGGAGGCTTCAGGCATAGTGCGGGAACTGGTGCACAAGCTATGCCCAACCACACGCGTGGCGTGAGCGCAGCGAAGGGAGTGTCGAAGGGTGTCACAATACGCCGCCATGCAGCGGATCCTTGCGGCGATCGGTGTCGCTTGTGTCGTTCTTGTCGTTCCTGGCATGGGCATGGTTGAGTCGGCCCAGCCGGCACATTTCGATGTTTTGATTCACAACGCCCGCGTCATGGATGGCACGGGCAATCCATGGCTGCGCGCGGACCTCGGCATTACCGGCGATCGCATCACCGCGGTCGGACGCCTGAGCGGCGCCACCGCGGCGCGGCGCATCGACGCCCACGATCGCGTCGTCTCGCCCGGATTCATCGACGTGCACTCGCACGCGGCTGACGGGATCAGGACTCGCGCGCTGCGCCAGGCGCAGCCGCTGCTGGCGCAGGGCGTCACCACGTTCGTCGCCAACCCCGATGGCGGCGGTCCGGTGGATCTCGCGGCACAGCGTGCGGCGCTGGAATCCGGCGGCATCGGGCCGAACGTCGCGCTGCTCATCGGGCACGGGTCCGTCCGCCAGGCCGTGCTCGGCCAGGCACGCCGCGATCCGACGCCGGACGAGCTCCAGAAGATGATCGATCTCGTGCGCCGCGGCATGCAGGACGGCGCGTTCGGGCTCTCGTCGGGCCTGTTCTACTTTCCGGCCAGCGTCGCGAAGACCGAGGAAGTGATCGCGCTGACGAAAGCCGCGGCCGAATCGGGCGGCGTCTACACCAGCCATATTCGCGACGAAGGGAACTACGACGCCGGCGTCCGCGCCGCGGTGCGCGAAGTGATCCGCATCGCCGAGGAGGCGCACACCATCGGCATCGTCAGCCACATGAAGGCGCTCGGCCGCGACAGCTGGGGCCTGGCGCCGGCGCTGCTCGAAGACATGGAGACGGCGCGCCGCCGCGGTGTCGAGGTGTTCGCGGATCAATATCCCTACGAGGCCTCGTCCACCTCGCTGCGGGCCGCGCTCGTGCCCGGCGGCGCGGAGCCGACCGAGGCGATCGTCACCGAGAACCTGCGCCGGCGCAACGGTGCCGACGCGGTGCTGATCTCGTCGTACCGCGCCGACCCGTCGCTGGCAGGGAAGCGCCTGAGCGAGATTGCGAAGGCGCGCGGCGTCACGCCCGAGAGAGCCGCGATCGAGATGATGGCCGACGGCAACGCGTCGATCGTCTCCTTCAACATGTCGGAGCCCGACATCGAGGCGATCATGAAGGCGCCCTTCACCATGGCGTCGAGCGACGGCGGCCTGTCTGCCCCCGGCGCCGGCTTTCCGCATCCGCGCGATTACGGCGCCTTCGCGCGGCGGCTCGCCGTCTACGTGCGCGACCGCAAGGTCGTCCCGATCGAGTTCGCCATCCGGTCGATGACGAGCTTGCCGGCTTCGATCTTCGCGATTGCTGATCGCGGCGTCATCCGTCCGGGTGCGTTCGCCGACATCGTGATCTTCGATCCCGCGGCCATTCGCGACGTCGCGACCTACTCCGATCCGCAGAAGCTGGCGGTCGGCGTGTCCGATGTGCTGGTGAATGGCGTGCCGGTGTTGGTGGACGGGAGGTTCACGGACGTCACACCGGGCCGCGTGCTGAAGAAGGCACGCTGAGGGACGAATAACAAAAAGGGGCCTGACCCGGGTCAGGCCCCGCTATGCCACCGCTATGGCACCGCTATAGTTCCTTGCAGTGCAAAAACTGCGTACGGCGCCGCGGCGGCGCGTTCGGCGGGCTACGCGCCGT
>Ga0207691_10006737_pt1 | contig 11080 bp, 6 predicted proteins | sample KBSM13metaG_FD_184327 | JGI IMG/M metagenome (GOLD analysis project Ga0207691, IMG submission 184327) | Miscanthus rhizosphere microbial communities from Kellogg Biological Station, Michigan, USA - KBS M1-3 metaG (SPAdes) (version 2) | ecosystem: Host-associated > Plants > Roots > Rhizosphere >...
GGCCTGTTCCCTGTGAACTGCGCGACGAATCAGCCCGATAGAATCGGTCGAATATGCGCGGGAGATGTTGTGGAGGAATTCCACAGCCGGTGTCTTCGATCGCCAGCTTGGTGCGGTCCGGTTCGGTCTCGGTCGCGATGGTAATTTTGCCGCCGTCAGGAGTGAAGCGGAGCGCGTTGTCGAGAAGATTACTCAAAGCACGATCGAACAATCGGGCGTCGGCATAGACTTCTCCGTCACCTTTGTTGGTAATGGAAATACCTCGCTCTTCCGCGACCGTCCGATAATAAGAGGCGATCTTTTCGATCGCGAGGCGTGCGCCAAAGACATTTCGTTCGATTTGGCGATCTACCGCTTCTGCGCGCGCGAGAAATAACAGGTTGTCGACGACACCTGAAAGTCTTTCGCATTCGGCGGCGATCGATTCAATGACATTGCGGTACTCCTCCAAGGTGCGCGGCCGGGTTAAAGTGACTTCAGCTTCTCCCCGAATATTCGAAATCGGCGTGCGAAGTTCATGAGCAAGATCGGCTGAGAATTGGGAAAGTTTGGTGAAAGAATTTTCCAGCCGGGCCAGCATTTCGTCGAAGGCAGTAGCGACCGGATGAAGTTCGCGCGGCCACGTCGTTTTACCCACGCGTTCGTCAAGATGATTGGGGTCGATGCGTTGAAGCGATTGTGTCATGTGCTGTAGTGGCAACAAGCCGCGTTTAGTGACCGCGATTGCAATGACAGCGGAGGCCAGGATTCCCAGTGCCAGGACGCCTCCAAAGACGGAAGCAAATTGCGTGGCAAACTTCTCGTCGCTCGACCGGTCTTGAGCGAGTTGGATAACGTAGGGGTGACCATCGGCCTCTTCAAATGTGGCGACCAGCGAAAATAGCTTCTTGCCGGTTCGATAATTCCTTGGCCGGTAAACCGAATTCTTATCCTGAGGATCAGGAAAAACAGCTGGAGGCAAAAAGCCGCTCATTTTTGGGGTTTCGGTGACGATGTCACCGTTGGAATCAATGACCCGCACGGAATAAGCCTCGACTTTGCTCGCGCGTGGATTCCGTAATGTCGCAGTCAGGCTGCCAAGGCCGCCCGTCTGGCTTAACTCGCCGCGTAAAGCCGATAACCTATCAGCAAGAAATTCATTATCTTCTTCAAAGGCGTGGCGAACTACGAGCAAGTAAAAGGCGCCGAGCCCACAGGAGAGAAGAAATGCTGCGGCCAGGGTAAAGAGGAGAACAAGCTGGGACGCAATCGATCGCGGTCTAGTCTGACTTAAGAACATACCCGACGCCGCGGATGGTTCGCACCAGTTTCTCTTTGAATGGATCGTCCACTTTTGCCCGCAAGCGTCGCACCATCACATCGACGACATTTGTGTTGATGGGGAAATTAATGTCCCAGATTTGGTTTGCGATTTCGTTGCGCGACACGACTTCACCGGCGCGCCGGACCAAGTGGGCCAGGAGCAAGAACTCCTTAGCCGTGAGATGGAGCGGAGTGCCCGACCGACACGCCTTATGCTTGCGCGTATCAATCTCCAGATCGTGTATCCGCAGATGCGCGCGCGGTTGTTCGACTGACGAACGGCGTAAAACTGATCGGACCCGGGCCAGTAGTTCCGAGAACGCGAAAGGCTTGACTAAATAATCATCGGCACCGAGCTCAAGTCCTTTCACCCGGTCGCGAACACTGTCACGGGCGGTTAATAAAAGAATGGGTGTGCGAATTTCCTTTCTTTTAAGCGTTGCTACGATCGACCAACCGTCTCGCTTCGGTAGCATTATGTCGATGATGAAAAGGTCGAACGTCGTTGCCAGAGCAAGATCTAATCCCGCTTCGCCATCTGACGCAGTCGTAACCTGAAAGCCTGCTTCGCCAAGGCCCTTGGCCAGGTAAGCCGCCGTCTTCTTCTCATCCTCGATCAATAGGATTCGCATTTGTCTAAATCGACTAATGATGTGCTATCGGGCCCGTCGATGCATTGTTTTTCTTAGCGGCAGCTTGACTTGGACCGGCGCTTCGGCGGTATAGTTACGGGTTATGTCATTGGTCTTTGAGGCGATTCAAACCGAAGGGTTGGCGGAAATTTCTTATTTGATCGGGGACGACGAAGAGGGCATCGCGGCAGTGTTCGATCCGCGGGCCGATGTCGAAGTTTATCTCGAGCTGGCACGCGCAAAAAACGTCGCGATCACGCATATTTTCGAGACCCATATTCACGCCGATCTCGTTAGTGGCGCGCGTGAGCTTCGCGGCCGACTTGAATCGGCAAAGATCTACGTCAGCCACGAGGGAGGTGCGCGTTACGGATTCGAAAACGAAAAAGTGAGCGATGGCGACAAATTCACCCTCGGAGCTGTCATTATCACGGCGCGTCATACCCCGGGTCACACGCCGGAGCACATTTCGTATTTATTGGCGGACACGGGACATCCCGAGATCCCGTGGGGAGTTTTGAGTGGGGACTCGCTTTTCGTGAATTCAGCCGGCCGGCCTGATCTACTTGGTGAAAAGGAAACCGGCAAACTCGCGGCCCAGCAATTTCATACGTTGACCGATTTTTACATGAAGCTGCCCGACAGCGTGATCATTTATCCGGCGCACGGCAGTGGTTCGCCTTGTGGCGCCGAAATCGGCGACCGCTTGAACAGCACAATTGGCTACGAGCGACCGCTTAATCCCTTTCTCCAGTTTAAGGACGTGGAATCATTTACTCGTTTCGCCGTCTCCACCGCGCCGCCGATTCCTAAATATTATCCGCGGATGAAAAAGGTGAATGCGGAAGGCCCCGAAGTGCTCGGCGGTTTACCCCGAGTTGCTGGTCTGCCGCCGAAGGCATTTAAGAAAGCAGTCGATGAAAAAGCAGGCATTCTCATTGACACGCGTTTGATGCTGAGTTTTGGCGCTGCGCATATTCCGGGAGCGTTGAACATTGGAGGGTCGCCCATGCTTTCGATCTGGGCTGGGTCGCTTCTGGATCCGGAACAACCGATTTTGCTGGTGCTGGAAAATGATGATGACCTCGACGAGATCGTGCGACTGTTTATTCGCACCGGTTTCACCAAGTTCGCGGGTTACCTCGTCGGTGGAATGAAGGCTTGGGGCAATGCCGGTTATCCATTCGCGCAAGTCGCGCAGATGAGTGTGCACGATTTGAAAAATGCCGGCCGCGAATTGCAAATTCTCGATGTGCGTTCGAACCGGGAGTGGAAAGGCGGCCACGTTCCTGGTGCGCGCCACATTTTTCTGTCGGAATTGCGGAAGCGGTTTGGCGAGCTGGATAAATCGAAGCCGACGGCGGTTTACTGCGCGAGCGGATATCGCGCAAGCATCGCCGCCAGCATGCTAAAAGGTGAAGGTTTCAACGACGTGCGCAATGTCCCCGGTAGCTGGCACGCCTGGAAAGAAGCGGGCTATCCGATCGATCGCAACGCCACTCAGGAAAAAGCAGCCTAGCTTCGCGCGCAAAGCATGATCACGCGGGAGAAAGAACCGCCGAATCTCGAGATGCCGTTCAGCGCGCTCGACAGTTTTGTCACGCCAAGCGAGCGATTTTATGTCCGGTGCCACTTCCCGATCCCGAAAATCAACGAACGCGATTGGCGTTTGAAAGTAGAAGGCAAAGTGGCGCGACCATTTGAAGTGACGATGGACGACTTACGCCAGATGCCCACGCAGACGATCACGGTCACGCTGGAATGCGCCGGTAATAGCCGCGTCTTTCTTGTTCCGAAAGTTAAAGGTGTGCAATGGGAGCTGGGTGCTGTCGGCAACGCGGAATGGACCGGCGTGAGACTGCGCGAGGTGCTGCAACGCGCCGGGATGACGAATGAGGCGCGTGAAATTATTCTCGAAGGCTCCGATAATGGCACGATCGCCGAGCCACCGCGCCCCGCTGGCAAGATTAATTTCGCGCGCAGTTTGCCGGTGGCGAAAGCAATGGGTGATGTGCTGCTGGCTCATTCCATGAACGGCCAACCACTCACTACCGCTCACGGTTTTCCGCTACGCGCCATTGTTCCCGGTTGGTACGCAATGGCGTCGATCAAGTGGCTTCAGCGCATCATCGTAGCAAGCGAACCATTTAATGGTTACTATCAATCGATAGATTACGCCCACTGGCAACGCCGAGGGAGCGGGCCGGCCCTTGTTCCATTAACCACCATGCAGGTGAAAGCTGAAATCGCGCATCCGGAAGATAACGAAGTTATTCGCGCCAATGGGAAGTATCTGGTCAATGGCGCGGCTTGGACAGCGGAAGAGATGATCAACAAAGTGGAAGTCAGCTGTGATGGCGGCAACTCGTGGAGCGAAGCTAACCTCAAAGGTGCTTCGATTAAAAATGCGTGGAGACTTTGGGAATTCGAGTGGCAAACGCCATCGCCCGGTAACTACACCCTGATGGCGCGCGCGACGGATTCACGTGGACGGATGCAGCCGATGGAACATGATACCAACAGCGGCACCTATATGATTTGCCATTGTCTGCCGATTGACGTGGAAGTGCGTTGAGATGTGGAGGGACGTGCTTCCGCACGTCCCTTGGTTTACGCACCCTTCTCGATGGGCGCGGCGACGCGATTGCCCCACTCCGTCCAGGAACCATCGTAATTCCGAACGTTGTTCAGTCCCAGCAGATAGGTGAGAACAAACCAGGTGTGGCTGGAACGTTCGCCAATACGGCAATAGACAACGGTGTCGGTCTTCGGACTGACGCCGCAACCTTGCATGTAAATTTTCTCCAACTCCACTGCTGGTTTGAACGTGCCGTCCTCGTTCACCGCGGTTTTCCAGGGCACACTTTTCGCGCCCGGAATATGACCGCCTCGCAGCACGCCTTCCTGCGGATACTCCGGCATGTGCGTGATCTCGCCCTTGTATTCGCCGGGAGAACGAACATCGATCAACGGTTTGCTCGCTTTGCTCTGGACCAGCGCCTCGTCCGCGAAAGCACGAATTTCTTTGTCGTAACGTCGCGCCGGCACCGGGTAATTTGAGCGGGGATATTTCGCCGCCTCTCGCGTCATCTCGCGGCCCTCCGCCTTCCATTTATCGCGGCCGCCGTTGAGAATTTTCACTTTATCGTGGCCGAACAAGCGAAATGCCCAAAGGGCGTAGCAGGCCCACCAGTTCGACTTATCGCCGTAAAAAATACAGGTCGTTTCGGGCGTAATGCCGTTGCGGCTGCACAGCTCGGCGAATTTGTCCGGCTGAATGTAATCGCGAATCACCGGATCTTGCAGATCGGCCCGCCAGTCGATGTGAACGGCGCCGGGAATGTGCCCCGTGTCGTAAAGCAAAATGTCTTCGTTCGATTCGACGATGCGAATGCCGTCGTCTTTTAAGTGTTGCGCCAGCCAGTCGGTGTCCACCAGCGCTTCCGGATGCGCGTAATTATTTGCGGCCATATCAGTGGTACTAGCTCTGAGTGAAGGGAGAGGCAAGTCAGCAATCGGGGTGCGTAGTCGTAATCGCCGACCACGCCGCAACGCGACAACCCTGGCCTCCTCCTGCAAACTTGACGGCTTTAAGCCGTCAAGTTTCGGGAACGTTTGAGGCCGTGGATCGCGATAATGTCCCTTCACGAGGCATAAGGGGAACCTGAAATCTCAGGGGAATCCGCGCGCCGTCCCACTACGAGGGCGCCTGAGAACTTGACGGCTTTAAGCCGTCAAGTCTAGAAATCGCGCGGAACTTCATTTATTAAATGTCGTACCCGTTCCTCTAGGAAATGGGTGTCGACTGTTGAAGCCGACCGAACGCCTCAATGTAGGCTCTGGCTGCGCCGGCAGCCGCTCGCCGCGCGTGATCGTTGCCAGGCGGGTTTCGGCCGCGCAACTAACGTTTTCTTATTTTTCCCGCCTTCGATGCCAACAACAGATCGCGCCCGACGACGTAGAGCAAAACGCAGAGCGCAATGAACGGAATCAGCGCGAGCAGATCGGCGTGGGGACCTTCGAAGAATGGATTGTGCGCAGTAGCCCATCCTTCGAAAGCTTCGAGCCGATCCTTCATCGGAATGGCGAGGAAGGCGAAGAGGACGCCGGCAAGCGTGCCGCCGGCGATGTAGCCGGAGGAAAGTAGGACGCCGTTGCTCTTGTCTCCTTCCGCCACGAGCTGGTCTTCGGTCAGTTGCGCGCGGGCATGTTTGCGTCGCGTATAGCGATCGACCAGCCAGCGCACCATTCCGCCCGCGTAGACCGGCGCGGAGGTGGAGATGGGCAGATAAACACCGACCGCGAAGGCGAGCGCGGAAACTCCGGAAAGCTCGAGCACGAACGCGATGAAGACGCCTAATAAGACCAAGCCCCACGGTAGTTGTCCGCCCAGGATTCCTTTGATGATGTAGGAGACGAGGGTGGCTTTTGGCGCGGTGAATTTTTGCACGCTCGAGCCGTCGGGGCGCTTGTCGTAGACGCCGTTGATGCCGGGATCGGCGAGATAGACGGGCATGCCGTCATTGTTCACGAGGTAGCGACCAGGGGGACCATTGTCCGTGTTCGTTTTGTGATAAACCAAGTAATCGTTGGGATCGGCGCCGGACTGCGCGCCGGACAAGCGCTCGCGTTTTGGCTGGCCGTTGCTGTCTTTCAGGTAATCGGCCGGATCGGCGTGAAAGCCCGGCGGGAATGCGAAGTCCGCATTGCCCGCGACGGGAACGTAAACCGTGCCGGACTGATTCAGCTTCATCAGGATCGGACCGAGGATAATGCACGACGCGAGTGTGCCGATCAGGATGGCGATCTGTTGAGACTTCGGTGTCGAGCCGACAAGGAAACCAGTCTTGAGGTCCTGCGAAATTGTTCCGCCGTTTGACGATGCGATGCAGACGATGCCTCCGATGGAGAGCGCGGTGACAAAGTAAGGCGGCGCGGTCCAACCGATCGCGAGAAAGGTGAGACACGTAAGCAGCAACGTTGCGATCATCATACCCGAGGTTGGACAGGAGGATGAGCCGACTTCGCCTGTCAGACGCGACGACACCAGAACGAAGAGGAAACCAAACGCGACAATCAGAATCGCGCCTAACAAGTTAAACCGCAGATTCAATTGCGGCGCGATCATCATAACGATGAGCAAGGCGATTATCCCGCCGAGGACCCACTTCATCGACAAGTCCTGGTCTGTGCGGGGCAAGTTTTCCCGGACGGCACCCGATCTCCGCAGGTCGGCGAGTCCGCCTTTCAACCCGTGCCAGATGAGCGGTATCGAACGAAAGAGACTGATGATGCCCGCGGCGGCGACGGCTCCCGCGCCGATGTAGAGAATGTATCCCTTCTGAATCTGCTCGACCGACATGTCGGCAATGCTGTGAGCAGTTTCCGGCGGGAGGGGCAGCGTTCCGGCGGAGCCGAAAAATTTGATCGCCGGAATGAGGACGAGATAGGACAGGACGCCACCAGCCATCATGAGCGAAGAGATGCGCGGACCGATGATGTAACCGACACCGAGGAGCGCGGGATTGTTCTCGAGCGAAATCGACGCGCCTTGGAATGGCTTCGTAAAAATTTTCTCCGGCACTTCCTTCATGATTTTGAAGATTTGCTGCAGGCCGTAATAGATGAACCCGATCGCGAAACCTCCGATGATAATTTTGCCGCCGCTGACCGCTTCGTCCGCCGCGGCGCGCGCAACGGCATCGCCGGCGTGCGCAGCATCGCGCGATTCGGCGGACGCGGCGGCCTTCAAGACTTCTGCGCACGCCGTGCCTTCCGGATACTTCAAGTAACCGTGCTGCTGCACGATGAGCGCGCGGCGCAGCGGGATCATCATGAGAATGCCTAATAATCCGCCGAGAGTCGCCACCAGCATGACGCGCGTGATCTCGAGATCGAACCCGAGAATCATGATTGCAGGCATGGTCACGCCGAGACCGAACGCGATTGATTCGCCGGCCGAGCCTGCGGTTTGCACGATGTTGTTCTCGAGCACAGTCGAGTCGCGCAGACCGAATTTGGAAAGAAGGCGGAAGATCGTGATCGAGATCACGGCGACAGGAATGGACGCACTCACCGTCAATCCGACTTTGAGCACGAGATAAAGTGATGACGCGCCGAAGACCATGCCGAGCAGCGTGCCTATGATGAGCGGCAATGGCGTCAGTTCCCGCAGTTGTGCGCGTGCCGGAATGAAAGGACGGAAGCTCGCGAGAATCGGGTTCTCCGCCTTCGTCCCAACGATGTCGGGGAACTCGTTGGGCGGATTTCTCAGATCGATTTGTGCCATTCGGATTTGTCGGTCCCCGAGCAGTGGCCTAACGATTTACGCGCTTCGCGTCGTCCGTCCCGCCCCCATTCGCAGAATCCATCGATAAAGCAGGAAGGCTATGACTGCGAAAGCGACGCCGCCAATAATTCTGCCCGCGAGTTCGAATCCCGGGCCGACTAGTGCCAGCGGCGCGTCCTTGCCGGAGAAGACGATGATTGCCGAAATCACCACACCGATAATGCCTTCGCCGACAATCAAGCCAGACGCGAGGAGCACGCCAAGCTGCTTGGCGGCCTCCGGCTTGGGACTGCGGTCTGCGCGCTTCTCAAAGAGCCACCCAGCAATCGCGCCGACGACAATCATCAACGTGCTTTGCGTCGGCAGATAAATCCCGAGGCCCACTGCCAAGGGTGGAACGCGCATGTGTTTTGTCGTGCGCGCGAGGATCTCGTCCAGGAGAATGATGCCGATGCCGATCAATCCGCCAATTCGAATCAGGCTCCAATCGATGTCGGCTGCAATCACGCCTTGCGCCAGCGAAGAAATCAGACCGGCCTGAGGCGCTGGCAGTGGATGTGGACGAAGTTCAGCCCCGGGCGCACCGACGAATCCATAAGCATGATTCACCAGGTCGAGTACCGGCGGAATGACAAAAGAACCCGCGATGACGCCGAAGATCAACGCGACTTGCTGCCTCCAGGGCGTCGCATGAACTAGCTGACCAGTCTTAAGGTCCTGCAAATTGTTATTGGCAATCGCAGCAACGTTGAAAACGACCGCTGTCGTAAAGAGCGCGAATGCCATGAGCGATTTGCTTGCTTCCGGCCCGACGTAAGGCTTCACCCCGACCACCAACAACAACGCTGCGCCAATGACAACTAGAATGCCAATCCCCGACAGCGGACTGTTCGACGAACCGATCAGTCCCGCCATGTAACCACAGACCGCGGAAACGAAGAAACTCATCAATACGATGTAGACCACGCCGCCGATGACGAGTGTGGGCAGATGAGCGCCGAGACCACTGGCCGTTCCGAAATAGCCGAGCAGCCACCCGATCGGCAACATACAAACCAGCGTGGCAAGCCCAACAATCCCAATCGGAATATCGCGTTCGGTAATTGGTAGCGTGTCGCCCTTGCCCGCCTTACGCGCACGCGACGCGGCCATGGCGCCAGCGAGTCCGCTCGCCACCGGCTTTACCAATTTCAACAGCGTCCAGATTGCCGAAACGCCGATCGCCCCCGCTCCAATGAAGCGCACCTTATGACTCCAAGTACTCTGTGCGAGTTGCGCTGCTGCGGTCGTAACGTCGCCGGCAATCGCCGAATAATGTGGGACGCCCCAGCCCCAGCCGATCAATGCACCAATGAGCATCGCAATTCCGACAGATAAACCGACCAAGTGGCCAATGCCAAGAAGAGCGAACGAGAGAAAAAAATCATAACCGGTCACTGCGCCACGCTTGCCAATACGAAAGGTTTGGGCCACATCACCGGCCAATAGTTGCGTCTGAACGACAACAGCAAACACTGCGGCAACGATCGATCCCCACAATACGGCAAGCAGACCGGCCCGACCATGTTCAACCTCGGAAGCATGTTTCGAGTCGCCACTGCTCCCGATCTTGAGTACCTCGGCACACGCGACACCTTCCGGGTAGGGCAAATCGGAATTTGTGACCAAGGCACGCCGCAGCGGAATCGAATACATCACCCCGAGAATTCCGCCGAGTGCGCAGATCCAAAATGACGTCCAAAAAGGAAATTCGGTCCACCAACCGATCATGATCAAGCCGGGCAGTACGAAAATGATCGACGACAGCGTGCCGGCCGCCGAGGCGACCGTTTGCACGATATTATTTTCCTGGATGGTCGCATTCTTGAATCCACGCAGGATCGCCATCGAGATCACCGCCGCCGGAATGGAGGTAGAAAACGTAAGACCGGCCTTAAGACCGAAGTAGACGTTGGCCGCAGTGAATACCAACGTGATGACGATTCCGATGATTAGCCCGCGGACGGTAAGTTCCTTGCGCATGTTCGTTGTGATATTCGCCGATCGACGCGAGCGGAGGATAGTGTGGAATCGCCGGAAGGGTCAAGACGACATAGCGCTCGCCGAAGCAGAATATTTCAACGCTTTTGAGCCATTCAAATGCGCGCGGTAAAGCAATCGCAAATTGATGTCACTACTTACCGTTTTCTATGCGGCGCGGGGGTCGGACTCCCGCCGAAAAGATGTTTCAGGCTGTCGCCGACTTTCCCAATGAACGACGGCGTCGGTGTTGGTTTCGCCTTGGCAATGTGCCGGCGCACGCGCATTTGAAACTCGATTGTGGGAGTTGCGTTTTCATTAACCGTAACATTTTGGGTGCGGTCCGGATAATTCTTGAGGCGGGCAGTGAGCACTTGATTGCCAGCCGGCAAAGCAGCCGTTAAGGGCGTGAACCCAAGCGAAACAGTGCCGCAAAGAATTTCCGCGCCATTTGGAACACTCGTGATCGTAACTTCGCCATGGAAAAACGCGTACTCGACCAGGCGAACTTCGCCGGCTTGCAGCTGGACCTCGGTCCGGCTGTCCGGCCAGCCGTCCTTGTGAAAAAAAATTGTGTAATTTCCACCGCGAAGATCCTCGGCCGTAGCGGGAGCTGTCCCAGTCCGTAACGGCGCGGAACCCGGGGCGGTCTTATCTGCGATGATTCCGGGATAAACCGCGAATGTTGCGCCCGCTGGTTTCGTGGTTAATTGCAAAGCCGCCGGCTGGTCGGTGACCGACCGCGGTGGACTTGCGATCATACCGACTGTAATCGGAGCGGTCGCAGCAGGATTTACTTTCGGCCCGAGCCGATTTACTGCCGGCGCGGCTTTTGTCG
>Ga0207691_10006739_pt1 | contig 11079 bp, 11 predicted proteins | sample KBSM13metaG_FD_184327 | JGI IMG/M metagenome (GOLD analysis project Ga0207691, IMG submission 184327) | Miscanthus rhizosphere microbial communities from Kellogg Biological Station, Michigan, USA - KBS M1-3 metaG (SPAdes) (version 2) | ecosystem: Host-associated > Plants > Roots > Rhizosphere >...
GGGGTTTCCCTCGAGGATTGGGCCAACCCGCTGGTCAGCGCCTTCACCCATCGCAAGGAGCTGTTCTTCCCGGCGCCGCACTCGGCGGCGGACCGCAAGCGGCGTCCCAGTACGCCGTTCGAGGACGGCGCGTTTCACGTCGTGCCCCTCGGGATGTCGGGTTTCTCCGAAGAAGTGTTCGGCTTGCTGCTCATCGGCGGGACCGCGCCGCTGCCTCCCGAGCTGCACTGGTTCACCAACATCTTCGGCCAGAAGATCGACCAGCTGCTGCGCTATCAGTCGCTGACCGATGTCGACCGCAAACAAGGACGCGAGCGCTCGCTCCTGCACAACATCATCAACGCGGTGACCGATCCGATTCTGCTGACCGACGTCGAAGGGCGGCTGCTGATCGCGAACGCGCGAGCGCTCACGCTGTTCACGGCGTCGGAGGAAGAAAGCGAGGGCCGCCGCGGCGCGGTGCGCATGAACAACATGCTGCTGTCCTCGGCGTTGTCGAGCAAGGCGATTGAGGAAACCGGCGCGACGCGGCGCGAGCTTCTGCTCGTCAACCCGGTTGACGGATCGGACCTCGTGTTCGAGCTGCTGAGCACGGTGACTGAAGATCCTCGGCAGGGCAGCGGCGTGGTGTCGATTCTGCGCAACGTCACCGACCTGCGGCGCGCCAGCGAGGAAATCGAGGAGAACTACCGGAAGATGCGCATCGCCGAGGCGCTGGCACGCGCGGAGAGCGACCGTCTGAACCTGATCATCGATTCGGTGGCCGATCCGATCGTGGTCGCCGACGCCGCCGGCGCGACCTCGCTGATGAACGAGCCGGCCGAGCGTCTGTTCACCCTGCCGGTGCGGGCGAGCGCCGTCGAACAGCGCTGGGTGCAGACCAACGACGCCCATTTCTCGTCGTTCATCGCCGGCATGCTGGTCAGCGCCGACCAGCGGCGTGCCGGTGAAATCGGACTCATCGATCCGAAGACCGGCGAGCCGATGCCGGTCGAAGCCATCGCCGGAAAGATTCTCTCGGAGCACGGTGAGCTGACGGCGGTCGTGACCATCCTCCACGACCGGCGTGAAGCGATCGAAAAGGCGCAGCTCTACGAACAGCTCAAACAGGCGTCGGACGAGCTCGAACGGAAGATTCAGGCAGCGACCGCCGATATCGCGCAGCAGAACGAGCTGCTGCGCCGCCAGGCGATCGAGCTGGAGCAGGCATCGGCTTTGAAGTCGCAGTTCCTCGCGAACATGTCGCACGAGTTCCGCACGCCGCTCAACGCGATGCTCGGCTACACGTCGATGCTGCTGCAGGGCGTCGCCGGACCGGTGGAGCAGCCGGTCAAGCGGCAGCTGGGGCGCATCGAGTCGAACGGCCGGCATCTTCTGACCATCATCAACGAGATTCTCGACATCTCCCGCATCGAAGCGGGACGCATGCCGCTGCAGCTGTCGACGTTCCGGCTGGCCGATCTGGTCAGCGAGGTCAAGGCCGAACTCGAGCCGATCATCATGCGATCGAAGCTCTCGATCGTGCTCGACCTGCCGAAGGATCTCAAACCGATCACCAGCGATCGGCAGAAGGTCAAGCAGATCCTGCTCAACCTGCTGAGCAATGCGCTCAAATTCACGCACCACGGCTCGGTGACGATGACGGCGCGACGCAATACCAAGGACCGCACGATGACGCTGTCCGTCTCCGATACCGGCATCGGCATTGCGCCGCTGGATCAGGACAAGATCTTCGAGGACTTCCGTCAGCTCGACAACTCGCCGACGCGCGCCTACGGTGGAACCGGCCTCGGCCTCTCGATCTGCCGGCGGCTGGCGCAGATGATCGATGGACGAATTACGCTGCAGAGCGAGGTCGGCAAAGGGTCGACTTTCACGCTCACGCTGCCACTTAAGGGACGACGATGAACAAGAACGTCGCGCGGCCGCGCGTACTGCTGGTGGACGACTATCCGGATGCGCGCGAAATGTATTCCGAATACCTCGAGTTCTGCGGGTTCGAGGTGGTTGAGGCCGGCAACGGCATGGAGGCCCTGCAACGAGCCGCCGACGAAAACCCGGATATCATCCTCATGGATCTGTCGCTCCCGGTCATGGACGGTTGGGAGGCGACGCGGCGCCTGAAAGCCGACAAACGCACGGCGTCGATTCCGGTCGTGGCGCTGACGGGCCACGCCCTCGCTGGTATCTCCGAAGGCGCGAGAAAAGCGGGCTGTGACGCCTTTGTCACGAAGCCGTGTCTCCCCGAAGATCTGGTGAAGGAAATTCGGAAGGTCCTCGATGGCCAGACGTCTACGACAACCAAAAAGGTCCGCAGGAGCGGCAAACATGGCTAAGACATCGGGCGGCGCGCGCAAGGGCGCTCGCGCCGCGGGACCGCCTCGCGCGGTGGCGTCGGTCAAACGTCGAGCGAAAGGCTCGGCGCCGCCGGCCAAGGCAAAGGCACCCACCGGCAACGGCGCCGTCCGATCGGGTCCGGTCGTGGCGATGAAGAACGCCGCCAAGGCTCCCGTCAAGCCACGCCGCCTCCTCGATCGACGCGCCTCCGAGAAAACCGTCCAGGGTGGCCGGACGACGGTGGGGGAGACCGTCGTCGTGAGCCGTGGCAAGTATGTCTACTGCATCATCGAGTCGGGCGATCCACTGAAATTCGGTCCGATCGGGATCGGCGCGGATCCGTCGGACGTCTACACCGTGCACTACAAGAACCTCGCGGCCGTCGTCTCGGACGCGCCGCTCGAGGTGCTCGACTCGACGCGCGAAAACGTCCTTGCCCACGAACGCGTCAACGAGACGGTGATGCGCGAGCACACCGTCATCCCGATGTCGTTCGGCACGATCTTCAAGACGCGCGAGGACATCGTCGAGCTGCTGCGCTCGGCGGCGGAAGCGTTCGGCGACGTGCTGAACAAGATGCAGAACAAGCTCGAGTTCGGCCTGAAGGTGCTGTGGGACCGCGATCAGGCGATCCGCGAAGTCGAGAGCGAGGACGAGGACATCAGCCGGCTGAAGAAGGAGATTTCCGGCCAGAAGGGCCCGACCTACTTCGCCCGCATGCAGTACGGGCGTCTCATCGACTCGGCCCTGCAATCGCGATCCGAGCGCTACGTCGCCGACATCCTCGATCAGCTGCGCGACGTCTCGGTGGCGTCGCGCATCAACAAGCCGATCGGCGACAAGATGATCATGAACGCGGCGTTCCTGATCGCGCGCGATCACGAAACGGCGTTCGACGCGAAGGTCAAGTCGATCGCCAGCCGCTTCGACAAGCTCACGTTCAAGTACACGGGCCCGTGGCCGCCGTATAACTTCGTCAACATCAGGCTGAAGCTCGAACGCGCGTGATGTCGGGGCTGGGGGCTCGGGGCTAGCCGTGTTCATTCTGGACTCGTTGCTCATCGGCTCCCTTCGCTTCGTGCTCGACAAGGTCGTGCAGGCGGCGGAAGCCGAGATGCAGGACGACTCGGCGCTCCGCGAACAGCTGCTCGAGGCCCAGATGCGTCTGGAGCTTGGCGAGATCACCGACGAAGAGTTCGCCGAGATCGAGCGCGACATCCTTGCCGCCATCCGGGAGATCAAGCGCCCGCAGCAAGGCGCGATCTCGATGTCGCCGACCGACAAGATCACCGGCGTCGACATCGACACCTTTGAAAGTTAAAAGTTAAAAGAGAAAAGTTAGAACCAAAAAGACCAGCACAGGCGCGAGCCTCTTTGTGGTTTTATCTTTTGACTTTTAGGTTTTAACTTTGCAACTGATCTTCTACGGAGGAAAGGGAGGCGTCGGTAAGACGACGTGCGCCTCCGCCTTCGCGCTGGCGATTTCAACACCGCTTCGGCGCGACAGGTCCGCCGCCGCGCTCGCGATTTCCGCAACGCGTCGGCCAGACAGGTCCGCGGCAACATCGGGACGCGTTCTCGTCGTTTCGACCGATCCAGCACACTCACTCGGCGACGCGCTCGGTCTTGCGCTCTCGTCGGCGCCGCGCCGCGTTGGTCGTCGGCTCGATGCGGTGGAGCTCGACGCGCGGCGCGCCTTCGCGCGCTGGCTGCGGGAGAACCGGCGCGCGCTGGGAGACATCCTCGAGCACGGCACCTGGCTCGACGCCAGCGACGTCGACTCGCTGCTGGATCTGTCGTTTCCCGGTATCGACGAGCTCGTCGGCCTGATGGAGATCGAGCGCTTGGCGCGCAGCGGACAGTACGACGTGATCGTCGTCGACACCGCGCCCACTGGCCATACGCTGCGGTTACTCGCGGCGCCGGAGACCGTCGGCGTCGTCGCCGGTGTTCTGGACGCGCTGCAGGACGAGCACCGGGTGATTCGCGACCAGTTGGCGCGCGTCACGCGCGGACCAGAGCAGGCCGATCGGCTGATCGCGAGCCTCGGGGCGCAGGCTGCCCAGATCGCGTCGCGGCTCCGCGATCGCCGCCGGACGTCCTTCCGGTGGGTGACCCTGCCGGAGATGTTGTCGGTGGACGAGAGCATTGATGCGTTCCACGCGCTCGAGCGCGCCGGTCTGCGCGTCGACGAAGTGGTCGTCAATCGCCTGCTGCCGCCGGCGCGTCCCTGTCCGTTGTGCGATCGGCGCCGCGTGGAGGAACAGAAGGCGCTCCGAGTTATTCGACGCCGTCTCGGTGGTCGCCGTCGCCTGCGCCTGATACCTGCCGACGTGAAGGAGCCGCGCGGCGCTCGACCACTCGCGGCGCTCGGGCGAGTGATGACCGACGACTCGAGGCAGCTGACGCATCCCCGGCTGACAGCCGCCAAGGCGCCCGCCGACACCCGTCCGACGGAAGCGGTTGCGCCCGAAGCGCTGACGGCGATCCGCGGCGCCTCGCTGATCTTCTTTGGCGGAAAAGGGGGAGTCGGAAAAACGACGGTCGCCGCCGCCACCGCGCTCCGGATGGCGCGCGCCGCTCCGGAGCGGCGCATCCTGCTGCTATCGACCGATCCGGCGCACTCGCTGGCCGATGTGCTCGACGCACCGGCGAGCGATGAGCCTGCCATCATCACGCCCGGTCCGCCAAACCTGCGCGTTCGCGAAATTGATGCCCCGCGGGCGCTTGCGGCAAAGCGCGCCGAGCTCGAGGCGGCGCTGACGGAAATCGCGTCCGCCGTCGGCCAGGGGGCACCGGGTACCGTCGCCGATCGCGGGGCCGAGTTGATGAACCTGGCGCCACCCGGCATCGACGAGCTGTTCGGGATCGTCTCCGTGCTCGACGCGCGCGCCGACTATGATGCGATCCTCGTCGACACCGCGCCGACCGGGCATGCGCTGCGGCTGCTCGAGCTGCCGGACGCGGCTCGCGAGTGGGTGCAGGCGCTGTTGCGGGTGCTACTGAAGTACCGAGGTCTGATCCGTCCGGGTGAGCTGGCCCGCGAGCTGGTCGCGGTGGCGAAGTCGATCCGGGAGCTGCAGGCGCTGCTGCGTGACCGGACTCAGACGCGGTTCATTACGGTGACGCGAGCGGCCGAGACGCCGCGGCTCGAAACCGAGCGATTGTTGAGACGATTGCGACGCCTTGGGCTGTCAACTCCTGCGGTGATCGTCAACACGTTGACGGACAACCCCGGCACCTGCGTCCGTTGCCGTACTGTCGCCGCCGCCGAGCGTAGGGCGCTGACAGCCCTTCGGCGAACGCTCCAGCGCCAGGGCCGACGTTCGGAGCAGTGCGCTATCATCCAGGCCCCGCTCGTGGCTCCGCCACCGACCGGAGTGGCGGCGCTCGAGCGATGGGCCGGTCGGTGGAAGTTAGAACTTGGAACTTAGAAGTTAGAACTTAGAACGAACCACGAAGCGACGGAGATGCCGAAGACCGCCACTTATCTGTTCTGCGTCATCGCGGCGGCGCGGCGCCCGCGCGTGCCGGCGAAGACGCGCCCGTTGCCGGGTCTGGGGCCCGTACGGATCCTCGATGTCGATGGTGGAACCTACCTGGTGGTTGCGGACGCACCGCTCAGCCGGTACAGCGAAGACGCGATCAATCGAGGGCTTGCCGATCTCGAATGGGTGTCCCGCGCCGCGGTGGCGCACGAATCGGTCATCGAATCGTTCGTTGACGAGACCGCGATCCTGCCGATGAAGTTGTTCACAATCTTCACGAGCGATGCCCGTGCGCTGGAGCACATCGCCCGGCAGCGAACGCGGATCGCGTCGCTGGTCAAGCGCGTGGCGAACAATCAGGAGTGGGGCGTTCGTCTGGTGCTGGATCGCACGGCAGCGCAGCGCGCGTCGGCGTCCGCGATCGGAAAGAGGCGCACGGCCGCGATTGCCGGCGCGTCTGGCGCGGCTTACCTGACACGCAAGAAGGCTCAGCGAGATGCAGCGGTCGAGCTGGCCTCGCGCGCCCGCGACATCGTGGCCGGGTTGTACGATCGACTCGAGGCGCGAGCGAAGCTGGCCAAACGTCGGGCTGCCAGCGAGCTGCCGGTCAAGGGCGGACCGCTCCTGCTCGACGCGGCCTTTCTCGTGCCGAAAGCGCGCGCGGCCTCGTTCAAGTCACTGGCGGCGCGCGAAGCCCGTGGCCTGTCGAGGCAGGGATACGCGATGACGGTCACCGGTCCGTGGCCGCCCTACACCTTCGTTCAGGAGTGACGATGCCGCGCGCGCGCAAATCGAATGCGAACACGACGGTCGCGGCTCAAGTGCTCGACCCCCCTGAATCGACGGTTCTCGATGTCATCGATTCGTTGCTGAACAAAGGCGTGATGGCGAACGGCGACGTCACCCTCGGTGTCGCGGGCGTCGACCTGATTTATTTGCGCCTGTCGTCGATCCTCTGTGCCGCCGATCGGATCAAGCTGCCGATCGCCGAGCCGGAGCCGGCGCGGCGGCCGAAACGCCGGACGCGCCGGTGAGGAAGGTCAGGAAGCGGAAGGCGCACGCCACCAGGAAGAGGCCAGGCCGCCGCCGCGCGGTCGCGGCCACGCCTGTCACCGCCGCGGAGCTGCGCGCCCTGAAGCGTGAGGTGTCCAGACGCGCGGGGACCTTGCGCTGGAATCCGGAGCCGGAGGACGTTCAGAAGTCGGTCGCGCAACTCGTGCTGACGATTGTGGAGTTCCTGCGCAAGCTGATGGAGCGTCAGGCGATTCGCCGGATGGAGCAGAAGACGCTGACGAAGAAGGAAGTGGAGGCCGTTGGCGCCGCGCTGATGACGCTCGAGGAAACGATTCGCGACATCGGACGCCGATTCGGTCTCACTCCCGAGGATCTGAATCTCGATCTCGGTCCGCTCGGGAAACTGATGTAGCAACCTACAAAGATCTGAGGAACGACAGCAGCCGCTGCCGATCGTCCGGCGAGAGCTGCGCGAAGCCGCGACTGGACAGTTCGCCCTCGCGCTGGTGGCGCAGGATCGATTCCTCGATGGTGGACGCGCTGCCGTCGTGCAGGAACGGCCGCCGATGCCGGAGACCCCACAGCGCCGGCGTCCTCATCTCCTGCGGCGTCGCCGCGGCCTGCTGGATCCCGTCCCCGGTTCCGATGTCGTGCAGCAGGAGATCCGAGAAGAGCGGCACGCTCTTCCGGTGGAATACAGGATTCGTATTCGGTCCGGTCAGCAGCGCCGGCACATGGCATGCGGTGCAGCCGATGGCGTCGAAGATCCGTTCGCCGTCGCGGACCACTGCGTCGATCGGTCCGCGGGCAACCGGCGCGAGGAACCGCATGAACGCCTCGAAGTTGTCGATGCCGCGCTTGCGCGTGATCGGATTGCGCACGTCTTCGGGATCGGGCCGCAGATCGCAGCGCTTGATCTGTTCCTCGCTCATCCCGAATGCGAACTCCTTCGGGAAGAGATCGTTGGTGATCCCCATTTCGTTGCGATAAGCGTCGCCGGCGAACGCCAGCAGCGTTGCCTGTTGCGCCTTCCAGCCGAAGCGGCCGACCCGCCGCTGGCCGGTCGCCACGTCGGTGACGATCCCCGCGCGCCCGGATACGCCGTTGCCGTCGCGATCGAAGGGGTCTTCGAGCGCGAGCAGCGTGTCGTCCGCGATCGCCTCGACGAAGCCTGCGCCGAACACGGGAATCGGCGCGCGCCGCGCGACGACATTTACGTCGGCGGGTATCACCGGCTGGCAGGTGTGCTGCGGCACCGAAAACAAGTGCATCAGCGTGTTGCCGGACGTGTCCAGCGCGTCGAACGCCCCGGCGGCGTCCCGGTACGCGGCTCGGGTCTCGAGCACAAGGCTGGTGCCGCCGATTGCCGGCACGTTGTGACAGGCCGCGCAGCTCGTCGCATTGAACGCGGGTCCCAGCCCGTCCTGGGCGGTTTCGACCTCTGTGAAATCCTCGAGGCCCACCCGGAATTCCTCGAATTCTGTCGGCGTGATCCCGGGAATCGGGTCGCCTGGGTTGACGGCCCGCTCCTGTCCGCCGGCGATCAGCGTCGTGGCAATTGCCGCGGTCGCCCAGACCCCGAGCCCGACACCAATTCGCTTCAGTACCGTCATTTGCGGCTCTGGCTGGCCGACGGGTCCCTCACCAGCAGCTCGCCCCTCATGAAATGGTGGCCGGCGCCGCACATGCGCGTGCACTCGAACACGTAGCGTCCCGGCTCCGGGGCCCGGAACGACACGGACACTTCGCCCCGGCCACGCTTCGGGATCACGACGTTGACGCTGGTGCCGGCGATGCGGAACCCATGCGCGGTGTCGTCGCTGCTGACGCGCATCTCGATCTCCTCGCCGGCATCGACCACGATCCGCGACGGCGTAAAGGCAAAGCGCTCGGCGCTGACGCGGACGACGCGCCGCTGTGTTTGGGATCCGGCATTCACCCCCGGCATCAGGAGGGCCACGGCCATCACCATGCTTGTTGGGTATCGCATCAGAACCACCATCCGATCCCGACGTTGAAGCTGTTTGGCGCGGTGACGACAGCGCTCTGGTTTCGCTGCCAGATGTAATCGACTTTAACGGCGATGTCCGGATCCGGGTAGTACGTGGCACCGGCGATCCACGCGTCACGATCGAATTGCTTCAGCGGGATATATCCCGAGGGCATCCGAAACTGGGTGTCGTAGTTCTCGTACCGCGCGAAGCCCACGACATCGCGCCCTGCGCCCCCCTGCCACACTCGATAGGCGCCTTCGGCGTAGAAGCCGCGCAGTGTGCGCGCGATATTGGGCGACACGCCCGTGAGCTGGCTAATCGTGAGATTGAGGCGCGCGGCGTCGCCGATCCAAACCTGTGCGAACTCGCCGCGCAGCTGCAGGCGATTGCGCTTGTATTGGACGTCGGCCTCTCCAACGCTAACCTGGACGTCCAGTCGCGGCGCGAGGAAACTCGAGTTGCCGCTCCAGGCGCTGGCCCCCAACACAAGTCCCGGAACGCCGATGTGCTCCACGCGACCCGCGTAGGCCACGTTGCGGACGACAGACCGCGAGCCCTTCTGCCGGCCGTTGCGAATGCCTTCGTCGGCCGAGAATTCGAGTGCGTTGAGCGGCGCCATCACATACGCGCGATACCTGAAGCCGCGGCCGACTTCGCCGAACACGCCCGCGCCGTTTTCAAACCAGGTGGTCGGGATGATGAAAGTGTCGACGAAGGGACGCTCGACGCCTTGAAACGAGGGCGGCTCGTGACGCTCGTTGATGATGCCCATCGGCACCAGCAGCATCCCCGCCCGCACGTTGAACGGGCGGGTCACCAGGAAATCGACGTACGCCTGTTCCAGCTCGACCTCACCGTGCTCTTCCAGTCCCTCGACGAACGCATGCTCCAGCTCGAGCTCGGCGACGAACTGAATCCGCGGCGAAAAACTATGACTGACGATCAGCACGAAGCGATGGAAGTCGAGCACGCCATCCTCGGCTTCGCCCTTGTTGAAGTGAAAGTCCATGTAGCCCGAGATGGGCCCAGTCGTCGGCACTGCGTCTCCCGGGGGCGTTTGCGCCACAGCCTGGGTGGAGGCGAGGAGCAGAAATCCAGCGAGGTAGATTGACCCATCAAATTTCATATTTTGATGAGTCATAATATGGGCTGATGGGGCCGCCGTCAAGCTCGAAACGGCTTTTTTAGGGTCACTCGGTATCATGCGATCTGATGTTTTCGCGCCGCGTTCTCCTTCGCGCCCTCGGCCTGACGCTGGCCGGCGGGTTGACGACCGCGATCGCGGCACACGCGGACGACGCGAACAGCTTCGCGCAGCAGATTGCCCTGAGCTATCACGTCGACCCGCATCGCGTTCTCGCGGCGGACATCGATCGCGACGGCGACCTCGACGTGCTCGCGGCGACCGATGACGGATTCAAGGTCTGGGTGAACGACGGCCACGGGCGCTTTACGTCCCGGGCGCCGGAGTCCGGCCCGCTCGCCGACGGACACCCTGCCGCCAACTCGTGGAATGGTGCCGAGTCGCTGGACCGTGAAACGATTCAGAGCGAATCGATTCCCATCGTCGGCAGCTACGCGCACGCGCCCCCCGACACCGCTTCGCGATCCGCCGCTACGTTCGACGCCGTTGTCCGCCGCAGTTCCGCGCTCGGTTTCCGCACTCCACGCGCCCCGCCCTCCGTCTAGACCGTTTCTCAATTCACACCGGTCACCAACCCATCCGATGAAGGGCTGTCATGTCACGTGTGTTTTCGTACGTTCTCGCGGTCGGCGTGTGGGCCTCTCCAGCGTCGGCGCAGCCGCTGACGATTGCGGCGGCGATTGACGAGGCGGTCCAGCACAACCTCTCGCTGCTGGCGGCGCGGAGCAGTCTCACGATCGCCGACGCGCAGATGGTCTCGGCTCGGCTGCGTCCGAACCCGGTCGCGAGCGTCAGCGCCGATCATCTCGACGCCCTCGGTACCGGATTCAACGAAACCAACAACGGCGGTCCACCCGAAGTCGCCGTGCGCGTCGACCTTCCGCTCGAGCGCGGCGGTAAGCGTGAGGCGCGCATCGCCGTCGCGACGGCCGTCAGATCGGAGGCCGAGGCGCAGTTCGCCGATGCCGTACGGACACTCCGGCAGGACGTCACGCTTGCCTGCATCGACGTCATGGCCGCGCAAGCGCTGCGTGCGTTGATGGCCGACACGCTGGGTACCTACGAAGGGCTCGCCCGTGTGAACAAGGCAAGGGTCGTCGCC
>Ga0207691_10006745_pt1 | contig 11075 bp, 12 predicted proteins | sample KBSM13metaG_FD_184327 | JGI IMG/M metagenome (GOLD analysis project Ga0207691, IMG submission 184327) | Miscanthus rhizosphere microbial communities from Kellogg Biological Station, Michigan, USA - KBS M1-3 metaG (SPAdes) (version 2) | ecosystem: Host-associated > Plants > Roots > Rhizosphere >...
TTCGAGATCACAACCTTTTCGATGGCGGTGTTGAGACGGGACACCTCGCGCTCCACCGCCGGTTGGCTCTCGTCCTCGGCAACCTTGGGCCAGTAGGACCGGAACATCTCGTACGAAGTTCGCCCGAGCAGCAGCGTGTCGGCCGCCCGCAGCCGTTCCGCGTTGTAGTCCGAGAAGCCGGCATCGAACGGCATGACCATGACGTCACCGCCCGGGCCGGAGTAAAACCCGTCGAGCGAGACAATGTTGCAGACGATGAGTTTACGCATGGTCGTTGGATTTCCTACCCGCCGTTGAGAAATAGCGAAATGCGCGGACCGCAATCCAAAGGGCAATTGAGCATAAGGCGAGCAATCCCCCAATGGCGAATAGATTGCGCGAATCGGCCAAGAACCAGCCGGAGCCGCTCGCGACCACAAAAAAGCTTCCGGTCGCTTCGGGGTTCACCGCGCCGTTCGGCAAGCAAAGCGTGCCCAGCATGACCGCAAGGAAACTTCCAATGCCCAAGGCAAACGCCGTTCGGCTCAGCCACACGTAGCGTCGTAGCGGCAGCATCAGAGCTGGTCAGTATCGGACAAAATAGGGAACCGCTATGAGCACGGCTCCAATTACCACGAGGAGAATGGTGTTCGAAACGAAGTAGGGAAAGACCATGAGCGCCAACCCGCACACGAGCGGGACGACTGCTCTTTGTCTCTTGCCATAGACGAAGAAGCCAAGCCCGATTGAGCCGTACAGCATCCCCCAAAAAAGCGCCGATTCATTCACTCTGTCGCCTTACGGGTGAGCTGAGCGCCGCGGCTGCGGCGACTTGGTAGGCGGCGCGTGGTTCATTGAACCAGCACTCCAAGGATAAACCCGATTGGCAATGACACGACGACACCGAGCGTCGCGAGGATTGGGATCCAGCCTCTGGAAATTGACCCTTTGACACACGCCCACACGAACGCGCTCGGCAGCAGAAAGAGTGGAGCCCACGACAGGAACGCGCCTAGAACGTCGTGCCATATTGAAGGGCGGTCCGAATCGGGGTAGAGCCATCTCACGGCAATCGCGACGGCCATCGCAGCGACGCAGGTCACCAAAAGCACCGAATAAACAAACAGGCGAGTCGCGCGACGATTTACGCACGCGATGGCCAATAGGGAAATAACCGCAGCGGGGATGGCTATTACCGCCGCAACGTACGCTATCTGTACGGGAAGGCCAGGTGTCACGGTGCGCGCCGTCTAACGGTTGAGCGCAACCACACTATCCAATGATTTTCACACTCAGCTCGCATGTTACCGATCGCTCACGATTTCAACTTCGATCGTCGGAGCCTGGTGATAGAACGCTACCGGAAGGAAGAACGCTACCAGAGCGACTAACGAGTAGATCCGCGCGACATAGCCGAGCCAGCGATGGCCCGAATTAAAGGCACACATCCAAAGAGACGCATGCGCCCAAACAACAAAGGTTAGTTCTGCGACCGCAATGAGTTTGAATCCCCAGAGCGGAACACCCTGATCGTAAAGCCATTCGGCAAAAAGAAACGGTAGTGCAATAGCCCCCGCAGACCCCAGGATGCAGTAGAGCCAGAAGACGACGGCAAGCCGCTGCTCCCCTCTTAGTGACTTGAGAAAACGCATCGTGCCGTCTAACGATTGAGGTAAGCGCCGCGATTACGGCAGATCTGGCTTGGCACCCTACTTCCCACCTTAGCAATGCCCGCGATCACTTCTTCGAACTCCGGCGTGGCCGCTCCTTCGCAGCACGCCCCAGGATGATGAGACTGCCCTTCCCCTTGGATGGCAAGGGGATTTTCGACTGACCAATCGCAGCCACAATCAGCGCCTCCACGTCTGGATGCGCCAACTTGCTGGCCGTCTCCAAACCGACGTATCGCGCCTGCTTTCCCGTTCCCATCAAAAGCTTCTTCGGGTCGGGCAATTGAGGCCCCCCCATGAAGTAGAGACGCACACCCTCGCCACGTGCGTCGAGCGCCACGATGGACTGGATCCCATGCTCCGTCGGTGAATAGCCGATGACAACGTGGCTGGTGTAGTCGTACGCCAGCTCGTTGGCGGTCGGCAATCGCTTACGTACCGCAGCCCGGATCGATCGAATGACCTTCTGATTCTTCGGATCAAACCTGTCGATGAAGGATTGGAGTTGGGCCTCTGGAGCAGGCTTCTTGTTTTCGGGTTTCACGGTCATCGCATCCTCCCGTTCGTTCGTGAGATGTTAGACGGCCGTCGGTGAACCATGTGGCCGCCGACGCAGCTGACTCGCAAGATAAATGGCCAATACCAAAAGCACAGGTGCCGTCCCGAGGCCAGGAGTGTATCCCCGTTCCATCAATGACCACAGTGGATGCCCAATGCCGTTAATGACTTCGATGACAGCCCAGAGCCAAGCCAATGAGATAGCGATCGCCCAACGGCGCCGAACGGGCCAGAAATAGCACCAGGCTCCAAAGGCCACGAGCAACACGTTCAAGATCACAAACCCGCGCTCGTGATCGGTGGACACGAGGCCCGCAACGAAGCGGGCCAGCGGATGTGTTTCCCAAAGGCGGCCAAGGTATTCCTCTATGGAATGCGCGGCCTGCACAAGAATTAGCGCGCCAAAGGTGTTAGACCACATCAGCGAATGCTCCGAAGTACGGCATCAGCGAATCCCGATTCAGTCCCTCACCTTGCTCCCACCAGCAAGCAGGATAAGCCATGTCAACGAACCGTCGATTTGGCAAAGCGCGCTCATTCGATGGGACAAATCGACTACCGAAACCAGGATGATCCTTCGTGCCCAACGCGCCGCAGAAACCGAGCATTCCTATGATCACCTCTCGCTCCGCTCGATTCGATCGCAGCTCTGCTGGAAACAGCTTATGCAGTGACGCGCTTGTTGTGCCGGCGGGGGCCGCGTCAATTGCCGCCAAGAGCAGCTTGTATGCAGCGATATCGGCAGGAGTTGGAATTGGCGGCGAACCTTTCAGGGACAACTCAAGATCGAACAGTGCATAAGCCGGAGACTCATGCCTTACCCCGCCCCACTTGAGTCTCTCAAAGTTAAGAACGTTCAAGTCTTGGGCCTCGTCGTCCAGGTAGAGGCCGCAATACCCGCAGCGCTTCAAATCCGTCGGCGCGTGATCTTCCATGTGCCTGAAGACGACGTAGCTACCGAAAACCGATCTCCAATCCAACCTGCGCGAAGTGAGGCTGGCGAGAAAGGCGCCGCCAACCATTTGAGGCGTCACTTTCGCAATCGCGTCCCGCAATCTTTCGACAACCGTAGAGTGATCGAGGAGAACAGGATTGAACATCACTCCGTGCCTGAGCGCGTATGCGAAGTCGTCCGGCGACACATTGCGCTGAGCCTCGGACTTCCAGCCGGCCGAGGACCAATAGGTATCGAAAAGAATGGATACGGCTCGCTTGTCCACGAAACGTCAATGCCGCCTAACGGTTGATTTGAGTCAGCTCGACTTTGTTTCCATCCGGGTCGAGCACCACAGCTCTGCGGCCCCATTCGGATTCACCAGGCATGCTTACAACTGCACCTTGGTACTCCGCCAGTGCCACAACCGCTTGGTCCACCGATGGAACCCTGAAACCAATACGAGTGCCAACTACTGTCGTGCCGTTATCGATCGGATAGAGTTCGAACACACCACCACCCGCGAGTTCGGAAGAAAGGTGTTCGGGCCCCGAGCCGTGGCGATGCAGGTTGAACTGTAACCCGAGGCGCCCGTAAAACGCGGCCGAGCGCGCGATGTCAGGTGACCTCAACACAATAAGAGTCAGGCTGACCTCGCTCATCGCGCCGAGTACGAGTTGTTAGCGCTCAAGCCGAAAGTACTTTCTTGAACTGGCACTGAGTAAGCACCAGGCAAGTAATGCCAGGGACGCGACCATCATCGTGTATCGACCCAGCGCCCTAGCGATGGCATCCCCCTCCGTAGCGGGGGGACCGAATGACGACAAGGCGCCGCCACCGCTAAAGATCCGCAGCATGTCGTAATAGACCTCAGATCCGACGAGTATCGCGGTGATCGCCAAGCCCACCCATTGGCGTCTCCAGATGAGAAAGAGACCCAAGACTATGGTTCCCACTCTGAATAGCGTGAGCGAGACTGCTGCCAGATAGAGACCGTACGAACGCGAGGCCGCGGGCCCAGCGGCCGCGAGTGCATCCAAACAGCAAGAGGGCGTTTTTCAATCGCCGCTTCGGCGCTGATTACGGGGGTATTCATGATTTGTTAGGCGGCACGTTGTCTGAATGCCTGCACAAGGGGTGGCAGTGTTGGAGCGCCGCGCCGGCTGAATCAGGTTGGACCGCGGGGGCATTCTGGTGCAGCATCATTGATTCCGGGCCCTTCCGACCTCGACAACAGGAGATGAGTCATGATCAAGGTTAGCGTGATGTACCCGAACAAGCCGGGTGCCCGGTTCGACCACACCTATTATCGCGACAAGCATATGCCACTGGTCAAGGCGCGAATGGACAGAGCGTGTCTGTTCTACACGGTGGACAAGGGACTGGCAGGCGGTGGTCCCGGTGACCCACCCACATACGTCGGCATGTGCCACATCTACTGCGATTCGGTGGAGTCCTTCCAGTCTGGATTCGGACCGCATGCGCAGGAAATCATGGCTGACGTTGCGAACTACACCGATCTGGCGCCTGTCATTCAAATCAGTGAAGTCGTCGTCGGGCAGCCATAGTTAGCTCGCCGTGGAGGATTCATCTTCAATTCCAGCCCACCTGAGGGCATCCACTCGTTCCCCAAAGGATAGATATTGCGTGATCTTGCCACTGCGAAATACGAAGCCATCGGCAAATCGTCCGCCAACCCAGTCTGTCGAGTCCTTTAAGCGGACCCAGGCATGGAGGTACACGACAACTTTGTCTCCATTCACCAAGAACTTCTCGGGATCGCAGGTTCCCTCGGCCCAGGTCCCGCGTCCTCTTTTGACGTGCTCCTGCACTTCCTCGATACCACGATAGGTGCCAGCCGTTGGGAAGCCCTCGGGCTCAATGCGCACAATATTCGGATCAAAATCCTTGGCTATGGCCTGCATGTCATTGCGATTGATCGCGGCGTAGAACTGCTCTAGTGCTTCAGTTTCGGTACTCATAGATCTCAATCTGACGAAGCTATCCGCCAAGTTCGGCAATTAACTCCCGATAAATCTCGAACGCGGGTTTCGGGGTGTAGTCATCGCGCAGAATTCCGAACTGATGAAAAAGGTCCGGATTGGCACTGTTCCCGTCACGCAAGGCGAACAATTCATAGTGCGTGACGTTGAAAGCGGTGCGTTGCGCGTAGACGGCGCGGACGATTGTCTCTATGACTGTCGCCTGTTTCTCCGGCGTGCGCCCCTCGCCCGTCGGCCAGCCGTTTTCCGTAATGTGAATCGGCACCGTGTCCGGTATGTTTCCCGCCGCGAGATTGACCCGGCGAAAATTCGTCAATAGAAAGGTGATGGCATCTCGCATTTTTTCCTGGTAATTGCCCGGAGAGAACGGGCGGAACACGTCCGGGTAACAGTCCAGTCCAACGTAGTCCAGGGCGTCGAGGAAAGGTTGCTGCCCCAACGCCGCGATGTCCGGCCAGAAATCGTCGGCCGGATTGAATGAAGGGACTGCATTGAATCCCACCTGAACATCGAGGCCCAGCCGGCGGGATTCTTCTTTCGCCGCAACCACACCCTGCACCAACGCCTTCCTGACGTGAGGGAAACCGCCGTCCGCGGAGCCCGGCGCCGTCGAGAGGTTGGGCTCTTCTGTGATCTGAATTTTCGCCAACTGCCTGCCGTATCGCCGGATGTGGTCCCTGATGAAGCTCAGCCATTCCGTCAAGTCTTCGCCGGAGTCGCGAAAACACAGCACCAGATCGAGTTGTCTGCCGCCGCTGAGGTACTGCGTCGCGTCCACTAGATGGTCGCCGTGTGCGACGCCCGCAGGCGAGCGGCTGAAATGTTTGTAGACGCGTACCAGTAATCGCCGACCCTCGGCTTGTAACCGATCCAGCGCCAGTTTGATCTGCGACGGGACATCGGGCGGCCCTTCCGTCAAACCTGATTGTGTGCCGGCTACCCCGCCGGGGTAGATGCCAAAGGTTAGTCGAGACGTATCGCTGGACTGAATCATCAGAAGCTCTTGCTCAGGTCGTTACCAAAGCTCGCATTGCGGCCCTTATCACCATAAACCACACCGCGCCTGCGGAAATCACGTACAGGACGAATCTCAGCGGGATGAAATTGAAGGTGCAATGCACCACGCTGTGCATCGCCCGGAACAGAAAGAATACCCAAGCCGCACCCACAAATGCCGCATCGACTTGGTGGGTAACGTAGGTATACAAGACGACCGCGTAGAAGACAGTGGGCAGCTCAAACAAGTTCTTCAGGTTGTCAGAGGGAGTGGACACCTGGGGCGGAGACAGGCGAGCCAATTCAAGTGGCGTCATCTGCTTCGGGTCAAGGCCGCTTGAAAAGATGAAGGAAAGGCGGCGTCCGTACATGTAGACCCACACTGCCAACGTCAGAATCATGGTCGCGAGGAATGGTTGGAAAATGACGGCTTGGTTCATGCTCCCTCCCTTTCAGTCTGAGCTCAACGAGAATGCCGCATAACTCTTGGTATGCGGCTCCACCACCAGCGAAGACCCCGTAAAGCAGAAGCGCGCCGAATGCGAATGGCCCCATGGCACTCAGTTTGAGGTGTCGAACGACTATCGGTAGCAGCCGCTCCGCGAACCGATGGTGCCACTGCCACGGAACGCACATCAATGCTGCGGAGCTAACGACTGTGGCCCAGCCCACGAGCCAGAACATGTTGGACATCCACATGGCCGGAGAGAGCACGACAAGCGCCGCCCCGATCAGCAAGCGAAAGATCTGCTCTATGTAGTGCGTGCGCGCGGAGCTCGCGAAACGCATCAAGAATCGCTCGGCCACCGCCGGTTTCGCGAAAACCACGCCCGTGAAGGCGATGAGGATAAGGCTAAACACGAAAACCACTAAAGCTGCCACCAGGTTCATGGACTCGCCGGAGCGTTAAGGTGCCGCATCCTGGTCACCCTTGATCAGGATTCGGCTTGCCATGTGCCTGAGCGAGCCTGCTGAGTTCGCGGCGAGTCCTGAACCAGGATATGCATCGAATTGACAACGCCACAATAACGGCACCGACCAGGACAGCCAACGCGGTGAGCGCAGCACCATAGGTCCACTGCACGAGTGTTCCGGAGCGATAGGTATCAAGCGATTGTCCGGCGGCGACCTTGGAAATCAATCGCAAGACAAGCCCAAGAATGGCGATTGCCACCAGCGTGCCGCCGACGGCGCGAAAGACCAATTTGCGCCGGGGTGCCACGAAAGTGGCCTAACGGTTGAGCTGGACGTCGCGGCCGAGGACTTGAGCGGATCGCATCCAGGCCTCCCGAAGCCTAAGACTGCCGCCCTCAAGTATTGCCCACGGCGTCGGCGGTGTCGAACTACACCCACCTGCTGAATCGCGGCGGCATCGCCGCGCACAGCCCATTTGGATTGACCTGGGCTGCGCGCGGACGCCGCTGCGATTACGGCGGCGGCCAGCCGCCCAACGCCGGCTCGCCGAGAATGCGCGACTTGATGGTGAGGTAGAGATTCGCGATTCGCCCGCGGATCTCGCCGCTGGGATTCGGGTTGATGGCATTGGCCGAGAAGGCGCTCTCGTTCGCGGCCACCAGCGCATCGCAGGTCACGAGCTGCGTGGCCGCGTTCGCGTACTTCTTCTTGTCGAAGTACACCCGGCTGACGTCGAGACACGCGGTCAGACTGCTGCGGAATGCAGGCGCGATGCTCGCCAACGTGATGGTGCTGCCTAACGAATCGTACTTCGTGGCGGCAAACCGGACGCGGGCGTCCGTGAGGTTCTTGCCGGGCAGCGCATTCTCGTTCAGCACCAGGCCGATACCCCACAGGGACAGGCCGCGGGTGAGGCCCTTGGAGGTGCCGCAGGAGCTGGTGATCTCGAGCATGGCGTCGCCTTCGACCACCGTGCCTTCGCCGACGGTTGGCGCCCATCCAAGGACGGTCTTGGGACACGGATTGTTTGCGCCGCTCAACACACCTTCGGTGAACGCCTCATTGTCGATGAGCGCACCCTTGGCCGTGTTCAAACTATTCGATGTGCTCTTGACGAGCGCGAATCCCGACCCGCTGGCGCCAGAGCCACCGCACATGGTGTCGGGAATCACGGTGCTGCCAAAGCCCGCGCACACCTGCGCGACGGGAAGGCTGTGGCCGGTGCACGAGCCGTACTGCGTGACGCGCGGATCCTTGGGCACGACGCACACGTCTTCGATTACATAACCGGGCAGCGATGCGAGCCGCTCGACGCTGTGCTTGAGCACGGCGCCCAGCAGGTCGCAACCGCCGACCGTGTCCAGGCACTCGGCCGCGAGCGTTGCCGAGAGATTGCTCGCGGCAAGTCCCTGCGGCCTTTGAACGCCGCTGGTCACCGTCGCCAGCGGAGGATTGGCTCCGCCACCCGCGGGGGGCGCTCCGAACTTGAGGATCTCACCACCATTGTTGTTGGCGAGGAATGCCAACGGCTGGGTCGCCTCGATACCGGTCCTCACCTTGAACTTGCCGTTGCCGAGTCCGGTCGCGAAGTCGAAACCGCGGACCGGGCTCGTCGCGGTGAAGCTGTAGCGCAGTACCGTACCGCTAGCCGTGGTGATCAGCAGGCTGCTGTCGACGGGCCAGAAGTCCATGCCGCCGGGCGCGACGCCCGCGGGAAACTGCGCGCTGCTGATCAGCGTGCGGCTGGGTGAGATCGGGCCGCCGCCATTCAGCACGTTCTGAACGCTGGCGCTGGAATAGACCAGCACCGCTGCGGGGCTGCCACTGAGCAGCAATAGATCACCCGCCCCGGCAGCGTTGCTGGTGGTTCGCGCAATCAGCGTCTCTTCGAGGGTCTGTACCGAGAGGCCGCCGAATGAGCTGTCGATCAGTCGTGGCGCGAGGAACCCGGCTCCCGCTGGCAGTAGGGGATCCGTCGGAAATACCCAGAGCTGCGCCGGCTTGGTGTTACCGGAAGCCGAGCTCGCGACGAAGAGGTTGCCCGCTCCGTCAACCGAGAGTCCATCCGGATATGTGGGGCCGGGTCCGGTCGCGGTGCTCCATACGACAGTCGCGGCGCCAGTCGAATTGGCATAACGCACGATCTCGCCGCGCGAGGAGTCGGCCACCAGCAGGTCGATCTGGCCGCTCTGGGCGTTCGGGATGAACACCAGCGAGCGCAGGCTCACATGTTGATTCGCGTCGGAGTTGAGCACGGAAATACTTCCGCCACTGCCGGAGAAATTGACGTCGTACACCGCGCTGTTCGAGGCGTTTGCGGCAGTGACGCGCAACACCTGCGCCTGGGCGCCGGCGGCCGCGAACAGCCCAAGGATCGTCAGTACGGCAGTGAGGGATAGCGGGTAACGGCCCGCGCGTGTCTGTGTGAGCATGTGTCTCCGACTCTCGTCAGTGGTGCGCGCCGGCGTGACTCAATAACGGCGCGACATTGTTTGAAAATCCGTGAGTCGGTTGAGCGAATGAGCTCGATCAATTCTGTTCTGCCTTCACCGTGCTGGCCGCAATCAGCGCGAGCTGTGCCGCGGGCATTGGACGCTTCCAGCGCCGGTACAGGTCTTCGAGATAGCCGCGTGCGCGGTTGCGGTAAGTGGGTAACGCGCCCAGGTCGGCGCTCAGAGTCTTGTAGCTGCTGGTGAGCAGCTGCTCTGCCTCCGGGTACTCACCCAGGCCGGCGCGCGCGGCGCCTTGCGCAGACTGGGCAACCGCCGTGCGCCAATGAGTGGCCGAAAATGACTTGGTCGAAAGTTCCGTGGCGGCCACGGCGGACTCGAGCGCCTCGCGGTACTGGTGCGTCTCGACCTGCAGTATCGCGAGATGCGTGAGGCTGCTGGCCACGTCGGGATGATCATTGCCGAACAGCCGCCGGCGCATGGCGAGCGCCTGGGTCAGGTCCTGCTCAGCCTCCGCATACTCGTGGGCTTCCACCAGCCAGTAGCCAATGCGATTCATGATGCGCGCGACTTCGGGGTGATCCCCCGGGAACAGCGCGCGGTAGATGCTCAGGCATTCCCTCTCGGTGACCAGCGCGCCGGCGAGGTCGCCCTTGTCGTCCTGTACGAACGCGAGGTTGTTGAGCGTGTTGGCGACATCCGGATGGACGTTGCCGAGCAGCTCGCGCTGCATCTTGAGCGCCTCGCGGTACGTGGCCTCCGCGCGCTTGAGGTCGCCCTTGTCCTGAAACAGAAACGCGAGGTTGTTCAATCCCATCGCGATCTCGGGATGTTCCTCTCCCAGCAGCACGCGCTTCATCGCCAGTGACTCGAGGAACAACGCTTCGGCGGCCGCGTACTCGCCATTCTGCTGCCTCATGTATCCGAGGTCGTTAAGCTCTTCGGCGAGGTCCGGATGGGGAAGCCTGCCGCGCACCTTGCGCTGCATGTCCACGGCGCTCTGCATGATCGGTATCGCCGCTTCAAGGTTACCGGCCGCCTCCACTACCTTGGAGAGATTCTGCAGCGTGCGCGCGATATCGCCGTGGGCCTCACCGAACAGCACCTGCTGCGTGGCGAGCGCTTCGCGCAACAACCGCTCGGCCTCGGGGTAGCGCCCCTGCTGGTAGAACACCACGCCAAGTCCGAACTGGCCCTTGGCCAGCAGGGCCTGCGCCTGCGGGTTTTCCGGCTGCGTAGTCTGCAGCGCCAACGCTTCCTGGTAGGTCTTCGCAGCCTCGTCATAGGCCGCCTGCAGCGAGAGGACATCGCCCAGGTGATTGAGCGACTCGGACAACTGCACGGGATTGAATTCCTGCAGTCCGCGCCGCTGCATCACGGCAGCGTTCAGGAGCGGCTTCGCCTGATCGTAGAGTCCCAGGCCCATGTACACCGTACCCACGGTATCGAGCAGCGTGGCCTGGATGACCGGTTGCCCGGCAAGTTCTGTCTGAATCCTTGTCGAGCCCTTGTCGAGCATTTCGCGGGCGGTGACGCTGTTGCCGCGTGCCTCGCTCGGGTCGGAGATGCG
>Ga0207691_10006746_pt1 | contig 11074 bp, 11 predicted proteins | sample KBSM13metaG_FD_184327 | JGI IMG/M metagenome (GOLD analysis project Ga0207691, IMG submission 184327) | Miscanthus rhizosphere microbial communities from Kellogg Biological Station, Michigan, USA - KBS M1-3 metaG (SPAdes) (version 2) | ecosystem: Host-associated > Plants > Roots > Rhizosphere >...
CCTGATCTACGTCACCACCGGCAACCCGCAGCCGGTCGTCGCGCACGTCAACCGCGCCGGCGACAACCTGTTCACCGCGAGCATCGTCGCGCTCAACCCGGACGACGGGAAGATGAAGTGGTACTTCCAGTCGTCGCCGCACGACACGCACGACTGGGACGCGACGCAGACGCCGGTGCTCTTCGACGCGGAGTTCGACGGGCAGCCGCGCAAGCTGCTCGGGCAGGCGTCGCGCAACGGCAAGTTCTTCGTGCTCGATCGCAGCAGCGGCAAGGCCCTCGTCTCCTCCGACTTCGTGCCGACGAACTGGTCGCTCGGCTTCGATCCAAAGGGGCAGCCGATCCCCAACCCCGCCAAGCATCCGCAGATCGACGGCGCGCTGGTCACGCCCAATCAGGGCGGCGCGACCAACTGGCCGCCGCCGTCGTTCAGCCCGGCCACCGGCCTCTTCTACGTGAGCGCGGCGCGCGCCTACAGCGTCTGGTACATCTACGATCCGGGCAAGAACCCGCAGGGTTGGGGCGGCACCGATCGCGGCGGCTGGTCGGAGTTCATGCTGCAGGCAATCGACTACAAGACCGGCAAGGTCCGCTGGAGCCACAAGTGGGAGGGGAGCGGCCTCTCGGGGCTGCTCAGCACCGCGGGCAATCTCCTGTTCTCAGGGGACGGCTCGAGCGGCAACTTCGTCGCGCTCGACGCCACGTCCGGCACGCCGCTCTGGCACGCCGGCGTCCGCACGTCCGTCAGCAACGGGCCGATCACGTACCTGCTGGATGGCCAGCAGCACGTCATGGTCGGCGCGGGGGATACGCTGTGGGACTTCGTGATGAACGAGTGACTTCCGCCTGAAGGCGGAAGCCACAAAGTCTCGCGACTTCACCTGAAGGCGGAAGCTACAGAGTCTCGCGACTTCCGCCTGAAGGCGGAAGCTACAGAGTCTCGTGGCTTCCGCCTTTAGGCGGAAGGTCCCAGGACGTCGAGATACTTCAATGCACCCCCGGTGTTGAAGACGACGACGGTGTCGGAGGGCTTGACGTCGCCGCGCTGCAGCAGGACACGCAGCGCGCGGAGCGCGGCGCCTCCTTCAGGCGCGGCGCTGATCCCTTCCTTCGAGCCGAGCGCGCGCATGTCGGCGACCATGTCGGCGTCGGAGACGGCGATGGCGGTGCCGCCGCTCTCGCGCACCGCGCGCAGGACGAGGAAGTCGCCGATCGCCTTCGGCACGCGCAGGCCGTCGGCGACGGTGCGCGCGTTGGGGAACATCTCGGATCGCTCTGCGCCCTGCTCGAAGGCGCGGACGATCGGCGCGCAGTGCTCGGCCTGGACCGAGACCATCTTCGGCCGGCGTCCCGGCGCCTTCCAGCCGATCGCCTCGAGCTCCTCGAAGGCCTTCCACATCCCGACCATGCCGGTGCCGCCGCCGGTCGGATAGATGATCCAGTCGGGGAACTGCCAGTCGAGCTGCTCGCCGAGCTCGTAGGCCATCGTCTTCTTGCCCTCGATCCGGTACGGCTCCTTCAACGTGGACACGTCGTACCAGCCGAGCGGCTTGCCGGTCTCGGCGGCGATGCGGCCGGCGTCGGTGATCAGCCCGTCGACGAGGGTCACGTCGGCGCCGTAGAGCTCGCACTCGCGGATGAACGGGACCTTCACGTCCTTGGGCATGAAGACCTTCGCGGCGATCCCCGCGGCCGCGGCGTACGCCGCCATCGCGTTGGCGGCGTTGCCGGCCGACGGCACCGAGAGCGTCTTCGCGCCGAGGTGCGACGCCTTCGTCACCGCCGCGGCGAGGCCGCGCGCCTTGAACGAGTTGGTGGGATTGAGCGATTCGTCCTTGACGAAGAGACGTTCGAGCCCGAGCTCGGCGCCGAGCCGCGTGGCGTGAATCAGCGGCGTCCAGCCTTCACCAAGCGTGATCGGCTGCTCGCCGTCGAAGAGCGGCATCAGCTCGCGGTACCGCCACATGTTCGGCACGCGCGCCGCGAGCGAGTCCTTCTTCCACGCGCGCGCCGCTTTCAGGTCGTAGCGCGCCAGCAGCGGCATGCCGCAGGCGGGGCAGAGGTGCTGTTCGACGCGCGCGTCGTAGTGCTCCGCGCTGCACGGGACGCTGCATTCCAGATGGGTGAAGAATGTCATTGGTGATTGGGGATTGCCGAGTGAGGATTGCACGGATTGTCGATTGTCGAGTGTCGATTGGGACGGATTGCCGAGTGTCGATTGAGAGTTCGGACTGCTGATGACCAATCCTCAAATCCTCAGTCCCAATCGTCAATCCCCAATCCGTTGAATCTCCAATCCGCAATCGACAGTCTGCAATCGACTGCGGACCTGCTCACTTTCCGAGCAGGTCCGTGTCCTTTTTCTTCTGCACGTCGTCGATCAGGGCGATGTGGGCGTCGGTGGACTTCTGCACGTCCTCGAGGGCGCGGCGCTCGTCGTCTTCCGAGATCTTGTGCTCCTTGAGCAGCTTCTTCAGCTTCTCGTTGGCGTCGCGGCGGACCTGGCGGATGCCGTTGCGCCCTTCCTCGGCGTACTTGTGCACCAGCTTCGAGAGCTCCTTGCGGCGCTCCTCGGTCAGCGCGGGGATCGGGATGCGCACCACCTTGCCGTCGTTGGCCGGGTTGAGCCCGAGGTTGGCGGCGCGGATCGCCTTCTCGACCGCGCCCATCAGCGACGGATCGAACGGCTGCGCCACGATCAGCGACGGCTCGGGGATCGACAGCGACGCCACCTGGTTGAGCGGCATCTGCGAGCCATAGGCCTCGACGTGCACCGAGTCGAGGATGTTCACCGAGGCGCGGCCGGTGCGCACGCCGGCGAGTTCGCGGCGGACGTGGTCGATGTGGCCGTCCATGCGCTTCTTGACTTCGGCCTGCAGCCCTTTGACATCACTGACGTCCATACGATCCTCGCTACGCTGTCACGGTCGTGCCGACCGCCTCGCCCATCACGACGCGCCGCAGGTTGCCGGCGGTGCGCAGGTTGAAGACGACGATCGGCAGCTTGTTGTCCATGCACAGGGAGATGGCGGTCGCGTCCATGACCTTGAGCCCCTGCTCCAGGACCTTGATGTAGGAAATGTGCTCGAACTTGGTTGCGGTGGGGTGGAGCATCGGATCCGCGGTGTAGATGCCGTCGACCTTGGTCCCCTTGAGGATGACGTCGGCCTTCATCTCCATCGCGCGGAGCGCCGCGGCGGTGTCGGTGGTGAAGTAGGGGTTGCCGGTGCCGGCGGCGAAGACGACGACGCGCCCCTTCTCGAGGTGGCGGACGGCGCGGCGGCGGATGAAGGGCTCGGCGACGGCGCGCATCTCGATGGCGGTGGCGACGCGGGTGTTGATGCCGGCCTTCTCCAGCGCGTCCTGCAGGGCGAGCCCGTTGATGACCGTGGCCAGCATGCCCATGTAGTCGGCGGTGGCGCGGTCCATCCCCTTGGCGCTGGCGGCCAGGCCCCGGAACAGGTTGCCGCCGCCGATGACGATGGCGATCTGGATGCCGAGCGAGTTGATCTCGGCGATCTCGCGGGCGATCTGCGTCGTCACGGCGGGATCGATCCCGAAGGCCGACTCGCCCATGAGGGCTTCACCGGAAAGCTTCAGGAGGACCCGACCGTAACGAGCGGACATATCCGCCAATTATATTGAAGATTGCAGATTGGCGAGTGGCGATTGACGGATTGCCGATTGGGGATTGTCGAGTGGGGTTGCCGATTGCCGATTGGGACGGGCGATTCCCCCAATCGTCAATCCCAATCGTCAATCGTCAATCGCCAATCCGTTCAATCTGCAATCCGCAATCGCCAATCAGCAATGTCTACGCCGATTCGCCCACCTTCATGCGCGTGAAGCGCGAGACGGTGATGTTCTCGCCGAGGATGCGGATGGCGTCCTGCACCAGCTGCGTGATGGTGACGTTGGGGTCGCGCACCGAGGCCTGCTCCATGAGGCAGAACTGCTGGTAGAAGCTGTTCAACTTGCCTTCGACGATCTTGTCGATGACCTGGGCCGGCTTGTCCTTGACCTGGTCCTTGTAGATCTCCTTCTCGCGGCCGACGACGTCCTCGGGGACGTCCTCGCGGCGGACGTAGGTCGGGTTGGCGGCCGCGATGTGCATCGCGATCTCCTTGGTCAGCTCCTGGAACTTGTCGGTGCGGGCGACGAAGTCGGATTCGCAGTTGACCTCGACGAGCACGCCGATCTTGCCGCCCATGTGGATGTAGTGGCCGATCAGCCCTTCCGAGGTGGTGCGGCCGGCCTTCTTGGCGGCGGTCGCGAGGCCGCGCTTGCGGAGCAGCGTGGTCGCCGCCTCCAGGTCGCCGTTGGCCTCGCTCAGGGCCGCCTTGCACTCCATCATCCCCGCGCCGGTTGCGTCGCGGAGCTTCTTCACCATCGCCGCCGTGATGTCCATAACAGCCATTGTCTCCTCGCGTACGTAAAAACGCCGGCCCATCCTTCAGGCCGGCGTCAAGGTCTCTCGGGCCTTCTGCTTACACCGACGCCGGGGTAACGGCCTGCTCGCGCGGCGCCGGACGGTTAGGGCGCGAACGCCGCCCGCGATCGTCTCCCTCGGCGCCGCCGTCCTCGGCCTGCGCCGATTCGCGGACGCCGCGGCCGGCGACCACCGCGTCGGCGATCTTCGAGGCGAAGAGCCGGATGGCGCGCAGCGCGTCGTCGTTGCCGGGAATCACGAAGTCGACTTCGTCGGGATCGCAGTTGGTGTCGACCACGCCGATCACCGGAATCTTCAGCTTGCGCGCCTCGTCGACGGCGATCTTTTCCTTGCGGGTGTCGACGACGAAGATGGCGTCGGGCAGGCGGCTCATGTTGCGGATGCCTTCGAGGTTCTTCTGGAGCTTCCGCTTCTCCTTCTCGACCTGCGCGATTTCCTTCTTGGTGATCGTCTCGTAGCGGCCGTCGGTCTCCATCGCTTCGAGGTCGCGGAGACGGGCCAGGCTGCGCTGGATCGTCGAGAAGTTCGTCAGCAGGCCGCCCAGCCAGCGCTGGTTGACGAAGAACATGCCCGAGCGCTGCGCCTCTTCGGCAATCGCGTCCTGCGCCTGCCGCTTCGTGCCGACGAAGAGGATCGTGCGCCCGTCGGCGGCCAGGTTGTGGACGAATTCCTCGGCGCTGCGGAACAGCTTCGCTGTCTTGGCCAGGTCGATGATGTAGATCCCGTTGCGCTCGCCGAAGATGAACTGCTTCATCTTGGGGTTCCAGCGCTTCGTCTGGTGGCCGAAGTGGACGCCGGCCTCGAGTAGATCCTTCAACGCGATCCCGTTCAAAGTTCCTCCATTATTCACAGCCATCGGGTACTCACAGCCATCGCGACATTACCGTTTGCTGAACTGGAAGCGCTTGCGCGCGCCCTTCTGCCCGTACTTCTTGCGTTCCTTGATGCGCGCGTCGCGCGTCAGGAAGCCTTCCTTCTTGAGCTGCGGCCGCAGCTCGAGGTTGTACTCGACCAGGGCGCGGGCGATGCCGAGACGCAGCGCGCCGGCCTGGCCGGCGATGCCGCCGCCGGCAATCGTCGCGAGCACGTCGAACTTATCGGCGGTTTCCGTCACCGCCAGCGGCCGCTTGATCTGCGTGCGCAGCGCCTCGGTGGGGAAGGCCTGTTCGAGAGGCTTGTGATTGATGGTCAGGGTCCCGTTGCCGGGTCTCAGGAAAACGCGGGCCGTCGAAGTCTTGCGCCGGCCGGTGCCGTAGTACTGGATTGCTGCTGCTGCCACGAGTTACGCAACCTCACTCTTGAGCTTTTTGGGCTTTTGGGACGCATGCGGGTGGTCGGCACCCGCGTAGACCTTCAACTTGCGCCACATCGCCTCGCCCATCTTGGTCTTCGGCAGCATGCCGCGCACGGCTTCCTCCACGATCCGGGTCGGCTGCTTGGCGCGCACTTCCTTGACGCGCTCTTCGCGGACGCCCCCTTCGTAGCCGGAGTGGTAGCGGTACAGTTTCTGTTCTTCCTTGCGGCCCGTCAGGCGGACCTTGGCCGCGTTGACGATGACCACGTGATCACCGGTGTCGATGTACGGCGTATAGACCGCCTTGTGCTTGCCCTGCAGGAGCCGGGCAGCTTCGGTCGCAATACGCCCGAGGACCTGACCCTCGGCATCGATGACGTGCCACTGCCGCTCCACACTGCCGGCAGTGGGAACAAACGAACGCATGAGACCCCTCTCGTTACCTTTCAAAGGACGGCAAACCAAGAGGATACCGGCAATTAGCGCGATTGTCAAGATTACGATCTCGTGCTTTTGGTTGAATTTCGTAACGCCAGAGCACCTCAGCAGATCTCAGTTTTGCGCAGTTCTGCCGATTTTGAAGGCAACTCCTCCATGGCACCTCACTTGCCGAAGAGGTGGTGCCGATAAATCCATCGCATGCCGTCTGGAGTGATCTGTGTTTCGTAGGGCCAAGGCCCTTGTGGGCCTCGACATCGGCTCGAGCGCTGTCAAAGCGGTCGAGCTCAAAGCGTCTGGAAAGACGTACAAAGTGACCGGCTTCGGAACCGAGAACCTTCCGCCGGACAGCATCGTCGACGGCGCCATCATCGATGGCGCGGCCGTCGCCGATGCCATCCGGCGGCTGTTCGACGGCCGCGCGATCAAGACCAAGGACGTCGCTGCGTCGCTCTCGGGCAACGCCGTGATCGTCAAGAAGATCACGCTGCCGATCATGTCCGACGCCGAGCTCGCCGAGTCCATCTACTGGGAGGCGGAGCAGTACATCCCCTTCGACATCCAGGACGTCAACCTCGACTACCAGATCCTCGACCGCGGCGACGCCAGCGGCGGCAAGGGGACCATGGAAGTGCTGCTGGTCGCGGCGAAGAAGGAGAAGATCGCCGACTACACCGGCGTCATCGCCCAGGCGGGACGCTCGGCGGTGGTCGTCGACGTCGACGCCTTCGCGCTGCAGAACGCCTACGAGGTCAACTACGGCATCGATCCCAACGCGGTGGTCGTGCTGCTCAACGCCGGCGCGAGCGCGACCAACATCAACATCCTGCAGGGGGACCAGTCGGTCTTCACCCGCGACATCTCGATGGGGGGCAACGCCTACACCGAGGCGCTGCAGCGCGAGCTGAACCTTCCCTACGAGAGCGCCGACGCGCTCAAGCGCGGCGAGCCGATCGAGGGGACGACCTATGACGAGGCGCGGCCGGTGCTGCGCGCGGTGACCGAGAACGTGATGCTGGAAATCCAGAAGACGTTCGACTTCTTCAAGGCCACCGCCGCCTCCGACAAGATCGACCGGATCGTGCTGAGCGGCGGCGCCTCGCGCGCCGAGGGCTTCACCGAGATGCTCACCGAGCGCTTCGAGGCGCCGGTCGAGAGCTTCGACCCCTTCCGCAAGGTCGCCTTCGACAACAAGAAGTTCAAGACCGAAGCCGCGGAGATCGCCCCGACCGTGGCGGTGGCGGTCGGCCTGGCGCTGCGACGGGCGGGCGATCGATGATTCGCATCAACCTGCTCGCCGTCGAGCGCGGCCCGGTCGCCAAGAAGAAGGCGACCCCGGCGGTCACCGCCGCGCAGCGCGTGACCATCGGCGCGGCCCTGATTCTGCTCTCCACCATCGTCGGCGTCGGCTGGTGGTACTGGTCGCTGCACACCGAGGGCGTGCGCCTCGACGAGGACATCGCCCGCGCCGAGACCGAGGCCAACCAGCTGCGATCGGTGCTGGCGCAGGTGCAGAAGTTCGAGGCGCGGAAGGCGCAGCTGCAGCAGCGCGTCTCCCTGATCGAGCAGCTGCGCCGGGGACAGACCGCGCCCGTGCACGTGCTCGACGAAGTGAGCCGGGCGCTGCCGGATCGGCTGTGGCTGGTGTCGATGGGGCAGCGCGGGCCCGACTTCACGATGGAAGGGCGGACGACCTCGCTGACCGGGCTGTCGGATTTCGTGGGCAACCTCGAGGGCAGCAGCTGGTTCAAGCGGCCGGTCGAGATCCTCGACAGCCAGGTTGAGCAGACCGCAGGGGGCGACCTGGTGCGCTTCACGATCAGGGCGACGACGCAGAACCCGGAGGCCCCGGCGACGCCGGCGCCGGCCGGCCGGGGCGCGCCGCCGGCGCGGTAACGCGCCGGTAACTTGGACCGATAGGGCAAAGAGCTGTGGATATCTCACTCAGCAAACTTCCGTGGTGGGGGCAGATCGCCGCATTCGTGCTGGTGTGCGGCGGCGCTGTCTACGGCTTCTACAACTTCTTCGTCGCCGACTACAACGCCGAGCTCTCGCTGAAGAAGACGCACCTCACGTCGCTGCGCGCCGACATCAACAAGGGCGTCGCGACGGCGCGCCGGCTGCCGGAGTTCCAGGCCCAGGTCACCGATCTCGAGCATCGCCTCGAGTCGCTGCGCAACGTGCTGCCCGAGCAGAAGGACGTGGCCGACACGCTGCGCCGGCTGCAGGGGCTGGCGACGCAGTCGAACCTGACGCTGCTGCGCTTCACGCCGACGGCGCAGAAGGCGCAGCCGCTCTACACCGAAGTGCCGTATCAGCTCATCGCCGACGGCTCGTACCACAACCTGGCGCTGTTCTTCGATCGCGTCAGCAAGTTCCCGCGGATCATCAACGTCAGCGACATCTCGATCGCCGCCAAGCCGGCCCAGAGCGCCACTTCGACGATCACGACGACGCTCATCGCCACCACGTTCGTGCTCAACGACACGGCCGGCGGCAGGGGAGGGCGGGGCGCCCCGCCGGCCCGCTAGTCATGAACACGGTCCTTCCCATGCCGATCGCATTCATCCTCGTCTGCACGCTCGCGCAGGTGCCCAACCCCACGCCGGCGATCAACGCCGCGAAGGACGCGAGGGCGCAGACCGAGGCGGCGCAGAAGAAGAACGCCGAGGCCCTCGACCCGGCCGCGCCGCAGGCGCCCGCCGGCCAGGCGCCGCCGCAGAAGCCGCCCGCCGCCGCTGAGGCGCCGGCGGACAAGCAGCAGCCGCCGCCGCCGCAGGGCGCGGGGTATTCCTACGATCCGTCGGGACGCCGCGATCCGTTCGTCAGCCTCGCGTCGCGCGGCGGCGACGTCGCCCCGCCTCCCGGCGCGCGTCCGGCCGGCGTGTCCGGACTGCTGGTGAACGAAATGACGGTCAAGGGCGTGTGGAAGTCGTCGCGCGGCGGCTTCATCGCGCTGGTGCAGTCGCCGGACAACCGCACCTACATCGTCAAGGCAGGCGACAAGGTATTCGACGGGACGGTGAAGCAGATCACCCAGGACGCCGTCGTGTTCTCGCAGGACGTGAACGACCCGCTTTCACTGGTCAAGCAGCGGGAAGTTCGTAAGCAGATTCGGCCGGAGGCGCGGTGAGCGGCGCGGAGACGATGATGACTGTGTTCATGAAGGCGCACCGCAGGCGCCGGCAGATAGCCGGCGGCGCGGTCGCGGCGGCGGTGTGCGGATGGATCGGCCTAGCGTCGGCATCCACTGGAAGCATCCGGCTGGTCGGGGTCTCGACCCAGGGCGCCGGGCGGACGGCGGCCGTGCTGATCGAGTCGGCCGAGCCGGTCGCGTACGCGGTGACGCGTCCCGACCCGCTGACCGTGCTGGTCGATCTGCGCAACGTCACGGTCGGCGACGTGGCCAGCCAGCCGGGACGCCAGGGCCCGGTGGCCGGCGTCACCCTGGAGCAGGCGAAGGGCATCGACGGGAAGGAGCTGGCGCGGGTTCGCGTCGCGCTGGCCGCGCCCGCCGAATACAAGGTGCGCAGCGCGCGCAACGTGATCCGCCTCGAGCTCGAGCCCGCGACGCCGGCGGCCTTCGCGCCGCCGGCCGCGCACGCCCCGGCGATGCCGCTCCCGATTGAGGAAGTGGCGACGGCCGACGCGACGCCCGCGGCTCCGCCCGCAAAAGCGCCGGCCGCGGCCGCCACGACCGCGCTGGCGACCGAGCTGCAGAAGGTGCGGGCCTCGCACACGCGCACCTCGACGACGATCACGCTGGCCGGCAACGGCCGCCTGAACCCCGCGTCGCTCACCGAGTCGGACGAGCAGCCGCGCCGCCTCCTGCTGGACTTCCCGAACGTGGCCTCGAGCGCCGCGGCGCGGACCAGCGTCGACGGCGTGTTCGTCAAGAACGTGCGCGTCGCGCTCGACAGCCGCGAGCCGCTGCTGACGCGCGTGACCATGGAGATCTCGGCCACCGCGACCTACCACGTCGAGCGGACCGGCCCCGACGGCCGCGACCTGTCGGTGGTCTTCGAGGGCGGCAAGCCGAACGGCGTGGTGCTGATCGCGCCGCGCACCGCGCCGGAGAAAGCTGACAAGGACGACAAGGACGACACGATTTCGCTCGCCGAGGCGCTGGCCAACGGCGCCGCCATGGCGCCGCCCGACCCGATGACGGCGGTGAGCAGCGCGTTCGCCGCGAAGCCGGCCCCGCGCTCGACGCGCGAGACGCCGCGGGCCGAAAAGGCCACCGCCGCGGCCCCGAAATCCGCCGCCGCCGACAGGCCGCAGCCGCCGGCCCAGCAGCCGCCGCCGCCGGCGAACCCGCCGGCGCAGGCGCAGCCGACCTTCAGCACTGAAGTGCCGGGCTCGGGCCAGAAGCAGTACACCGGGCACCCGATCAACTTCGACTTCGAGGACGCCGACCTCCGCGCGGTGCTGCGCGTGTTCTCGGCCGAGAGCGGCCTGAACATGATCATCGACCCGCAGGTGCAGGGGCGCGTCAACGTGCTGCTGAACGACGTCCCGTGGGATCAGGCGCTCGACCAGATCCTGCGCTCGAACAAGCTGGGCTACACCGTCGAAGGCAACATCATCCGCATCGCGCCGCTGGCCGTGCTCGCCAGCGAGCAGGAAGAGACGCGCAAGCTGGTCGAGGCCAAGGCGCTCGCCGGCGAGCTGCGCGTGCAGACCTTCACCCTCAGCTATGCCAAGGGGGAGGCGCTCTCGCCGGTGCTGACGCGCTCGGTGCTGTCGGCGCGCGGCCAGATCCAGGTGGACGCGCGCACCAACACGCTGATCATCCAGGACCTGCCCGATCGGCTCGCGACGGCGCAGGGCCTCATCGGCACGCTCGATCGCCCTCAGCCGCAGGTCGAAGTCGAAGCCCGCGTGGTGCAGACG
>Ga0207691_10006747_pt1 | contig 11073 bp, 10 predicted proteins | sample KBSM13metaG_FD_184327 | JGI IMG/M metagenome (GOLD analysis project Ga0207691, IMG submission 184327) | Miscanthus rhizosphere microbial communities from Kellogg Biological Station, Michigan, USA - KBS M1-3 metaG (SPAdes) (version 2) | ecosystem: Host-associated > Plants > Roots > Rhizosphere >...
GCAGAGCCGTTCTAATCGGGAGCGCAGGGATGGCGGTCAGCCTGGCAGCGCCGGCGATCGCGCAGACAGCGGCGAAACGCGTCGTGATGGCCTCGGTCGCGCCGCCGTATGAGGCGTCGTCGGTCGCCTTCGCCTGGATGGCCAAGGAGATTAACGAGAAATCCAAAGGCGCGATCGATGTCCAATTCCATCCGGGCACGCTGATCAACAAGGAGATCGAGATCATCAACGCGGTGAAGACCGGCAGCATCGCGGCCGGCACCCCGTCAGGCGCTTCGGGGACCACCTTCCCGGAGATCAACGTCCTGCTCTCGCCTTATCTGGTGCGCGACTACGAGCACGCCTACCGCGTGCTGAACGGACCCATCGGCGACAAGATCGATGAACAGATCCAGTCCAGGTATCAGTGCAAGGTGCTGCTCTACTTCGACCTCGGTTTCCGTCATTTCTGGAACAACAAGCGGCCGATCAACGAGCCGAAGGATCTCAATGGCCTGCGCATCCGGGTGCAGCAGGCCAAGGTGTATGCCGACACCGTCAGCGGACTCGGCGCGAACGCGGTGCCGATCGCGTGGAACGAGCTTTATCCGGCCGTACAGCAAGGCGTCGTCGATGGCGGCGACCTGCCGATTGTCAATCAGTTCCTGCTCAAGACCTATGAGGTCGCGAAGTACTCCTCGCTGACCTACCACAACTACACGCCCACGATGCTGGTGATGAATCTCAACGTGTGGAACGGATTCTCCAAGGAGCAACAAGAGCTCATCCGTGAGGCCGCGCGCGGTGCGCAGCAGCGCGTGCGCGAGGCGACCGAGAGCGTGGACAGCCTCGCCAAGGCGAAGGAGCTGCTCGAGCCGAAGGGCATGATCGTCAACGCGGCGCAGCTCGATCCCTTCCGCAAGCTCGCGCAGGAGAAGATCTGGCCGGCCTACCAGAAGCAGTATCCCGATCTGTGGGACCAGATCGTCAAGGCCGCGCAGGTCTGAACGCCGGCAAAGAACGAAAAGTCTTGCGCAGGGCTTGCGTCCGGCGATGCCCGGAATCCCCGCGCGGGGCTTTGGACCTGACAACCACGGCACCCGCATGGAAACCACATCCGGCCTCCCGAGCAATCGCGTCGGCACTGCGCTGCGGTACCTGATCGGGATCATGCTGTTGGCGGCGATCGCCGTGATGCTTACCGGCGTGCTGCTACGCTATCTGGTCGGCCCTGTTGCGCAATCGCTGAGCCTGCCGCGCATCGATTTCTTTTGGGTCGAGGAAACCGGTGAGCTTATGCTCGGCTGGCTGACCTTCATCGCAGCCGGCATCGGCATTCTCGAGCGTTCTCACTTCGGCATCTCGATTCTCGTCGACTCCTTGTCGCCGGTCGCGCGGCGATGGATCTTCCGCCTCAACATGGTGCTCGCCGCCGGTTTCGGATTGATGCTGGCATGGCACGCTTGGCAACTCGCGAAACTCAATGCGACGCTGACCACCCCGGCGCTCGAGATCAGCATGGGCTGGCTCTATGCGGCACTCGTCGCAGGCGGCGTGCTGCTCGCGATTTGCGCGATCATCGCAATACTGCGGCCGCAGGCGCCCGCGGCACCGGGACATATCGCGACATGATCCTCGGCACGATATTCGTCGTCTTCGTCGTGCTCGTTCTGCTCTCGCTGCCGATCGTCTTCGCGCTCGGGCTGGCGGCAGTCGCCGGCCTCCTGGTTGCCGACCTGCCGCTCCAGATCATCGCGTCGAGCGTGGTCAGCGGCACGCAAAGCTGGGTGCTGCTCGCGATCCCATCCTTCATCTTCGCCGGGCTGCTGATGGAGCGCTGCGGCATGTCGCAGGCGCTGGTCGGGCTCGCGCGCGCGATGGTCGGCTGGCTTCCCGGCGGCCTCGGCATGACGGTGGTCGCCTGCGCATATCTGTTCTCGGACCTGTGCGGGTCCATCATGGCGGAGGTGTCCTCGCTCTCCTCGCTGCTGATGAAGCCGCTGGAGCGCGCCGGCTACCGCAAGGAAGATGCCGCGTCGCTGATCGCCGCTGGCGCCGCCATGGGGATGCTGGTACCGCCCGCAATCTTCATGCTGGTCATCTCGGTGGTGACCAACACGTCGGCGGTCGCGCTGTTTCTCGCCGGCTTCATTCCCGCGGCCGTGATGGCGGTCTGCCTCTGCGTTCTGATCCTGTTCCGCGCACGAAAATACGGCTGGCCGCGCGACATGGACATCAGCTTTCCGAAATTCTTCACTGCGCTGCGCGTCGCGTTCGTTCCGCTCCTCGTGCCGGTGCTGCTGCTTGGCGGGCTCTATTCGGGCGCGTTCACGACCACCGAAACCGGCGCAGTGGTCGCGCTCTATGCGATTTTGGCGGCGCGGCTGTATTATCGGAGCGTCTCCTGGAAGGAGATGGTGCTGATTGCCTACGAGGCCGCGCTGCTCACCGCCGCGGTCATTTTCCTCACCGCGGTGGCGACCAGCTACCAGTACCTGATGGGGATGGTCGGCGTTCCGGCGATGCTCGCGCAGCTTCTCCAGCCGCTCGAAGGCTACTCCTGGGCATTCCTGATCGCGGTCGCACTGATCTCGATTCTGATCGGCATGGCGCTCGAAGGCCTGCCGGCCGCCGTCCTGTTCGTGCCGGTGGTCTACCCGGTCGCGGTCCGCCTCGGCATTCACCCGATCCATTTCTGCATCGTGCTCACCGCGTCGGTGGGGATCGGGTTATTCACGCCGCCGCTTGGCCTCGGCCTGATGGTCGCGCTGCGCTTCGCCAACGTTTCGGTCATGCAGCACATCCGCTTCTACTGGCCGTACTGGATCGCGCTGCTGGCCGGACTGCTGCTGATCATCCTGTTTCCCGAGATCTCGCTGTTCCTGCCGCGCAGCGCAGGCTTCATCCGCTGAACCATCGCATCCATCCGGAGGACAGACGTTGAGCGCAACTTGCCCGCCCCCGCGCGAAGTCACACGCAAGCCAACGCTCGTCGCGCCGAAGGGCACCTGCGACTGCCACTTCCACATCATCGGCGATCCGGCCGTCTATCCCTTTGCGCCGCAGCGCTCCTACACGCCAACGAGGGCGGACGAGGCCGCTTATCTTCGGCTCGCTGGCACGCTCGGCATCGAGCGGATGGTGGTCGTGCAGCCGAGCGTCTACGCGCTCGACAATCGCTGCACCATCGATGCGGTCGCCAATTTCGGAACGCATCGCGCGCGTGGCGTCGTGCTACTCGGCTCGGACGTGAGCGACGCAGAACTCAAGCGCATGGATGCGGCGGGCGTGAAGGGCGTGCGCTTCATCACCTTCGCAGCCGGCGGCGCGCCCCTCGATCAGCTCAAGACCGTCGCGAACAGGATCGCCGCCTATGGCTGGCATATCCAGATGTATGTCCGGCCGGAGCATCTGCTGGACCTCGCACCGACCTTGAAGGATCTGCCGGTCGAGTTCGTGTTCGATCACCTCGGCGCGGTCACGGCCGACAAGAACGAGAACGAGCCGGCGCTCAACGTGATCCTCAAGCTGCTCGACGCCGGCAAGGCGTGGGTGAAAGTCACGGCATATCGCTCGTCGCTCGCGGGCCATCCTTACAAGGACGCGAACTGGATCACCAAGGCCTACGTCAGCCACGCGCCGGAGCGCTGCATCTGGGGCACCGACTGGCCGCACCCGCAGATGCATCATTACATGCCGGACGACGGCGACCTGATGGACCTGCTGCTGGAATGCGTGCCGGACACGGCCGTGCGCAATCGCATTCTCGCCGACAATCCGGCGCGGCTCTACGGCTTCGCCTGACCACTGACGCTGCGAGAAAGGAAAGAGAAATGGCAGCTCACTGGTCGACCTGGCCCGAGCCCTGGACATCCGAGCCGGTGCGCGCACCGCACGCGCTCGCACGGCCGGCATTCGAGGTCCCCGACGGCGCGTGCGATGCGCACATGCACGTGTTCGGACCGGTCGATCGCTATCCGGGCGTGCCGAACGCGCGCTACTCAGCGCCGAAGAGCGAGATCGACGACTATCTGGCGATGGCCGACGCGTTGCACCTGCGGCGCATGGTGTTCACGCAGGCGAGCTTCTACGGCACCGACAATTCCTATTTGCTCCACGCGCTGGAGCGCGTGGGCAAGCGCGGTCGTGCGGTGGTCATGCTGCCGCAGGACGCCGATGCGAAACTGATCGACGATTTCACGCGCCGCGGTGTCGTCGGCCTGCGTCTCGATATGTTCAAGCTCGCCAAGGCCGGACTGTCGTCGCACGATATCTTCGCCGAGATTGCCAAGGCGGCAAAACTCGCCAAGGCGGCCGGCTGGCACATCGAACTCTACTCGCCTGGCCGCGTGATCCGCGATCTGATTGATCGCTTCGCCGAGATTCCGGTCGATTTCAGCATCAATCACATGGGTTACATGCTGGCGTCTGAAGGCGTGCCCGAGTCCGACTTCCGCCGATTCACCGAGGCAGTCCGCAACGAGCGGTGCTGGGTCAAGCTGTCCGGGTCGTACCGCATCTCGAAGTATGACGACGACCCCACGGCCGACGAGATGGCGAAGCAACTCGTCATCGCTTCGCCGCATCGCACCGTGTGGGGCAGCGACTGGCCGCACATCCCGATCTGCGGCCTCGACACCAGCGCACTGCTCAACCGGCTTGCGGTGTGGTCACCAGACGCTGCCGTGAGACGACAAATACTGGCGGACAATCCGGCGCGGCTCTATCGATTCTAAGCGACGCCCTTTCCGCAGCTACGCCACCGCAGGTTCGCCCTTGCGTTTGCTCATTTCGCGCGGGGTGTCGGCCCACACCGGCGTCAGCCAGTCGCGATATTTCGCCGAGCGGCCGTACACCGCATCGAGATAGGCTTGGCGTATCTCGCGCGTGACCGGGCCTGGCGACGTGTTGCCTACCGGAAGACGATCGACGCTCGCGATCGGCGTGACCTCCCAGCCTGAGCCGCAGGCGAAAAGCTCGTCGGCCGAATAGAGTTCCGTGCGGTCCACGGAACGCTCGACCACCTTGCGGCCGAGTTGCTCGGCGAACAGCTGGATCAGGGTGTCGCGCGTGAGGCTTTCCAGGATATTGTCAGTCACGCCCGGCGTGACCACCTCGCCACGCCGCACCATGAAGACCGTGGCGACGGGCGTCTCGGCGACCTTGCCGGTCTGCGTCAGCATGATCGCCGAGTCGTAGCCGTCGCGTTGCGCCTGCAGCATCGCGAAGCGGCCGTTGGCGTAGTTCGGCGTTGCCTTGATGCGCGGCGGGTTGGTCATGTCGCCGACGCGCTGCCACGAGGAGACCTGCACGTCCATGCCGCGGTCCTGCCACTTCGTCGAAGCATAGGGACCGGACTGGATGACCAACTGGGCCGGGCCTACCGCCGTCACGGTCGGGTCGCCGGTGATGATCGCCATCACGCGCAGATGGATGTTCTCGCGGTGCTCGTTGGCGCGGACGGTTCGAAGCACCTGCTCGCGCACGTGCTCGACCGGGAAGACCGTGTCGAAGCGCATCGCCCGCATCGATTGCTGCAACCGCTCCAGATGCTCGTCGAGCCGGAACAGGTAGAGTTCCTTGTCGGAATCATTCCAGTAGCCTCGGATGCCCTCAAACACCGTGAGCGCATATGTCACGCAGTTCGAGAGGACATGCACCTTCGCATCCGCGAACGGGACGAGTTCCTCGTCCATCAGGATGTATTTGGCCTTGCCGCTTAAGGGGCCCTTGCCGCTCATGCGCTCCTCCTGACGCCGGCTTTTGCAGCCTGTTGGAAAACGTCGATCGCGTGCGCGACATCGCGCGACGTGATCTCATGCCAGGTAACGAGACGCAGCCGGTGCGTTCCGAACGGCAGCGCCAGCACGCCGCCTTCGGAAAGGCGTGCTGCGAATTCCTCGGACTTGCCGAGCCGCTCCGCAAGATCGACCAGCACAATGTTGGTCTGTACTTGCGTCGGGTCGATCGCAAGCCCATCGATTGCCGCAAGCCCGCCCGCAAGCTCGCGCGCGGTGACATGATCGTCGCCGATGCGGTCGACCATCGTGTCGAGCGCGACGAGTGCGGCCGCCGCCGGGATCGACGCCGGACGCCAGCTTCCGCCCCAGCGGTGCCGGACCGTCACCGCTCGTTCGATCACATCGCGGCTGCCGGCAAGAATGGCGCCGAGCGGCGCCGCGAGGCCCTTGTTGAGGCTCACCGCAACAGTATCGGCAAGTGCTGTGAGCGCCTTCGCGTTCACGCCCAGCGCGGCTGCGGCATTGAACAGGCGGCTGCCGTCGACATGCACGCGGATGTTCCGCGCGGCGGCTTCTTTGCGCACGCGGGTCATGTAGTCGAGTGACAGCACCGTGCCGCCGGAGCGGACATGGGTATTCTCGATCACGACCAGGCGCGTGCGGCCCTGGATCGGGTCGCCCGCGTCGAGCGTGGCGGCGAGAACGTCCATCGGCATCTCGCCGCGATGGCCCGGAATGCCCTGCATCATCACGCCGCTCAGCGCGCCGGGCGCACCGCCCTCCGATGTAATGATGTGGCTGGTCGCATCGGCCGCGACGCGGTCGCCCGGCGCCGTCTGGACATTGATCGCGATCTGATTGGCGGCGGTGCAGGTCGGACAGAAGAGGGCATCTTCCTTGCCGAGGATTTCGGCCGCACGGCGCTCGAGCGCCGCGACCGTCGGATCGTCGCGCAGGCCGAAGCCGGGTGCGGCATTCGCGGCGCGCACCATCGCCTCCACCATCGCGCGCGTCGGGCGGCTGATGAAATCCGTACGCAGGTCGATCGCAGCACGATCGGGGTTATGCGCAAAGCGGTCGGAACGCACCGCGCCCCCGGATTCCATGACTGCCCCAATTCCTGTTCAACTGCCGGGAAGGTCGGCGACTTCGCTGAAGAACATCTCTTGCCAGGTTGCCGGGTTCTGCTTGATGCGCCCGATCTTGAACATGAAATCCGCGAAAGACTTCAGCGCGCGTGGCGTCATGGTGAATTCGGCGTCGGGATCGCTCGCGGCCGTCATCAGCAGGCGGCGCGCGGTCTTCTTGTCCCCGGTCGCCCCGATGTAGCCGTCGACGGCGCGGTCCTTGTCCTTCGTGATGATCTCCATCGCTTCCTTTATCGCCTCGACCAGCGCCTTGTAGACGACCGGATTTGTCGCGCGGAACTTGCTGCTTCCGACTGCGGTGCCGATCGTCCCTTTCTCGCCGTTGAGGATCTCCTTCATCGTCAGAATCGTCCTGATCCCCGGCTGCTCCCGTTCGATATAAAGGAACGGCGGCGTCGGGAAGTCGGACGTAACCTCGTGGCCGGGCGACAGCATCGCCGCGACGGCGTCCATCTGCCCCAGCCCGACGGTGAGGTGATCGAGTTTCTTGTAGTTTTCAAAGCCCCATTCCTTGGCCGCCGCCATCTGCAGCAGCAACGCCTGGTGCGAGACCCCCACCGAGGGTAGCGCGATGCGGTCCTTGTCGGTGAAGTCCCGGATCGACTTCACGTTCGGGTTACGGGTGTTCAGCGCGATCGGCATGCTGCTCATCGCCGAAACGCCCTTCACCTCAAGCGCAGAGCCCTTGGTGCGCGCCCACAGGGTCACGAGCGCGGTCGATCCGACTGCGACGACGTCGACGTTGCCGGAGAACAGCGCGTCGATCTGCGCGCTCGGTCCGGTGAACAGCAGCCAGGAAACTTTCAGATTGGGAATGCCGAGTGCCGCTGCATGCTTCTCGATCAGCTTCTCGTGCTCCGCCACCATCAGCGGCAGGTAGGCCATCGTGGTGGTGCGCGAAATGCGGATTTCGGGCTGCTGGGCAGCGGCGGGGACCGCCATTGCGGCGAAAGCCGCGAGTGCGAGATACCCGGCGTAGCGCCATCCTGAGATCAAGACTGCCTCCCTGGGTCGCCCGTTTCGGCGGGCAAGTCCATTTGTTCGGATAAAAGCATCCGGGCCGCGGAGAGGTCAAGGCGAGCAGGCATCGGAGTCACCCCCGCGCCGTGACGCCCTGCAGAAGACACATCAATCCAGGCCTTCCTCAATTGGTCGAACATAATAGCGAAAGCTGTTTACAGGCCTTGCGGCGTCCGTTGTAATGCCGCGCAGATGTTCCATCGGAATATCGCCGTGCAACGGGCAGCGAGAACCCGGCCCGGTCGGGAGGACGTCAATCAGGAGGGTACGGATGCTTGCCCTGAGGAAGCTGCTTTGCGTGGCCGCCGGACGATGGGCGACGCGCACCATTCTATTCGCCGCCGCGACGCTTGCGGCTTTCAGCTCGGCGCCGGTGCCTGCATCTGCCGCCGATAACTGGCAGGCTTACACCTATTGGGGCACGCCGACGGTGGTGGCGTCGCGCAACTTTCGCAAGCTGACCGAGGATATCGAGCAGCTCAGCGCCGGCGAACTGAAGATCAAGTTCAATCTCGGCGGCACGCTCTCGATCAACGCGATCAACATCAACGCGGCCGTGAGCGACGACATCGTCCAGATCGCCGATGATGCGTTCTTCCATGGATCGATCCCGATCGCCGGCCTTTCGGCGCTGCCGTTCCTGGTGCACGGCGTCGACGACATGACAAAACTCATGACGATCGTGCGGCCGCTCGCGGAGCGCGACTACGCCAAGAAGGGCGTCACGATGCTGGGCTATTTCGCCTATCCGCCGCAGGTGTTCTGGTTTCGCGGCGACATGACCTCGCTCGCCGACGTCAAGGGCCGCAAGATCCGTGTCACTTCGGCCGAACAGGGCGAGGTCATCAAGAGCTTCGGTGGAACGCCGGTGCAGCTCGGCTCCGCGGACGTTCCAGCCGCGCTCGAGCGCGGTATCGTGGACGGCATCCTCACGGCCAGTGCCGGCGGGATCGCCGCCTGGAAGGAACTGCTGAAATCGAGCTACGGGATGGGGATCAACTACCCGGTCGGCTTCATCATCGCGAACACCGAGCGCTTCAAGAAGCTCCCGCCGGATCTCCAGACCAAGATCCGCGCGCTCGTGACCAAGGCGATGGCCGACCAGACCGCCGAATTGCAGCGAGAGGACGGCGAACTGCGCAAGAAGTTCGGCGCCGAAGGCATCACCATGCACGACGCCAAGCCTGAGGAGATGGCCCAAGCCGAGACGGCGATGAAGCCCTATTGGGAAACATGGGCCAAGACGCGGGGCCCCGAAGCCGTGAGCGCGCTTGCCGAAATTCGCAAGGTGCTCGGCCGGTGATCGATAAGGCCGCCGTGGAAGCCGGAAGCGACGCGCTTCCGGCTTCGCATATAATCGCGCCCGTTCGCCAAGGTGCGATCGAAGCGGCCTGCGGCCTGCTCGCCAAGATCACCCTGGTCGCCATGATGGTAGTCATCGGCGGCGAAGTGCTGGCGCGCAACATCCTGCACTATTCGTGGGAAGGCACCGACGAGTTCGGAAGCTATCTCGTGGTTGCTGCCACGTTTCTCAGTCTCGCGACCTGCCAGGCCTATGGCGGCTATCACGAGCTACAGATGGTGAAGATGCGGCTCTCGCCGCGCGCGCGCGCTGCGCTCAATGTCGTCCTCTACCTCGTGTGCATCGGCGCCACGCTGATCCTGCTGTGGCAATATTCGCGGCTTGTCCTGACATCCTGGACGAACGGCGACGCCTCGTCGACCTCGCTGCGGATACCGCTGTGGATTCCCCAGCTCAGCATGCCACTCGGCATCGCGGCGCTCTGCCTCGCGCTGGCGAAAACGATGTTCGCCGAACTCCGGGTGGCGATGGCGCATGACCCCTCTCCACCACCTGCCGATCGCGCGGCCTGACGGGAGCGCACGGTGGGGCCTGAACTTCAGATCATCTTCGTCTTCGGGGTTTTCCTCTTCCTGCTCGTGATCGGCATGAACGTGCCGTTCGCCATCACGGTACCGTCGCTCGTCTATATTTTCCTGCAAGGCGGCTTCAAGGGATTCAAGGCGCTCGGCCTCGTCAGTTGGGGAAGCATGAACAGCTTCGTCCTGACCGCGATTCCGCTCTTCATCCTGATGGCTGAGATCATGCTGCGCAGCGGGCTGACGACGCGGGTCTATCAGGGATTGGCGCAACTCGTATCGCGGATTCCGGGCGGACTGCTGCAGACCAACATCGTCGGCTGCGCGATCTTCGCATCGATCAGCGGCTCGAGCATTACGACGGCGGCCTCGATCGGCGGCGTTGCGCTGCCGCAGCTTCAGCGCCTCAAGTACGATCCTCGTCTGTCGGCCGGCTCGCTCGCGGCGGGCGGAACGCTCGGTATCCTGATTCCGCCGAGCCTCGCGATGATCATCTACAGCTCATTCACCGAGACTTCAGTTGCCAGGCTGTTCATGGCCGGCGTTATTCCCGGACTGCTGCTGACCGGGATGTTCATGGCCTACATCTTCGTGCATGCGCTGATCCGCCCCGAGATCGCGCCGAAGATGCCGGTGCCGACCCTGCCGCAGTTCCTCAAGGCGCTGATCGACGTCGTTCCGTTCGTACTGCTCATCATGTTCGTGCTTGGAACGATCTACGCAGGGCTGGCGACGCCGACGGAAGCCGCGGCGCTCGGCTGCATTGCAGTCATTGTGCTGTGCAAGATGTTCGGCAGCATGACCTGGAAGATATTCAACGACTCGCTGCAGAACACCGTCATCGTCGTCGGCAACATCCTGTTCATCGTTTTGGCCGCCTATCTGTTCTCGTATGCGATCAGCTACGCAGGCATTGGCGAATCGATCACGCAATGGGTCATCAGCCTCAAGCTGAACAAATTCGAGTTCTTCGTCGCGGTCTTCATCCTCTACACGATCCTCGGTTGCCTGGTCGAAAGCGTCGGCATGATTGTGATTACGGTGCCGCTGCTGTTTCCGCTGCTGCCGCAGTTTGGAATTGATCCGGTCTGGTTCGGGATCATTCTCGTGGTGTTCGTAGAACTGGGACAGATATCGCCGCCGATCGGGATCAATCTTTACGTCGTGCAGGCAATGTGGAGCGGTAAGCTGAGCGATGTCGTGCTGGGGACGATCCCGTTCCATCTAATCATGCTGGTGTTGCTGATCATGCTGGTCGCCTGGCCGGAGATCGCGCTCTGGCTGCCCTCGCGAATGATCCAATA
>Ga0207691_10006748_pt1 | contig 11072 bp, 8 predicted proteins | sample KBSM13metaG_FD_184327 | JGI IMG/M metagenome (GOLD analysis project Ga0207691, IMG submission 184327) | Miscanthus rhizosphere microbial communities from Kellogg Biological Station, Michigan, USA - KBS M1-3 metaG (SPAdes) (version 2) | ecosystem: Host-associated > Plants > Roots > Rhizosphere >...
TAGATCTGCCCGCGGTCAACGCCCTGGTAGACGAAGCCGTTGACGGTGTCCGATACGAGGCCGACGACCGTCATCGGCACGGCCGCCTCGTCCAACGTCCTGACGCTTCGCAGTTCGCGGATGGCGCTGGCGACGCCGGAGCGATCCGGCGGTGGGATGGCCACGGGGACGGTCTTTCCGAGAGGATCTTCGCCGGGTCACAACCGCCGCGCCGCCTCCGCGCTGACGATGATCACCGGCGCCTCTGTCGCCGCTTCCTGCTCGGAGAATCCGCGCCCGCGAAGGATCGGAATGCCGAGCAGGTCGAAGTAGTTCGGCGACACGAAGGCGTAGCCTGGAAACTCCACGCCCGACGGCTGCCGGAGCGGCACCCGGGGCGCCTCGCCAAACAGCGGACTGCGGCTCGCCACCGTCACCGCGGCGACGCCGGCCTCACCGGCCAGCGCCGTGTAGCTGGTGCGCAACAGCGCCGTATTGCTACGGCTCTCGCGCACCGAGATCACGCCGGCGGTCCGCATTCCGAGATCGATCCCTCGAATCGTGGCGCCGTTCTCGAGGATCGTCGTCGCGACGATCAAAAGGACCAGTGAGACGACGACCTGGCCGGTGATCAGCAGGCTGCGCAGGGTGCCGCCGCGAATCGCGGTCGTGAGCTGGCCGCGAAGCGCGTCGGTCACCGCCACGCGCGTGGCCTGCAGCGCGGGGAGCAGCGCGAACAGGACCGTGACGGCACCGGCGAGGAGCGCGGTGAATGCGAGGACGCGCAGATCGAAATCGAGCGGAACGAAGCGGACGCGGGCGGCGATCGTCGGCGGCAGCATCGCCACCATCGCGACGGTGCCGACCCGGCGGAGCAGCGCGGCGAGCGCAAGGCCGGCGGCCCCCGCCAGCAGCGCCAGCAGCAGCCCTTCGGTCACGAGCTGGCGCACGATGCGCCCGCGGCTGGCGCCGATCGAGAGGCGGATGCCGATCTCGCGATGCCGGGCGTTGGCGCGGGCGAGCATGACGTTCGACGCGTTGGCGGACGCGGCCGCGAGGACGAGGCCGAAGGCGACGAGCACCGGCGACAGCAGCGCCAGGCCCGACCAGGTCATGCGCACGGGCGTGGCGCGCGGCACCAGCTCGGCGCGGACCGGATCGCGGCGGCCGCGAACCCGCGTTTCGAAGGGCTCGAGCGCCACCGCCGCCGCGGCGCGTGCCGGCGTCACGTCGCGCCGCAGCCTGACGGTCACCGCCACACGGCGCTGGCCGGCGTCGAACGGATTCTCGCCAAGCAACGCTCGAAGCATGGTGATCGGCACCCACGCGTCGCGTGGCACCTCGTCCATGCCGGAGAACTCCGGCGCCATGACGCCGACGACGACCAGCGGAACGCCGTTGACGTCGAGCGTGCGGCCGATCACCGTGGGATCGCGGTCGAACAGGCGCGACCACGCCCGATCGGCCAGCACCACCACCGGTTCGCTGTCCGGCGTGCGCGCGTCGGCCTCCACCAGGCCGCGGCCGAGGGCCACGCGGGCGCCGAGACTGCCGAGGTAATTGCCGGACACGAAGTCGACCGACAACTGCCGGCCGTGCGTCGTAACCGTCCGCCGCGACTCGGCGACCGCGTCCGCGAACAGATCTTTCCGGTCGCGGAGGTCTTCGTAGTCGCGCCAGCAGAACGTCGAGCCGCTGGCTTCCTGGGCGCGCCATCCGACCAGATGCAGGCTGTACGGATCCTGCACGGCGAACGGGCGCAGTACGTAGGCATTGAAGATCGCGAAGACGACGAGCACCAGCCCCATGCCTGCGGCCAGCGTCAGCACGGTACTGGCGACGAAAGAGCGGCTGTGGGTCAGGCCGCGCCAGGCGTAGCGGAGATCGTGCGCGAACTGCTCGATCAGCATGAAGCGCTGGGCGGGAGTGTGCACGTTTCTTGGGTCGAATGTCAACCCAAGCCGGCCGACGTCAGTTCTTTCTCAGCCCGCTGCGGTCGAGCGCCTGCGTGATCTCCCGATTCTTCATGAACCACGTCCATACACGCTGGCTGCGCAGGTTCTCGGCGCTCAAGAGCGTGATCCCGAGATCGATGCCGATGACGTCCGGGTTCACCCAGCCGCTGGTCGGATGGAAGGCGTCCGCGAAGCCGTAGCGGCCGTAGATCTGGCCGCCGAAGCGGCGCCGCATCTCGCGGAGCGCCGGCACGGTGATGTCGGGCGTGAACATCAGCGATCCCGCCGCGGCCGCGGGCACCACGCTGCCGTCGATCGCGGGATTCCTCGGCGGACCGCCCCACGCGACGTACCCCTTCTGGCTGTCGGACGCCGTGATCCCCCAGACGTTGTCGCTGTATCCGGGAAACTCCGTCGCCAGGCTGAGACAGAACGCCTTGTGCGCGCGGGTGGCGACGACCGAATTCTCGAACCAGTCGATGATCCCCGGTCGCATCGCCGGGCTTCGAGCGGTGTCCGGTGGCCCCGACTCACGGCGTCCGCGAAAGTCCACCCACGCGTGCGAGTACTGGTGCACGAAGAGTGGATCCGGGCCGCTCACGTAGGCGAACCGCTCGAAGGACATCACCGGCCGCGACCACGCCCGCCAGGACGCCGCCGGAATCGAGTGTGTCGGCGACCCGATGCCGAGCAGATACAGGATCATCAGCTCGCAGTAGTGATCCCAGCGGCCGGACAGGAATCCCGACTCCGGTTTCCATCCGTGCGAGAGGACGGCGGGATCGCCGGCCAGCATCCACTGGAAGTCCACGCGCCGGTAGATGCCCTCCGCCAGGCGGGCGATGTCGGGATCGCCGGCGAAGCACTGGCGGACCGTCAGGACGCCGGCGAGCAGCAGCGCGCTGTCGATCGACGACAGCTCGCTCTGCCACTCGCGCGCGCCGGTCTGCAGGTTGACGAAATGAAAGAACCAGCCGTGCTCCTGCGGCATCCGTTCGCCGAAGAACCGCAGGGTCGTGCGCGTGCGATCCAGGACCTGCGCGCGCGGCAGCCAGCCGCGCTCGGCGGCGATGCACATGCCCGAGAGCCCGAACCCGACCGAGGCGATGCTGCCGATGTTCTTCGCCTGCTCGTTGGCCGGCCCGCCGTCCGTCCGCGACCGATCGCGGACGATGCCCGTCCCGGGATCGGCCTGCTCCCAGAAGAACATGAACGTCCGCCTCGACAGGTCTTCGAGGAACGCGTCGTCTTCCGGCGAGACTGCCGGTTGCGGCGGCGCGGGGACGAGGGCCGGCTGCCGGCAGGCGGCCGCGCCGGCTGCCGTCAGCGTACACAGGCCGACGATCAGCGCGACGCGGACGCGAAGCGTCATCTAGAACGAATACCGCAGGCCGAACTGCAGGCGGCGGCTGCTGTTGTCGACCGTGCACGTCGGCTGGCCGAAGTTCGCGTTCGTGTTCGGCAGCACAGGGATGTTCCCGTCATAGCAGCTGAAGTTCGTCGTGTTGAAGATGTTGAAGCCCTCGAACGCGATCGACGCCTGCTGCTGCGCCGGCAGCTGGAAGATCTTCTCGACCCGCAGATCAACGCTCTTGTAATTGAAGGTATCCGGCGGCCGGCCCGCGTTGAGCAGAATCTTGTGCTGGTCGATGCCGGATCCCTGCGAATTGTCCGCGATGGTGTACCCCAGCCCGGACGCCAGCGTCGTGAAGGTGCTGACGATGAAGTTGGCCGGCAGGCCGAAGATGCCGGTCAGGACGAGGCGATGCCGCTCGTCGGTCGCCGACGGATGGCGCGGATAGTCCTCGACCGTGCGGTAGTCGAGACTGAACAGATCGCCGCCAATCGCGTCCGCCTGGCCGAGCGTGTAGTTGACGCGGAACCCCCAGTGACGGTCGAACGGCCGCTCCGCGGTCAGGTAGAGCGCGTCGAACCAGTTCTTCTTCGCATCGCTCGAGATGAGGATGTTGCTGAAGCCGGGAATGCCGACGCAGCAGGACCCGTCGGGACGGCGGTTGCCGAAGAGGAAGGTCATGCCGTTCCTGGCGCGGATCCCGGCGTAGTTCGTCGTGAAGAGGATCCCGCGCACGCTGGACCGGAGGCCGACGTTGAACTGATCGCTGACCGGCGGTTTGGTCTCGTTGTCGATGAGGAACACTTCGGGATTGGGCGCGACGCCGCTGGCGATGAGACCGTCGAGGCCGGCCTTGCTCAGGTATGAAGGCTGCCAGACGATCGTCTCCTGGCCGTTGCGCGGCGCGCCGTCGGCCGAGAACCGGAACGTGCGCACGCCCCACTGCAGCCGGAACTTCTCGTCCAGCCCGGCGTTGTAGAAGATGCGGTCGTAGTAGCGTCCGTAGCCGCCGAAGACGACGTGGTGGCCGGCGCCGGTCAGATCGTAGGAAAGGCCGACGCGCGGCTGCCACGCGGCGTAGAACGGCGGGCGATTGCTGCCATCGGTAAAGTACCGGTTGCCGTCCACGAACGGTGCGGTCGCGGCCCGGATCGAGTCCGGCGTGACGTAGTCGTTGTTCAGCATGTCCGACTCGTAGTCCCAGCGCACTCCGGCATTGATGGTCAGGCGTGGACGGACCGTCCAGTCGTCCTGCACGAAGAAGCCGAACTGCCGATTGTCGGTGCTCAGGTCCGGATTGCCGACGCCGTAGCCCGCTTCGAACGGAAAGGCGAACTGCTCGTCCTGCCGGAAGCGGAACACCGGGTTGCCGTTGAGCAGCTTGGTCACGTCGTAGCGGAGGAAGCTCAGGACCGCCCCGCCTTTCAACGTGTGCGAGCCGTTCCAGGTCGCGAAGCGCGTGTAATCGTCGCGCAGCGACAGGCGGCGCTGGATGAAGGACTGCGTCGTATCGCGCCCGCCGACCCGCAGCACGCCCTGATAGTCCTCGCCGACCGTGGTGAGGTTCTCGGGCTGAGGATTCCAGTTCGATCGCTGCCACGTGATCGTCGCCTCGTTCATCGACGTGCCCCGCGGCACCAGCCAGCGCCCCAGCGCCGAGTCGACGTGGTTGCGCACGTCTTCGGCGGAGTCGAAACTGGTCTGCCCGCCGAAGCTGCGGATGTCGGTTTCATACCGCGTGCTGAAGCTGACGTCGAGCGCCTGCCCGGATCGCGGCTGCGACGTCACCTTGCCGAAAAAGAGGTGCTCGCGGAACGGGCTGACGAAGGTCCCCTCGGACTCGCGCAGGAAGTTCAGGCTCGGCGGAAATGGCGTGCTGCCGAGGAAGACGCGGCTGGCGCGGTCCTGGCGGTTGTCCTCGAACGACCCGAAGATCTGCAGCCGATCCTTGATGATCGGGCCGCCAATCGAGATCCCCGGCTGGAACCTGTTGTAGGTCGGCTTCGGATCGCCGCGCTTCTTGGCGAAGTACTCGTTGGCGACGAGGTTCTTGTTCTGATAGAAGAGGAACCCCTCTCCGGACCAGCGGTTGCCGCCGCTCTTGGTCACGGCCGTGATCACCAGGCTGGACGCCTTCTCGTGCTCGGCCTTGTAGTTCTGCGACAGGACCTGGAACTCCTGGACGGCGTTCTGCGGAAACGGCGATCCACGGCTCGAGTCCTGCCCGACCACGCCGCCGTCGAGCACGTCGTTCTTGTAGCTCACGCCGTCGATGAAGACGTTGATCTGGGTGGCGTCGAGTCCGCCGCCGGTGACCTGCTTGCGCGTCTCGTCATCCGACACGCGCGCGCCCGGCGCGAGCGCGGCGAAGTTGAGAAAGTTGCGCTGGTTCTGCGGCAGGAACCGGACCTGCTCGGTGGTGACGCTGGTGCTGACCTGGGACGTCTTCGTCTCGATCAGGCGCGACGATCCCACGACCTGCACGTTTTCGGTGTAGACGACGTCGGGTCCGATCTTGAAGTTGGCCGTGACCGTCTGTCCGAGCAGGACCTGCACGGTCTTGGTCTGTGCCTTGTACTGCGGCATCGAGACGGTGATCTCGTAGGTGGCGGGGCGCAGCCCCGAAAGGTTGAACGCTCCTTTCGCGTCGCTGACCGCCTCGTAGGTGAAGCCGCTCTGCGCGTCCTTCGCGACGATGGTCGCGCCTGGCAGCGCGCCGGTGTCGTCGACGATCAGTCCGGAGATCCCTGCCGTCGTGCCTTGCGCAGCCACGACGGGCGGCGCGGCGACGATGAGAATGAGGAGGAACAGGAAACCAGTCCACGGCCGGATGCGAGCGATCATTGGAGCCCTCCCGTAGCGCAGTCGGAGCTGCGCTTGCCGCGATTGCGTGCCGCCGTCGATTGTCAGCCACCGCGAATGCGCGGGCAAGCAATCCCGTCAGATGAGCTTCCGGTCGATGAATTGCTGCGCCCATAGCTCGAGCGCGATCGGAATCCAGAATCCCTCGGTGGTGGACGGTGCCGCCAGGGCGCGGCGCCACCAGCGGCGGACGACGCCGACGTCGACGAGGCCGCGCGATGCCATGCCCGGCAGCAGGCGCTCCTCCATCAACGCCACGAACCGGACGCTGCGGAAGTACTGCGCCAGCGGCAGGTTGAACGCCGACTTGCGGCGGTAGACGAAGGCCTCGTCGAAGCTGCGCCGTGCGAGCTCCTTGACGACGAGCTTGGTGCCGGCTGCGCCGCTGGGAACCGCAGGGTCCACCAGGTGTTCGGCCGGCAATGCGCGGGCGAAGTCGATCACGTGCCGATCGAGAAAGGGCACCCGGTTCTCGACGCCATGCCCCATCGTCATTTTGTCCTGGCGGACCAGCAGGTCGACGAGATGCGTGCGCATGTCGTACTTCAGGCAGTTCGAGAGATGGTCGGCGTGGCCCTCTTGAAACAGGCTGCGGCGCTTTTCGAGCGCCGGACGCAGATTCGCTGAGGGCCGCAATTTCGACAGGCGCGCTTCGGAATGAAATTGTGACGCTCGAATGAATGCGTCGATCGGGTCGTGAGCGCCGGGCCCGGATGATTCGGTGGCCGTTTGCGCGTCGTGGACGCGCGTGTAGCCGCCGAAGAGCTCGTCGGCGCCTTCGCCGCTCAGCAGGACTGTGACGTGCTCGCGCGAACGGCGGGCGAGCAACCAGAGCGCCAGCGAGTTGGGATGGCTGATCGGCTGATCGATGTGCCAGCTGGCGGCATCCAATGCGTCGATGAAGGCGGCCTCGTCGAAGACGAAACGATGACTCGCGGCGCGCGCCTTGGCCGCCGCCGTCAGGATCCATCGCTCCTCCGAGAACTGCGGCTCGGCGAACACGATCGAGAACGCGTTGAGATCGGTACGGTGATGCGCGCTCGCGAGGACGGTGACCAGGGACGAGTCGACGCCACCAGACAGCTGGCATCCGACGTTGACGTCGCCCCGCAGCTGCGATCGCACGCTGTGGCCCAGCAGACAGTCGAGGCGATCGACGGCCTCGTCCCGTGACAGGCGCAGCTTCTCCGGGTTGTCGGGGATGCTCCAGTATCGCGCCGCCGTGACACCGTCCGAGGTGATCGTGACGCGATGGCCCGGCTGGACGTGGCGCACGCCCTTGAGCAGCGAGGCTTCCCCGGCGACGTAGCGGAATGCCAGCAGCTCGTCGACGTGTTCCGGATCGATCTCGGCGCTGAACGCCGGGTGCGCCAGAAACGCCTTGGCTTCCGACGCAAACAGTACGGTCCTTCCCCACTGTCCCCAGTACAACGGCTTGATGCCGACACGATCGCGGATCAGGTGCACGGCGCCGCGGCGCGTGTCCGCAATCACGATGGCAAACATGCCGTTCAGGCGTTCGAGCATCCGCTCCAGCCCGTCGCGTTCGTAGAGCGCCAGGATGATCTCGGTGTCGGTGCCGGTGCGGAAACGGTAGCCGTCGCGCTCGAGCTCGGCCTTGTAGTCGAACGCATCGTAGATTTCGCCATTGAAGAGCAGCGTCGTCGAGCTGTCGGGGCTGGTCATCGGCTGGTGGCCGCGATCCGACAGGTCGAGGATCCGCAGCCGCTGGAAACCCAGCGCGGTGTCAGGAATGCCGCCCCGCAGCGACACGCAGCGTGTGCCGCGATCGTCCGGACCGCGATGACGAACCATGTCCGTCATCGCTCCGAGCACGCCGGCGTCGGCCGGCGCACCATCCAGGTTGACGAATCCCGCGAGTCCGCACATAAGCCCTTTTTCTTTCCGCGGTGTCTAAAGACGAGGGGAATGAATTATGGCAATGGAGGTCGGGGGAGTAAAAGGCTCGCTCAAAGCAGACATCAACGTCACGCCGCTCGTTGACGTCATGCTGGTGTTGCTCATCATCATGATGCTCATCGCGCCGATGATCTACAACGATCGGGGCATCACGCTGCCCAGGGCGGGCAACAGCACGGAGAAGCCGGACACCCAGGCCCAGACCGTCGTCGCGATCGATGCGCGCAGCAGGTTCTACGTCAACGCGATCCCGGTGCGGCCGGACGACCTCGTGCCGCGCGTGCAGCGCGCGCTCGAGGACAAGAAGGAGAAGGTGGTCTACCTGAAGGGCGACAAGGACGCGAAGTACTCGGCGATCATGGACGCCATGGACGCGCTCCGCGCGGGGCAGATCGAGAGCATCGCGCTCATCACCGAGCGTAAGCAGGCCCCGGGCGACGAGACGACGCGAGGACGGCGCTAGAGCGCTGGCGACCGAAGGCGGAGGCTAGTCGTCCAGGACGAACGTCACCATCATGTTCACCTGGTATTCGGTGATGCGCCCGTTGTCGCAGCGGACGTGCTGCTCCTTGACCCATGCGCCGCGAATTCCCCGCAGCGTCTTGCTGGCGCGCGCGAGACCCAGTTGGATAGCGTCCTCGAAGCTCTTCTGCGACGTGGCACTGATCTCCGACACCTTGGCAACTGACATGGCGTCCTCCTCAATCCGATCCACGCACCTGCAGTGCGCGTTGGGAGCCTACCAGACGCATCGGCCTGTGATTGAACGGATCTTTCGGTGTGTGACGGCGGCTGAGTTGTGAACTGCAACGCACGGCACAACCGGTGCTTGTGCACACCGCGGTACATAGAAGCCAACTCTGCGAACCGACAAGGAGCGTTCAGGTGGGAATCTTCGACAAACTCCGCAAACACGACGAGGAAAAGCCGAAAGCGGACTTTTCCGACGTCCAGTCAGGCAGCTCGACCACGGCGGCTGAGCCGGCGCGGCCGGTGCCCGACCTGCCGCCGGTGACGGGCACAACCGGACAGAGCGACACCTACGTTGTCGTCGCGGGAGACAGTCTCTCGAAAATCGCCAAGCGCTACTACGGCGATGCGAACAAGTGGAATCGCATCTACGAGGCGAACCGGGATCAGATCAAGAACCCCGACCTGATCCATCCAGGGCAGCGCCTCACGATCCCGGGAGCATAGGAGCACATGATGCACAGACAGAAGCTTTCACTCTCGCTCTGCGTCGTGCTGCTGGTCGTGGCCGCGGGCTGCGGCCGAAAGACGGACACCGGCGGAACGACCGGGACGACTGGAACGACGGGCACGACGACCGTGAAGGTCACCGACGTAAAGCTCGGTCGCGCGATCGGCGGCGACAAGGCCATCAGCGACAGCACCGACAAGTTCGGCCCGAACGACACGATCTACGCGTCGGTGACCACCGACGGATCGGCGCCGAGCACGACGCTGCGCGCCAAGTGGACGTTCGAGGACGGCCAGACCGTCGACGAATCGTCGCGCACGATCGCGCCGAACAACCGCGAGCGCACCGAGTTCCACATTTCGAAGCCGAACGGCTGGCCTGCCGGGAAATACAAGCTGGAAGTGTTCCTCAACGACCAGTCCGTGGAGACGAAGACCTTCGAGGTCCAGGCGCGCTAGCGGCGCGCGCCTGCACCGGATCGGGTTGCGTCTCAGAGAAGGAAGTCGAAAAGGTTGGCGATTGGCATCTCCAGCAGAAACCCGATCCGGTGCGTCAGCGGAGAGGTGCCGAGCAGGGCCGAACGCTGCACGATCGTGCCGCGATCGATGACGGTGCCGGACGCGGCTTCGCGCGCCGCGATGCTCGCCAGCACCTCGGCCGCCAGATCCTTCTGTCCACGGCACACCAGCATCAGCTCGGAATTGAGATTGGCCGAGCGTGGATCCATGTTGTACGTGCCGAGCAGCGTGGTGTCGCCGTCGATGACGCCGCGCTTGGAATGCACGCCCCAGCGCGGCGCGCCGCCGCGGAGATTGGTGCTCTGCGAGGGCAGCGGCGCTCCGCCGTAGGCGGCGAGCGTGATGCCGGTCGCGGCCAGTGAGCCGAGCCGCGGATAGAGCGCGGCCACGGCGTAGGACGCGTCGGTGGAGGCGAGGCTGTTGGTCAGCACGCGCACCCGCACGCCCCTCTTGTGCAGGTCTTCGAGCACGGCGTAGCCGCCGCTCTTGATCACGAAGTACGGCGATTCGACGACGACCTCGTGTTTCGCGCGGCGCAGCTCGTCAACGATCGCGTTGAAGACGTTCCGGCTCTTCTCTCCCTGGTTCGGGAAGTCGGTGACGAAGCGGAGGTCCTGGCATTCGTGCGCCTGGTGCGACCGCCGGTACGACTCCCCCGCCGCATGCAGCCGCTCGAGCAATGCGGCATCCCCCGCCTGCGGAACCACGAACCTCGCGACCTCGGGCTGCGGTTCAGCGTCGAGCGCCGGCTCGGCGGCGAGCCGCGAATTCCAGTAGACCTCGAAACTCTGGAGGACCGTCCTCACGATCGGGCCGGTGACCTCGAGGTCGGAGTCCAGGAAGTTGTAGTCGTCCGAGAGATCGAAGTAATCGTTGGCGATGTTGCGGCCGCCGGTCAGCACCGTCGCTTCGTCGATGATCAGCAGCTTTCTGTGCGAGCGGTGCTGGGTGCTGACCAGCCGGTAGACGGCGCTGGTGTTGTAGTAGCGCACCTTCACGCCGGCCTCCCCGAGCAGCCGCGCATAGGCGGGTTTCAGCTTGAACACGGGGGCCGAGAAGTCGACCAGGATGCGGACCTGCACGCCCTCGCGGGCCCTCTTGATCAGCGCCTGGGTCAGGAGGCGGGAGGCATCATCGACGTCATAGATGAAAAACTCGAGCGCGATCGACTTCCTGGCGGCGCCGATCAGTTCGAGGCGACGCTCAAAGGATGCGGCACCCTGGTCGTAGTGCGTGATCGTGTGAGGGGCCGTGGAATGCGCCTGCAGACTTTCGCCGACCTT
>Ga0207691_10006750_pt1 | contig 11071 bp, 10 predicted proteins | sample KBSM13metaG_FD_184327 | JGI IMG/M metagenome (GOLD analysis project Ga0207691, IMG submission 184327) | Miscanthus rhizosphere microbial communities from Kellogg Biological Station, Michigan, USA - KBS M1-3 metaG (SPAdes) (version 2) | ecosystem: Host-associated > Plants > Roots > Rhizosphere >...
ATGGCCGACGAAGCCGCAAACGCACGTGCTGACGCGCTGGCGCGGATGCTGGACATGCACACGCTGCTCGATCGCCGCACCGAAGGCTTCAGCCAGGGCGAACGGATGAAGACCGCGCTGGCGCGCGCGCTGGTGCACGACCCGCCCAACATCGTGCTCGACGAACCGACCAATGGCCTCGATGTGATCGCAACACGCGCGCTGCGCGACAGCCTGCGCTGGCTGCGATCGCCCGAAGGCGGCGCGAAGTGCATCGTCTTTTCGACCCACATCATGCAGGAGGTCGAGCGCCTGTGCGACAAGGTCGTCGTGGTCTCGCACGGCCGCACGGTCGCGGTCGGCAGCGTGCCGGAGCTGCTGGCGCAGACCGGCCAGCGCGACTTCGAAGAGGCGTTCGTGCGGCTCGCGTTCGGCGAAGTCCCGCCGGCCGATGCGGTCGCCGCGGGGATGGCGGGATGAGCGATCGCGCAGCCCCATGGCTCGTCGTGCGCAGCATGGAGGATGCCGCATGAGCGGCCTGCGCGCGGTTGCAACCGTGTTCCGCAAGGAGATCGTCGACGCGCTGCGCGACCGCCGCACCTTGCTGACGGTGCTGGTCTCGTCGGTGCTGATGGGCCCGTTCGTGCTGCTCGCGATCTCGGCGCTGGTGGCCTCGCTCGAATCGAATGCCGAGCAGCGCGAGCTCGTGATCGCGGGCCTCGCCGACGCCCCCAGCCTCGTGAACTATGCCGAACGCCAGACCTACACGGTGCGCGCGGCGCCGCCGGGCTTCGAGGCCCTGCTGCGCAGCGCGACACTGACCGACGCGGTCGTCGTCGTGCCCAAGGATTTCGAGGCCGCCCTGCAGCGCGGCGACGCGCCGATCGTCGAGATCGTCGCCGACAGCGCGAACCAGCGCTCGCAGGCGAGCAGCGGGCGCGTCGCGCGGCTGCTGGCCGGCTTCGGCCGTGAACGCGCGACGCTGAACCTGGCGCTGCGCGGCGTCTCGCCGGACCTGCTCGAGCCGATCCAGATCGAGGAGCACGACCTCGCGAGCACGCAGACGCGGGCGACGCAGATCACCGGGATGCTGCCCTTCTTCGTGCTGATGGCGGTGCTGACCGGCGCGCTCAATGCGGCGCTCGATACGACCGCCGGCGAACGCGAGCGCGGCTCGCTCGAGCCGCTGCTGATGAACCCGACCGAGCGCTGGGCGCTGGTGCTCGGCAAGTGGGGCGCAGTCGCTGGCGTGGGCATGTTGATCGCGGTGCTGAGCTGCCTGAGTTTCCTGCCCGGCCAGTGGCTGCTGCGCAGCGACACGCTGGCGGCGATGTTCCAGTACGGGGGGCATGAGGCCGCGATGTTCCTGGTCGTGCTGCTGCCGTTCGCCGCGGCCGCGTCGGCGCTGCTGATGGCGGTCGCGATCGGCTGCCGCACCTTCAAGGAGGCGCAGGCCAGCAGCACCGTCGTGATGCTCGCGGCGTCGCTGCTGCCGCTGATCAATGTGTTCAGCCTCGGCAATGAGTCGGCGTGGCACCTGTGGGTGCCGGCGCTCGCGCAGAACGTGCTGATGACGCGGGTGCTCAAGGGCGAGGCCCTCGGCGCGCTGCAACTGGGCGTGCCGTTCGCGGTGTGCGTGTTGATCGCGGGCGTCGCGGTCTGGTTCGTCGCACGCAGCCTGCGCAGTGCGGCGGTGCGCTGAGAGGCCTGGTGACCGCCAGGCCCGCGAAGGCCGATGATCAGGCGATGAATCCACCCACCGAGACAGCGCCGCGCTGGCGCTGGTGCCGCTTCGAGGCGCTGAGCGTGTTCGAGCTGCAGGCGATCTACATGGCGCGCCAGCAGGTCTTCGCGGTCGAACAGCAATGCGCCTATCTCGATGCCGACGGCATCGACGACATGTCATGGCACCTGGCGGCATGGTCGAGCGACCAGCGCCTGCCGCTCGCGTATGCGCGCGTGGTGCACCCCGGCGTGAAGTACGCCGAGCCGTCGATCGGCCGCGTGATCACGACTGCGCCGGCGCGCGGCACCGGCCTCGGCCGCGAGCTTGTGCGGCGCGCGATCGCGCATTGCAGTGAAGCGTATCCGGGGCTGGGCATCCGCATCTCCGCGCAAAGCCGGCTCGAGCGCTTCTACGCCGGCTTCGGCTTTGTTGCGACGCGCCCGCCCTACCTCGAAGACGGCATCCCGCACACCGACATGCTGCGCGCCGGCTGAGGCGCGGCTCTTCAGCGCGGCGGGCGATCGGGCCGGGTCGCCGCATCGAGGCGCGTCAACCAGACCAGCGCCTGGTCGCGATCCTGGCCGCACATCTCGATCGAGGCCTGCAGCCCGGCGCAGCACGCCGGCCGTTCGGGGCGACCGAAGATCGCGCAGCGCAGATCGGCGCCGAGCTGCGCGCAGCGCACGCCGGCAGGCTTGCCGTTCGGCATGCCCGGAATCGGGCTGGAGATCGACGGCGCGATGCAGCACGCGCCGCAGGAAGGCCGGCAGTCCATGGTGCGTGCGAGCGTAGCAAACCCTCGCGGCATGTTCCGATCGGCGCGCTGCCTACAATCGGGTTTGCTCGAAAAACAGGCAGGCGAGATGCTGTTCCCGAAAGAGTTCGATGTGATCGTGGTCGGCGGCGGCCATGCCGGCACCGAGGCGGCGCTCGCGGCGGCGCGCATGGGTGCGGCCACGCTGCTGCTCACGCACAACATCGAGACGCTCGGCCAGATGAGCTGCAACCCATCGATTGGCGGCATCGGCAAGGGACACCTCGTCAAGGAGATCGATGCGCTGGGCGGCGCGATGGCCGTGGCGACCGACGAGGCGGGGATCCAGTTCCGCATTTTGAACGGCTCGAAAGGACCCGCCGTCCGCGCAACGCGCGCGCAGGCCGACCGCATTCTCTACAAGGCCGCGATCCGCCATCGCCTTGAGAACCAGCCGAACCTGTGGTTGTTCCAGGGCGCCTGTACCGACCTGATTCTCGAAGGTGACCGTGTCGCCGGCGCTGTCACGCAAGTGGGCATTCGCTTCGTTGCCAGTGCCGTGGTCTTGACCGCCGGCACCTTTCTGGACGGGAAGATCCATGTCGGCCTTGAAAGCCATAGTGCCGGTCGTGCTGGGGATCCGCCGGCGGTCGCGCTGTCGGCACGCCTGAAGGAGCTGAAGCTGCCGCAGGGTCGGCTCAAGACCGGCACGCCGCCGCGGCTCGACGGGCGCAGCATTGATTTCAGCGTGTTGACTCCGCAGCCGGGCGATCTCGATCCGGTGCCCGTGTTCAGCTTCATGGGCGACGCGTCGCAGCACCCGCGTCAGCTGCCGTGCTGGATCACGCACACGAACGCGCGGACGCACGAGATCATTCGCGGCGGTTTCGACCGCAGCCCGATGTTCACCGGCTTGATTGACGGCGTTGGGCCGCGCTATTGCCCGAGCATCGAGGACAAGGTCAATCGTTTCGCCGACAAGGATTCGCACCAGATCTTTCTCGAACCGGAGGGTCTGAGCACGCATGAGTTCTATCCGAACGGGATCTCGACCTCGCTGCCGTTCGACGTGCAACTCGCGGCCGTGCACAGCATGGTCGGCCTCGAGCAGGCGCACATCCTGCGCCCCGGCTACGCGATCGAATACGACTACTTCGATCCGCGCGAGCTGAGGGCCAGTTTCGAGACCCGTTCGATCGCCGGCCTGTTCTTCGCCGGACAGATCAACGGCACGACCGGCTACGAAGAGGCCGCGGCCCAAGGCCTCTTCGCCGGCATCAATGCCGCGCTGCAGGTGCGCGGCGACGCCGCCTGGCTGCCGCGCCGCGACCAGGCCTATCTGGGCGTTCTGGTCGATGACCTGATCACGAAGGGCGTCACCGAACCGTACCGGATGTTCACGAGCCGGGCGGAGTTCCGGCTGCAACTGCGCGAAGACAACGCCGACATGCGATTGACCGACGTCGGCCGCCGGCTCGGCCTGGTCGACGATGCGCGGTGGGCGGCCTTCAACCGCAAGCGCGACGCGGTCGTGCGCGAGACCGAGCGCTTGAAGTCGACCTGGGTCCGCCCCGGCACACTGCCCGACGCGCAGGCCGAGCGGCTGCTCGGCAAGGCGCTCGAGCATGAATACCGCCTCGCCGACTTGCTGCGCCGGCCGGGCGTGGGCTTCGATGTGCTCACCGAAATCAGCCACGCCGCCGGCATCTCGCCGCTTGTTTCACGTGAAACCATCCGATCCGACCTGGGCGGCCCCCTGGCCGACGCCGTGATCGAGCAAGTCGAGATCAGCATCAAGTACGCCGGGTACATCGACAAGCAGATTGACGACGTGGCCAGGGCTGCGCATTTCGAGAATCTGCGCCTGCCGGCGGACCTGGATTACAGCCGAGTCATCGCACTCAGTTTCGAGGTGCGCCAGAAGCTGATGAAGCACCGGCCGCAGACCCTGGGCCAGGCCTCGCGCATTTCAGGGGTGACGCCGGCGGCGATGTCTTTGCTGCTCGTTCACCTGAAGAAGGGTCGCTTCAAGGGCTTTGCGGCCAACGACAACGCTGTTCAAACCGGTGACGCGGCGGCGTGAGACCGGGCGATCGCCATCGCCGCCATCTGCGACCGATGTCGGCATGATTCGACCGGGAACTGCGAAAGAATGAGCAGCACCGCCGATCCACGTCGACGCCGCCTGATTGACATCGCGACGCAACTCGGCTTGGCGCTGGCCGATGCCGACATCGCGCGCCTGTCGAGTTATCTCGATTTGCTGCAACGCTGGAACCGGACCTACAACCTGACGGCCGTACGCGATCCAGACCAGATGCTGACGCAGCACCTGGCCGATTGCCTCGCCGTGATTCCGCCGCTGCACCGACAGGTCAGCGATGCCGGACCGCGGCGCGTCCTCGACGTCGGCAGCGGCGCCGGATTGCCGGGGATCGTGATTGCCACCCTGCTGCCGCACGTCGATGTGACCTGCGTCGACACGGTCGGCAAGAAGGCCGCGTTCATCCGGCAGGTGGCCGCAAGCCTGCGTCTGGAAAACCTGCACGCAGAACATGCGCGCGTCGAGCAGCTGCGGGTCGGCCGTTTCGATGTGGTCACATCGCGCGCGTTCGCCACGCTGGCCGACTTCACTGCGCTGACGCGGCAACATCTGGCCGAGGGCGGCGTCTGGCTGGCCATGAAGGGCAAGGATCCGGCCGCAGAGTGTGCCGGACTGCGCGCCGACATTGACGTGTTTCACGTGGAACAATTGACGGTTCCAGGGCTGGATGCCGCCCGTTGCCTGGTCTGGATGCGACCGCTACCCGGCTGAGCCAAGGCTTTCACCGGGCATCCCCGCAGGGTACGGACGCCGCTGCCGGCCTTTGGAGCCTCTCTATAATCGGCACACCTACCGCCCCGCCGCGCCACCGGGCGCTCGAACCAACGCCCATGGCCAGAATCTTCTGCATTGCCAACCAAAAGGGCGGCGTCGGCAAGACCACCACCACAGTCAACCTCGCCGCCGGCCTCAGCCAAATCGGCAAGCGGGTGCTGGTCGTCGATCTGGATCCTCAGGGCAATGCGACGACGGGCTCGGGCATCGACAAACGCGCGCTCGAATTGACCATCTACGATGTTCTGCTCGAGAACGCATCGGTCGCGGAGGCCAGCCAGCACAGCCCCAAGGTGGGCTATGACGTGCTCGGCGCGAATCGGGAGCTGGCCGGCGCCGAGGTCGAACTGGTCGAGCTCGAGCGGCGCGACAAGCGACTGAAGGGCGCTCTGCACGCTGTCGGCGACGACTACGATTTCGTGCTGATCGATTGCCCGCCGTCGCTGAGCCTGCTGACCTTGAACGGCCTGTGCAGCGCGCACGGCGTCGTCGTGCCGATGCAGTGCGAGTACTTTGCGCTCGAAGGCCTGAGCGACCTGGTCAACACCATCAAGCAGGTTCACGCAAATCTGAACCCCGAGCTCGAAATCATCGGCTTGCTGCGGGTGATGTTCGATCCGCGCATCACGCTGCAGCAGCAGGTCAGCGAGCAGCTCAAGTCTCACTTCGGCGACAAGGTGTTCGACACGGTGATCCCGCGCAATGTGCGCCTGGCCGAGGCGCCCAGCTACGGATTGCCCGGCGTGGTGTTCGATCCGGCGTCGAAAGGCGCACAGGCCTTCATCGAGTTCGCCAAAGAGATGTCGGCACGGCTCGGCGCACCGCTGCCGGTCGCGGCCTGAACGGCCCGATGGGCGACGGCCTGAACCCGGCGTTCGACGCGACCCTGCTGTCGCGCATCGAGGATGCCGGGCTGAATGCCAGCGCCCCACCCCAGCAACGCTGGCTCGATGGCTGGCTGGTGCGCTTTTCGCCGGGCAAGGCGAAACGCGCCCGCTGCGTGAACGCCGTCGCGACCGGGCGCATGCCGGTCGCCGAACGGCTCGCCGCATGCGCGACGGTGTTCGCCGAAGCGCAACTGCCGATGATCGTGCGCATCACGCCGTTCACGCTGCCCGCTGCGCTCGACGCGCTGCTGGAACGCGAGGGCCTGGAACGCTTCGACGACACGCGGGTGATGGTCTCAGCCGTTACGCCGGCCCCGGCCGCGCCGGCGCCGACGGGCACCGTGGTGCATCCGATCGGTCTCGAGGGGTTCGCGCAACGCGTCGGCAGCTGGCGCGGTTCGCCGCTTGCGCAGCGCCAGGCCCATGCCGAGCGCCTGTTGAACTCACCCGTGCCGTTCTCGGCTTTCGAGCTGCATGCCGACGGCCAGCCGGTGGCCTGCGGACAGATCGCCATCGAGGGCGATGTGGTCGGTTTGTACGACGTGTTCACCGCGGAGGCGGCGCGTGGCCACGGGCATGCGAAGCTTCTGTGCCGGCAACTGCTGCATGCCGCGCGCCTGCGCGGTGCCCGCCACGCCTACCTGCAGGTCGAGGCCGACAATCAACCGGCCCGCGCCGTCTACCGCTCGCTCGGCTTCGTCGACGCCTACGCCTACCACTATCGCGCGCGCAATCCGTCGGCCGCCTGAGGCAGCACGACGCAGCTGCCGCGAGTCACAGTCCCAGCGCTTCGTCCAGGCCGAGGTGAACGTTCATCGACTGCACCGCGGCGCCGCTGGCGCCCTTGCCCAGGTTGTCGAGGCGTGCCATCAGGATCGCCTGCGACGCATTCGCAAAGACGAAGATATCGACGCGATTGGTGTCGTTGCAGGCCTGTACATCGAAGTAGGCGTCGGCCAGCGTGCCGGGGTCGCGCAACGGCTTCACGCGAATGAAGCGCTCACCGTCGTAATGGCGCTCGAACGCCGACTGCAGATCTTCGGCGGTCGTGCCATCTTTCAGGTCCGACAGGTGTAAGGGCACACTCACCGACAAGCCCTTGTAAAAGCTGCCAACGATCGGCATGAATATCGGCTTAGTCGTCAGCCCGGTGTGCGCCGTCATCTCCGGCACGTGCTTGTGGGCCAGCGTCAAGGCGTACGGCCGCGGCGCCTGCAGGCGCACATCACCGCCGGCCTCGTACTGCTCGATCATCTTCTTGCCACCACCGGAATAGCCGGTGATCGAGCTCGCCGTGACCGGCAGGCCGGCCGGCACCAACCCTGCATCGACCAGCGGGCGCAACAGCAGGATGAATGCCGACGCGTGGCAGCCCGGGTTCGAAATCCGCTTCGAGCGCCGCAGGAGTTCGCGCTGGCCAGAGGCGAGCTCAGGCAAGCCGAAGGCCCAGCCGGCAGCGGTGCGGTGCGCGCTGCTGGCGTCGATCAGGCAGGTGTTCGGGTTCGTGACGAGCTCGGCCGCCTCCTTCGCGGCGGCGTCGGGCAGGCACAGGAAAGCCACGTCGGCCGCGTTCAGCAAGCGGGCGCGCTCGGCCGCATCCTTGCGCCGATCGGCCGCGATGCGCAGGACCTCGACATCGCTGCGCTGCGCGAGATACTCGTGAATACGCAAGCCGGTCGTGCCTTCCTGGCCGTCGACGAACACGCGGTAGCTCATCACCATTCCTCCGAACTGACAGCCACATAGGATAAACGAGACCCATGCGCTCCGACGCCAGCGTTGCACGCCCTGACGCCGCGACCGTGCGCCACCTGCTGCTGCCGGGCTGGCTCGACTCCGACCTTCCCCATTGGCAAAGCCATTGGGAGCGGGTACACGGCTGCGAACGCGTGCAGCAGGACGACTGGGTCTGGCCGCGGCGCGGCGACTGGATGGCCCGGCTCGACGAGGTGCTGCTGGCGACGCCCCATGCCGAGATCGGCGCGGTGCTGATCGCCCATAGCCTCGGTTGCCATCTCGTCGCCGCATGGGCCGCCCATTCGTGCCATACGGCCCGCGTGCGTGCGGCGCTGCTGGTCGCCCCGCCCGACACCGACCGCGACGACATGCCGCCAAACCTGTTCAATTGGCGTGGCATCGTGCGGCGGCCGCTGCCGTTCGCGAGCACGGTGGTCATCAGTGGCGACGACCCGTTCTGCGCGCCGGCGCGCGCGGCCGGCATGGCACGTGACTGGGGCAGCGCGACGGTCGAGATCGGTGCGTGCGGCCACATCAACGGCGCATCGAACCTGGGCGACTGGCCTGCCGGCTGGGCGCTGGTGCTGGCACTGACGGCCGATCCACCGCTGGCCGATCGCTGACAATCGCGCCCATGGTGACCAAGAAACCCAAGGGCCTCGGCCTCGGCCTCGAAGCACTGCTCGGTCCGCGGGTTCGCGAAGCGGGCGATCCACCGCCGCCGCCGCCCGACGCGACACCGCACACGCTCAAGCTCGCCCAGCTGCAGCCCGGCAAGTACCAGCCGCGAACCCGTATGGATGAGGGCTCACTTTACGAGCTGGCCGAAAGCATCAAGGCGCAGGGCGTGATGCAGCCGGTGCTGGTTCGACCGCTGGGCGAAGGCCGCTTCGAAGTCATCGCCGGCGAGCGCCGCACCCGCGCCGCGAAGATCGCCGGGCTCGACGAGGTGCCGGTGCTGGTGAAGGACGTGCCCGACGAGTCGGCCGCCGCGATGGCGCTGATCGAGAACATCCAGCGCGAAGACCTCAACCCGCTCGAAGAAGCGCAAGGCCTGAAGCGCCTGATCGATGAGTTCGGCCTGACCCATGAGATGGCGGCCCAGGCCGTGGGCCGCTCGCGCAGCGCCGCGAGCAACCTGCTGCGCCTGCTGCAGCTGACCGAACCGGTCCAGCAGATGCTGATGGCCGGCGACATCGACATGGGCCACGCGCGTGCGCTGCTGCCGCTCGAAGGCGCGCAGCAGATCCTGCATGCGACCGAGATCGCGACCAAGAAGCTCTCGGTGCGCGAGGCCGAAAAGCTCGTCGCCCGCGCCAGTGCCAGCGCCGGCCGCCAGACCCCGTTGCTGCGCACCAAGCACGACAAGCCGCGCGACCTGCTGCGCATCGAGCACGAGCTGTCCGACGTGCTCACCGCGGCGGTCGAGATCCGCGTGAAGAAACGCACCAAGCGCGGCGAACAAGGTGAGGTCGCGATCAGCTTCGGCTCGCTCGACGAACTCAACGGCTTGCTGGGCAAGCTCGGTCTCGTCCAGCACTGACGCCGGCGCGTATATACCCGATGGAACTTCACGCGTCGGCGCGAAGTCATTCGCGCAGCGTGGTCAACGAAGCGGGCTGCGGCACGTTGTTTGCTAAAACAACGCATGATCGATTCGACCCCGGAAATGGGTGGCCTTGAACCTTGTACTCAAAGGATGGTCCGGCGCAGAATGAACGAAGCTTGAATCACGCAATCAGCTGAGAACGGAAAGCTCTGATGGCGCCCAACCGGGTTTCATCAGAACTTCCCCAGGCGTTGAGGGGCGGTCCGCTCGCCGTCAACGTCTCCTTGTCGCACAGGAGCTCAGCATGGATGTGATCAGCAATTTCGCGGCCCGTTTCGAACGCAGCCGCGAAGAAGAACTCTCGATCGAGGAGTACCTCGCCGAGTGCAAGGGCAACCCGGTGGCGTACGCCACTGCTGCTGAGCGCATGCTGCAGGCGATCGGCGAGCCGAAGATGGTCGACACGCGCAACGACACGCGCATGTCGCGCCTGTTCGCGAACAAGGTCATCAAGATCTACCCGGCGTTCGCCGAGTTCTATGGCATGGAAGACGCGATCGAACAGGTCGTCTCATACTTCCGCCACGCGGCCCAGGGCCTCGAAGAAAAGAAGCAGATCCTTTACCTGCTCGGCCCGGTCGGCGGCGGCAAGAGTTCGATCGCCGAGCGCCTGAAGCAGCTGATGGAGCAGGTGCCGTTCTACGCGATCAAGGGATCGCCGGTGAACGAGTCGCCGCTCGGCCTGTTCGATCCGATCGAGGACGGGCCGCTGCTGGAAAAGGAATACGGCATCCCGACCCGCTACCTGCAGCGCATCCTGAGCCCATGGGCGGTGAAGCGGCTCGACGAGTACGGCGGCGACATCCGCAAGTTCCGCATCGTCAAGCGGCGTCCGAGCGTGCTCAAGCAGATCGGCGTGTCCAAGACCGAGCCCGGCGACGAGAACAACCAGGACATCTCGGCGCTGGTCGGCAAGGTCGACATCCGCAAGCTCGAGACCTTCGCCCAGGACGACCCCGACGCCTACAGCTTCTCCGGGGGCCTGTGCCTGGCGAACCAGGGCCTGCTCGAATTCGTCGAGATGTTCAAGGCGCCGATCAAGGTGCTGCACCCGCTGCTGACCGCCACCCAGGAAGGCAACTTCAAGGGCACCGAAGGCTTCGGTGCGATCCCGTTCGACGGCATCGTGCTCGCGCACAGCAACGAGAGCGAGTGGAAGACCTTCCGCAACAACAAGAACAACGAAGCCTTCCTCGACCGCATTTACATCGTGAAGGTGCCGTACTGCCTGCGGGTCAGCGAAGAGGTCAAGATCTACGAAAAGCTGCTGCGCAACTCGTCGCTGATCGACGCCAAGTGCGCCCCGGGCACCTTGAAGATGATGAGCCAGTTCGCGATGCTCACGCGCCTGAAGGAGCCGGAGAACTCGTCGCTGTACTCGAAGATGCTGATCTACGACGGCGAGAACCTGAAAGACACCGACCCGCGCGCGAAAAGCTACCAGGAGTACCGCGACTACGCCGGCGTCGACGAAGGCATGAGCGGCGTCTCGACGCGCTTC
>Ga0207691_10006753_pt1 | contig 11066 bp, 5 predicted proteins | sample KBSM13metaG_FD_184327 | JGI IMG/M metagenome (GOLD analysis project Ga0207691, IMG submission 184327) | Miscanthus rhizosphere microbial communities from Kellogg Biological Station, Michigan, USA - KBS M1-3 metaG (SPAdes) (version 2) | ecosystem: Host-associated > Plants > Roots > Rhizosphere >...
CCGCGTCATTAATATGAGTGCAGAAATGAATGATGAGGGTAAAATCCAGGGTGAGGCATTTATAATTAATTCCGAGTATGCACGCCTCGCTTCATTAAGAACAATGAAAGAAGATAAAGCACAAGGAAATGAGGAACTAACCAGAAAACATATAGGACTAAAATTGAGCGAATTCTCCATTAAAAATCAGGAAAAAGATTCACTTGACCTTGAGCAGAAATTTAAATTTGAAATCCCTGCAAATCAAACTGGTGACTACAGGTATTTTTCTATAAATATGTTCAGCGGAATGGAAAAAAATCCATTTATCGCAGATGAAAGAAGTTCAGACATTACTTATGGTGTGAACCAGAAATACTCCTTACGTGGAATTTTTACCATACCAGCAGGTTATAGTTTCGAAGAATTGCCAAAAGACATACGGATGGTGATGCCAGATAAAAGTATCACGATGACAAGATATATGCAAGCTACCGGTAACAAGATTAGCTATTCTGTAGTTGTAGAATTTAACCAGCCGGTTTATGCTGTTGAAGATTATCCTGAGTTCAAAGAGTTTTACAAGAAAATGGTCGAAATGCTTGAGGAACAGATCGTCATTAAAAAAACTAAACCATAGTTTATGAAAACTATATGCTGTTTTTTCTGTGCTTTATTAATGTTTACGATAAATGGATTTTCCAATCCTGATCCAGTTGATAAATACAGAGTGGATCTAATAAAAGAGGAGCTTAAAAAAGACGCTTACGCTGTGAAGCGTTTGGAGGAAACGGAAATTGAGATCAGTGGTCCCGATAAACTTATACTCCGAACTCATGAGGTAACTACGATCCTGGATGAAAAAGGTAAATCTGAACTTGTTGTTTACTTGCGTTCTTCAAAGAATCGCTCACTAGAGGATGTTGATATTAAACTTTATGATAAAAATGGGATTCTGATGGAGAGATACAAAAAGAAGGACTTGTATACTCAGGCAGAACTCAGTGAATTTGTACAGGATGGATTTATATTTTATAAAAAATTGGTAACAGGATCTTATCCCGTTACAATAGAAAAAGAATATTCAATAAGGTATAATGGAATTTTTCAGATACCCGGAATCAGCTTTGCCAGGCCTTATGAATCGATTGAGGCAGCCAGTCTTAAACTAAAATTTCCATCTTCCATGATTGTGAATTATAAGGCCTATAATTTCACAAAAAAGGCAGTTCACACCACAGAAAAAAACCAGGAAATAGTTGAGTTCAACATTGACAACTTTCCTGCAAAAATGTATGAAAAAGAATCAGGCTCGGTCATTAAAGACTACCCTCATATCTTCTTCAATGCAGAAAAAATTGAATTTGAAGGTTATCCGGGAAACGGATCTTCCTGGAAAGATATGGGACTCTGGTACAATAGTCTGGCAAAAAACGTAAACACACTGTCGCTTCCACACCAGGAAGACATTAAGAAACTTGTGAGTGGTGCAAATTCAGATAAAGAAAAAGTCAAAATATTATATGAATACCTACAACAAAATTTTCGTTATGTCAGCATCCAATTAGGTATAGGAGGATTTAAACCATTTCCAGCAGATTTTCTGCATGAAAAAAAATATGGTGATTGTAAAGGTCTGAGTAATTACCTGGAAGCCTGCCTCGCGGCATTAAACATCAAAAGCTATTCTGCATGGATACAGTCAGGTGACAATGAAACTTATCTGGATACTTCATTTGCCCATGACGTCTTCAATCACCAGATATTAATGGTACCACTAAATAAAGACACGGTATGGCTTGAATGTACGAGCAACTATAATGAGTTTGGTCACCTTGGATCTTTTACGGAAAACAGATTTGCCCTGGTGTTGACTGAGAATGGCGGGAAAATTGTAAAGACTCCATCCAGTAAGTTTACCGAGAATACTATCACTGCTTTTACAGATATAAATATTGATGTGGATGGTGGTGCAAAAATCACTACCCGTTTTTTATCAACAGGTGAATATAAGTACGATATGGTCAATGTATCGAGACTAAATAGTGATGATCAAAAAGATTATGCTGTAAATTATTTTGGTTTTTCTAATCCCAATGAATTTAAAATGGATTTCGGTGGAAAGGAAAAATTCCCCTACCCTGCCAAACTGGATATCGAGGTTGAAAAAATTTATGAATTCAAGGCAGGATCGAAATTGTTTATGCGTCCAAGATTCTATAAAATATGGCAGACAAAATTGAAACAGTATGAAAAACGAACTCAGGATTATTATCTTGAAGTGCCTATTACCAAATCCGACACCACCGCTTTTCACCTGGCTGAAGGTTATACCGTAGAGGCCCTGCCTAAGGATAAATCAATTAGTTTTGCAAAGGGCAAATATGAATCAAAGTATTGGTACGATGAGGCATCAAGAACTATTTTCAGCACCGCTAAACTAACGGTCACTTCCCAAGTAATTGAACCCGCCATCTATGAGGAAGCCAGGTTGTTTTTCGATCAGGTCATAGATGACACAAACCAGAAAGTCGTCTGTAAGAAGACAAATTAGTTTCAGATTTATCCACATTTACAGTGATCGAATAAATTGGCATAATCTTGGTAACTATTAATTTATCTTTCTCAAGGGTTTAGGGTTGAAACTAAAAGGGGCTCATTTCCATGAGCCCCTTTCATTTATATGATGCTGAATTTTCAACTATTTTCAGAATTGCTGTCAAATTTTAGCCAAAATCCCATTATTTCGATCAAATTTTTAATCAATGGCCCTCCAAAATGCGATTTTGGATTAAAATAATGGCCTGGGGCAACTAACGCTGCCTCTTTTGCTTTTGCTCACCCTATAGCTTTCTCCAAATGGAAGAGTGTAGGAAGCCGTCAATCCGGAGAAATAATACCAGTCTTTATATTCAGGTCCACCCCTTACAGAACCCTCGATAGGATATGTTCCCGGTGAATTTTTCAATTCATCTCCCCTGAAAGCCATAGCTGTAGCAACAGGCCCTCTTTCCGTCAACAAAATCGACTCATCCACATAAGTATTGCTTAGATCATCCAGGTAATCAGTAAATGTTTTCCTTAGCCCTATCTCCCATGCCAGCGTAATGCTTTCATTTATGGCGAATTTGATACCTGCACCGAATGGAATATTTAACTGTATCAGAGAATATGGCTTTCTGTTTGGATAGGCTTGTAACCCCTGTCCTTCGGTGCTTAGAGGTTTTAACATTATTTTATTACCTGTGCTGTCATAGGTATAGGGATTGAAATGAAACAAGCCTAGTCCTGCAAAAACATATGGTGTGACCCGGGAATATTTTATATCCAGGATATCATAATGTGCCGTAACACTCAACTCAGTAATGTCAGTGAAGAAATTCAAATTCCTGGCTAATAAAGACGGATCGGTATTGTCCTTATCGTCTGCAGTTATTTTTCCAAAACTCAATAGTCCACGGACCCTGAAATGTTCATTAAAAGTATAGCCCGCACCTAAACCAAGCGAGAAATGCGAATTCTGCATGGTATATCTTTTTTCAAGAAGGTCGCCCTGGTAATTGGCGGTGCCTGCAAAAAAATCAGCCGTCCAGCCTTGTGAACTGGCCGACAATAAACTGGCTATGCCGATAATGAAGAGAAATCCTGATTTTTTTACCATCCGTGTTAAGTATCAACCTTAAACTTAACTGCAAAATTTAACCGGAAAAGTTAAGATTCCTAATCACGAGCAATGTATTTTTCCCTTTGTTGCCTGTGTTCCCACTATTATGAACGGAAAATGGTGATAAGCAGTCACTTGTACTGTTTGCCTTTTTTCACGACAATGTCTACAGATTGCAGTAAATCAATGTATTTTATCACGTCACCTCTCACTGCAATGATATCGGCATCTTTACCCGGGGAAATTGTTCCAACCTTTTTATCTACCCCCATGAAGAATGCCGGCCAGTATGTTGCAGATTTTATTGCCTGCAATGGATCAACACCCATTACCCTTACCCATACATCCAGTTCATTCCATGTGGACATGCTATGAAATTTCATTGGGATACCACTATCCGTACCAATCATCATTACCACGCCTGCTTTTTGCAGCTGTTTGAATTTATTGACCAGTGTTGGTTTCCTGATTGGTGTAAGTTGAAAATAACTCAGGCTTTCGGGATGTTGAATGGAATGCTTGATATCCTTAATAACTGAGTCAGGCAGATCCAAGTGCCAGGAAGGATCATCCAGCCTTTCGGGATTGTCACGAAGCTCTTCATAATTATATAAGCCTTCTATCGTGGGTGTCCAGAATAATGGGCCGAGACTCATTTTTGCAGTCCTTTCCTGGATGGAATCTAAAATATCCTGTGGGTAACCCGGGGCGGAAGAAAGTCCTGTATGTTCAAAATTGTCGACACCTGCTTTAAGTCCTATCCTGATTTCATTCGGACGATGGGAATGGCCAACAACCTTTAATTTATTTTTATGTGCTTCATCTACTATGGCGAATACTTCTTCTTTCGTCATTTCATCCTGATCAATTAGTTTGATGCAATCGACTCCGGCTTTCGCAAGTTTCTGCACCTTCTCCCTCGCATCTTTTTCTCCATAAATACCCCACCTGAAATCTTCAGTTCCGGGATATGGGCGATGTTGCAAAAATGGACCGGAAACATACATCGTTGCACCTGGAATATCACCCCTGTTGATAGCATCCCGGACTGCGATGCTTTCTTTTAACGGACCGCCCAGGTCTCTTGCACTGGTTACACCTGCCATCAAAAGCTGATGGGCAGAAGCAGGCATGATCACAGATTGGAAAAGGGGCGGGTATTTTTTATCCCAATAGGCGTAATCAGAATGGCCATTGATCATCAGGTGCACATGCATGTCCCAAAGACCTGGCAGCACAGTCATTCCTTCTGTTGAAATGATCTTCGCACCTGTGGGTATTTCAATTTCGCCTATCCTTCCAACGGCTTTGATTTTTTCTCCTTCAATTATTATTACACTATTGCGCAGAGGCTGGCTTCCATAACCATCGATCAGAGTGCCGCCAACGAGAGCGGTTACCTGTGCCTGGATCTGTGAAGCGAAAACTAAAATCCAGCAGGTCAATAATATTTTTCTCATGTTTATGTATTGCAATTAATACTGGAATGTATTAAAAAAATCAGAAGGATAAACAGGCCGGTCAAAATCAATTATTGTGAACCGCCTCCCAGTGAACGATACAATTCTACATAAGCATTGATCTGCTGGCGCCTAACGTCTACCACGTCGAGCTGACTTTGCAGAGCAGTAGCCTGTGCTGTAACTACGTCAAGGTAGTTGGCCATGCCGCTTCTAAATAATAGCATTGCATTGCGGGTTACATTTTGAAGTGTATCTGCACGCGCAGTAGCAATTTGTGTTTGAAGTTTGAGCTTTTCAACACTGACCAGGGCGTTAGAAACTTCTTCCACAGCAAATAATACAGACTGACGGAATTCTATAACCGATTTTTCGCGTTGAATTTTTGCAATTTCATATTCAGTTTTCAATTCCCGTTTGTGAAATATTGGCTGTGTAACTGACCCCGTGAGCATACCAAACAAAGATGCCGGAATACTGAACCAACTGCTGAATAGTAGTGAATTCAAACCACCGCTGGCGGTAATTACAAAAGAAGGATACATGTTGGCTTTCGCAATTCCCACCCTTGAGTTAGCAGCCTGCAATTGCAATTCGCTTGCTTTTACGTCAGGCCTGAACCTTACCATATCTGCAGGAATACCTGCACTGAACTGATCCGGTATTTGGAAATCGTTTAAATCAGACAAAACTGTAATTGCAGAAGGATATTCTCCTGATATCACACGAAGTGCATTTTCCTGTATGGCTATTTGTTGCTCGAGTGCAGGTATCAGCAATGCAGCAGATTGTTTTTGTGCATCTGACTGTTGCACAGCAAGTGCATTTACCTGCCCCGCATCATATTGCAATCGGATAATTATTAATGTACTGTCCCGCAGTTCAAGATTCCTGCGGGCAACTTTTAATTGTTCATCCAGCGAAAGAAGATTATAATATCCCTGGGCAACTTCTGCTACAAGCCTTGTCTGTATTGCTTTGCGAACTTCATCCGTCTGAAGGTAATTGGCTAATGCAACCTGCTTTCTCATACTCACTTTTCCCCATATATCTGCTTCCCATGAAAGCCCGATACCTGCAGTGAAGTTCTCGATATGTGTAACACCCAGGGCGCTATTAAAACTGTTGTTCGAAAATTTTTGTGTCCCGGCAGTGATCTGTGCATCAACAGATGGCCAATAGCCCTGCTTGGATTGCATCACAAGTTGATTGGCTACCTCAATATTCTTGATGGCAATTTGCAGGTCATAATTCCTTTTTATCGTACTGTCAATTAGCTCCAATAGAACCTGGTCAGAAAAAAAATCGTGAAGGGGCAACATCCCCACATTTATCGTATCTGCATATGACGTTGCATCTCTATATTGCATAGGGACTTGTGGGTCAGGTGCCACATATTTGTTTCCTACAGAGCAACCCCAGGTGATCATTACAATGATCAATAATAACCCGGATGTTTTATTGGTCCTCTTCAATGCTAAATATTTTTTATTTACTATGAACATAATCCCGGAATTAAACGTGATGACTTAATGGAACCTGTTCAATCTCTTCTTCCTGGTGATATTTTTTATGTGGCGACAGCTTTTCCTGTAAATGCTGGAATACAATAAAAAGCACCGGTACAATAAAAATCCCCAGCAATACACCTGATAGCATTCCGCCTGCTGTACCAATACTAACGGAATGGTTACCATTTGCAGAGCTACCCTCTACATACATGAGGGGAATTAATCCGGCAACAAAAGCAAATGAAGTCATCAGGATTGGGCGTAAACGAAGTGAAGCACCTTCCAATGCAGATTCAACTATTGTGTGCCCTGCCCTTCTGCGCTGCAATGCAAACTCTACTATCAAGATGGCATTTTTTGATAACAACCCGACCAGCATGATCAAACCGATCTGAACATATATATTATTGTCAAGACCTGCAATTTGTATTGCTATGAAAACACCGATGATACCTGTAGGAATGGAAAGAATTACAGCAAGTGGTAAAATATAACTTTCATATAAACCTGCGAGAAGAAAATAAACAAATACTACTGACATGATAAAAATGAGGAGCACCTGGTTACCTGATTCACTTTCTTCTTTACTTAGTCCTGTTAATTCATAACTATAGCCAACCGGAAGTTTTTTTACGGCTAACGCTTCAATTGCCTTAATTGCCTGTCCTGTGCTTACTCCCTGCTTTGGGGAAACACTTACAGGAATGGAATTATACATATTATAGCGACTAATAGTTTCCGGGCCATACACGTGTTTGAGATTAACTATAGCGCTAACAGGAACCATTTCACCAATATTATTTTTTACAAATACCCCATCAAGAGAAACAGCATCTGCACGAAATGGAATATCAGCCTGGAGAAAAACCCTATAATATTTTCCAAATAAATTGAAATCTGTAGCCTGTATACTTCCATAATATGTCTGTACCGTCATCAGCAGATCGCGTACATTAACACCCATTTGTTTCGCTTTCAAATTATCGACGTCTATTTCCAGTTGTGGATAGTCAGCCTTAAAATCAAGCCGCGCATTGGCAACTTCTTTTTCTTTGGATAGTTCTGCAACGAACTGATTTGCTACATCTCCGAATTTTTGAAATCCTCCACCAGTTCTGTCCTGCAAAACAAATTCAACACCATTAAAATTTCCAAATCCGGGTAAGGTCGGAAATGTGAAAGCAAATACGGATCCTTCTTTTACGGGGGACAATTTTTTATTGAAATGATTTGTAAGGTCATCGATCAATTTCATTTCACCTCTTTCTTCAATCGGTTTAAGGCAAATAAAACCAGTTGCATACGATGAACTATTATTAAAGCCCATAGGATTTAATCCGGAAATTGTTACAGTTGAATTAATCGAAGGCTCGCCTTTGAGCAAATTGGTTGTTTTGGCAAGTGCTTCGGTAGTTCTGTTCAATGAAGCGCCTGGAGGAAGTGCAAGTTGAAAAACTACAAAATTATTATCCTCATTGGGAACAAATGCTTTTGGTGTTGTATTCATCATGTATACTGTAATGGCTGTGATAATTGCCAATGCAGAAAGCGCCACCCATTTATGAGCGAAAAGGAATTTCAACGAAACCAGATACTTATGGGTGAGCGCTCTAAATCCAGTATTAAATCCATCATAGAATCTCGCTACAAATCCTTTTTTAACCAAGGGTGAGCCATCACCTTCCGGATGATGTTTGTCTTTCAGGAACAGGGCACAAAGTGCAGGACTCAACGTTAATGCATTTAATGCAGAAATAAGAATAGCCACTGCCAGGGTAAAAGTGAATTGTTTGTAAAATACACCCGTAGATCCTTTCAGGAATCCGGCGGGAAAGAATACCGCGACCATCACCAATGTAATAGAAATGATGGCATTGGTAATTTCACCCATCGTACTAATGGTGGCGGGTAGTGCTGCCATGTGTTTTCTTTCCATTTTGCTATGCACTGCTTCCACCACAACGATCGCGTCATCAACAACAATTCCTATTGCAAGAAGTAGGGCAAACAGCGTCAGCATATTGATGGAATAACCCATCATCTGCATGAAAAAGAAAGTACCGATCAGTGATACCGGAACAGCAATAGCCGGAATAAGTGTTGACCTGAAATCCTGGAGAAATAATATCACCACAATGAACACTAAAATGAATGCTTCGATCAGTGTTGTTTTCACCTGGCTGATTGAATCATCGAGTTGCGTCTTAGTACTGAAAACAACATTGTATTTGATCCCTTTTGGAAAGGATTTTGCCGATCTGTCCATCATTTCAAGAATAGCAATCTGTATTTCATTTGCGTTGGAACCTGACATTTGAAATATGCCCAGTGCAACTCCATCCAATCCATCAGCTTTATTCTCATTTGAATAAGATGCAGAACCAAATTCAATCCTGGCAACATCTTTCAAATAAAGAGCTGAGCCATCCGGATTAGATTTGATAACAAGACTTTGAAAATCTTCGATATTATTTAGTTTGCCTTTGTATTTAATGGCAAATTCTAATGCTTCGCTGGAGTTCTCACCAAATTTTCCAGGCGCCGCTTCAAGGCTCTGGTCCTGTATGGCGCCAAGTACTTCCTGTGGGGTTATTTGATATGCTGCCAATTGTTGAGGATTGAGCCATATCCTTATCGCATAATCTTTCCCTCCGAATATGAATGCATTTCCCACTCCCTGAATCCTTTTAATTTCAGGCAGGATATTTATCTTGATATAATTCTGGAGAAAGGTCTCATTGTATAATTTATTATTGTCGCTGGAAATTTCCAGCACCATGATCATACTGTTCAATTGCTTGGAAGTGGAGATGCCCGCCTGTACAACTTCAGGTGGAAGTATACCTGTGACCTGTGCAACCCTGTTCTGAACATTTACTGCTGCCTGGTCCGGATCTGTTCCCAATTTAAACGAAACTGAAATTGAAGCGGAGCCATCATTGTTGGCAGAAGAAGTCATGTACGACATATTCTCTACACCGTTAATAGCTTCTTCAAGGGGAACAATAACAGATCGCGAAACCACTTCCGCATTTCCACCAGGATAAAAAGCGCTGACAGAAACTTGTGGAGGTGCAATTTCCGGAAACTGTGTGAGCGGAAGATTAAACAAGCCGATCAAACCCAGAATCACCAGCAAAATAGAAATTACTGTAGCAAGTACAGGACGTGTTATAATTTTCTTCAACATAAATCCTTGTTTAATTCACGCTCACAATAACTTCAGGGTTTTCATTTGCCTGGTGCCTGAGGTGTAATTTTAGTTCCTTCCGTAAGCGTACCCATTCCTGCCGTTACTATCCGATCTCCTTGTTTTAGCCCTTCCGTTACTATATATCGGGTATCTGCTTTACCAGCAACAGTAATCGTCTGACGTTTCACGAGGTTACTATCACCAAGCAGATAAACAAATATTTTGTCCTGCTGATCTATTGTTGCCGAAATGGGCACCAGTAACACAGAATCCATATGCTCTTCCATTCTCAGTTTACCTGTATTACCGGAACGAAGAAGTTTATCCGGATTCGGGAATGTTGCACGGAGTGTAATACTTCCGGTTGATTTGTCGAACTGACCATTTACCAGGTCTATTTTTCCCTTATGATTATACGGTACTCCGTTGGCCAGGATAAGTGTAACCGGTCTGAGTTTACTAACGATGTCCTTCATTGAAGTTGTGCTGGTTCCCTGTTGGCTGAGGGTAAGAAATCCTGATTCACTAAGGGTAAAATATGCGTAGATCTGATCAATATCTGATAGACTGGTCAAACCCTGCATATCACCCCTGCTGACTAAACCTCCCAGGCGTTTTGGGATCCTCCCAATGAATCCATTTACCGGTGCTTTTATCAATGTAAAATTCAGGTTGATCTTTGCGGAAGAAACTGCAGCCTTAGCTTGTTCAACCGAAGCTTTTGAAGCATTAAAAGATGACTGTGCCGTTTTCAGTTGTATATCTGAAATGACATTATTTTTCACCAGCGGGGTCAGTTTATCGATCTCTATCTGCGCGCTATTCATATTAGCTTCTGCAACATGAAGATTGGCGATAGCCGTATTCAACTGTTCGCGATATACATTTTCATCAATGCGAAAAAGAGGCTGTCCTGCTTTTACATATGCCCCTTCATCGACCAGGATTTCCTTCAGATATCCATCCACCTGTGCCCTGATCTCAATGTTTATTTTCCCTTCAAGGGAGGCAGTATAATCTTTATAGGTAGTTGCTGAGTCTGCCACGATTTCCATTACTGGTAAACTGGCGGTAGGGGTTTTGCTGTCAGGAGGCGGTGCTTTAGTTGATCCGCATCCGGTCAGTAATATTGACCCGGAAAGGAGAACATAGGATAAACTCGAAATAATAAACCGGTTTTCGAAATACATATCTGGCAGTTGAAAGGATAGTTTATGAAAATATAGAGCGAAAAGATGATCGCCGGGCCTTTCACATGA
>Ga0207691_10006754_pt1 | contig 11065 bp, 7 predicted proteins | sample KBSM13metaG_FD_184327 | JGI IMG/M metagenome (GOLD analysis project Ga0207691, IMG submission 184327) | Miscanthus rhizosphere microbial communities from Kellogg Biological Station, Michigan, USA - KBS M1-3 metaG (SPAdes) (version 2) | ecosystem: Host-associated > Plants > Roots > Rhizosphere >...
AATGCGAACCTCGATATTGAAGGCCTGGCCGCGATAGCGCATGTCGGCGCTGTATTCGAATTCAAGTTCGGCCAGGAGCTGGCCCTCGTCGGCGATCCAGGTCTTTGCGTCGGCTTCGAGTTGATCGAACAGCGGCCAGACGGCGCCTTTGGCGAGGTCGCGGCGATCGGCACCGAGACTGGCCGCATAGGCGCGCTTGACGCGCGACAGGATGGCGCCGAGCGCGCAAAAGGTCGATGCGGCGCGCGGCACGAGGATGCGTGATATGCCGGTCTCGTTGGCGAGAAACGACGCATGGGTAGGACCGGCGCCGCCGAATGGCACCAGTGTGAAGCTGCGCGCATCCTCGCCTTTCTGCGCGAGGTGACGCGTCAGTCCGGTCGCCATGCGCGCCGTCGCAATGCGCAATGCCGCATCGGCGACAGCCTCGGGTTCGGCGAGATCGGCATGGCCGGTCTGCTGCGCGACGGCACGAAGCGCGCCGCGCGCCAGTTCGCGGTCGAGGCGCATGCGCCCGCCGAGGAAATGGTCCGGATCGATCCAGCCATTCGCCACATAGCAGTCCGTGACGGTGGGTTTGTCGCCGCCGCGTCCGTATGCGGCAGGACCAGGCGCCGCACCGGCGCTGGCTGGGCCGACCTTGAGCAGGCCCTGATCGTCGACATGGATGATCGAGCCGCCGCCCGCACCGATCGCCGAGACATCGACCGACGGAAGAATGACAGGCAGTTCGCCGACGGTGGTCTGATTGGTGAACTCGGCGACGCCGCGCCGCACCACCGAGATATCCGTGCTGGTGCCACCCATGTCGAACGAAACGATGCGCTCGATGTTCGCAGTCGCCGCGATCGCGACCGCCGCGGTTACGCCCGAGGCCGGCCCCGACAGGATCGTGTCGATCGGGCGTGCGCGCGCGGTGGCCAGACCGAGCACGCCGCCATTCGATGCGGAGATAAACACCGTTGCCTTGACACCGGCCTCGACCAGCAGCGCTTCGAGCCGGCGCAGATAGCCGTCCATCAGCGGCGTGATCTGCGCGTTGAGCACGGCGACGAGCGCGCGCTCGTACTCGCGGATCTCCGGCCAGATGTCCGAGGAGGCGACGAAGTGAACGCCTGGCAGCCGTTTGGCGAGGCGCGTCGCGACGTCGACCTCGGGTGCCTTGTCGACGTAGGAGTTGAGCAGCATCACGGCGACGGCGGTCAGGTTCCAGGTGCGAATGCGCGTCGCGATCGCGTCCAATTCTGCATCGTCCGCCGTCGTGATCGCAATACCGTCCGGGCCGATACGCGTCGAGCACTCCAACACGCGGTCACGCGGCACGACGCGGCGTTCCTTGCCCAACGCGAAATTGAAAGACGACGGCATACGCGCGCGGCCGATCTCGAGCACGTCGCGATTGCCGCGCGAGGTGATAAGCGCAACCGGAGCGCCCTTGTCCTGCAAAATGGCGTTTAGCGCGATCGTGGTCCCGTGCAGGATCACACCTTGCGCGTCGCGTCCCACATTCGCGAGCGTCATGACGGCAACGAGACCTTCACCCACGGCGCGCGCCGGATCGTCCGGCGAACTCGGCTCCTTGTGGTGGGTGAAGCTCCCGCCGTCCACTTCCGGCTTGAACAGGACGAAATCCGTGAATGTGCCGCCGACATCGATGCCGACAACGAACGCAGGTTCGGAATGGGGACCACTCACAAGATTAAATCCGATCACTCAGCACGACGCCGCTGTCCGGCGGCCAGGACAGATAAACCGCGTCGCCGACATCTGCCGCGGTCGCCATGCGGTTATGCTGGACTTGCGCATAGACCGGAGACGCGAGTCCCGGCACCTGCACTTCAAAGACGTGTTTATCGCCGCGAAAGACATGGCCGCGCACGGTGCCTTGGAGCGCGGCCTCGCCGGATGGCGGCGCTGCGAGATGCAGCGCCACGCGCTCGGGCCGCACGGCGAGAAGAACGCGCCCCCGCCGCTGCGGCGCCCCCGCAATCGATATGTCGATTGCCGTGCCATCGGCTGTTGCGAGCAGCGCGGTCTTTCCCTCGCCGTCCACGGTGCATTCGAATATGTTTGCGGAACCGAGAAACTCCGCGACAAAGCGCGTGCGCGGCCGGTCGTAAATCTCCTTCGGCGTGCCGCTCTGTACAATACGTCCCTGGTTCATTACGACGACGATATCGCTCAGCGTGAGCGCCTCCTCTTGGTCGTGGGTCACAAGGATCGTGGTGATGCCAAGCGCGCGCTGTAGCCGGCGCAGTTCGAATTGCATGTTCTCGCGCAGGTTCTTGTCGAGTGCACCGAGCGGCTCGTCGAGCAGCAGCGCAGATGGCCGCATGATGAGTGTGCGGGCCAGCGCGACGCGCTGCTGCTGACCGCCTGACAGCATCGCGGGATATCGGTCGTCGAGGCCCATGAGTTGAACGAGGTCAAGCGCCTCGCGGGTTCGCCGCTCGGTTTCGGCCCGGTCGACACCGAGCATGCGCAAGCCGAAGGACACATTCTCGCCGACCGTCATGTGCGGAAACAGCGCGTAGTTCTGGAACACCAGGCCGAGCCCGCGGCGGTTTGCAGGCACCTGCGTGATGTCGCGATCGTCGAGGAGAACGCGGCCTTGATCGGGCACTTCCAGTCCGGCGACGATGCGCAGAGTCGTGCTCTTGCCACATCCACTCGGACCGAGCAGCGCCACAAGACTGCCGGCCGACACCATCAGACTAAGCGGCTCAAGCGCGACGACCGTGGCGTAGGCTTTGGCTACGCCATCCAGATGAAGCGTCTGAGCCTTCGCGCGGGAGGGTTCGATCATGGCCGATTTGTTCGTACGCGATCTCGCGACGTATACAAGTGTCCGGGCGCGCATAGAACCCGCCCATCACATGCAACCCATCCGGACGCGCGTGACGCCGGCACCTGTCTGGCAGAAAGCCGAAATGAGACTCACCTCGTTTGCGTTCGGGCAGTGTCGTCTTGCTCGCCAGTCGGCATGTCGGAGCTGAAACGCGTCGATTGCCGCGCCACTGAAATTGTTGTGTCTGCACCGAGGCGCGCTCGGAGAGATTGCAGGGGGCGGCACGGTCGATCTTGCGGCGAATGCGCAGTGGAAAGGCACGCGGCTTCGCATCGTCAGACTTCGGTTGCGTCCAGTCGCCGGTAGGGTGGCACGGCAAACAGTGCGATCCGCCGAATTAACGGTTGAAACGGTTGCGGCTTTGGATCGGACAGCGGGAGGCCCAGCGTTTCGATCGCGACGCCTTGCGTCGCGCGCGCAAGTTCACGGCCGAGCGAGATCGCCGGCGCCACCGCGCGCCCGTTACAGCCGGCCCAGGCAAAGCCGTTTGGCCCGAGCTGGTGGACGCACGGGAAGCCGGGTACTTTCGGATGCAACAGATTGTCGGGGTCAGGCCGACATAGCCCGACCAGACATAATCGAATTCGACGTCGCCAATCTGTGGCCAGAGCCGCTTCAGCCGCTCGGCGACCGGGTTGCGCAGATTGGAAGGTCCCTCAGAGCGCGGAAGATCAGCATGCACAGGTCAAACATCACCTCACGGTCGTCTGATTCCGACCTCCCAGCCAACCGGATTCAATTTCCGACAGGGACACCGACGGTTCGGGTGCCTATTCAGCGTCTTTGCTGTGCGTTGACACATGGCCCGTTCCTTGCACTACTTTCGTAGTCAAGCTTTTTCAATTGGCCTGACAAACACAAATTCAAAAAGAGGCATGCACAATGATCAAGTATACGGCTGCAGCTGGTCAAAGTGACATCGACGCGCCTCGACTGGTCACACGGCTGAAGTGGGCCGCGGTGAACGTTGCGTTGCTCGGCTCCCTGATCTCCAGCGACGCGGCAACTGCGGGCAAAGCCGACGACACCCTCAATGTCGGGTTCCGGCTCCAGTTGCAAAGCCTCGATCCCTTCTACTCGCCCGGACGCGAAGGGCTGTTACTCGCCTTCTGGATCTACGACAATATCCTCTACCGCGACCCCGTAACTTTCGAGTTCAAGCCGCTGCTCGCAACTGCGTGGCAGCAGGTCGATGACAAAACGATCGATCTCACCATCCGGCAGGGCGTCAAATTCCATGACGGTTCGGTGATGACGGCGGACGATGCCGTCTACACACTGAACTTCGTGGCAAACAAAGCGAACAACGTTTTCAATAATAGCATCTTCGACTGGATTGAACGCGCCGAGAAAACGCCGGACGGAAAAGTTCGGCTGTACGCCAAGGCGCCGACCCCAACGGCACTGGAATTCCTCGCGAAGATTCCGATCTACCCGCAGAAGTACTACGAGAGGGTCGGCAAGGAAGGCATGGGCACCGAACCTGTCGGGACCGGCCCTTTTCGTGGCAAGCGCGGACCGAACAACACGGTCGTGTTGACCCGCTTCGACGATTATTTCGCAGACAGTCCCAAGCCGAAGCCTGCGATCAAGACGGTCGTGTACCGCCCTGTTCCAGAGGTGAATACGCAGGTCGCCGAATTGATGACCGGCGCGCTGAACTGGGCTTACTACATTCCGGAGGACCAGGCCGCGAAGCTGAGAGGGGTGAAGAATCTCAAAGTGGTCAATGCGGAATCGATGCGCATTGCCTTCATATCGTTCGACGCGATCGGCCGGGCGAGCCCCGACACGCCGCTCAAAAACAAAAAGGTTCGAGAGGCGATCTCCTACGCCATTGACCGCAACGCGCTTGCCAAGAACCTCATCGGCGCGTCTTCACGCTCACTCGATTCGGTGTGCTATCCGCCCCAGTTCGGCTGCACGGACGACGTGCGCAAGTTCGCCTACGATGTCGCCAAGGCCAAGGCGCTGATGGCGGAGGCCGGATACCCGAACGGCTTCGACATCGAAGTTCTGGCATCGCGCAGCCGTCCGGTCGCCGACGCCATCATCGGCTACCTCGCCGCGATCGGGATCAGAGGAAAGCTGCAATTTCTGCAATACCCCGCCGTCGTCGAGAAGCGCCGGTCCAACCAGGCCGCGCTCGTGATCGACGATTGGGGCTCATCCTCGATCAATGACACCTCCGCGATGGTCGATTCATTCTTCCGCAACGGCCCCGACGACTACACCAAGGATCCTGCGATCATTGGGGCTCTCGACAAAGCGAGCAAGACGCTGGACGTGGACGTGCGCAAAGCCGCGTTCAAGGACATGCTGCAACGCGTCGCGAATGAAGCCTACTGGCTCCCGCTTTTCACGATGCCCATCAACTACGTGCTGTCGGCCGATGTCGAGATGCCGGTCTCGCCCGACGAGGTGCCGGAGTTTTATCGGGCGAGGTGGAAATAGGCGGATGCTCGCCTTCTTCCTGGTTCGCCTGCGGCTCGCCGCGCTAGTCCTGTTCGTGGTGTCGCTTTTCGCCTTTGGTCTGCTGAAGTTGTCCGGCGGCGACCTCGCAACGACGCTCGCGGGCGAAAATGCGACAGCCGAATACGTGCAGTTCCTGCGCACACAGTATGGCTGGGACCGGCCGATTCTGGAGCAGTACTTCGTCTGGCTCGGCCACGTGCTCAGCGGCGACCTCGGCAAGTCGTTCTATTTCGGAGGGAGCGTTACAACGATCATACTCGATCGTCTGCCCGTTACGGTCACGCTCGGGACAATGGCGGTCCTTCTCGCCTTGTCGGTGTCGGTTCCGCTCGGAGTGATTGCCGCCGTGAGGCCGGGCTCCTGGATCGATCGTCTCGTGCAGGCCTTCGCGCTCGGTGGCCAAGCCATGCCGACGTTCTGGCTTTCATTTCTGCTGATCCTGTTCCTCGGCATCAATCTTCAGCTCTTTCCGATTTCCGGCGCCGGCTCGCTAGCGCACTACGTAATGCCGGCCATGGCGCTCGGGTATTCGGCGGCGCCTGCCTTTGTCAGGATCGTGCGAGGCGGAATGATCGACGCGCTTGCCGCAGACTATGTCCGCACGGCGCGCGCGAAAGGACTGGGCACGGGAAAGATCCTGTTCAAGCACGCACTCAAGAATGCACTCGTGCCGCTTGTTTCCGTCGCGGCGGTGCAGTTCGGATTCATGCTCGGCGGCTCGGTGGTGATTGAAACCGTCTTTGCCATGAACGGCCTCGGCTACCTCGCCTGGGAATCGATAACCCAGTCCGACTACCCGGTCGTGCAGGCGATCGTTCTGACGGTCTCGATCTTCTACGTGCTCCTCACGCTCGCCGCGGACCTCCTGAACGCGTACATCGATCCGCGCATCAGGCTGAGGTGAGCCATGGCGGCCACCGATCATCCGATCCCGCAGCCAAGGAGCAGCATCCTGGGCCGGCACCGACTGCCGGGAGGCGCCAATCTGTGGATCGGCGGCGGCGTCATCGCCGTCATCTTTCTTGTCGCGGTCTTCGCGCCATTGCTGGCTCCCCATTCGCCCTATGATCAAGATCTCAGCTTGCGGCTTGCTCCTCCGGTCTTTCTCGGTGGCACATGGGCGCACCCGCTCGGGATGGACAATCTGGGCCGCGACTATCTTTCACGTCTCATTTACGGCGCTCGCATCTCTCTGTTTATCGGTCTCGGCACCGTCGCCATCTCAGGAGTGTTCGGCACGACGCTCGGATTGTTGGCGGGGTACTATCGCGGCTGGGTCGACCAGGTTGCGATGTTCATCGTGACCGTTCGCCTGAGCATGCCTTTGGTCCTCGTAGCGCTGGCGGTTGTCGGATTGCTTGGAAGCAGCCTCACCATCATCGTCGCGGTCCTCGCGTCGCTGTTGTGGGACCGTTTCGCCGTCGTCGCCCGCGCTACGACGATGCAGCTTCGCGAACAGGACTTCGTGCTGGCCGCACGCGCGATCGGCTGTTCACCGCTCTGGATCATGGCACGCGAGATTCTGCCTCATCTGATGGGCTCGATCGTCGTCATCGCGACGCTTGAGATGGCGAATGCCATCCTGCTTGAGGCCGGTCTCTCGTTTCTGGGCCTCGGAGTTCGTCCGCCGGCCGCCTCCTGGGGCCTGATGATTGCCGAGGCCAAGGACCTCGTCTTCTTCGAATCCTGGCTCATCAACATCCCGGGGGCAGCCCTTTTCGTCCTCGTCATGGCGATCAATCTCCTAGGCGATGGCTTGCGCGATCGGCTCGCATCGGCGCAACGGAAATGAGCACGCCAGTATCGCGCGTTCTCACCGTCGAGAGGCTCAGGATCGAGTTCGCCGCCGGGCAATCGCGATCTGCTCCGGTACGCGACGTAAGCTTCGCGATCGACAGGGCAGAGACGCTCTGCATCGTCGGAGAGTCGGGCTCGGGCAAATCGCTGACCGCGTTGGCGGTCATGGACCTTCTCCCACAACGTGCGGAACGAACGGCCGCACGAATCGATTTCTGCGGCGAGGATCTCGCCCGAGCGTCGCGCCGTCGGCTGCAGGAACTGCGCGGCAACCGCGTCGGAATGATCTTTCAAGACCCGACCACAGCGCTGAACCCCCTTTACACGATCGGCAATCAGCTTGAGGAAGTGTGGCGCAAGCATCGCGGCGGCTCTGGCCGCGACAGGGTCGTTCAGTTGCTCGAGCGGGTCGGGATTTCCGGCGCTGCCGAGCGGCTGAACCAGTATCCGCATCAGCTTTCGGGTGGGCTGCGGCAACGCGTGATGATTGCCATGGCGCTTCTTTGCGAACCACAGCTCGTAATTGCCGACGAACCGACGACCGCGCTGGATGTGACCGTTCAGGCGCAAATTCTTGCGCTCCTGGCGTCGCTGCAACGCGAGTTTGGAATGGCATTGATCCTGATCACGCACGATTTCGGAGTCGTCAGCCAGATCGCCGACCACGTCGCGGTGATGTATGCGGGACAGATTGTCGAGACCGGCTCGACGCGCGATGTCCTTGACACGCCCCTTCATCCTTACACGCGTGCGCTGCTTGAATGCATTCCCGAGCCCGGCCGTCCGCGCCTCCAGCCCTTGGGCGTTATTCCCGGTATGGTGCCGTCCCGCATCACCGACGCGCCGGGCTGCACGTTTGCGAACCGGTGTTCACTGGTTAGCGCCGACTGTCGCCGCCCGCCCGTCGTTCCCCTCAAGGATCAGGGCAACGGGCGGGCCTCGCGCTGCATCCTCCCGCTGCCGATTCGAACAGATTCTCTGCGCGCCGAGTTCTCCGCATGACCGGAGTCGTCATGGAGGCACGCGACGTCCACGCCCGCTTCCGGGTCGGCGGGGGCCTCAGCGGGCCGGCGCGCACGCTAAGGGCAGTCAACGGCGTTTCCCTTCAACTTCGCCGCGGTGAAGTTCTCGGTCTGGTAGGAGAGTCCGGTTGCGGCAAGTCGACGCTCTCGAAAATCCTGCTCGGACTTCAGAGTCCGACGTCGGGCGAGGTCTATCTCGACGGAGGGCCGCTTTCGAGCCTCGGCCGCAAGCACATCGCAAGCTGTGTCCAGCCGATCTTTCAGGACCCGTTCGCGTCGCTCAATGCGCGCCAGACGGTCGGTGAGATCGTCGGTTTGCCGCTTCGCGTACACAGAGAGATGTCCCGCGCGGACCGCCGGCAGAGCGTGAAGGCGATGCTCGATCGCGTCGGAATCGCTGAGCAGATGGTTGACGTGTTTCCCCACGAGCTCTCGGGTGGACAGCGTCAGCGCGTGGCGATCGCGCGCGCGCTGATCCTGCGCCCGCCCATCGTGATTTGCGACGAACCAACCTCCGCCCTCGATGTCTCCGTCCAGGCGCAGATCCTGAACCTGCTGATGGAGCTTCAACGAGAGCTCGGCACGAGCTATCTCCTCATCAGCCACAACCTCGGCATCGTCGAGCACATCGCATCGCGGGTCGCTGTCATGTACGCCGGGCGCATCGTCGAAGTGGGCGAAACCGAGGCGTTGTTCCGCGCACCTCAGCATCCCTATACGCAAGCGCTTCTCGCTGCCGTTCCGCGAGTCAGGTCAGCAAAGCGAGAGATCGTCGATCTCGGAACGTCATTCCCGAATCCAGTCGACCTTCCGCAAGGCTGCACGTTTCACCCGCGTTGCAGGTTTGCGAGCGAGATCTGCAGCGCGACGGCACCGTCCATTACAGCGACCGCAACGGGCACGATCGAATGCCACCTGATCTCCCAGCCAGATAAATTCCGTCTATCAGCCGCGGTGGGACAATGACCGACATCGTAGAATATGGCGCGTGGGCCGCGGCGGAAAAGATCGCCTCGGGTACGCTGACGAGCGAGGCATTGGTACGCGCTTGCCTCGATCGGATCGAGGCTCGCGAGGCTGACGTTCACGCGTGGACTTTTCTCGACCCCGAGGCCGTGATCGCTGCTGCACGAGTGTGCGACCGCAGCCCGCACCGCGGGCCGCTGCATGGTATTCCGATCGGCATCAAGGATCTGATCGATACCGCCGACATGCCGACCACGTACGGTTCGCAGATCTACGATGGCTGGCGGCCGAAAGCAGACGCTGCCGCGATCACTTTGCTGAAGCGCGCAGGCTCCGTGATGCTCGGGAAGACCGTCACGCAGGCCTTCGGCTGCGGCATTCCGATCGAGGTGAATAACGGCCTCAATCCGAATTTCACGGCTGGCGGTTCATCCAGCGGCTCGGCCGCGGCCGTTGCTGCGCGGATGGTGCCGCTGGCCCTCGGCTCCCAGTCCGCCAGTTCGCTGATACGCCCTTGCTCTTACAATGGCGTCGTTGGGATGCGCCCGTCGTTCGGCATCATGAGCCTTTCGGGCTTCAAGTACTTCAATTGGAGCTTCGATACGTTGGGCCTGGTTGCGAGGTCGATCGATGATGTCGCATTGCTCTGGCAGATCCAAACCGGCGTCGCGCTGGAGAAGGTCGCGGCATCGCCGCCGCCCAGGATCGGACTGTGCGAGGGCCCCTGGTGGAAATTCGCCGAGCCAGCGTCCCGCCAGGCGCTCCACGATGCAGCCGGCATGCTCGCGCGGGACGGCGCGGACGTGGTCGACTTCAAGCTTCCGCCCGAATTCGACGACCTGCATGAAACCCATCGGCTCATGCAAGCATTTGAAGCCGCGCATTCATACGCCTGGGAATACGACAATCATCGCGATCTGCTCGACGCGAACGTTCTCGATATCATCGAGCTTGGGCGCAAGATGACCTATCCGGAATACCTCGCGATGCTCACCCGCGCGCAGGCTGTCCGGGGACGATTGAGCGACCTCATGCAAGCCGTCGATGCGATCGTGACGCCGAGCGCGCCCGGCGAGCCACCACCGAGCCGCCGCGTCGCAGGAGAAGGCTTCATCATGGGAGATCCGATCATGAGCCGCGGCTGGACGCTGCTCCATGTTCCCTGCGTCACGGTTCCGCATTTCGTCGGACCTCAAGGCATGCCCGTCGGAGTTCAGTTGATCGGCGCGTTCGCTGAGGATGAACGACTCCTGTCCATCGCAAAATGGGCCGAAGCAAGTTTCGCGCGCGCCTGAGCGGCAACGACACAATCCCAGCGGAGATCGCGATGACGCAGCAAGACACACCGTTGCAACCGTGGCAGTGGCCAGAAACGCATTGGCGCGGCCTTGTCGATCGTGTGCGTGCCGGACGGCGGCTGCGGCCGTCCTCGTGGAAGGACGGGGCGCGCTGTGCCATCGCCCTATCGTTCGACTGCGACCATGAAACGAATGAACTGCGCGACGGCGGAAAATCTATCGGACGCCTGAGCTGGGGACAATATGGAAGCCAGATCGGGGTCCCGCGCATCCTGGATCTGTTGCGCCGGCACGACGTTCGCGCAACTTTTTTCGTCCCGGGAGTTACCGCGACACTCTATCCGGATGAGCAACGCAGTGTCGCGGCCGACGGCCACGAACTCGGGATGCACGGGTGGATACATGAAGTCGCTAGTTCGCTTCCCGTCGATGCGGAGCGAGAACTGATGCTGCGGACCGCGGACACCCTGGAAAAGATCACCGGCCGTCGGCCAACCGGAATGCGCGCGCCGTCCTTCGAAATAAGTCCAAACACCCTCGCACTCGCGCGCGAGATGGGCCTCCGCCACGACTCCTCCCTCATGGCTGACGAGAACTGTTACGAGATTCTTCTTGACGGAGAACCAAGTGGAATCGTTGAGCTGCCGGCGGATTGGGTG
>Ga0207691_10006756_pt1 | contig 11064 bp, 7 predicted proteins | sample KBSM13metaG_FD_184327 | JGI IMG/M metagenome (GOLD analysis project Ga0207691, IMG submission 184327) | Miscanthus rhizosphere microbial communities from Kellogg Biological Station, Michigan, USA - KBS M1-3 metaG (SPAdes) (version 2) | ecosystem: Host-associated > Plants > Roots > Rhizosphere >...
CGGCGTCTCTGCGTGTCGGCGGTTGCATTTTTTCGGTCTCGAGGAGTGCATGTCACCGCAGTTCAGGGGGCGGCGAAACGGAGGACAGGATTGACGCGACGAGGCCTTCGACGTTGAACGTCTCCGCCTGGGCCGACGGCTCGAGTCCGAGCTGGCGAAGAGTCTGCGTGGTGATCGGGCCGATGCTGGCGAGCTTGACGCCCTCGAGTTGCTTTGCGTAGTCGGTGCCGAGCAGCGCCGCGAGGTGGGTCGCCGTGCTGCTGCTGGTGAAGGTGACCCAGTTGACCTCCCCCGCCGCCAGTGCGTCGAGCATCGGCGCGGGGAGCGACGCGGCCGGCCTGGTTTCGTAGACCGGCACGTCGCGCACCTCCGCGGCGCCGGCGCGTTGGAGCCGCTCGCGGAGGACGGGCCGGGCGATGTCGGCGCGGAGCAGGAGGAAGCGCCGGCCGGCGGCCTCGCCGGCTTTCTCGAAGGCGTCGGCGAGGGCCTCGGCGACGAAGCTCTCCGGGCAGAGGCCCACGTTGAGGCAGAGTTCCCGGCGGACCGCGGCGGCGGTGGCGTCTCCGATGGTCGCAATTTTTGCAGAGCCCAGCGCGCGGGCGTCGAGGCCGAGGTCGAAGAGGCGGTGGCGGGTGAAGGCGACGCCGTTGGCGCTGGTGAAGACGACCCAGTCGAACCGCCCGGCCGACTGCAGCGCCTCGTCCACGCCGGACCACTCGTCGGGCGCGTGCAGCTCGATCGTGGGCGCCTCGATCACGCTCGCGCCCAGGGCCGCGAGCTTTTCCGACAGGTCGCTCGCCTGGTGGCGGGTGCGGGTGACGACGACGGTCTGCCCGAACAGCGGGCGGCACTCGAACCAGTTCATCGTGTCGCGCAGCGAGACCACGCGGCCGACGATCGTCAGCGCCGGCGGCTTCAGTCCGGCCCGCCCCACTTCAATGGGCAGGTCCTTCAGGGTCGAAACCACCGTGCGCTGCCTCGGCGTCGTGCCCCAGCGGATGGTCGCGGCGGGCGTTTGGGGCGCCATGCCGTGCTCGATCAGTTTCTCGCAGATCCGCGGGAGGGACTTGACGCCCATGTAGAAGGCGAGGCAGGGGAGTTTTGCGACGGAGGCCCAGTCGATGTCGGAGGAGCCGCTTGCGGCTCCGCGCGTCTTTGCTTCCGCGTCCTTGTACTCGTCTTCCTTCTCGTGCCCGGTGATGAACGTGAAGCTCGAATTGAAATCGCGGTGCGTCACCGGGATGCCCGCGTAAGCGGGGGCGGCGATCGCCGCGGTGATGCCGGGGACGACTTCGAAGGGGATGCCTGCCGCGGAGAGCGCTTCGCACTCCTCGCCGCCGCGCCCGAAGACGAAGGGGTCGCCGCCCTTAAGTCGCACGACGCGCTTGCCGTTGCCTTCGCGCGCCTTCTCGACAAGCAGCGCGTTGATCTGCTCCTGCGTGAACGAATGGGCTGCGGCCTTCTTGCCGACGTAGACCGTCTCGACGTCGGGGCGGCAGTGGGAGAGGAGCTGCGGATTGGAGAGGTAGTCGTAGACGACGACGTCGGCTTGCGCGAGGAGCTGGGCGCCGCGCACGGTGATCAGGCCGGGGTCGCCGGGGCCGGCGCCGACGAGATAGACGATGCCGCCGCTGCGGGGATCGGTTGGGTCCAAGGAAATCGCACCTCAAATGACTGCCGGGCCACCTCGTGCCTGTGAGTAGTGCCGGCGGTTGGGAAACGCAAGCGTCGCGCCGCCGCTCCGATAACCCGGTCGCCCGCGGCGCTATGGCGACTCCTGGCAAAATGGGTAAACGATCCGGGCGCCGCGGCCGATTGAAGGGGCGGACGCCGGGCTTTCGCACTCGCGTGAGCCGGCGTCGTGAGAGGAGCGCCCCGCGATGACCGCCCCGCTGAAATTGACCGAGTGGAACGAGTCCGACGCCGCCTGGACCAACGTCGCGACCGCGTCTTCGACTTCGACCGCGCGGCCTACTGAGAGCCACCCGGCGCTTCGCCTGGCGCGCGGGCTGGAGCGCCGCGTGTTCCCTCGCAAGGACGTGCGCACGGAAGTCGTCGGCACACGGCTCGACCACACGCTCCCCGCCCTGCAGCGCCCGGCACTGAAGCTGCTGCTCAATGACGTGTCCTGCGGCGGCCTGTCGGCCCTGAGCGACACGCCCGTCGCGCCCGGCGAGCACGTCTCGGTCAGCGTCCCGTCCAACGGCCTGACCGGCGGCTGGCACGCCTACGGCCGGGTCATCCGCTGCACCCCCAGCGGCATGGGCTACCGCGTGGCGGTGGAATTCGACCCCCTGCCCGCGGCGTGACTTGTGGTGCAGGCGTCCCGCCTGCCCTTCCCGACTCAAAACGCAGGCGGGACGCCTGCAACCACAAGGCGCATCACAACCCGCACCCCAAACCCGCCCCGGAGGCCGTACAATGCTGGCTGAATGACCACGGCCGCCCCACGTACGCACGAACCCGAGCCCAAGGACAAGGAGTCCAACGGCTTCGACCCCGACCAGTACCGCATGACCGTCGGCGAGCACCTCGAGGAGCTGCGCTGGCGGCTCATCCTCGCCCTCGGCGGCTTCGCCATCGTCCTGGCGGTCTGCCTCTTCTTCGGCACCGACGTCCTCTCCGCCTTCTGCGCCCCGCTGGTGAACGTGCTGGCCAAGCACGACATCAACCCGCAGGTCGTCACCGACGAGGTGGGCGAGGGGTTCATGACGTTCATCGAGATCAGCGTCATCAGCGCCGCCGCGCTGGCGTCGCCGTGGATCCTCTACCAGGTCTGGCAGTTCGTCGCGGCGGGCCTCTACCCGCACGAGCGGAAGTACGTCACGCGCTACCTGCCGCTGAGCATCTCGCTGCTGGTCAGCGGGATGCTGTTCGTCTACTTCCTCGTGCTGCCGTGGACGATCGAGTTCTTCATCACCTTCAGTACGGGCATCCCGCTGCGGCTGGCGCAGCAGACGTCGATGGTCGCCCCGGCAACGACGCAGCCGCTGCTCCAGGTGCCGATCGTGAAGGGCCAGCCCAACGGCGTCCCCGACGGCGGGCTGTACTTCGACCGGTCCGACATGCGGCTCAAGCTATTCATTAACGGCGCGCCGCGCGTCATCGCCATCAACTCCAACCAGCTCATCGCGCCGGAGATCAAGCTCTCGACCTACATCGACCTGGTCGTGGGGATGCTGATCACCTTCGGCCTGGCGTTCCAACTGCCGCTGGTGGTGCTGGCGCTGGAGCGGATCGGGATCATCGAGGTGGCGGTGCTGAAGTCGGCGCGGCGCTACGTCTACTTCGGCATGAGCATCCTCGCCGCGGCCATCACGCCGGGCGACGTGGTGACAGCGACGGTGGCGCTGATCGTGCCGCTGTGCGCGCTGTACGAACTGGGCATTTGGCTGGCGGTGATGGGGAAGAAGAAATCGACGGCTTCGCCGTAAATCCACGGCTCTGCCGTAAATTCCAAGCACCAAGCACCAAATTCCAAACAAGGGTCAAGCAGAAACAGGAAAGCTCAAAGCCGTTAGTCCGGCGGTTTGAAGCTTTCTTCGTTTGAGCTTTCCCGTTGTTTGGGATTTGGTGCTTGGGATTTGGGATTTGCGGCGAAGCCGCCTTTGGTGCTTGGGACTTGGAACTTACAATTCCCAAAATGGTCGCCTTCGCATCCCACGCCGACCGGCTGTCTTCCGCGTTCGATCCCGACGCCTGCCGCATGTCGGTCGGGGAGCACTTGGAGGAGTTGCGCCGCCGGCTGATCTACGGCCTCGTCGGATTCGCCGTGGCAATGGCGCTGTGCCTCGCCTTCGGCCACAGGCTCACTGAGTTCTTCGTCGCGCCGTTCATCCGCGCGGTCGTCGCGCGCGGAATGAACCCACAGATGGCGTACCGCGAGATGGCCGAGGTCTTTGCGGTCACGATCAAGGTCGCGACGATCTGCGCGCTGGCGGTGTCGGGCCCCTGGCTGCTCTACCAGTTCTGGCGCTTCGTGGCCGCGGGGCTTTATCCGCACGAGCGTAAGTACGTCACCCGCTACCTCCCGCTGAGCATGATCCTGCTGGTCGGGGGGATGCTGTTCGTCTACTTCCTGGTCCTGCCGTGGACGATCAGCTTCCTGCTCGGCTACGGCGAGTCGTTCCGCATCGACAACCTCCTGCCGGCGACGCCGAAGGTCCAGGTGGCGGACCCGAAGTTTGTCTCGGTGCTCCAAGGCGACCCGGCCTCGCCACTGCCGGGGCAGGTGTGGGTGAACGCGCTGGAGCACCGGATGAAGTATTGTGACGGGACGCAAGTGACGGCGATCTACGGTGGCTCGGGCGGCATCTTCACGCCGCAGGTGACCGTGGCGGACTACCTCGACACTGTGCTGATGATGCTGCTGGCGTTCGGCCTCTGCTTCCAGTTGCCGCTGGTCGTGCTGGCGCTGCAGCGCGTGGGGATCGTCGGCGTCGACACGCTCAGGGCGGGCAGGCGCTACGTGTACCTGGTCGTGGCGGTGGTCGCGGCCGCGATCACGCCGGGCGACTTCGTCGGCACGATGCTGGCGCTGGCGGTGCCGCTGGCGCTGCTGTACGAGCTGGGCATCTGGTTGGCAACGTTCAAACCCGTTGGCGCGAACGAGCGGTCGGCCCGATACGCCGGTTGACGCCGGGGACGCTTGCCCTTCGCGGCATACCCTGAGCGGCGCATGCCCTTTCGCGGCAAACGCACTTGCCCCTAAGATTCCCGCATGATCCACCCCTGGCATGACGTGACCCCCGGCGAGGACGCGCCGCAGGAATTTAACGCGGTTGTGGAAATCCCGTTCGGCGCGAGCGTGAAGTACGAGCTGGACAAGATCTCCGGCCTGATCAAGCTCGACCGCGTGCTGTACTCGGCCGTGTATTACCCCGCGAACTACGGCTTCATCCCGCAGACGCTGGCCGAGGACGACGACCCGCTGGACGTGTTGGTCCTGTGCCAGGAGACGGTGGTGCCGCTGACGCTGATCCACGCGCGCACGATCGGGCTGATGACGATGATCGACCAGGGGGAGAAGGACCACAAAGTCATCGCCGTTGCGACGGAAGACCCGGAGTTCAACAGCTACCGCGAGGCCGCCGACATGCCCAGCCACCGGCTGATCATGCTGAGGCGGTTCTTCCAGGACTACACGCAACTCGAGGGCAAGGTCGTCGAGGTGGACGAGATCCTGCCGGCGAAGATGGCGTACCCGATTATCGAAGACGCGCTGGCGCGGTACAGCAGGCAGAGGAGGAGGGGGTTTAAGTGAGCGAGGGCGGACGTGCCCATAACGCCGGTGACGCAGTGGAGTCGCTTGCGGCTTCGCAATCCGATCGTGCTCACCGGTTTGCGAAGCCGCAAGCGACGGCGGTCACGGCGCGGTGATCGAGGCGCGCGTGTGCGTCCGGCGCCGGGCGAGTCCGATGATGCCTTCGAACGGTTTGACTCGTCATTTTGTCACCGCTATAGTCCGCGCACCGAGCGACCCGGCTCACTTTCACCGTTTTCCCCGGGGTAAATCAGCGTGCCCGATACCTCCTCGTCCACCACCCAATCCAATTCATCCAAGTCCGCCGGTACGGACGGCAAGCCCGACGGGAAACCCGAAGGCAAATCGAGCGGGCTCCAGGGCGTGGTCGCCGCCCAGAGCGAAATCTGCTTTATCGACGGCAACGCCGGCCGGCTGGTGTACCGCGGGTATGAGATCGCCGACCTGGTCGAGCACGCGTCGTTCGAAGAAACGGCGTACCTGCTCTGGACCGGCAAGCTGCCCAACCGGGCGGAGCTGACCGCGCTGAAGCAGCAGCTCGGCGCGTCGGCCACATTGCCGCCGCACGTGATGGCGATCCTGCGGGCGCTGCCGCCGCAGACGCAGCCGATGGACGCCCTGCGCACCGCCGCCAGCGCGCTGGCGGCGACCGACCCGGACCTGGAGGACAACAGCCCCGAGGCCAACCGCCGCAAGGCGGTGCGGCTGACGGCGCAGTTCCCGACGATCGTGACGGCGTTCCACCGCCTGCGCAACAAGCAGGAGCCGGTGGCGCCCGACCCGTCGCTGTCGATCGCGGCCAACTTCCTCTACATGATGAACGGGAAGAAGCCGCACGAGACGCTGACCCGGGTGATGGACGCGGCGCTGGTGCTGCACGCGGAGCACGGCATGAACGCGGGCACGTTCACCGCGCGCGTGACCGCCGCAACGCTGGCCGACATGCACGCCGCCATTACCGCCGCGTGCGCGGCGCTGAAGGGCCCGCTGCACGGCGGGGCCAACCAGGACGTGATGAACCTGCTGCTGGAGTGCGGCACGCCCGATGCGGCCGAGCGCAAGGTGCGGGAGATGCTGGCGAACAAGGAGAAGGTGCCGGGCTTCGGGCACCGCGTCTACCGCACGTTCGACCCGCGTGCCACCTTCCTGCGGAAGATGAGCAAGAAGCTGGGCGAGGACGCGCAGAACACCAAGTGGTACGAGATGAGCGAGCGGCTCATCCCCATCCTGCGCGACACGCCCAAGAGCAGCGGCGAGCCGATGAACCTGAATCCGAACGTCGACTTCTTCTCGGCCAGCGCGTACTACACGATGGGCATCCCGATCGACCTGTTTACGCCGATCTTCGGGGTCGCGCGGGTGACCGGCTGGTCGGCCCACGTGATGGAGCAGCACAGGAATAACCGCATCATCCGCCCCACCGACGACTACGTCGGGCCCTTCGGGCTGAAAGTCGTGCCGATCGAGCAGAGGCAGTAGGCGCGCGATTCCTCCTGAGAGGTGAGGAATCCTGCGGCTCCGCTGCGCTACGCCGCGGCGTAGCGCAGCGGAGCCGCAGGATTCTTCATCACCCCGCAAACACCGCGATAAACGTCCGATCCGACTTGGGCGTCGCAAATTCCAGCAGCGCCCTCCGTCGCTTCCCCCACGAGCGAAACGTGTAGGTCACGCCGTCCAGGACTTGCGTCGCCGGCGCCTCCAGCTTGCGCCGCAATCCGACGACCCCGACGAACGAATAGGGCGCCGCGATGGGCTGCCCATCGAGGCTCAGTTGCAGGCCCGGCGCCGTCGCGCCGACCGTCACGGTGACCTTGCGCGGGAGCACGTCGCGGAAGGTGGTGGCGCTCAGACCGGCCGAGTCGGTGACGGTGAGGTGGACGCGGTACCAGACGTCGGCGCTGGTCTCGCCCTCGGCGGGAATATGCGCCGAGCCGGCCCGCCGGCCGGGCGTCTCGGGCATGAACGGGTGCAGGTGCTCGTCGTGGTGGAAGTCGATCCGCCAACTGAAGGCGCTCGCGGGGAGCCTGCCGTCTTCGGCGTCGGTCGCGGATCCCTTGTACCGCAGCGCCTGGCCCGCCGAATAAAGACGCCCTTCCATCGGCGCGAGAATCGTCGGCACGGGTGGCGTGTCGACGACGACGCCGAGCGTGGCGCCGGGGCTGGTGGCGCTGCCGAGCGCGTTGGTCACCACGACACGGAACGTGTCGCCGTTATCTTCGATTGCGGCCGAGGGGATGGTGAGGCTCGACGCAATGGCGCCAGGGATGTCGACGCCGTCGCGCTGCCACTGGTACGAGAGCGGCTCCTGCCCGATCGCTTCGACGCCGAACGTCGCGGGTTGGCCCGCCGCGACGGATTGCGCCGCCGGGGGCGTGGCGATTACCGGCGCGCCCGGCTCGGCGAAGGAGATGTGGCGCAGCTCCCCGGTGAGGAACGCGACGTAGTACATGCTCCCGTCGGGCCCGGTGGAGAGGCCGAAGGCGGGCTGGATGCTGGATACGAAGGGGCTGGCGGCGTTGGTGTCCCGGTCGAGCCGCCAGACCCAGCCCTGGCAGGCGTCGGCGAAGAAGTAGTCGCCGGCGTATTCCGCGGGGAAGAGAGGCGGGGCGTCGGCGGGGGCGTCGTAGAACGTTCCGCCGGCGATGGCGCAGCCGGTGGGGTCGCCGCGGTTGTGGTTGTAGGTGAACAGCGGCGGCGTGAAGCGCGGGTCGGTGGGGCCCGGCCCTTCGGCGCGCGGCCAGCCGAAGTTGGCGCCCGCCGTCGCCTGGTTGATCTCCTCCCACGTCGCCTCCCCCACGTCGTTGACGAATGTCCGGCCGGTCTCGCGCTCGATGTCGAACGTGAACGGGTTGCGCAGGCCCAGCGCCCAGATAGCCCGATTGTTCCCGGTCGTCTGGCCGAAGAACGGGTTGTCCGCGGGGATCGAGCCGTCGGGGTTGATGCGGAGGATCTTGCCCAAGGTGGTGCTGAGAGACTGCGCGTTGGCGCCGTTGCCGTTCTCGCCCGTGGCGACGTACAGCTTGCCCTCGGGCCCGAAGTGCATCGCCCCGCCGTTGTGGATGTAGGAGCCGGGGTCGAGGTTGTCGACGTCGAAGATCGTCGTCTCGCTGCCCGCCACCGCGACGTCGCCGTCGGCGGTGAAGCGGACGACGCGGTTATGCACGCGCGGCGTCTTGGCTGTGTAGTAGACGTAGACGAAGTGATTGGTCGCGAAGTCGGGGTCGACGGCGATGCCGTCGGCGCCGCGCTCGCCGTTGCTGGCGGCGTCGAGCTGGGCGAAGGGCGTGGGCAGCGTCACGCCGTTTTTCACTACGCGGACGTTCCCCTTCTGCTCGGTGACGAACACCCGTCCGTCGGGCGCAAAGTCGAGCGCCACCGGGTGGTCGATCCCGCCGGCCACCAGCGTGTCGGCGAAGCCGGGCGGTAGGGTGGCGAAGAGAGTGCGGGGTTCGAGGCGTTCGACGGCACGGCCCGAGGCTCGGTGACTGCTTGGTGCGGACATAGGTGGCCGGAATCGTTGCGTCGGACGCGAGCAAAAACAACTGTCTTGCCTATCTCCCCCGGTCGGTAACTTCGGTAACACTAGCCCCGTCCAAATGACCCGCGGGGCCGGGGATTTCCTTGAGGGGCCGCGCGGCGGGTGCTAAGATCGCGGCTCATCCCCCGCCGTCGCTTCGTCGCGGAGGGCGAAGCGGGGCCGACTTTTGTCGCCACACAGACCGGGGGATCTCGTCCGGACGTAACGCCCCTCGCATTGCAGCAAGTTCGCTTGAGGTGGAGATTTATGCATCGAGCCCCGCGCCCCCCCGTCGCCCCGTCCCCGCGCCGCGCAAGTGCCCATGCCGCCCGCGCCGCCCGCCCCCGTCACCCGATTAGTGCACGACTGGAGTCCCTCGAGACCCGCACCCTCTTCGCCGCCGGCGACCTCGACCCCACCTTCGGGGCCGGCGGCGCCGACGGAGACGGCGTCGTCACCACCAACATCGCCACGACCGCCGCCGTCCCCACCGTCGACTCCGCCCAGACCGTCCTCGTCCAATCGGACAGCAAGATCCTCGCCGGCGGCGCCAGCGACGCCGGCGTCGGCGGCGACTTCGCGCTCGCGCGCTACAACCCCGACGGCACCCTCGACACCACCTTCGGCGGCGGCGACGGCATCGTCACCACCGACTTCGGCGACGCAGACTCGATCCAGTCCATTGCCCTCACCGGGGACGGCCACATCGTCGCCGTCGGCAACACCGGCACCGGCTCGTTCGTCAACTGGGCCGTCGCCCGCTACAACCCCGACGGATCGATCGACGCAACCTTCTCGCCCGGGAGCCCCGACGGCCCCGATGCCCCCGACGGCGACGGCAAGCTCATCGTCGACTGGTTTTCCCGCGCCGACTTCGCCAACGGCGTCGCGGTCGACGCCGACAACAAAATCGTCGTCGTCGGCACCGCCACCGGCCAGGACACGCAGCTCGTCGTCGCACGGTTCAACCCCGACGGCAGCTTCGACAACACCTTCGACGCCGACGGCAAAGTCTCGCTCGACTTCTTCCAGGGCGCCGACGCCGGCTCGGACGTGAAGATCCAGGCCGACAACAAGATCATCGTCGTCGGCGCCTCCGCGGCGCCCGGCGGCCACCGCAACGTCGTGCTGGCCAGGCTCAACCCCGACGGCTCACCCGACACCACGTTCGGCAACCAGGGCAAGGCCTCGGCCGACTTCGGGGTCGGCTCGTACGGCAAGGACGTGGTCCTGGAGCCGGGCGGGAAGTACGTCGTCGGCGGGCTGGTCGACTCCCCCGCCACCGGCGACAGCAACTTCGCCGTCACCCGGTTCAACGCCAACGGCACGCTTGACACGTCCTTCGGCTCCGGCGGGCGTACGGTGGTCACCAGCCTCCCCGGCTCGAACAGTGAGCACTACGGGCTGGCGCGACAGGCCGACGGGAAACTGCTGCTGGGCGGCGCGGTGGTCAGCGACACCGGCGGCAACGGCTTTGGCGTGGCGCGATTTAACGCCGACGGCACGCTCGACACATCCTTCGGCGCCGGCGGCTCCGTGATCACGCGGGTCCCGGGCGCGACCGAATCCACCGGCGCCGACCTGGCCCTCCAGGCCGACGGCAAGATCGTCATGGCCGGCCGGGCGACCTTAGCCGCGACGTCGGGCGACTTCGCCGTGGTGCGGTATCAGAACTCCGTGGCGGTTCCGTCGTCCATCTCCGGCTCGGTGTTCGAGGACCTCAACGCCAACGGCGTGCGCGACGCCGGCGAGCCGCCGTTGTCGGGCTGGACCGTGTTCCAGGACCTGAACAACAACGGCAAGCTCGACTCGGGCAACGCCAGCTTCAGCGCGACCGACGTGCCGCTTCCGATCCCCGACCCCAACCCGAGCACCGGGGACCTGCGGCCGGTGACGTCGAGCATCCCGGTGACGGGTTTGTCCGGCGGGGTCCTCGACGTGAACGTCAACCTGACGATCGACCACACGTTCGACCCCGACCTCAGCGTCACGCTGATCAGCCCTACCGGCACTCGCGTCCTGCTGTTCGCCGGCGCCGGCAGCAACCCCGGCCCGACCGGTACGGCCAACTTCGACCACACGACGCTGGACGACCAGGCGGCGCTGGCGATCACCGCCGGGCGCCCGCCGTTCCCGGGCAGCTACCGCCCGCAGCAGCCGCTGTCGGCGTTCAACGGGCAGGACGCCAACGGGGTGTGGAAGCTGGAGCTGACCGACACCGCCGCCGAGGACACCGGCACGCTCCGCGACTGGTCAATCAGCATCGTTTCACGCGGCGAGGCGA
>Ga0207691_10006764_pt1 | contig 11058 bp, 13 predicted proteins | sample KBSM13metaG_FD_184327 | JGI IMG/M metagenome (GOLD analysis project Ga0207691, IMG submission 184327) | Miscanthus rhizosphere microbial communities from Kellogg Biological Station, Michigan, USA - KBS M1-3 metaG (SPAdes) (version 2) | ecosystem: Host-associated > Plants > Roots > Rhizosphere >...
GTCGCATCCGGAGCGTAGAGGTCCCAGAGGGTGTTCGTGAGCTTGTCCGTGGGATCGACTCGCCGCTTGAGCGCGAACAGCTCTGCCGAACGCGGGTATGCGGAAGCGAACTGCCGGCGCGTGGCGACCGGCTGGTACGGCAGGTAGTAGCGGCCTCCGCACGCGAGCACGGCGTCGATCAGCTCCCGTGTCCAGCGGCCGACCTCGTAGCGCGCCGCGGGGTCCGTCGCCTGGCGGTAATAGAGCACGAAGGCGAAAACCTCGTTCGGCGCCCAGGCGAGGAGAGACCCCGGGTCCGGCAGTGCGTGTCGGACCGACACGTTGACCGCGTCGACCTCGTGCGTACGCAGGATCTTCCGCATGCGCTCGGTGAAGTCGTCGAAGGCCTCGATCGGAACGAAATACTCCTGGAGGACGTACGTGGTCTTCTGCCGCGAGGCCGGCTCGAGCTCGCTGATGTCGTAGCTCGCTTCGTAGTTGCGCCAGGTCACCGGGTTCCCGAGGAAGAGGACCGGATCCATGACGTGCTCTCGGATCCACGGCCCTTTCGGCCAGCCGGTGATCACGTTGTACGCGAGCCGGTGCACCCACGACGCCTGGTCCGCCGGGCGGATGCGGTCCTCGACCGTGACCGGCGCGTCGGTCTGCCGGTAGGACACCGCGTGAATGTCCTCGTAGGCGGGGGGATAGATGTCGGCGTTGTGGAAGACGACGCCCGGCGCGTCGCGAATTTTCGACCGGAAGTAGCTCGCGTAAGCGGCCACCGGCATCTTCTCGTCCTCGCGGCGCACGCGGGAGTTGGCCGCGAGATCGAGGGACACGTCGGCCACGACTCCGACGGCGCCGTACCCGCCGACAGCCGCGTAGAAGAGCTCGGAGTTCTCCTTCGGGGTGGCGGAGACGACACGCCCGTCCGGAAGCACGAGCGTCAGACCGCGGACCGACTGGATCATCGGCCCCTGGCCGATGTAGCGGCCGTGGCAGTTCACCGAGAGTGCGCCGCCGACGGTGAAGGTGTTGTAGGTCTGCATGATTTTCACGGCGAGGCCGGCCGGGTCGATCGCTTCCTGGACGTCCCTCCAACGGGTGCCCGAGCGGACGGTGATCGTCTTCGCGACCGGGTCGAACGCGACGACGCCGCGGTAGTCCCGGAGATCGATCTGCGTCCCGCCCGGAGTCGCGGTCTGCCCCCCCATGCTGTTGCGCCCGCCGCCGATCGAGACTTTCCCGGTGGCTCCGCGGAGGGCCGCGGCGATGTCTTCGACCGTCCTCGGAGTCGAGATCCGAGCCATCGTGATCGGGTAGAGACGGGTGATCTCGTCGACGCGCACGCCGGGTTCCGGGGCCGCCTCGACGTCGATCCCAGGCGTCCGGACGAACGAGGCCACGCTCACGGCGGCCCCGAAGAGGAAGACGAGCCCGATCGCACGGCCGAGGAAGCCGATCCCCCGCCGAAGACGCCCCTTCCTCGGCCGCCGCCCCGCTGGTGTCGCCCCTCCGGAGGGGCTAGACTTCCGCCAGCCCTTCATTCGAGCGACGGAGGAAAACGATGCCTTCGGACCGTGCAATCCGCATCAGCACGTTCATATTCGGGCTCGTCTTCACGGCGATCGTCGTGCTCGGTTACCTCCCCGGCATCAACGCTCCCGTCCATCAACATCATGGCGGCGGGGAGGCCGGCGAGCACTTGCTGATGGGACTCTACACGATCAGTCTCCTCGACGACGTCACGCACGGGTTGACGGCTCTGGTGCTGCTCATCGCCGCGGCGGTCTCGGCGAAGGCCTGCCGCGCGGCCCTCGCGTTCTTCGGCTCGTACTACGCGATGGATGCGGCGATCTACATCATCACGGGCATACTGAAGGGCGACCCGCTCGGGTCGAACCTCAAGCTCAACCTGCCGCACGTCATCTTCAGCAGCATCATGCTGACGCTGGCTTATCGCGGGCGTACGAGCGTCCCGAAGGTCGCGGCGACGGCCTGACGGCCTGAGGCGCGCCCGCTCCGGCTCACTGGAAGTCGCGCGGGATCGTGTCTTCCCACGTCTTCTCGCGCACCAGCGCTCCGTTCACGAGCAGGCGGCGTCGCCCCGAGTAGTAGAAGTTGGCCCGGTCGCTTCGGAAGACGACCACGCTCTCACATCGGAGAGTTCGATCGGGAAGCTTCACTTCGGTCGCGTACTCCCCCTTCACGGACGGCTTCTCCGGCGACGGGTCCGCGGCCTCATATGTGATCGACTCGTTGTTGCGCTCCTCACCCCAGGGAAAACGATGCGCCGACGAGGACGTCGCCACGATCTTCGCGGCACCGGTGCGCTGGTTGCGGTCCACCCAAGTGATCTCGCCGTATCCCGACGGCGTCTCGGTATCGAGCGCCTCGAAGCCGGGCAGTTTGTCGGCAGGCTCCACGGTTCCGAGCGGCGCGTAGCCTGGCTTCGGACGCGCGGAGGTCCCGGGCGGGACGACGGGGAGAACGAATCTGGAAGCGTCGGCGCCCATCCAGAGCGTCGTCGTCATCGGGTACGGAGTCGGCCAGATCATCGGCCACTGCGCGTTCGAGACCGCGAGACGGATCCGGTGCCCCTTCGGGAAGACCCAGGAGGTGAAGTGCATCTCGATCTCGAGGGGAAAAGGCTTTCCGGGCTCGATGGCTTCGGGCGCGCGGGCGGACTTCCGGTGCGTCCCGTTCTGGCCGGCGCCCGTCACGAGCGTCACGGTGCCGTCGGGCGCGACATCGTTCAGCCGCCCGAACCAGTCGGCATGAGGCGCATCGGCCGCGACGCGCAGGAGCGCCTTCGGAAGGCCCAGGATTTCCACATCCTGCTCGAGAGGCGCCGTCTCGTAAACGAGGCTGAATGCATCCGTCGGCCGCTGGTCCGGCGCGACGTCGCCCCACCACATCACGGGCCCGCCCGCCTCGACGCCCGTCGTCGGCACGTAACGGAGCTGTGCCGTCGCGGCGGCCGGCGCCTCCGCCGCAAGCCCGCCGTCGGGCGTCGGATAGAAAATGCGCTCGCGGACGCGCGCGATCGGCCAGCCGTCCTCGTAGCGCCAGGACCCGGGCGCATTTTCGAGGTACGGCCCGGGCGGGTGCCACTCCCGCACGTACACCGCGAGCCGCGGCTCCTCCATGATCCCGGTGTTCTTCCCTTTCAGCCAGTGGTCGAACCACCGCAGGACTTCGCGTTTCCACTCGAAGCCGGGCTTCGGGTACGGCTCGTCCGGATACGTGTGGTTCCATGCGCCGACGATCGCCTTCACCGGCGCGTTCACGTGCTCGAGCATGCGCGGAATGCTGTCGCGATACCCGTCGTACCAGCCGCCGACGAGAAAGCTCGGGATCCGGATCGCTTCGTAGCGCGTCTTCAGCGCCGTGCGGTCCCAGAACGGCCCGTCCCGCTGCTGACGCTTGTAGGTCAGCATCCAGGGAGGCTGGTCGAACCGCTCGGCGAAGTACTTCTCATCGATCCGATAGTCGGGAGCACCGGGCAGCGAGTTCGCGACGTCCATCATCATTTCCCAGGAGTCCACGTGGAGCATCCCGTCCATGAAGTGGACGTCGTCCTGGTACAGGTCGTCCGTGGCGTCCACGGCGAGGATGGCCTTGAGCGCGGGAGGATTCCGCATCGCCATGTGGATCGAATTGAACCCGCCCCACGAGATCCCGAACATGCCGACGTTGCCGTTGGACCACTTCTGCCGGGCGAGCCAGGCGATGACCTCCTCGCCGTCGCGCTGCTCGATCTCGGAGTATTCGTAGGGGATCAGGGTGCCTTCGCTGTTGCCGGTGCCGCGGATGTCGACCCGCGCGACGACGTAGCCGCGACGCGCGAAGTAGGAGTAAAAGTCGTAGCCGCTGCCGCGCGAATCGGTCTTGCGATAGGGCAGATACTCGAGGAGGACGGGAAAGGGCCCGCCGTCGCCTTTCCCCTTCGGGCGCCAGAGGTCGGCGGCGAGCCGGACGCCGTCCTTCATCGGGATGACGACCTCTTCCATCGCGACTTCGAAGGTCGCAGGCGAGGGCGGCGCGACGGGAGACCGCGGCGCCGCCGCGCCGGAAAGGGCGGACAGGGCGCACGCGAGGAGAGCGAGACGGCGGACGCTGCGCACGGACGCCGAGACTCTACGACAGAAGGCGGTGACCCCGGGTCCTGCCTACTTCGTCGCGACCTTCCGAGGCCCGATGGACGCGCCCTCGAACTCCAGCTTCGACTTCTCGATCGAGACGAGCGGTCCAAGCTCGTACACGTTCTTGTATCCGTACATGTAGAGCGTCGGGTACGTCACGAGGTTGAGCGAGGCCGGCGCCGCCTTCGTCATGAAGGCCGTGGAGTTGAGGAAGTTGTTGTTGCAGTAGATCAGGATTCGGGTGTCCTTCGATGGAATCCGCCACGCCAGGGCCGCGGCCGTGAAGTCCGGATAGCTCAGGTGCACGGCGCCTTTGACGTGGAGCAGCCCGTACATCTCGGTGCTCCTCGCGTCCAGAACCACGGTGCCGGGCTCGCGGCTCATCCGGAGGAACTCCTCCTCGGTCAGCCGGCGTTTCTCGCGGAGCTTCGCCGCCTCCTCGGTCAGCCGGATGTGGGCTTTCATGTCGATGGCCGGATTCGGGGGCGGGCCGTCCGCCCGGACGGCGGACACGATCAGAAACACGACAACCAGAGAAGACAGACGTCTCATACGAACCTCCTTGAAGTTGTGCGCAGGTCGTGGTTTCGAGGGACGAACGTCCGGGAACCGGTCAATCCGCGGCGAGGCGGCGGATGTCGGCAGGCTCCAGAATCTTTCTGTCATCTCCCCGGGCGGCGAGGCGAATCATGGCCTTGCCGACCTCGATACTCGTAACCACGTGGGTCGGGAAAAGCTTCCGGGCGAGCGGAAAGAGGGGTGCGAAAGCGGCGATGAAGAAGCGGTAGAGCGACGTGCTCGAGGTCACTCCGCGGAGGGGCTGGATGAAGCCGGGCCGCATCATGTACGCAGCGCGAAACGGGAGCGCGAGAAGCGCGTTCTCCGTCCTCCCCTTGACGCGCGCCCACATGACCCGGCCGCGCTCGGTCGAGTCCGTCCCAACACCGGAGACGTAGACGAAGACGGACTGCGGGCTCGCCGCGACGATGTCCCGCGCCGCGGCGAGGGTCAGATCGTACGTCTGCCGCGTGTAGTCCTCCTCGGTCTTCCCCGCCGACGTCGTGCCGAGGCAGAAGAAGCACGCGTCGAGACTTGCAAACCGGCTCCGGAGCGGCGAGAAGTCGTAGAAATTCCGGTGGATCGCCTCTTCGATCTTCGGGTGAGTGACGCCGCAGCTTCGCCTTCCGACGACCAGCACAGACGTGATCCGCGCGTCGTCGAGGCACTCGAGAAGCACCGCCTTGCCCACCATGCCGCTCGCGCCGAAGACAGCGACCCGCATGGGACGAAGGCTACATCGGGTCCCTGCGCTAGACTCCCGCACAAATCCGCGAGGAGGAATTCATGCTGCGACTGATCCGTGTCGCCGTCGGCTTCGGGCTCGCCGCGCCTCTGCTGGCCCAGGCCCGCGCGCCATTCGACGGCCTTCCAAACGGCCTGGGGGATCTCCCGCGCCTCTCCGCCGCGAAGAGCCGCTCCATCTCGCCCGAGAACTTCACCGGCGAGAAGGGCAAGGGAGGCATGGCCACCGAAGGGACCGGCAAGAGCGATGCGCGCGACCTCGGCGTCGGCTGGAAGATCTCCCCGTCGGTCGTCGTCAAGCCCGGTGACGTCTTCACGCTCGCCGACATCCATGGCATGGGGGCGATCCAGCACATCTGGATGACGCCCACGGGGACCTGGCGCTATTCCATCCTGCGCATGTACTGGGACGGCGAGACGACGCCGTCGGTCGAGACTCCGGTCGGAGACTTCTTCGCGTCGCCCTGGCAGCGCTACGCCCAGATCTCGTCCCTCGCCGTATGCGTCAATCCCGGCAGCGCCTTCAACAGCTACTGGAGCATGCCGTTCCGCAAGGGCGCGAGGATCACGCTGGAGAACATCGGCGAGAAGGAGATGACCCTCTACTACCAGATCGACTACGCGCTGACGGAGATTCCCGACGATGCGGCCTATTTCCACGCGCAGTTCCGCCGCGTGAATCCTCTTCCCTACAAGGACGTCTACACGCTCGTCGACGGGATCCGGGGCCAGGGCCACTACGTCGGCACCTCCATGGCCTATGGCGTGCACAACAACGGCTGGTGGGGCGAGGGCGAGATCAAGTTCTACATGGACGGCGACAAGGATTTCGCCACGATCGTGGGCACGGGCACCGAGGACTACTTCTGCGGCTCCTACAACTTCGAGAACAAGGTCAGCAAGCAGTACCAGGAATTCACGACGCCCTACGCGGGCATGCCGCTCGTGATCCGGCCCGACGGGCTCTACCAGTCGCAGCAGCGGTTCGCGTTGTATCGCTGGCACGTGACCGACCCGATCCGATTCGAGAAGGACCTGCGCGTCACGATTCAGGCCCTCGGCTGGCGCTCCGGCGACCGCTACCTTCCGCTCCAGGACGACATCGCCTCGGTCGTCTACTGGTACCAGCGGGAGCCGCACGCGCCCTTCCCGAAGCTTCCGCCCAAAGACGCGCTCGAGATCCAGTAGCCCGTTCAGCCCGTGAGGGCCGCGAGCGGCACGGGTCCGCTCGAGCGATCCTCCCGCGTCACGGCGCGGCGCACGGACGCCGCCTGGCCGAGGTGATACGCCGCGTGGGCACTGAGGTGCATGAGGAAGCGGTCCGTCCGGAGCTCGAGATCGTTCAGCTTTTCCGGATAGATCGCCGCGAACCGTTCTTCCGAGAGGCCGGGCAGGACGTCCCGCACGGCTCGGGCCGCCGCCTGGAGCTCTGCCACGATCTCGCTTCGCGGTCCCGAGCGGCGGCCGAACTCGCGCTCGCGGTTTCGCACGTAGCCGGTGCCGCCGAGCACCGCACCCACGAAGTGCTGGAGATTGCCCGCGACGTGCAGCGCGAGGTTCCCGGCCGAGTTTGCCATGCCGGGGGCGGTCTTCCACACGCTCTCGTCGTCTGGAAACAGGGCGAGCTCACGCTCGAAAGTCGCGAGCTCGCGCGACAGCAGGATCGAGAGGTTGGACCCGAGCTCGCTCACTGCGGCTGAGGCGCGTCCGGATCGCCCGGCTCCTGGAGCACCAGCCGCGGCGGCATCGCGAGGCCCGACGGCGTCACCTTCACGGGAACCGGAGCCGTCGTCGTGTACCCCGCAAACTCGCTGAACACCTGGTACTGGCCGACGGGCACGGCGGGGAATTCGTAAGCTCCGCCGTCGCCCGTGGTCACGGACTGGTAGACCTTCCCGTCCGCCGCCCTCAGGGAGACGACGATGCCGGGCAGGACGTTGCCCGAGGTGTCGACCACGACACCGCGCACGACGCCGACCTGCGCCGGCGGCGCGCTCGACGCGCACCCGACGAGAAGGCCGCAGAGCGCCAGCGCGGAAATCACCTGTCCGATCGTTCGTGTCATGGTCTCGCGCTCCTCGGCCGCGCGCGCCTGGCGATCGTCTTCGCGGCCGTCTTCTTCGGTCTCGACTCGGCGAAGTCCACCGCGCGGCCCACCCACTTCCGAAGCGCCACGGCCCCCGCGAGGCCGGCCGGTTCGACGTAGAGAAAGCCGCGCATCGGTCTCCCCGTGAAATCCATGGGCTTCGCGCCCCGTTCCCGAAGCATCTTCTCTTCCCTGGCCGGATCGATTCGCACCATCAGGCTCGAGCCCACGATCCCGCAGCTCATGTGGCCTCGCACCATGAATGCGATGCCGCCGAACATCTTCTTCTCGACCACGTCCTTCCTCTTCCCCATCGCTCCTCGAACTCGCTCCGCGAGACGCTCGTCATAAGCCATCGCTTCCCTCTCCTTGACCTCGGCCTCAGCGCGAATCCGGCAGCGTGTACTCGAGCTCGTAAAAATGCTTTCCACCGGTGATCTCGATCGTGAGCTTTCCGGAGATGCCCGCGAGGCCGTCGGTGCCCGAGTCGGGCACGACCGTGACCGTGAGAGAGGGCTTGCCGCGCTCCATCACGCCGGTGTGGTGCAGGGCGAACGAGCCTTTCCGCCCCGAGAGCGAGCCCGTGACCCTTTCGACGGCGACGTAGACGCCCGAGCCCTCCACCTGGCTCATCGCGGTCAGCATTTCGCCGACGCTCGTCCCGACCAGATCTCCGCGGAACGTCTTGTCGAGCGACATCCTGCCCAGGCCGGACGCAGCGTCCTGCGCCACCGGCGTGACCTTCACGTCGAACTCTCCCTTCGCGTGCTGCGTCAACTTCGAGTCCCTCCGGGCCTCGGCCCTCTTCCAGACGACTTCGCCCGTCACGCCCGCCGCGCCGGCCGCGCCGGCTCCGGTCGTCGGAGTGGGTACCGTATACCGGAGCTCATCGCCCGTGAGAGTGAAGGGGCGCTTCTGTTCGGTGCCCTCCCAGTTCGGGTAACTCGCGTGGTCGATCTGAAAGATCAGGGAACTGCCGTCGACCCGGTAGCGGCCGAAGTGCGCGTTGCTCCCCTGCGCGGCCGCGCGGTACTCCTCGGGAGTGCCCTTCGCCTTGTCGCCGGCGGCAAACCGCGGCCGATCGGCGCTGAAGATCTCGAGGCTGTAGCGGCCGTCCGCGTCGAGGACCAGCAAGCCCTCGGGCCGCTCGCCGTAGAGGTGCACGCGACTGCCGTCCGGTTGCACGTTGTCGACGAGAACGAGTGTCCAGCTCCCGACGAGGGAAACGGGTGAGCCGGTGTCCGCGAGAGATCGGACGGGCGGGGCAAAACCGCCGGCGACGATCGCCGCCATCACGACTCTTCCCAGCAGTCTTCTCATCCTCTCTTCCTCCTCAGACGGAACTCGAACATGACCGAAGGGGTGCGCTTTCTGGCGCCGCCCGCCGAACGATAGAGGCGCAGCGCCGCCGTGTTCCCGGGTTCCGTCAGCACCCAGGCTTCGACACAGCCGAGCCGGCGTCCGGCGCGGAAGAGCGCGCTCAAGAGCTTCTTTCCGCAGCCCCGGCGCCGGTGCGACGCCGCGACGCCCACCTCGTTGATCCAGAGCTCCGGCGGCTTGTCGGGGTTGATGTAGTGAACCGCAGTGGCGAATCCGACGACCAGCCCGTCGTCGAGGGCCACCGCGATGTGATGGCGCGGGTCTTCGAGGAACCGCGCGCTCCGCCGCGAGTCGATCGGCTCGTCGAAGACTCCGGGCGCGACCCGCGCGAGGAGGGCTTCGTCGCCGCGCCGCAACAGACGAATCCTCAGACCCCTTCCTCCGGCTCCGAGCCGAAGCGCAGGACGTTGCCGTCGGGATCTTCGATCTGCATCTCGAGCGCCCATGGCAGGTTCTTCGGCTCCATGCGAATCTTCGCACCCCGCTCTCGGTAGATCCGGTGCAGCGCGCGGACGTCACCCACGCCCACCCAGACCCACGCCCCGGGATGGCCTTGCCCTCCCCGGCAAAGGTAGATTCCTCGGTCCTCCCGCCCGACGTAGCTGAACTCGTCGGTGCCCCACGGCGCGACGTCGAAGCCCAGGACGTCCGAGTAGTAGCGCACGCTCCGCGCCATGTCCTCGACCCGGAGGATCGGATCGATGTGCTCGAAGTGAGTCGGCAGGGAGTCCGTCATCGCTTTCTCGCGGAGGGTTTCTTTCGGACCGGAGATTCCGGGCGCGCGTGCCGCGGCTCGTAGACGCCGAGCTTTCCGCCGCCGGGCAGCGTAATCTGGCAGAGAAGCCCCCACCCGCGGTTCAGGACCTCGCTGCAGGGAACCCGGCGCTTCTTCATCTCCCGGGCAAACTCCTCGATGTCGGCGCACATCAGGAAGAGCTCGTGCTCGCCGTTCTCCCCCGGATGCACCGCCACCTCCGCCGGCGGCAGCCCGAAGATCAGCCAGCCTTCTCCGACGTCGACGTGCGGAAGCTTCAGCACGTCGCGGAGGAAGGCCCGATCGGCTTCGGCCTTCTTGCTGTAGATGATGGCGTGTGCGCCGTTCAGCATGGAGGGCTCCTATGAAGGTGACAGGAACCGAATGATCTCGCGCATGACTCTCTCTCCCTCGGGCGTTCCGAAGATGTCCTGGGCGTGCGCCGAGCCGTCGAGGATCAGGATCTCCTTCGGCATGGTCATCTTCTCGTACGAAGCGCGGATTTTCGGCAGCCTCAGCGTCCCGCTGCCGTCGGCATCGTCCTTGGTGGCGATGACGAGCTTGCGCCCCGGAATCTTCTCGGGCGATCGGCCCCCGCCGCTTCCGATGAGGACGACGGCTTCGATCGTGCCCGGATCGGACAGAGCCGCCGCATCGGCGCCCGCGCTCCCCCCCATGCTGCCTCCCACGATGGCTACCGGCCTCGCCCCGGCGTCGCGGAGGTATCGGACTGCGGCCAGCACGTCCCGCTCGAGAGGGGCGCTCATGGGATCGGCGTGGCCCGGACCGCGCGATTTCCCGTAGCCGCGGAAATCGAACGCCAGAACGCGAAACCCCGAAGCGGCGAAGGCTTTCGCCTGCGTCGCCCAGCTCTCCTTGTCGAAGCGGCCGCCATGGGCGAGAACGAGCCCGCGCTCGCCCGTCCCGTACAGGTCGCCGACGAGAACGCCGCCGTCCGATGTCGGGAAGGTGACGGGCTCCGGCGTCGACGACGCCGCCGCCGCGGCGAACAGGATCGCGGCCGCTATGGTGATCACGGAACCAGCCTCTTCGCGAACGAGACCACCCGCTCGACCTCCTCGTATCCGAGCGCCGCGTGCGCGCGATGGCTGAGCGTGTTCGCAATCTCGGCGTCCGAGCCCATCTCCGTGCAGCCTCGGGAGCGCGCCCACTGCTCCGCAGCCTCGATCAGCCTCCGCCCCACGCCCCGTCTCCGGTGCTCCGGCGCCACGTACCAGCCCTCGACGTAACCCACTGGCCGCGTTCGGCAGCCTTCCGCCCAGTCACGGAGGGCCGCCTCGACGAAACCGACGAGCTCGCCGCCCGATCCGCGGAGCCTGGCCACGTAGACGGCGTTCCGACGGGGATCGTCAAGAATCACATCCATCCCCGACACGAGATCTTCCTTC
>Ga0207691_10006766_pt1 | contig 11056 bp, 9 predicted proteins | sample KBSM13metaG_FD_184327 | JGI IMG/M metagenome (GOLD analysis project Ga0207691, IMG submission 184327) | Miscanthus rhizosphere microbial communities from Kellogg Biological Station, Michigan, USA - KBS M1-3 metaG (SPAdes) (version 2) | ecosystem: Host-associated > Plants > Roots > Rhizosphere >...
GCCCGCGGCATCGGTCCGTCCCGCGATCACGGCGACGCGATCGACGCAGGGCGCATCGAGGCGGTAGAGGTTGCCGAGCATGTCGTACTCGCGGCGCGCCATCTCCTCGGTCGTCTCCTTGATGGCGACGACGCGGCCGGACAGGTTCGCGAAGCGCACCAGGTGACGCGAGAGGCCCTTCGGCAGGAACACGATCGTGCTGCTCGGCCACTCCGCGAGCGGCGTCGACCAGGGGAGGGTCAGCAGACCCGGATCCACCGAGCTCGCGGTGATGCGGAGTGCATCGGGCATCTTGCTCCCCCCAGGGACAGTTCGGGAAAAGAAAACCGCGGCGCGGGGGTCAGAGACCCTCCGCGCCGCGGTGTGGATGCTAGCTGCCCGAGATGACCGGAGCGTCGTTCAGGCGCTCGCCCGACTCGACATCGAACGCGTGGACGTGGCCAGCGGTCGCCGCGAGAGTGACCGTGTCACCGGCGTTCGGGTGACGGCGGCCGTCGACGCGGGCGACGATGTCGGTCCGCTTCCCGGCGATGTCGGTGTGGCCGTAGAGGTAGCCGTCCGCGCCGAGCTCCTCGACGAGGTCGACGACGACCGAGAGGCCCTTGCCGTCGGCCGGGCCGACGACGATGTCCTCGGGGCGGACGCCGACCGTGACCTGGCTGCCGTTCGCTCGGCCGACCGTGTCACGGTCGAGCGGAACAACCTCGGAGCCGAACTGGACGCCGCCCTCGGCGAGGTCCGCCGGGAACAGGTTCATGGCGGGCGAGCCGATGAAGCCGGCGACGAACACGTTGTTCGGACGCTCGTACAGGTCGCGCGGGGTGCCGACCTGCTGCAGGAGGCCGTCCTTCAGCACGGCGATGCGGTCACCCATGGTGAGCGCCTCGGTCTGGTCGTGCGTGACGTAGACCGTGGTGACGCCGAGGCGGCGCTGGAGCGACGCGATCTGGGTGCGGGTCTGGACGCGGAGCTTGGCGTCGAGGTTCGACAGCGGCTCGTCCATGAGGAACACCTGGGGCTGGCGCACGATCGCGCGGCCCATGGCGACGCGCTGGCGCTGGCCGCCCGAGAGGGCCTTCGGCTTGCGGCTGAGGTACGGCTCGAGGTCGAGCAGCTTCGCGGCCTCGAGGACCCGAGCGGCGCGCTCCTCCTTGCCGACGCCCGCGATCTTGAGTGCGAAGCCCATGTTCTCGGCGACGGTCTTACTCGGGTACAAGGCGTAGTTCTGGAACACCATCGCGATGTCCCGGTCCTTGGGCGGCACGAAGGTGACGTCCTTCTCGCCGATCTCGACCCGCCCGCCGTCCAGGGGCTCGAGGCCGGCCAGCATGCGCAGCGCGGTGGTCTTCCCGGATCCGGATGGGCCGACCAGGACCATGAACTCGCCGTCCTTGACGTCCAGGTCGAGGGCGTCGACCGCGGGCGGCGCGCCCTTTGCGTACACGCGGGATGCCGACACGAACTTCACATTGGCCATCGGGGACCTCCGCCCGGTGTGGCGCCGGAATTGACGTGTTTCACTTGATGGCTCCCATGGACAGGCCGCGGACCAGCGACCGCTGAGCGATCCAGCCCACGAGGATCACCGGGACCGAGGCCACCGTGGCCGCCGCCGACAGGTGCGCGAGGTACAGCCCCTCCTGGGGGACGGAGCTGATCAGGAACATCGGCATGGTCGCGGCGTTGGTGACGGTCAGGTTGAGCGCGAGGAACAGCTCGTTCCAGGCGAAGATCACGCAGATCAGCGCGGTCGAGACCAGCCCGGGCGAGATGACCGGCAGGATCACCTCGCCGATCTCCCGGATCCGGCCCGCGCCGTCCAGTTCGGCCGCCTCGAGCATTTCCTTGGGCACCTCGAGCATGAACGAGCGGATCAGCCAGATGGCCAGCGGCAGGTTCATCGCGGTGTAGAGGATGATCAGCACCCAGATGCTGTCCAGCAGGTGCGTCTTCAGCGCGATCACGTACAGCGGGCCGATCGCGGCCACGATCGGCAGCATCTTGGTGGAGATGAAGAAGAACAGGCCGTCGCGCCAGTGCGGGACCGGGTGCACGGACAGGGCGTACGCGGCGGGGACGCCCAGCAGCAGCACCAGGACCGTGGAGACCGTCGTCGCGATCAGCGAGTGGGTCACGTACGGGCCCCAGCCCGAGAAGACCAGGCGGAACTGCGCCAGGGTGGGGGAGAAGACGAACTTGGGCGGCCAGGTCTGCGCGGCGGACTCCGGCTTGAACGCGGTCAGCACCATCCACAGCACCGGCAGGAAGAAGGCGATGCCCACGACCCAGGCCAGGACCCCCCAGCCCACCTGCCCGCTCATCCGGCGGACCCGCAGCCCCGCGGGTTCCCGGTCCCGCACCGGCACGGCAGTCGCGGTCGCGGTCGCGGTCATCTCATGCCTCCTCGAACTGGAAGACCCGGGCGAACATCCGCAACGCGAACGTGGCCACGATGATGGTGAGGATGACGGTGACCACCCCGGTCGCGGCCGCCCCGCCGATGTCGAAGGCGTTGTTCACCTGCTGGTACAGGTAGTAAGGCAAGTTGGTCGTGGAGGTCCCCGGGCCGCCCTGGGTCATGGCCTTCACCGCGTCGAATGTGTTGACCAGGTAGATCGAGCCGAGCAGGACGCCCAGCTCGATGTACGGCCGCAGATGCGGGAACGTGAGCTCGCGGAACGTGGCGAAGGCCCCGGCACCGTCAACTTTCGCCGCCTCCAGCGTGTCCGACGGCTGGCTCTGCAGGCCGGCCAGCACGATCAGCATCATGAACGGCGTCCACTGCCAGATCATGACCAGGATCACCGAGCCGAGCGCGTGCGTGGACAGCCAGGCCACGTGGTGGACGCCGAACGGCTGGAGCAGGTAGTTCACCAGCCCGAACTGCGGATCAAGCATCGGGCCCGCCCACACCAGCGCCGCGGCCACGGGCATGACCAGGAACGGGGTGATCATCAGCGTCCGGACGACGCTGCGGCCGAGGAACTTGCGGTCCAGCAGTACCGCGAAGAACACCCCGAGGATCATGGCGACGATCACGGCGGTGACGGTCATCACGACCGAACGCACGAGCGAGCCGCGGAAGGCCGGGTTGGTGAACACCGTCTTGTAGTTGGCTAGCCCGTTGAAGTGGGCGGGCGCCGGGGTGTTCCAGAAGTAGCTCTGGAAGCTGTACCACAGCGTCACCAGGAACGGGATCTGGGTCACGACGATCGTGTAGATGAGCGCGGGCAGCAGCGGCAGGCGAAGCTGCCAGCGCTCACGGCGGCTGACCGCGCGCGGCTTGACCTCGACCTCGGGAGGCGGCGCCAGGTCTTCAAGTAGTGTCACGGAAACGCCCTTCTTCCGATGTGCCACGACTGGACGGGCCCGGTGAGCCGGGCCCCGCCGACGGGCCCGGCTCACCGGGCGTGCTAACCGGAGCCGGACAACTGCGCCGGGGTGTACTGCGACGCGGCGGACTGACCAGCCTGCAGCGCCTGGCTCACGCTCTCCGTGCCGGCGATCGCCCCGGCGACCTGCTGGCCGACCGTCAGGCCCAGGCTCTCGAACTGCGGGATGACCACGTACTGGATGCCGGTGTACGGGACCGGGTTCAGGGTCGGGTGCTCCGGGTCGGTCGAGTTGATCGATTCCAGCGTGATGTCCGCGAACGGCGCAGCGGCCTTCTTGTAGTCGGGGTTGTTGTACAGCGAGGTCCGGGTACCCGGCGGGACCGCGGACCAGCCGTACTTCTGCGCGACCAGCGTGTCGTACTGCTTGGAGGTAGCCCAGGACACGAACTTCCACGCTGCACCGGAGTCCGACGCGCCCTGCGGGATGCCCAGCGCCCAGGTCCACAGCCAGCCCGAGGACTTGGTCTTGTTCACCGGAGCCAGGGCGTACCCGGTCTGCTTGTAGACATCCGGGTACGTGGTCGCGATGGAGGTCGCCGCCACCGTCGCGTCGTACCACATCGCGCACTTGCCCTGCCCGTACAGCGTCAGCAGCTGGTTGAAGCTGTCGTTCGCCGCGCCGGGCTCGCCGTACTTGCGGACCAAGTTGACGTAGAAGTTCGTCGCTTCCACGAAGGGCGGCGAGGTGAGCTGGGGCTTCCAGTTCATGTCGAACCACTGGCCGCCGAACGTGTTGACCACCGTGTCCAGCGCCGCCATGTTGTCGCCCCAGCCGGCCAAGCCGCGCAGGCAGATCCCAGACACCTTGCCGGGCTGGTTGAGCTTGGCCGCGAAGCTCTCGACCTGCGCCCAGGTCGGATTGTGCGGCATGGTGAGCCCGGCCTGCTGGAACAGGGTCTTGTTGTAGAACATCATCGACGACTCGCCGTAGAACGGCACCGCGTACAGATCGCCCTTGTACGACAGGGCCTTGCCGATGGGCGGCAGCAGGTCGGCGGCGGCGTAGCCGGGGTCGCTGGCGATGTACTGCTTGGACAGGTTGGTCAGCCAGCCGTTCTTCGCGAACAGCGGCGTCTCGTACGGGCCGATCATGACCACGTTGAACGCGTTGCTGTGCGTGCTCACGTTCTTCTCGATCGCGGCCCGCAGGTCACCTTCGGTGTAGGTGGCGAACTTGACCTTGATCCCCGGGTACTGCTTCTCGAAATTCGACGTCGTCAGCGGGATCATCTGACCGGTGATCAGCGGGTTGGACACCACCGCCACAGTCACCGTGCCGGAATTGCTGTTGCTGCTTGAACTGCCATTTGAGCCGCCGCTCGAACACGCGGCCAGCGCCGCCAGAGCGGCTACGCAGCCCACGGCCCCGAGCGCGCGGAGCCTGACTGGGGGATAGCGCATATGCGAACCTCCGCAACCATGAGGATGTTGTGACGGGGCGGGACCGGTCAGGATCCCTGGCGGGCCTCCTACGCTGCCGTGACTGCACGCCTGCGCGTGCTCATCTGAGCAGTTCGGCGCTCAGATGAACCATTGAACTCACAGTGATCTCGTTGCTAGGCAAAGTCAAGAAAAGCTGCGAATATGAGATCTGGACGCTCAAATGAGCAGTCAGATCGGCAAGGCTGGAGGAGTGCATGGCCGGTTTGTCGGCGGATCGGCCGTCCGAGGTTGTCCTGGCCGCCCGGGTGGCGCGCCAGTTCTACCTTGAGGGCGTCTCCAAGGTCGACATCGCCGACCAGCTCGGCATCAGCCGGTTCCGGGTGGCCCGGCTGCTCGACTCCGCCCGCGAGGCCGGGATGGTACGTATCGAGATCGGCCTGCCCGGGGGCAACCTGGACGCGGGCCTGTCAGCGGAGCTGTGCTCGGCATTCGGGCTCAAGCACGCGTTCGTGTTCAACTTCCCCGACGAGGACGAGGAGGCGCTGCGGCACCGGCTGGGCGAAGCCGCGGGCCAGGCGCTGATGGACCTCATCACGCCCGGCGACGTCCTCGGCATGTCCTGGTCGCGCACGCTGAGCGGGCTGACGGCCTCGCTCACCCAGCTCCCGCCGTGCCCGATCGTCCAGCTCACCGGGGCGGTGCCGCCCCCCGACGGCCGGGACCTGCTCGACCTGGTCCGCGGCGTGGCCCGGGTGGGCGGCGGCCCGGCCCACGTCTTCTACGCCCCCATGATCCTGGACGACGCGCAGACGGCCGCGGCGATCCGCCGCCAGGGCGACATCGCCGATGCCTTCGCCCTGCTGCCCTCGGTTACCGTCGCGGTGGTGGCCCTGGGCGCCTGGGCGCCCGGGCTGTCGACCATCTATGACGCGATTACCCCCGACGAGCGCGACGCACTGGCCGCGCTCGGGGTACGCGCCGAGCTCGCCGGGGTATTCGTCGGCGCCGACGGCAGGCCCGTGCCGACGCCGCTCGACAGCCGCATGATCGTCACGCCCGGCCCGGTGCTGGAGCGGATCCCGTTCGTCCTTTCGGTCGCCTACGGCGTCGCCAAAAGCCCCGCGGTATGCGCCGCGATCCGAGGGAGGCTTGTCCATGGCCTTGTCACCCACGCGAGTCTCGCGAGAGCCATGCTCTCTGCTTACTCCCGGGGGGACGACCCCCCCGGAGACCCCCCCGATCACGGGAGGGCTGCCCGCCCTCCCGTACCCTCCCGGCCCCCCTGGGGGGGCTTACAGCCCCCATGCGCTGGTGGGCGGGACCGCTAACCGCGGCCTGGTCATCCGGGTGGGTGACACCGTCGTGCGGCCGGTTGCGCCCTGCCGGCGTGCGACCCACGCCCTGCTCGGCCACCTGGCCGAGGTCGGCTTCGACGGCGCCCCCCGCGTCCTGACCGCCGGGCCGTTCACCGAGACGCTCACCTACATAGACGGCCACGCCGCGGTCCCGCCGCTGGCCGAGGACACGCTCACCGACTCGGCCCTGGTGAGCATCGCCGACCTGGTACGCCGCTATCATCTGGCCGCGGCGTCCTTCGACCCGTCGGGGTACCAGTGGCCGCGGCCGATCCCGGCCCGGTTCCGCACCGGCCTGGTCAGCCACAACGACGTTCACCCGGCCAACCTGGTGTTCCGCGACGGCCGGGCGGTCGCGCTGATCGACTTCGACCTGGCCGGGCCCGGCAGCGCGATCTGGGACTTCACCGCGGCCGCGCGCTACTGGGCGCCGCTGCAGGACGAGCGAGACATCACCGACAGCCGGCGGGGCCGCGCGCTCGAGCGGTTCCGGATCCTCCTGCACGCCAGCGGGCTGCGCCGCGCCGACCGCCGTCGCGTGGCCGAGGCGGTCGTGGCCAGCCACGACTGGACGTACGCGATCGTCACCGAGGCGGCCGCGGCCGGCCACCAGGGTTTCGCCGACCACTGGCGCATGGTGGCCGAGCAGGCCACCCGGGCCCGGTCCTGGTGCCGGCGGTACCAGCATGACCTGGTGGCCGCGGCACGATGACCCGGCCGGGGAACCGTAGAGTGCACCGCATGATTACCGTGGCGCACGAGGCGCTGATCGACCTGATCGTCGACGCGGACGGTCACGTCGATCCCCGGCTGGGCGGCGCCGGGTTCAACGTCACCCGCGCGGTGGCCAGGCTCGGGCGGCCGGTGGCCTACCTCGGCCGGCTTTCCGGCGACCGGTTCGGGCAGCTGATACGGGCCAACCTGGACCAGCACGGGGTGAAGATCGCGGTCGAGGCCCCGTCCGCGGCGCCGACCACGCTGGCGATGGTGGACCTCGACCCGGCCGGCGTGCCTAGTTACCACTTCTACCTGGACGGCACCTCGGCGGCCGCGGTCGGGTCGGGCGACGCCGTGCTGCCTGAAGGCACCACGGCCCTGCACGCCGGCAGCCTCTGTCTGGTCATGGAACCGGTCGGGACCAGCACCGAGCACATGATGGTCAACGCGCCCGACAGCGTCACGGTCATGCTGGACCCGAACTGCCGCCCGACAGCCATCACTTCCCGGAAGGACTACCTGGACCGGCTGATGCGCATCGCCCGCCGGGCGGACCTCGTCAAGGTGAGCACCGAGGATCTCGCCTATATGTTCCCCGGCCAGGACGCCGGGGATGCCACCGCCGAACTGGTGGCCCAGGGGCCCGCCTGCGTGCTCGTCACCGACGGCGCGGCGCCGGTGCTGGCCTTCGCCGGCGGCCGGCAGATCCGGGTCGACGTCCCGGCCGCCCCGGTGGTGGACACCGTGGGCGCCGGGGACGCCTTCGGCGGCGCCTTCCTCACCTGGTGGCTCGGCAACGGTCTGGGCCGCTCCGACCTAGGCGACCCGGAACCGGTGCGCCAGGCGACCCAGGCCGCCATCCACGCCGCGGTGGTGACCACCACGCGCCGCGGCGCCGAACCCCCGTGGGCCTACGAGCTGGCCGGACACGACGGCTGGCGGTGGCTGCCCCCCGGCGACCCGCCTGGTTGACTGGGCCGGTGACCATCCCGACTGTCCTCAGCTTCATCCTGGGCGCGACGGTCGACGTCGCGCTGCTCGCCTACGGCGCCCGCCGGCTGCTGGCCGAGCGCCGGTTCTCGTTGTCACGGACGATCGTCGCGGGCCTGGCCGGCCAGGCCCTGACCAGTGCGATCTTCACCGCCATGGCCAGCGGGTGGCACCTCGGAGCCCACGGGCCCTCACCCGCTTACGGCGTGGTGCTCGGCTTCGCCGCGCTCAGCTGGGCCTGCGGCCTGCTGCTGGCGATGGCGATCCTCGTCACCTGGCAGGCCTTCATCCCGGCCGGGACCGTACCGCCGCCGGCCAGCTGGCCGCGCAGCCTGCGCTCGCGCGCGGCCCGCAGCCGCCGCTACTGGCAGATCGTGCGTATCTTCACCCGCTGCGGGGTCCGGCCGCTGGGCCGGGCACCCCAGGGGGCCAGGTCGGTCGCGCTGGCCCGGTCGCTGACCGAGGCGCTGGACCAAAGCGGCGTGGTGTTCGTGAAGTTCGGCCAGGCCCTGTCCACCCGCCGGGACTTGCTGCCGCCGGAGTTCATCAGCGAGCTCGGCCGGCTGCAGGACCGGGTCAGCCCGCTGCCCTGGGCCCAGATCGAGCGGGTGCTCGGCGAGGAACTCGGCGGCACCGGCGTGTTCACCGAGATCGACACCGATCCGCTGGCCTCGGCCTCCATCGCCCAGGTGCACGCGGCCACGCTGCACACCGGCGAGCGGGTGGTGGTCAAGGTTCTCCGCCCCGGCGTGACCAGCCTGGTCGAACGCGACCTGGACATCATCGCCCGGCTGGCCCGCCGCGCCGAGGTGCGGATGGGGTGGGCCCGGGCGATCGGAGTGGCGAAACTGGCCGAGGGCTTCGCCGCCGCGCTGCGCGAGGAACTGGACTTCCGCGTCGAGGCGGGGAACCTCGCCGCCGTTGGCGCGGCCGCCAACTCGGACGGGATCGTGATCCCGCGCGCCTACCACGACCTGAGCACCCGGCGGGTGCTCGTCATGGAGCTGCTCGACGGGCAGGCGCTGAGCAAGGCCACGCCGGCCGACTGCGACCGTGAGCGGCTGGCCCGTGAGCTGCTCGACAGCCTGCTGCGGCAGATCGTCGTCGAGGGCGTCTTCCACGCCGACCCGCATCCGGGCAACATCTTGCTACTCACCGACGGACGGCTGGCGCTGATCGACTTCGGCTCGGTCGGCCGCCTGGACTCGGGGCTGCGCGCCGCCCTGCAGCGGCTAATGCTGGCCATCGACCGGCGTGACCCGGTGGCGATGACCGACGCCCTGCTCGAGGTGACCGCCCGTCCCGACGACCTGGACGAGCAGGCGCTGGAACGGTCGGTCGGCGCACTGCTCGTCCGGCACCTTGCCTCCGGGCGCGCGCCCGACGCCACCATGTTCGCCGACCTGTTCCGCCTGGTGACCCGGCACGAGCTGGCCGTCCCGCCGGAGTTCCTGGCCACCTTCCGGGCGCTGTCCACGCTGGAGGGCGGCCTCACCCTGCTCGCCCCGGGGTTCGACATCGTCGCGGAGGCCGAACGGTTCGGCCAGGCGCAGCTGGCCGGGCGCCTGGAGCCGGCCTCGCTGAAGGACGCGGCGGCCGACGAGGTCGTCGCGCTGCTGCCGATGCTGCGCCGGCTGCCCCGCCGGGTGGACCGGATCGCGGCCGCGGTCGAGGGCGGCCGACTCAGCGCGAACATCAGGGTCCTGGCCGACGAGCGGGACCGCAAGGTCATCACCGGGTGGGTCCAGCTGGGCGTGCTGGCCGTGCTCGCGGCCACCGCCGGGGGTATGGCGGTGGCGTTGCTGGCGCTGAAGGGCGGCCCGGCCATGACCGAGACGATCAGCCTGTACCAGTTCCTCGGCTACTGCCTGCTGGTCATCTGCGCGCTGCTGGCGCTGCGCGTGCTGGCCGCGGTGTTCCGGACCGGGCCCTAACGCCGCAGCAGGATGCCCTGGATGAACGCGGCCTGGCCGACGTGCTGCGCGCAGTCGTCGATCACGCTGACCAGCCGCACGCCCAGCGTCACCGGCGGGTCCCAGGCCTCGTCCACGATCCGGTCCAGGTCCGGATCCGTGATGCCGGAGACCAGCCGGACGGTCTGCTCGTGCACCGCGTCCTGGTACCCCGTGAGCAGGTCCGCGGACGGGACCGTGACCCGCGCAACCTGCTCGGGGGTATGCCCGTACCCGGTGTCGGACGGCTCGAACGGCAGCTCGAACCGTTTCCCGTACTCGGTCCACACCTGCGGCACCCCGAACGCGTCCGCCACGTGGTCGTCCTGCACCCGGGTCAGGTGCCACACGAGCCAGGCGATCGAGTTCGCGTCCGGCGCGAGGCGCTCCGCCAGCTGGCTGCTGGTCAGCCCCCGCACCACCTCGTGCACGGTTTCCTGGACGCGGCCGAACGCGTCCACCAGGATCTCCGCACTCGTCATCTGCCGACCCCTTTCGATCAGAGACCGAATCTAGCCGAACGGGCCGGGTGACACGCCGCCGCACCTGGTCTCGCGCCTGGCCGGGCCGTCGCTGACGGTGGCGCGAGGTACCGTTCCGGGGTGCCCCCAGCTACGCCAGACGTCGTCGACCTGCTCGCCGCCGCCGTCCGCGATATCGGCGGCGCCGAACGTCCCGGCCAGGTCGCGATGGCCGAGGCGGTGCGGCATGCCATCGAAACCAGCGAGCACCTAGCCGTCCAGGCCGGCACCGGCACCGGCAAGTCGCTGGCCTACCTCGTCCCGGCGGTGCGGCACGCGGTGACCACGGGCAGCACGATCGTGGTCGCCACGGCCACCATCGCGCTGCAGCGCCAGCTGATCGACCGTGACCTGCCCCGCCTGGTCGCGGCACTCAAGCCGCTGCTCGACCGGGAACCCGTCTTCGCCATCCTGAAGGGCAGGCGCAACTACCTGTGCCTGCACCGGCAGAAGGGCGGCGTAGCGGACGACCCGCAGGACGCCCTGTTCGATCCGGCCGATACGGGTCCCACCTCGCCATTGGGACGCCAGGTCATGCGGCTGCACGAGTGGGCCGACCAGACCACCACCGGTGACCGGGACGAGCTGGTGCCCGGGGTGCCCGAGGCCGCCTGGCGCCAGGTCTCGGTGAGCGCCCAGGAGTGCATCGGCGCGCAGCGCTGCCCGTTCGGCTCCCGCTGTTTCGCCGAGAAGGCCAGGGACGCGGCGGCCCGGGCGGACATCGTGGTGACCAACCACGCGCT
>Ga0207691_10006769_pt1 | contig 11054 bp, 6 predicted proteins | sample KBSM13metaG_FD_184327 | JGI IMG/M metagenome (GOLD analysis project Ga0207691, IMG submission 184327) | Miscanthus rhizosphere microbial communities from Kellogg Biological Station, Michigan, USA - KBS M1-3 metaG (SPAdes) (version 2) | ecosystem: Host-associated > Plants > Roots > Rhizosphere >...
CAGCACTTTCATCTATAAGGTCGATGGCCTTATCCGGAAGAAATCTGTCTGTGATATAACGATGTGAAAGTTCTACTGCCGCAATGATTGCCTCATCTTTAATACGAACGTGGTGATGGGTTTCATACCTGTCTTTTAGTCCACGCAAAATAGATATGGCATCTTCCACAGAAGGTTCTTCGATCATCACTTTCTGGAAACGACGTTCAAGGGCTTTATCTTTTTCAAAAAATTTCTGGTATTCATTTAATGTAGTTGCACCAATGGCCCGGAGCTCACCCCTGGCCAGTGCAGGCTTGAGAATATTAGCTGCATCCATAGCACCTTCTCCCCCGCCTGCACCAATCAGTGTGTGTATTTCATCAATAAATAAAATAATCTCACCATCACTCTGCGCAACTTCTTTCACCACTCCTTTCAACCTTTCTTCAAATTCACCTTTATATTTTGCACCCGCAATGAGCAGTCCCATATCAAGTGCATAAATGATCTTTGATTTCAGGTTTTCAGGAACGTCACCATTCACTATGCGCATGGCAAGTCCTTCAGCAATAGCCGTTTTACCTACACCAGGTTCACCCACGAGAATAGGATTATTTTTTGAACGGCGGGTAAGTATATGAAGCGTTCTCCTGATCTCTTCATCACGGCCAATAACAGGGTCTAGTTTTCCCTGCCTTGCCATTTCATTCAGATTTTTTGCATATTTATTCAACGCATTGAATTGCGTTTCCTGTGTCTGCGATTTTACAGAATCACCTTTACGTAATTCTTTAATTGCGGTGATCAGACCTTTTTCAGTAAGGCCTGAATCTTTTAATAATTTGGCAGAAGCATCAGTTCCCTGCAGCACCGCCAGCAAGAGGTGTTCAGGTGTAACAAATTCATCCCCAAAAGTTTTCAGTACAGCACCCGCACGTAACACAACACTATTTCCGTCCCGACTGATCGATTGCGCCGGCTCCGCCGTGGTTGTAGGAAGTTTTGCCAGGAGTTCATCTAATTTCGATTCAAGCAGGTTGATCGTTACGTTATTCTTCTTCATCAGGTATTCCACGGGCGAATCTTCCTGTTCAAGCAGCGCTTTGAGGATATGTTCAGTTTCAATATTCGGGTTCTGTGAATTAAATGCCAATTGCTGGGCCTGTTGCACAAGCTCAGCTGCCTTTATAGTAAAGTTGCCTAAATTCATAAGTTGATTTTGTTTTACTAATTCTATGCATCAAACAAATAACCAAATTCAGCAACAGGCAATTATGGCACTCACAAATTGGAAAAACTGCCTCAAAGTCAGTCTGGCATTGAGTTTCATGCTATTATTTCAGGCTTCCCATGCCCAATTCGATATTACAACTGCGGACCAGTTTCTACAAAAAAACCAAAAAGCCATGGGTAACGAACTGGTGGTGCTGGTCAATAAAGGCGGACAATCGATCTATAAAAAAGAATTGGGAAAAGAATTTACCGGAAAATCACCTGCCGATGCCCTCGATATCAGCCAGTGGTTCACTGCCGCACTGGTTATGATATTGGTAGATGAAGGTAAAATTTCCCTGGATGACCCGGTAGCCAAATACATCCCAAAATTTGAAAAATACATGAAGGGATATATCACCATCAGGAATTGTCTTACCCATACAACCGGACTTGATGCTAACCCGGAAGGTATTGGCAAACTGGTAGCACGAAACAAGTTTCCCAGCCTGGATGCAGAAGTAGATACTTATATAGAAAAGCGGGATATCAGGGATAACCCGGGTGAAGCATTTTTATATGGAAGGATGGGAATCAGCATTGCGGCAAAAGTGCTGGAAGCAGCAACAAAAAAAACTTTCGACAGGCTCGCTGCTGAAAAATTATTTCGTCCGCTGGGAATGAAGACCAGCAGTTTTTATAATGAGAAGGGAGGTATAGATCCTTTTGATGGAGCCGTGTCAACAGCAAATGATTGTATGAATTTCATGCAGATGCTGTTGAACAATGGAATGTTCAATAACAAAAAAATACTTAGCGAGGAGTCAGTAAAAGAACTGAAAAAGATCCAGTTCCCTAATGCAAAAATCAGGTTCAAGCCTGAATTGGAAATAAACAATTCAGCCGGACTAACTACCTGGATCGAAGAAAAAAATGAAGAAGGAATCGCCTTGTTCTTATCACAGGGCCTGGAAGGGACCATTGCCTGGATGGATTTCAAAAATAATTCCGCTACGGTTATTTTCTTGAAAGATGGTGGAGGCGATAAGAAAGCAAGCCTCAGCAGGGAATTGAAAAAAATTATTTCAGGAAGATAATATGGACACGCAGGATCGCTCCATATTGATAAAATCTATTGCCAGTTCACTTGGGTTCGACTATTGCGGAATTGCCAAAGCAATAAAGTTGGATGATGATGCAAGAAGGCTGGAAAAATGGCTTTCAAAAGGCATGAATGGACAGATGCAGTATATGGAGAAATATTTCGATCTGCGTATTGATCCTGCAAAATTATTGCCCGGAGCCAACTCGGTAATTACACTTCTCCTGAACTATTTTCCGGATGCTGAGCAAAATTCAAATTCGCCTAAGCTTTCCCGTTATGCTTATGGAAAAGATTATCACGAAGTGATCCGCGAAAAACTAAACCAGTTCATACTGAGAATAAAAGAAAACGTCGGTGATATTAATGCCAGGGGATTTGTGGATTCAGCACCAGTACTGGAAAGATCCTGGGCTATGCGAAGCGGACTTGGATGGATCGGCAAAAATGGAAATCTCATCAATAAAGGAGCCGGATCATATTTTTTTATTGCCACACTGGTAACCGACCTTGTGGTTGATTATGACGATCCTTTTGCCCGCGATTATTGCGGAACCTGCACCAAGTGTATAGACGCATGCCCGACTGAAGCCATACTTCCCGGAAAAACTATAGATGGCAGTAAATGCATTTCTTATTTTACCATTGAGCTAAAAGAAGAAATGATACCTGATCAATACCAGGGCAAATTTCAAAACTGGATGTTTGGTTGCGATATCTGCCAGGAAGTTTGTCCCTGGAACCGTTTTGCAAAACCGCACCATAACCCAGATCTGGAACCATTGCCCATGATCCTGAATTTTACATCATCAGACTGGGAGTCAATGACGGAAGAAACTTTTAATGAGATCTTTCGTCATTCTCCGTTGAAGAGAAGCAAATTCAAAGGCATACAGAGAAACCTCGTTCACCTGAAAAAATCCTCAGGACGGTAATCACTATTTTTTTGCAGGTGGTAGAAGCACAGCATCAATGACATGGATGATCCCATTGGTGGCTGGAATACTAGCTACAATATTTGCACCATTGACTGTTAACTTTCCATCCTTATTGCCGATGGCAATATTATCGCCATTTACCTGGCCATATGTTTGACCATCCAACAGCATCTCTGGTTTTAAAACACCGACAAATACGTGGTATTCAAGAATGTTCCTTAATGCATCTTTTGATTCAGGCTTCAATAAACCGTCTACTGTTCCGGCGGGCAATTTATCAAATGCAGCATTGGTCGGCGCAAATACAGTGAAAGGCCCTGCATTTGACAACACGTCAACATATTCAGCTGTCTGTAGTGCTTTCACAAGTGTTGTGTGATCAGGACTGCCTATGGCAATTTTAACCACATCTTTTTGCGATTCATCATCTTTTACTGTCGACTGACCCCCTCCCGTAGCAGCGCTTTCAGTAGCTGGCGATGCAACGGTCTGCTGGTCTGCAGATCCTCCACATGCTATTAGTGAACTTGCAAGAATGATAACTGGAATTACTCTGGAAATGTTCATAAACTTGGTTTGTTAGTTGGATAAGGCCGTAAAACTATGACTGAGCACTAAAGTTAATTGTGATTAAAATCATGCCTTTTCATGCTTTTTACCAACGATTTTGTGGGTTAAATCATCAAACAACAAACGAGTCAGAGAATTATGGATGGTTCTTATTATTTTAGTAGGTCGCATGAAAATTAACCGGATGATATCCAGGCATATAATCATTTTTATATTCATTTTCGGCTACCTATGCGCTACCCAAACCATTTATGCTCAGAATATTATAACCATTGCCGGTACGGGAACCAATACAAATGATGGCGATGATGGTCCGGCAACCTGCGCAGGAATACCAAATCCCAGTGGTTTGGTCGCTGACGGAAAAGGATTTTTATATATCGCATTAACTAATTCGATCCGTAAAATTGATCTCGCCCGGAATACGATTTCTCGTGTAGCCGGTTCCGATACTTATGGTTTTGCCGGAGACGGCGGCCCGGCAAAAGCAGCACTACTGCAATTTCCTTATGCGCTTTGCCTGGACAAAAAGAACAATCTTTATGTTAGTGAAATGGATGGCCACAGGATCAGAAAAATTGATCTGACAACAGGCATCATTTCAACAATTGCAGGTTTAAGTACCGCTGGATTTAGTGGAGATGGAGGTCCGGCAATAAATGCCAGTTTCAATACTCCGCTGGGTATATGTACTGATGCAGCTGATAATATTTATATAGCCGACAATTTAAATCACCGGATTCGTAAAATTGATGCAGTGACTGGAATAATAACCACCGTCGCAGGTAATGGAACAGCAACATTTTCCGGTGATGGGGGACCGGCAATAAATGCGGGGATAGCCAGACCTTATAGCGTAGCTGTAGATCCTTCGGGAAATATATTCCTGACTGAATCTTTTCCAACAGTGACCGCCCGCATCAGAAAAATCAACACGTCAACAGGAACCATTTCAACAGTTGCCGGTAGCAACGTTAGTAGTTATAGTGGCGATGGTGGTCCGGCTATTAATGCCAATCTATTCAACCCAATCTCAATTTGTTTTGATCCAGCCGGCAATTTATATGTAGCAGAAAATGATGATTCAAGAATCAGGATAATTAATTCAGCAGGGGTAATCAACAATTTTGCTGGCAACGGAACAAATGTATTTGGAGGCGATGGTGGCCCGGCAATATTGGGATCGTTACATTTCCTGCGTCAGATCACTCATGATGGAAATGGAAATCTCTTTGTTTGCGATCTGTTTAATAACCGGATCAGGGCGATTGGTGCCAGCTCTTTACCTCCCGCGGCAATACCAACCGCGATAACAGGTATCAGTGCTGACAAAGAAATTGCTTGTGAAGGTCAACCTGTAACATTTACTGCATCTGTAGTTAATCCCGGCTTTAATGCCATCTACCAGTGGAAAGTAAATGGAAATCCGGTGAATATAATTCAACCCGTATTTACTACCAGTATATTAAAGGAAGGAGATTTAGTTAGTTTGACTTTGTTGTCAGTAGTATGCGGGCAGAATCTAGCGATTAATAGTAATACTTTGATTTTAATGCATATAAAACCCCGGCCACAGGTATCGGTAACAACATTTTCATCAGAGATCTGCGCCGGGCAAATGGTGAATTTCACAGCCGTTGCAAACAATGCAGGAAATAATCCTGTTTACCAATGGAGACTAAATAGTACAAATGTTGGTACCAACAGTAATAGTTTCAGTAGTTCTTCATTGACTCAAAATGATACTGTCTATTGCCTGGTTACCGGAAATGGCAGTGTAACCTGTACTGATCCGGTTCCTTCAAATAAAGTTATCATCAGTGTTAATGCCGGGTTGTCACCTACGATCAATATTAAACCTTCTGCCAATGATATTTGTAAAGGGTCACCGGTAACATTCACGGCATCGACCACTAACGCCAATATCCCTGTTTACCAATGGATACTGAATGGCAAAAATGTTGGCACAAACAGCATTAGTTTTACCAGCTCAACGCTGGAAGAAAATGATGTGATCACTTGTCGGCTCACTACCAGTGGACCAGCATGTGCAAGCAGTACAGTTATTTCACCAGAAGTGAAGATGCACATCAAACAATCTCCAGTTATTTCTTTATATCCAAAGGATACCCTGGTTGCACCGGGTACACAGGTAAAGCTTAATGCCAATATAGTTGGACAATACACCTCCTATACATGGTCGCCTTCTGCCATGCTAACGTCATCGGCTACACTCCAACCAACAACGGTAGCGCTTAACGACAATGTGGAATACAGTCTGAATGTAGTGGGAGATGGAGGTTGTAATTCCAAAGCAGTTGCCATCTTAAGAATATATCGAAAACTGTATATGCCAAATGCATTTACACCAAACGGCGATAATGTGAACGATATCTATCGCATTCCACCTGGATCTTATATCAATCTTTATGAGTTTTCGATCTATGACAGATTTGGTCAAAAAGTATTTACCACTACAGACATCACCAAAGGATGGGATGGCACATTAAAAGGACTGCAAAGTCCGATAGGTTCCTATACATATTTAATCAGGGGTGCAGATGATAAATCATCCATCACAGAAAAAGGAACCGTTACATTGATCAGGTAATTGTTATTCCGCCTCAAGAATCTTTTTTAATTTATCGAGACTTTGCTGCATAAGCGGACCTTTTACATCAGCCGCCATAATTCCATAAAATTTCTCCCAGGGATACCATTTCAAATCCTCCACTATATACCAGACCACCTGTACTGAATCAACGGCAGGATCTCGTTTTTCAATACTGAAACCCGAACTAAATGCCCTGGCTTTATTCAATTTTATTTCAGCCGACAAGCCAACCGGTGTTATTCCTTTTACAGTGATACTATTTGGATTCCCGGAAGAAGTATTCCAGCTAAGCATTGAATCCGTTGACTGAATATCGCGGGCATCAACTAACAATCCATTCCATTCTTTCCAGTGGCCAAGGTTTTTAACTTCAGATAGAATTTTATCCTTTGGTGCATGTACCCGCACCCATTTTGAAGTCATCACATGATCCGGTAACAGAGCAGATATTAAAAGGATCACTATTGATACACCGATCAGACCTAGTAAAGCAGGTTTCAATAATCGCATAAATTGTTTTTAAAATGAGAGGGAGGTTGCAGCCTCCCTCTTCAAATTTCACCAAAGTACACGAAACTAAAACAAACTAACATCTATCAAGCCCGGTTATTCGCTTCTTAGAGCTTTTACGGGGTTAGCAACGGCTGCTTTTATAGCCTGAAAACTTATAGTAACTAGTGCAATCAGCAAAGCTATCAACCCGGCAGATAAAAATACCCACCATCCAATTTCAATCCTGTAGACAAAATCCTGTAACCATTTGTCCATAGTATACCATGCGAGTGGAACTGCTATGACAATGGCAATGATCACCAGTTTAACGAAATCTGTGGCCAGCATTTTTACAATTCCTCCGATGCTGGCTCCCAATACTTTTCTAACACCGATCTCACGCGTACGAACCTGAGAAGTATACATCGCCAATCCAAGTAAACCAAGGCAGGAGATAAAAATAGCAATAGCTGCAAAGAAGCGGAATAGCGTTCCTGTCCGGGTTTCTGATTGGTAAAGACTATTAAATGTGTCATCCAGGAAAGTATAAGAGAAAGGAAATTCTGCATTATACTCTTTCCATACTTTTTCCGCAGCGGCTATTGCTTTAGGCGCATCTTCCGCTGTAGTTTTGATATATATCCGTCTCATATCAACAGGCTGATAATAAAATACTACCGGTTCAATTTTATTTTTCATGGATGCGATATGAAAATCCTTCACTACTCCTGTTACGGTACCTTCCACATCCCACATTTTAAATTTCTTTCCTATTGGATCATCTCCCAACCTGGCTGTTTTCACGGCTGTTTCATTCAGAAGAAAATGAGCAGAATCTTCAATAGTGCCGGTAAAATTCTTACCCTGCAGAATAGTCATCTTGAAAAAAGTGAGGAAATTTCCATCTGCAGTTATTGGTCTAACCATCATGGTTTCCCCGGTTTGCTTTCCATCCCAACTATTATTTCCTGTTTGTCCATCGATCCTTACCAGGTTCTGACTTGCCCTGGTAACATCCCTAACTCCTGGTTGATGAAGCAGCTCAGATTTGGCAGCATCAAAATGCGAATTCATTTCCCTCATAAAAAAAGTGATCACGTGTTCCTTATCGTAACCAAGTTGTTTTTTGCGTACATAGTCAAGTTGTTGACCAATGATGATAGTTCCAGCAATCAACACAACAGAAAATACAAACTGGGTTACCACAAGGATTTTCCGAAACATGATATTACTGATCTTCGCAGAGACTTTCCCTTTTATGGCTTTGATAGGTTCAAATGAAGACAAAAGCAATGCGGGATAAATACTGGAGACGATCAGGGTACCGGCAAATGTCAATGATATAACCTGCCAGATATGCCAATCAGTATAATTGATCTTTAATTGTTTTCCGGAAACTTCGTTAAAGAAAGGCATCAACACATATACAAGGAACAAAGCAAAAAATACTGCAATACAAAACAGCATAGTAGTTTCTATGATGAATTGCTTAAACAATTGCATTCTGTTCGCGCCTACAATTTTCCTCAAGCTCACTTCCCTTGCGCGAAGCATAGACCTTGCCGTAGAAAGATTTACATAATTGATACAGGCGATGATAAGTATAAGGAGTGCAATGATGATGAATATGCGAACGGTTTCAATACCACCGTTTGTTCCATCTGACTTATACAGATGCATTTGTGAAACCGGCTGCAGAAGATATAAAACGTCAACATCATCAGCCTTGATAGCAAGATGGTAATCCCTTAATTTATCCGGTATCCCGGCAAGACTTGCACCAGGCTGAAATAACAAAAATGTCTGGTAGTTAAATTGGTGGAAATCATTATCGAGATTCATTCCTTCTGCATTTCCTTCATATCTTTCTTTGGCAAGCAACGCCATCGGGAAGAACATATCACCAACAATCGTAGAGTTAAGCGGGAAATCTTTAATTACACCTGTAACAGTAAAATTTATTTTATCATCAGCAGAGATAACTTTACCTAAAGGCTCTTCATCCCCAAAATATTTTTTCACTGTCGACTCTGTCAAGACAACTGAATTGATATCCGGGAAAGGATTTGCCTGGTTGCCCTTGATCAATTTAAAATCAAAGATGGAAAACAATGAAGGATCTGTATAATAGATATTGTTTTCGTTAAAAACATTGTTCTTGTATTTATACAAAGAATAGCTACCATTGTAAGTTACCCTTACAAAATCCTTTACAACAGGAAGATTTTTCTTTGCCAGCATTCCGATAGGTGAAGCTGTTGACTGCCATATCTGTGTACTTTCACCTGTTCCTACCCTATTTTCTAATTTGTATATAGAGCTGCCCTGACTATGAAATCCATCAAAACTCATTTCATCCTGTACCCATAAAAGGATCAGTATACCAATCGTCAATCCCAGTACAAGTCCGCTTATATTTATAACAGAATAGAACTTGTTATTCACCAGGTTCCTCCATGCAGTCTTCAGATAGTTTCTTAACATAACAGTGTTTATTTATAACTAAGTTTTTTATTTATTCTGTTTTCAAACTCTTTACCGGATTTGAAATGGCTGCCTTCATCGCCTGGTAACCAACAGTAGCCAATGCAATAATCACTGCGAGAAGACCGGCAATAGCAAACATCCACCAGCTGATAGCGATCCTGTAATTAAAAGTCTGGAGCCATTTGCTCATTGACCACCATGCAATAGGAGTAGCTATTATTATCGCGATCAACACCAGTCTTAAAAATTCTTTTGATAGCAGTTGAATGATACTTGCAACGCTTGCGCCTAAAACCTTCCTGATACCAATTTCTTTTTTTCTCTGATCAGCACTAAACGATGTGAGGCCAAACAAACCAAGGCAGGAAATAAATATGGCCATTATGGTAAATGCATTAATGATATTCGCAAGAGTAATTTCCGATGCATACTGTTTTTGCACTTCTTCATCAAGAAATGAATATTCGAAAGGCACAGCGGGGAAATTTTTATGCCATAGGATTTCAATTTGACCTAACAGGTTTTTATAGTTAGCACTATTTGTTGCTACTGTAATATTTGAAAGGTAATTATCTTTCGGATTGCATTTAAGCATAAATGGCTTAACCTCTTCATGCAGTGAACTGAAATTAAAATCTTTCATTACACCGGCGATCTCCATTGTCATTGCCGGTTCTGGAGCATACTGTGTATACAGCAGTGTACCCGCAGCAGTTTTGGGATCCAATCCAAGACGTTTTGCCAGCGTTTCATTTATAAGAACTTTCCCTGAATCGGTAACACTGAAATTCCTGCCACCAATTATAGTAATGCCGTTTGCCTTTACAAAATTTTCATCCGTGGTCATATTCATTGCATCTGGCGCATTAGCCATATTGCCCCCTGCAAGAAATACTCCCTGGTCATTAAAAACAAACTGGCTCAGATAATTATTTGAACGACTCACTGCTTTTACTTCTGCCATCTGCCTCAGGTCATCAATGAATGCCGGCATTTTTGCTTTTGCGTCTTCAGTATGAAAACTGAAAATCAATTTTTGCGATTTGTCAAATCCCAGGTCGCGCCGGTTAATATAATTTAATTGACTATAAATGATCACCATGCCCGCTATCAAAATAACTGACAAGGCAAATTGTACAACTACCAAAATCCTACGGATGCCTGCCGCAGAAATATGGCTGCTAAAATCACCTTTAATAACCTTAACTACACGGAAGGCTGAAAGATAAAATGCGGGATAACTTCCTGCAAGGAAGCCCGTAACTAATACCAGTCCGCCCAACATGATCCAAATCCTGTAATCTGTGATTGTTTCGGCCTTGATATCTGCCTCTGTTATACTATTGAGATAAGGAAGCCCCAGAACAAGTAACGGTAAAACCAGCATTAAGGCTATCAATGAAATAATAAATGACTCTCCGAGAAATTGTTTTACCAGGTCTTTTCTGGAAGCTCCGATTACTTTTCTTACCCCTACTTCTTTTGCCCTTTTTGAAGCACGGGCTGTGGAAAGGTTCATAAAATTGATACAGGCGATAAACTGGATGATAGCGGCAATCAGGATTAAAATATAAAGGAATGAGGGGCTAAAAGTTTTACTCATTTCCACTTCATAACCTGGAGTGGTTTTAATTGACGTAAGGGGCTGCAGGGTCAA
>Ga0207691_10006771_pt1 | contig 11054 bp, 12 predicted proteins | sample KBSM13metaG_FD_184327 | JGI IMG/M metagenome (GOLD analysis project Ga0207691, IMG submission 184327) | Miscanthus rhizosphere microbial communities from Kellogg Biological Station, Michigan, USA - KBS M1-3 metaG (SPAdes) (version 2) | ecosystem: Host-associated > Plants > Roots > Rhizosphere >...
CCACGCTGACATCCGACTGCAACCAGCCCATGCGCTTGAGCAATTCCCAGCTCATGAGTGCGATGCCGATGAAACCCGTCAGCAGCACACCCTTTTTCTGGTTGATGAGCCTCGGCGCCAGGTTCTGGAAGTCGTTGCACGGCGAGACGATGTTCGCTGCCGTGTTGGTCGAGATGGTGGCGAGGATGATGATGAACATCGACAGCACCACCCAGAATGGGCTGTGGATCTTGCCGATGAGCGAGATGGGATCCGAAACCGTCTCGCCCACGAGCTGTGCCGACGCTGCGGTCATCACCACGCCCAAGCCGGCGAACAGCACCATGGTCAGCGGCAATCCGATCACTTGTCCGACGATCTGCGCTTTTTGCGATTTGGCGAAGCGGCTGAAATCCGGAATGTTCAGCGAGAGTGTGGCCCAGAAGCCCACCATCGCGGTGAGTCCCGCAAGGAAGAAGCCGAAGAAGGGCGCGTTCACCGGCCGCGTCGGTGGCCGCGCGAGCAACTCGCTGACCGACGCCTGGGGCCAGGCCCAGACGAGCAGCCCCACGCCCACCAGCATCAGCAGCGGCGCCGCGACGACTTCCAGCCACTTGATGGACTCCGAGCCGCGCAACACGACCCAGACGTTGGCAATCCAGAAGATGAAGAAGCCGATGACTTCTCCCACGCCGCCGAGTTGCTTCCAACCGTCGAACACCGCCGCCAGCATCAGATGCACCGCGATGCCGCCAAACAGGGTCTGGATGCCGAACCACCCACAGGCAACGAGCGCGCGGATCAGTGCGGGAACGTTGGAGCCGATGATGCCGAACGAGGAGCGCAACATCACCGGAAACGGAATGCCGAACTTCGTGCCGCCGAAGGCATTGAGCGTGAGCGGAATCAACACGATGAGGTTGGCGATGAACACTGCCCACAGCGCTTCGCCGACCGAGAGCCCGAAGTAGGTAGTGAGCACGCCGCCCAGCGTGTACGTCGGCACGCAGATCGCCATGCCGACCCAGAGCGCGGCGATGTGCCATTCATTCCAGGTGCGTTGCGCGACGCGGGTGGGCGCGATGTCTTCGTTGAAACGTGGGCTGGCAGCGAGGTCTGCGCCGACTTCGAGCTCGTAGAATTCGCCGACCTGGACGGCTCGGCTTTTGTCGTTCATGTGTCGGGGCGCTACCGTCATCCGCCTTGCACCAGCGGCCCATAGGCGTCCGGCCGGCGATCGCGGAAGAACTGCCAGGTATCACGGACCTTGCGGATCATGTCGAGGTCTATCTCGTGGATCAGCAACTCATCCTTGTCGTAACTCGCCTGCGCTTCGATCTCGCCGCGCGGATTCACGATGTAGCTCGAGCCGTAGAACTCGCCCATCTTCTCCGCCCACGGTGCTTCCTTGCCGACCCGATTGATCGCGCCGATGAACACGCCATTCGCGGCGGCGGAAGCGGGCTGCTCGAGTTCCCAGAGGTACTTGCTCAGGCCCGCGACGGTGGCCGAAGGATTAACGATGTATTCCGCGCCATTGAGCGCCAGCGCGCGCCAGCCTTCCGGGAAGTGGCGGTCATAGCAGATGTACACGCCTAACTTCACGTACGCCGTCTGAAACACCGGGTAGCCGAGATCGCCGGGTTTGAAGAAGAATTTTTCGTAGAACCCCGGGTCGACCTGCGGAATGTGCGTCTTGCGATATTTGCCAAGGTACTTGCCGTCGGCGTCGATGACCGCGGCGGTGTTGTAGTACACGCCGGTCATGGCTTCCTCGTACACCGGCACCACCATGACCATGCGGTACTTCTTCGCATACTCCTGCATGAGCTTCGTGGTGTAGCCGTCGGGGACGGCTTCGGCCGCGGCGTACCACTTGCGATCCTGGCTCGGACAGAAATAGGGCTGCGTGAAAATCTCCTGAAAGCACAGCACCTGGACGCCGGCGGCTCCGGCCTTGTCGATGAGCGGCAGATGCGCTTCGATCATCTTGTCCCGGATCTTTTCCGGGCCCATCGACACGTCGCCCTTCAACCCCATCTGAATCAAACCGCACTTGAGCTTGCCCACCCGGAAACTCCCACCTTGCGAGGATGGGGGCATAAAAACACAAACCGGAATTTCGCGAAAGTAACGAGACCAGCGGAGCCGATACCGCGGTAGTTGGCGTCTCTCATGCCTCAGTCAGCTGGTAGATTCCGGGTCATGAAAACCACCCTCGTATCAGTATTTGTGCTGCTTCTGCCGACCGTGTTGCTCGCGCAGGCAGCACGTTATCCGCTGCACTCGGCCGCAGGTCTTCGACCACACAATGTGGTTGCCGAGCCCGCCACACTGCAGGGAAAAGAAGGCATCAAGGTCTTGGCGTCGCAGGAATCTGTCCCGCCGGGGACGAATGTGGAAACACTCCTGATCATCAATGATCTCGTGTTCGGGGACGGCGTGATCGAAGCGGAGATTGCGGGCGACGTTCGCGCCGGTGCGCCCGAAGGAGCGCGCGGTTTCGTCGGTATTGCATTTCGCGTCCAGAACGACATGCAAACCTACGATGCGTTTTACCTGCGACCGACCAATGGGCGAGCCGAGGATCAGGTGCGGCGAAATCATTCAGCACAGTACGTGTCGCATCCTGACTGGCCCTGGTTCAGGCTTCGAAAGGAATTTCCGGAGAAGTATGAATCCTATGTGGATCTCGTTCCTGGAACGTGGACCAAAGTCAGGATCGAAGTGCGTGGTGAAAAAGCGCGGCTATACGTGCATGGCATGAAACAGCCCACGCTGATCGTCAACGACGTCAAGAGTGGCGCGAATGCCAAGGGCGCGATCGCGCTCTGGATCGACGCCGGAACTGTGGCTCATTTTCGAAATGTTGTGGTCACAAAAGAATAGGTGCGGTTCCTGATAAACCCGCGTAGCCAATGGGTTGCGCGGGTTTTCGCAGCCTGCTGCGTGCGGAAGCGCACCGAGTCTTCGCGGCCGGCATGCGAGGATGCATTCATGACTGCAACTCTCCGATCCGACTTCGATGCGTTCCTGTTTGCTCCGATTGGTGAGGACACGAACGGAATGCCTTTGACCCTGCTCTCGGTGCTCGCGCGCCTGGGTATCGATCCGTGGGAGGAGGCCGCTGACCTCGCGCAACTGCCGCTCGAGCCTGCACTGCAGAGACTCACCTCGCGGCTCGAAGCGGCGCCCAATTCGCGGCCCGCCACCGCGGCCGACACGGTGAACATCGCCACGCGGTTGATCGCGTTGCTGCATCGGCCTCCGCCGCGCAAGCAAGCCGCGCCCGCGCCCGCGTCCGCGTCCGCGCCCGCGCCGCTACCGATGATGAAACTGGCGGCGCAATCCAAGGGCGTCAGACTCGCGATCTATTGCCTGATCGGATTGCTCTTCATGCTCGTGGGTCAATGGGCGCTTTCAGACAATCTCACGCCCGCGCCCATGGACACCACTTTCGTCCCCGACATGACGCGGTAGTCAGGCGAGCGGATCGCCATCGGGTTCGGAAACGGGCAACACGCCGTTGCCGCGATGACTGTGCAGGCGTCCCAGCATGCGCTCGAGACGGTGAAGCAGCTTTTCCGCAGCGCCGTTGATCGCCTGCCCGACCGTAGCAGCGTGCTGTGTGACGGCGACTGGCGCATGGCCTTCGACGCGCGCTTCCATCATGCAGCGCTTGTCGTCGCCACCGCGTTTGCTCGCGTTCTCGTCGCCGAGATGCACTTCCACTCGCGTGATGTGCGTGCTGAATCGTGCCAGTGCATTCTCGAGCGTGAGGCGAACGGTTGCAGCCGCTGACTCGTAGCCGTGGATGTTGTGGTCGGTGTTGATCTGGATTTGCATCGTGGACCTCATCGTGGACGAGGCCTCAGCCTCTCACTCGGACCTCGGACATACAACGCGAGTTTCCCCGAGGGCTGGCGCCGACTCGCCGAATTTGCGGCCACTGCGGATTCCCTGAATCCTGGCAACAGCATACTATTGGCGCCATGCGCCACCTCAGCCACCAACCGCTTCGCACCCTGTTTGCGCTGCTGTTCATGGTTGCGGCATCGCAGGCAATGGCTCGCGACTATTCCGGGCACTACGGCTCGCGGCACGGTTCAGGTCACGGCTACGCGCACGTCGGCGGACACCACAGCTACTACGGCTATCCCGCGCGCGGTTACACCACGTACCACCTGCCGCATGGTTACTACAGCGCCCGTTACTATGGCTCGCCTTACTACTACCACGGCGGCTCCTGGTATCGCCCATATGGCCCGCGCTTCGTGGTGGTCGCGCCGCCGATCGGCATCGGCATCAGCGTGCTGCCGCCGTACTACTCGACACTGTGGTTTGGCGGCTCGCCTTACTACTATGCCGACGACACTTATTACACGTACCGCCCGGAGCGGCGCGAGTACGTGGTGACCGAGCCGCCGCGCGGCGAAGTCCGGGTCGAGCCGGCACACGGCAGCGATGAGGTCTTCGTGTACCCGAAAGAAGGGCAGAGCGAGCAGCAGCAGGCGACGGATCGCGACGAGTGCCATCAGTGGGCGGTGGGCCGCACCGGCTTCGACCCCACACGGCCCGCGGGCAACGTGGCGGAAACGGACATGAGCTGGAAGCGCGCCGACTATCGCCGCGCCGAAGCCGCCTGTCTCGACGGCCGGGGCTATACGGTTCGATAGTCGTTGGCAGCTCCGGAATCCACATTCTCGTTATTGCTGGTGTGCCCCGACCGCAAGGGCATCGTCGCGGCCGTCGCCGGATTTCTCTCCGAACGCGATGCCTCCATCGTCGAGGCCAAACAATTCAACGACCATCTCACACGCCGCTTCTATATGCGTGCGGTGTTCACGTCCGTGGGTCCGAATTTCGTAGGTGTCGAGCAGCTACGCGCGCAGTTCGCGAAGCTTGCCGACGGCTACGAGATGACCTGGCAGATCGAAGATACGGCGCAGCGCGTGCGGGTGCTCATCGCGGTGTCGAAGCTCGGCCATTGCCTGAATGATCTGCTGCATCGCTGGCGCTCCGGGGTCCTGCCAGTCGACATCGTGGGCGTGGTCTCCAATCACGAAGACTTGCGCGGGCTCGTGGAGTGGCATCAGATTCCGTTCCACCATCTGCCCGTCACGGCGGATACAAGGATCGAGCAGGAAGCCGCTCTGCTCGAGCTGTTTTCACGCTACCAGGCAGATCTGCTGGTGCTCGCGCGCTATATGCAGATCCTCTCGAACGACGCCTGCCGCACGCTCGCCGGACGTTGCATCAACATCCATCACTCGTTCCTGCCGAGCTTCAAGGGCGCGCGGCCCTACCACCAGGCGTATGAGCGCGGCGTAAAAATCATCGGTGCCACCGCGCACTACGTCACCTCGGATCTCGACGAAGGCCCGATCATCGAGCAGGCCGTGGAGCGCGTCGGCCATGAGCACACACCCGAGCGCTTTCAGGAAATCGGCCGCGACCTCGAGTCGATCGTGCTCGCTCGCGCGGTGCGCTGGCACGCCGAGCGCCGCATCCTGCTCGATGGCCAGCGCAGCGTGATTCTCAGTTGACGGTGATCTCGGGCACGCCCCCTTCGGGCAGCTCGGCATCCATGTTCCAGATGTCTTTCTGCAGCCGCCAGCCATCCGCGGTGTGATGCCACACTTCGATGTACTTGCCAGTCGCCATCGGCATGGTCTCGGCGCTCCAGGTTCCGGAGCGCCAACCCCAGTCGCCGCCGACACCGCTGGAATCACTCTTGATGTGGATCATCGCCCAGTGCTTCTCGATGTCGTTGACGAAGTAGGCGCGAATGGCATCGCGACCGCTCACTTCCGTGGCTCCGGGCGGAAGAATCTGTGCATCCTCCGCGTAGAGCGCGGCGAGTGCGTCGGCATTCTTGTCGTTGTATGCCTTTTCCCATCCCTGCGCGGCGGTGGCCAGGGCTGACACTTCTGCGGCCGAGTCGGGAACGGGAGCAGCGGATTTCGGTTGGCAGGCCGTGAAGCCGAGGGCGCATACCAGCGCGAGAATCAAACACGAGGAATTCTTGCGGTTCATAAGACCTCCCCAAGTCGTTAGTTCAATCGCAAGCAGGAGAGTCGTGGCGCGCAGCGAGCATCGCGCTATCGGCCTGCGGACGCAAGCAGCGATCCGGTACACTCGGGCGGTCGCGCAGTCGTTGAGAACAAAAATGAAAACCAGACGCCTGACGTCCTTGAGCCGACGCACCATGCTCTCCGGCCTTACCGCTTTGCCTGTGTTTCTCGACGGCGGCATCCGGCGCGGCACCGACATCTTCAAGGCGCTGGCGCTCGGCGCCACGGCCGTTGGTACCGCAGTCGCGAGCATCACCCGCGAGTTCGTGGTGCGGGCGAGCCGTTGAGAGCGCAAGACGTCCCGCGTATGCTCACGCGCATCGACCTTGAGGTTCCGGCGCCAACGATGCGCGAGCGTTCGCTGACGTGGATGCTCCTGCTGGTGCTGCCGATGGGCCTGGGTGCTTGCGCCCAACTGCAGCCACGCGCCGAACTACCCATGGAGCTAGCAACCCCGACCGCGAGCATCACGACTCTCGACCGCACATTCGAGGCGGCCGAGGCCAGTCATCCGGGCCAGTCGGCGTTCCGCTTGCTGGTCGAGGGCACAGAGGCCTTCGTGGCGCGCATGCAAAGCGCCCGCATGGCCGAGCGCAGCATCGACGTGCAGACCTACATCTGGCACGACGATCTCACCGGCAAGTTCCTCGCCTGGCAGCTGCTCAACTCGGCCGACCAGGGCGTGAAGGTGCGGCTGCTCATCGATGACATGGATGCGCGCGCCAAGAGCGAACACTTTGCGGCGCTCTCGACGCACCCCAACATCGAAGTGCGCGTCTTCAATCCGTTCGCGTCGCGAGACGGCACGCTGAGCCTGGTCAGCGAGGGGGCGCGCAACTTCAAGCGCATCAATCGCCGCATGCACAACAAGACCTGGATCGCCGACAACCGTTTCGCGATCGTCGGCGGCCGCAATCTCGGTGATGAATACTTCGGCGCGAGCAACGAGGTGAATTTCGTCGATCTCGATTTCGGCATGGTGGGTCCCGTAGTCCGCGAGGTGTCGGCGTCGTTCGACCGTTACTGGAACTCGCCGTCCTCGTATCCGCTGGAGCTGCTGCACGCCGACGGCATTGATCCGAAGGCGCTGGGCAAGCTCCGCCACCATCTCGCCAAAGAGTCAATCGAGACGAAAGACAGCACGTATGCGCACGCGCTGCGCGATGACGGAGCCCTTCAGCGCCTGGCCTCGGGCGCGGTGCCCATGGAATGGTCGGGCGTCTACAAGTTCATAGCCGACGATCCTCTCAAGGTCACGATGGAAAAGCGTGACGCGAAACGCGCGGTCGTCAGCTCGGTGCTGCTGGACGCGATGGGTGGAGCGCACACGGCACTGGACATCATCTCTCCCTACTTCGTGCCCGGCGGCAAGGGCAGCAAGGCGCTCATCGGCGCCGCCCAGTCCGGCAAGCAGGTGCGGATCCTCACGAACTCGCTGGCCGCCAATGATGTCGCGGCGGTGCATGGCGGCTACTCGCGTCATCGTCCGAAGCTGCTCAAGGGCGGCGTGCAGCTCTGGGAGCTCAAACCACTCACTCCTACCACCAAAGAGAATTCGAGCCTGTTCGGTTCGTCCGGTGCGAGCCTGCACACCAAGGCGCTGTCGATCGATCAGAAGACCCTGTTCGTGGGCAGTTACAACCTCGATCCGCGCTCTACCTGGCTCAATTGCGAGCAGGGCGTGCTGGTCGAGAGTCCCGTGCTGACCGCGCAGTTCCGCTCGATCTTCGAAGCGCAGATTGCGGGCAGTCACGCCTGGCACGTCTCGCTCCAGGCCGGCGAGTTGCGTTGGGCCGATGACCAGGGCGTCACGAGCAAGGAACCGGAGACGACCTTTGCCAAGCGCATGCAGGCCTGGTTCGCGCGAGTCCTCCGGATCGACGCACAGCTCTGATTTGGTTCCCGGCGCCCGTGGGACCAAGGTCTCATTTCGGGTGGAGTTTGCGCGGCCGGATATTCGCGTCACGCCGCCGGAGAACTCGTGACGAACCCCGTATTGTCATTGCCACTACTGCAGTGGCTGCCGGCCTATCGGCGCGAGTGGCTGCGTCCCGATGTCGTCGCGGGCGTGACCACTGCGGCGGTCGTCATTCCGAAATCGCTCGCCTACGCGACCATCGCAGGGCTGCCTATCCAGGTCGGCCTGTACACCGCATTCGTTCCGCTGATCGTCTACGCGATGCTCGGTTCGTCGCGTCCGATGAGCGTCACCACGACGACCACGCTCGCCATCCTGACCGGCGCCGAGCTCGCCATCGTGGCGCCCGATGGCGACCCGACGCTGCTGCTCTCGGCCTGCGCGCTGCTCACGCTCATGGTGGGCGCGATTCTTGTGCTGGCTTCCATCTGCAGACTCGGCTTCGTGGCGAGTTTCATCTCCGAGCCCGTGCTGGTCGGATTCAAGGCCGGCATCGGCGCCGTGATCATCATCGACCAGTTGCCGAAGATCCTGGGGCTTCACTTCGCCAAGGGCTCGCTGCTGCATAACCTGCAGGAGATTGCGACGGGCCTCGGCCATGTGTCATGGGCCACCGTCGCCGTCGGCGTGCTGACGATTGCGATCATCGCCGGCATCGAGAAATTCCGGCATGGCTGGCCGGCGCCGCTGATCGCGATTGCCGTCGCCATTGCCGGCGTCACCTGGCTCGACCTGCAGGCGAACGGCGTCGAGCTGGTCGGCGCAATTCCGTCAGGGTTGCCATCGCTGACGATTCCAGACCGCGCACTCTTCGAGTCGCTCGCGAATGAGCTGTGGCCGGCCGCGCTCGGCATCGCGCTCATGAGCTTTACCGAAACCGCGGCCGTGGGCCGCGCATTCGTCGCGCCGGGAGAACCCGCGCCGCGGCCCAACACCGAACTACTCGCGACGGGCGCGGCGAACGTCGCCGGTGCCTTGTTAGGATCGATGCCCGGCGGCGGCGGCATGAGCCAGACGGCGGTGAATCGCATGGTGGGCGCGCGTACGCAGGTGTCGGGGCTGGTGACGGCCGCCATGACGCTGCTGACCATGCTGTTCCTCGCGCCCTTGTTAGGGCTGATGCCGCATGCCGTGCTCGCGGGCATCGTGATCGTGTATTCCGTGGGGCTCATCCAGCCGCTCGAATTCCGCAACATCCTTGCCATTCGCCGCACGGAATTCTTCTGGGCGGTGGCCGCGTTCGTGGGCGTGATGGTCATCGGCACGCTCAAGGGCATCCTGGTGGCCATCATCGTGTCGCTCGTGGCGCTCGCGCAGCAGGCCACGAAGCCGGTGATCCAGGTGCTGGGCCGAAAGCGTGGCACCAACGTGTTCCGTGAACGATCGAAAGCGCACGCCGACGACGAGACCTATCCAGGCTTGCTGCTGCTGCGGCTCGAGGGCCGCGTGTTCTTTCTCAACGCCGACGAGATCGCCGAGAAGATCGCGGCATTGATCGCCGAGGCGAAGCCGAGAGTCGTCGCCATCGACATGCAGGGCGTCGTCGATCTCGAATATTCGGCCTTGAAAGTGTTGACCGAAGCCGAGAAACGCCGCCGCGAGGCTGGCGTATCGCTGTGGCTGGTGGAGATGAGCTCGCAGGTGCTCGCGACCGTGAAGCGCGCGCCGCTCGGCAAGACGCTGGGCCGCGAAGGCATGGTGCACAGCCTCGAAATCGCCGTCGAAAGATATCGAAAAATGAGCAATGGAGAAAAGTCATGAGCGAATCCGCGCAAAAGGATGCCGGGACGATCCAGGTGATGCTGCAGCGTCTCAACGACCTTCGCCTGCCAAAGGCGCTCGATCTGAAGAAGAAGGTCGATCGCGGCGAGAAGCTCGACAACTACGACATCGAATTTCTCGAAGAAGTGCTCCAGGACGCGAGCGGTGCGCAGCCTCTGATGGCGAAACATCCGGAGCTCCAGACGCTGGTTTCGAAGCTGGTCTCGCTGTACAGCGCGATCACGACCAAGGCGCTCGAAAACGAACAGAAGAAGGGCTGAGCCATGGCAAAGAAAGATGCAAAGAAGGAAGCAAAGAAGGAAGCGACTACAGACGGGAGGCTCGGCCGCAAGGATTACGAAGAAAGCTTGCGAAAACTGCACATCGAACTGGTGAAGGCGCAGGCGTGGATCAAGCACAAGGGTCTCAAGGTGTGCATCGTGTTCGAGGGCCGCGATGGCGCTGGCAAGGGCGGCACCATCAAGGCGATCACCGATCGCGTGAGTCCGCGTGTGTTTCGCGTAGTCGCATTACCGGCGCCCACGGAGCGCGAAAAAAGTCAGATGTACGTCCAGCGGTATCTCAAGCACCTGCCCGCCGCGGGCGAGGTCGTGATCTTCGATCGCAGCTGGTACAACCGCGCCGGCGTCGAGCGCGTCATGGGCTTCTGCGAAGAGGCGGACGTGAAGCGTTTCCTGCGCATCGTGCCGGCAGTCGAGCGCGCCATCATCGATTCGGGCGTGATCCTGCTCAAGTACTGGCTCGAGGTGAGCCCTGAAGAGCAGACCCGGCGACTCGAAGCCCGCATGAAAGACGGCCGAAAGCTCTGGAAGCTATCGCCGATGGACTTGAAGTCGTACAGCCGCTGGTATGACTACTCGCGCGCGCGCGATGAGATGTTCGTCGCCACCGACACCGGCCACGCGCCGTGGTTCGTGGCGCCCAGTAATGACAAGAAGAAGGTGCGGCTCAATATCATTTCGCACCTGCTCGAGCGCATTCCCTACAAGGATCTGAAGCGGGAGAAGCTCGAGCTGCCGAAGCGGCAGAAGAAGGGCAGCTATCGCGACGCCAACTATCCGTTCAAAGTCATCAAGGAACGATTCTGAAGGTTGTCTGATCTGGATCAGGGTTTTTCCGGGCCCGTGGGACCAAAGTCTCATTTCGGTGGGGGTCTGCGCGGCTGAAAGTCCATGCGAGCCGTCAGCCGAATCTTATGCCCACGAAAGAAACATACGATGACCGCGTGATTCGACTGTTCCTGATGGCCGCGGCCATCTGGGGCGTGGTCGGCATGTCCGTCGGCGTGCTTGCGGCCGCGC
>Ga0207691_10006774_pt1 | contig 11048 bp, 7 predicted proteins | sample KBSM13metaG_FD_184327 | JGI IMG/M metagenome (GOLD analysis project Ga0207691, IMG submission 184327) | Miscanthus rhizosphere microbial communities from Kellogg Biological Station, Michigan, USA - KBS M1-3 metaG (SPAdes) (version 2) | ecosystem: Host-associated > Plants > Roots > Rhizosphere >...
GGCCTCGCGACGGTACACGTGAAGCTCGATGGGCGAAGCGTGCCTTTCCCAGACCTCGAACGCTGAGCCGACGCGCTGGAATCCACACTTCTCGAGAACGCGGGCCGACCTGACGTTCGCCGCTGCGACGGACGTGGTGATCTCGCGGAGCGACGGAAGGGTGTTCGTTGCCCAGCGGCACACCGCGTCGACGGCTTCCGTCATGAGACCGGCGCCCCAGTGTGATCGGCCGAGCGCGTAGTGAATCGACCCGAGTCCTGGTGTCGGCATGCCAAACTCGAGCGCGCCGATCACCGATGGATCATCCGCCAGGTAGATGGCCCACATGTGCGTTTCCGGATCAGCGAGCACCGCCTGCAGCCATGCGTGCGTCTCCTCGGGACGTTTCGGCGTGGTGCCCGTCGTGTAGCGGAGCACCTCCGGGTCAGCGGCGTACGCGAAGACATCTCCGGCGTCGGCGAGCGTCATCGGCCGGAGCACAAGCCTCGGCGTGCGCAGCCAGGGCAGCGACTCCTGAATTGGTAACTGGTCGTGCAACTGTTCGTGCGACACGGCGGTCCGGTCAGTCCGCGCGAGACCGATCGTCTGCTGCCGGCGCAACGCCCTTTCGCGGATGCGCGACCGAGTGAAGGTACAGTGATTCGACCTTGGCTCGCGCCCATGGAGTCTTGCGCAGGAATTTGAGCGACGAGTTGACGCTCGGATCATGGGTGAAGCACCGGATGTCGATGCGTTCGCCCAATCCGCCCCAGCCGTAGCGCTCAACGAGGTGCTCGATCATTGCCTTGAGCGTGATCCCGTGCAGTGGATCGACGTGCCGTGTGTCGTTCATCGCGTTAGGCGAGCCGTAGGACGGAGCTGAGGCAGCGGGCCGATGCCAAGCGGGTCGCTACCAAGCGCCAGGAGAGCGCGAAAGCTGAGACGGTCGGACTTCGCAGTTCGCCTCCCTCTGCGGCGAGTAACGTCAGAAGCTAATCCGGCGCGCCCGGCCGCGCGGCGTTCTCACCGATCCGGCCGAAAGCAGACCCCTCGGTTTGCTCGCCCGTCATGGCAGAACGCTCCCGCGACCGGCGGGGTCTGCGTGCAAACGTGGCGTCACCGTTGCGGGTTCTCAGGACCTGCCACACGCTCGTCGATCGCCTGCTCCAGTCGCGCCGCAAGTCGAACGTAGTCGCGCGCGGCCTCCGGATCGGGCTCGAAGCCGAGTGCGTGCGCAGCCGAGTTACGGAGGCTGCGGAGCTCATGAAAGACTGCCGCTTGCCGGGCGTCGATCACGCCAAGCTCTTCGAGTGCTTCGATCAGCCGGACGGGAACTCGCAATTGCGTGACCGGCTCGCCCGTGCCCTTGCGTCGCGCGGCGCGCAGCGCCGTCGCCTCGAGGCGCAGCCATGCCTCCAGAATCGCGGCGCGCGGCGCCATGGCTGCGAGGCGGAGCAGGGTATCGTCACTCTCCGTCGAGGCGGCGGATGGCGCCCTGGGCAGGCTCTCTGCCTCCGCGCGGACCTCGGCCAGCCGACGCCCGAAGTCGAGCTCCAGATCCTTGAATTTGAGACGGGCGACCAGCGGGATGAGTCCCAACAGCGGCCTGCGGAGCACGGCGAACACGCCCAGCACCGTCAGCGGCCAGGCGAGTGCCTTCACGATCGCGGCGATGAAGGTCAGCCAGTCCATGTGCTCCGGAGCGAAAGTTGAGTCGTTAGGCAGCGGGTCAGACAACCACCACTAGCCTACTGCAGCCCCGAGGGCAGCCTCGGCGACGCGAGCAGCGCGCCGAACACGCGCCATCGATCGTCGGCTGTCGCGTTAGGCCCGGCCGAACGTTCGACGTACTGCCGCACGAGGTCCTGGCCGAGGTTGTAGTTGATCACGTAGCTGCGGTACGTGTCGAAGAACTTCACGCGCTGCGCGGCGGCTGCAGACGACATGAGTGCATAACGCTCGAGCCAGTCCGCCGCTGCCGCACCACCGATCTCGCCGTTCAGGTACCGCCGAGCGGCCTCGTTGCCGGCGTACGACAACTCGTGCACGAGATTGTGGATGCGGTAATACTCCTCAGCCTTCGCCGCCGGCAGGCCCGCGAGCGGAAAGAGTGCCATGCTCTCGAACGCCACGCGCTCGGCGCCCGGAAACGCGATCTCGATCCCGTAGTTCGCGCTCCCCTCGGCGATCAGCGACTGCGGGCTGAACAGCGGATACACCGAGAACTCCTGCCATCCGCGATCGCGCACGAGACTCTTCTCGAGGAGCGCGTTGTAGACGTGATGTCCGGGGTATCCCTCGTGACACGCGAGATCCACAGCACGGTCGATGTAGATCGGCAGACTGGTGTTGACCTGGATGACGCTGTGGTAGTTGCCCTTGTACCAGTTGTAACCACTCCACGGTTTGTCTTTCACGTATTCGACCACGAAGCTCTCGCCCGCTGGTAGCGTGATGTGCCGCGCTGTGCGCTCCTTGCAAGCGGCGATCGCCGTCTTGAAGACGGTGTCGACCTTGGCTGGTGGAATGACGAACTGACTGCGATAGGCCACATAACGCGCCGGCACCGGGCCGCTGCCGGGGAGCATCTTATCGAGGCGCGCGATGACTTCCTGGAAATGCTCCTCCGTGTTCTTCGGCGGCGGAGCGTCGTACAGTGCGCGAGCCTCGTCGTCGAAGGACAGCTTCGTGCCCTGGAGCATCTTCACCCGCGCGACCATCGCCTCGAGCTGCTTGTGCAGGTACGCGTGCCGAAGCCGAGCCATGTCCGCCGTATCAGCGCGCGCACCAGAGGCGCTACCCGGATCGGCCCCGAGCTGCGCGATCAGCGCCCCAGCGCGCTGCTCGATGTCGCCGAGCGGAATGGTCGCCGAATCCGCCTCTGCCTTCCATTCAGGCGGCCCGTAATAGGCGTCGACGTAGTCCGGGTCGTGCTTGCCGACCGCGAGCACGAGCTTCACGTACGACTCGGCGACCTGATTCATCGGTGACGAGGAGGTGGAGACGTGACTCGCCGCGCCGCTGTCGCCCACGCCCTTCCGCTCGCCGGCGGCGCAGCCAAGGATGGCGACCAGAAAGCTGAGATGCCTAACGGGCATTCGAAACGAGTCATCAACGGATCGAACTTGGTAGCCGCAGCAGCGCGCAGCACGTGGGGTGCTGGGCGCTAATAGCAGCAGCGGGCAGCGAGCAGCCGCAGCATGCAGCCGTCGGCAGATGTGCTCAGCGTGCAGCCCTGACTACTTGGCCGCTACGAGTCCTCGGGCTGCCTCGACAAGCTTGTCTACGGTAAGTCCGAGCCCGGTATAAATCTCCGCAAACGGAGCCGATGCCCCGAAATGATCGATGCCCATCACGATGCCTTCGCTTCCAACCCAGCGATACCACGACATCGGGTGCGCCGCCTCGATCGCGATGCGCTTCGATCCCACTGGCAGTACTTCTCGCTGATACTCCAGCGGCTGCTGCGCGAACAGCTCGTGACTCGGCATGCTGACCGCGCGGGCCTGCACCCCTGCCGCGGCGAGCTTCGTCTGCGCCTCGAGCACGAGTGCGACCTCCGACCCACTGGACATCAGCACGATGTCAGGCTTGCCGTTAGGCGCGTCCGCCAGCACGTACGCGCCCTTCGCCAGTCCGGATGCCGCACCGTACTTCTCGCGGTCGATGTATCCGAGCTTCTGCCGCGTCAGGGCCAGCGCTATCGGGCCAGTCTTGTGTTTGATCGCCACACGCCACGCCTCGGCCGTCTCGTTCGCATCAGCCGGACGGATCATCGTGAATCCCGGAATCGCGCGGAGTGCCGTCAGTTGCTCGATCGGCTGGTGCGTCGGACCATCCTCGCCGAGTCCGATCGAATCGTGCGTGAACACGTAGATCACACGCTGATGCATCAGCGACGCGAGTCGCTGCGACGGACGCATGTAGTCCGAGAAAATCAGGAACGTGCCCGCGTACGGGATGATGCCGCCATGCAGTGCGAGCCCGTTCATGATGCCCGCCATGCCGTGCTCACGAATGCCGTAGTGCACGTAGCGCTCGGCCGGCGTTTCGGGCGAGAACGACTTGAACGACTTTGGCTGCGTGTTGTTCGACGGCGTCAGGTCCGCCGACCCGCCGAGCAACTCGGGCACCTTCTCGACGAGCGCGCCCAGTACCACGCCCGATGCCGCACGCGACGCGACGTTGCCGTTCTCCTTCGTGAACGTCGGAATCGCGCTCTCCCACCCCGTCGGCAGATCGCCCTGCATGCGACGGCCGAACTCCTTCGCGAGGTCGGGGTGCGCCTTCGAGTAAGCGATGAGCTGGCGGCGCCATCCCTCGTGCAGCGCGGCGCCACGCTCGCGAACCTTCCGCCAGTGCGCCAGCGCCTCTTCGGGGACGTAGAACGACTCCTCGCTCGGCCAGCCGAGATTGCGCTTCGTGAGCTTGATCTCTTCCTCGCCTAACGCCTCACCGTGCGCCTTCGCCGTGTCCTGCTTGTGCGGGCTGCCGTAGCCGATGTGCGTGCGGCACACGATCATGGTCGGCCTGCCCGTCTCTGCCTTCGCCGCCTCGATCGCGGCGTCGAGCGCGTCGAGGTCGTTGATGTCCGCGACGTGCAGCACGTGCCACCCGTATGCCTCGAACCGCATGCCGGCATCATCGCTGTACGAGAGGTCGGTGGACCCGTCGATCGTGATGCGGTTGTCGTCGTAGAAGCCGATAAGCTTCCCGAACTTGTTGTGGCCGCCGAACGAAGACGCCTCATGGGAGATGCCTTCCATGAGGTCGCCGTCGCTGCAGATGAAGTACGTGTGGTGATCGACGATATTGTGCCCTTCACGGTTGAACGTCGCCGCGAGGTGCATTTCCGCCATCGCGAATCCGACGGCGTTCGCGACGCCCTGGCCGAGCGGGCCGGTCGTCGTCTCCACGCCGGGTGTGTGGCCGTATTCGGGGTGGCCGGGCGTCCGGCTCTGCCACTGCCGAAACTGCTTGAGATCCTCGAGCGAGAGGTCGTAGCCGCTCAGGTAGAGCGCGCTGTACAGCAACATCGACGCGTGACCGCACGACAGCACGAACCGGTCGCGGTTCGGCCACGCGGGATCGGCGGGGTTGTGATGCATGTGCCGCGTGAACAGCACGTAGGCCAGCGGCGCCAGCGCCATGGGCGTCCCCGGATGCCCCGAGTCCGCCTTCTGCACCGCGTCCATGGCGAGCGTGCGGATGGTGTTGATGCACAACTCATCGAGCGACGACGCCGACGACGCGACGGCGGCGGAAGAGGCAGTTTCGGACACGGTGTACTCCGGCGGTGAGGGCGAGTTATTCGCGCAATCTAGCCACAGCGGTTGCGAGTGGGGACTATCGCCTCGGCCGCGTGACCCTCGACTCACACAGCATCGCTCGCCACCATCCGGTCCATGATCAGCGTGGAAAGCGCCATGATCGTCGCCTGAGGATTCACCCCGAGCCCGGTAGGGAGGAGCGAGCCGTCGGCGACGTAGAGTCCGCGCACGCCGTGACGCTGGCCCGTCGCGTCGACGCCCGATGTGCGAGGGTCGCTTCCCAACCGGCAGGTGCCGTTCACGTGGGCGGAGAACAGCGTGAGATCGTGCGGGCCCCACGCGCGGTCGCTGAGCGCGGCGACGTCGCGGTCGTCACGCACCTCGCCCCCGCGCGTGTGCAACGTCCGAACGCCGCGGACACCCGCGGCCAGCAGGATCTTCGCCGAGGCCTGCACGCCCGCGACGAGGTTCGCGCGGTCGCGCGGCCCCACGCGATAGGCGATGCGCGGGCGCCCACGGCGCGAGACGGTGACGGAGCCGTTCGAGGCGTCGAGGTCAGAGCCGTCGCGCACGAGCACGATGAGATTCGCCGTGCGACGAAAACGCCGCATCAGGTCGCGATGCTCTGTCCCTATGCCGCTGACTGCGAGTGATGCCAGCGCCGGATGGATCGGCGCACACTCGATCCAGAAGCCGTAGCCGTGGTCGTCTCGGCGGATGAACTCGTCGCACACGGCGGATTGCGGTATGCCCGCGGCAGCGTAGACGTCGTCGCTGTGCTCTCCGATGATCGCCGTGGTCGGGTGGAGTCGCAGATACTGGCCCACGCCGCCGCCGCCGAGCCCCGACCGTTGCAGGATGACGGGCGTTCCCACGGCGCCGGCCGCGAGCACCACCACGGGCGCTTCGGCGACGAGCGAGCCCACGGGCTTGCGCGTTAGGCGGTCGACGACCGTCGCGTGCACGCGCTTGAGCGGTGCTGTCGTGCGTCGGGCGCCACGTGCGGCCGTCGACGAAGCGCCATCTCGCTCGACGACGTCGATGCGTTCGACGCGCACGTCCGCGAGCAGCCGCGCGCCGCGCGCGATGGCCGGTGGCAGGTATACGCGATCGACGCTCTGCTTCGCGCCGTAGCGACACCCTTGCCCACAGAAACCGGCGCGAATGCAGCCGCGTGCGTTGATCGATCCTGTCGTCGCACGCCAGCCGAGCCGGCGGGCGCCGTCGAGGAGGATGCGGTTTGCGGGAGAATGCGCATCTTCGGGGACAGGGGTCGCGTGAATCTCTCGCTCGACGCGCTCGAATGTTGACGCCATGTCCGCCGGCGAGAAGCCACCAATGCCGAAGCGTCGCGACCACTCGTCGAGTACGAAGTCGGCCGCACGAAAGGTGATCATCCAGTTCACGAGCGTCCCGCCGCCGACCGCCGCGCCCTGGAACATCACCACTGATAGATCGTCAGTCGCACGCATGCCACGCTCCGCGTAGAGGCGTGCGGTCATGTCGCCTTCGCGCTCGTTCAACTCGGCGGGGGTGACGAGGTTGCCTTCCTCGAGCAGCAGCACATCGCGCCCCGCCTCGGCCAACCGTGCTGCCGCGACAGCGCCACCGGCACCGCTGCCGATGACAACGACATCTGCGGTCAAGCGAGGGGTGCTTGTTGCTGGGTGACGCTGGGTGGCCAGCTCTCGGCTTACGGCGGCGGTAGCTGCGGCGGGCACTCCGCGCTCCCGCGCGCTGCGGCCCACCGGCTCGTCGACGTTAGGCGTGGTGGCGGCCGGCGCCGGGCCTTCCCACTCGAACGCCAGCGCGCGCTCGTGCAGCGGGCCGAGGTAGCCAATGTCGGCGTAGGATTCGGGCTGCGAGTAGTACACCGCGAGCACGAGCCGCCGCACACCCTGATACACGCTGCGGGCGACGCCCACGCGAGACGTCGACCACCGCGCGAGCATACGGTCCTGCCGTTCGGCCGAGAGGCGAGGGAAGGGCGCCGCCATCCCCGAGAGCAGCAGCGCCGCGGCTCGACTACCGAGCACCGTGAGCGCCAGCTCGAGGTCGCGCACGCGTTCAGGTGGCGCCAGCGCGAGATGCGCCTCAATGCGCGCGACGAGATCCGCGGTCTGAGCGCCGTCGTCGTAGGCGTGCGGCACGACCCTCCGCGCAACCGCCTCGAGCACTTCCCGATGCCCGGCTGAAAGCATCGGGAGAACCTACTTGGCCCGCCGGTGGCTGGTCACCCAGCGTCACCCAGCCACCAGCACGACCACCCAGCAACCAGCTACCGCTTATCGATCATCCGAGCTGGTCTTCGGCTCAGCACCTTTGCCACCATAGCCGCTTTGGTGCTCAGTCTCACGATGCCGGAGTGGCTCAGATCCCGAGAGCCCCGCTCCTTCGCCGCGTCCCGGCTCGCCATGGGCGTGCTCGACGTGCTCGACGCTGGATTTCTCCTTGGGGTCACGTCCTTTGGCCCCGTGAATGCCCTCGGCGCCCTCTGCCCCGGCACCCGTGCCGGCGCGGTCGCTCGCCGTCATCCCGCGACGGCTCTCCTCGCCCTCGAGAATCGAGCCTTCCTCGCCGACCGGCACTCCAGTACCCGTGCTTGGCTCAGCACGTGTCCCCGCAGAATCCGGGCGCCCTACACGCGTTCCCGCGTCGTCGCCGAAGCCCTCGTCCGGTCGGCCACTCCCTTGCTGTCGCGAGCGGTCCGTGCCACCTGCGCCACCAGTACTCTCCCGGTCCGCCATGCTCCCTCCGCGCGCCGCGCGCTCACGTCGTTTGCGATCCCAATTCAACGTCGATCGTCGCTTTTGCCCGGTAAAGACCCGTAACCTCAGTCCCGCCGGCTCGTCTTTTTGGCAGCGATCTCTCTCCTGGGGAAGCACTTCTCGCGCCAGAACTCGGCTCCCGCCTGCAGCGGGTGCACCATGCAATGAGCTCGATCGTCACTGGCTCCGCCGATACCGCACTGCCCCAGGACCACGCCGACTTGCTCATCGAGTTGGCGGTGGCCGTGCACAAGAACGCCATCTATCCCGGCACCCACCCGCTCCTCGTCGCGGCCGTCGATAGTCTGGCGCGCCGGCTTGCCGCGTTTCTCGAGCAGACGCCGACGCTCTCGATAGGCGTCGCACGCCGCCAACTGATCATCGAAGGCATTGCCACCGACGAAGATCATCCCATCCTCCGTGACTTCGCCGCGCGCCTCCATCGCCACCAGATCGGCGCGCTGCGTCTGAGCCGCGGTCTCGACAAGGAAGAGCTGGCCGAGGTGCTCGCGACGATCGCGATCGATGGTGGGCGGGTCGAGCGACCGCTCGGACTCATGGGACCCGAGGTCCTCCAGCGGTGGCGCAACGCACGTCTGTTCGCGCTGACATTCGATCAGCTCGAGCTGATCAATGACGGTCTCGACGATGCTGCCGTCGAAGGAGAGGGCGCTCGCGAGGCGCGCACCCGTGCCGCTCAACTCTGGATCGGACTCGCCCGCGCGGCCCTCGCCCGCGAGGCGACGTCGGAGCTGACGTCCACGGATCCGACAGCGGTTGCCCGCGCCATCGACGCGCACCAGGGCGACTCGGCGTACGATCAGGTCGTCGTCGGTTACATGCTGCAGATCGCCGACGAGCTCAATACCGACGAGCAGCGCGCGGCGGCCCCGCTCCGCGACCGCGTCTCGAAGCTCGTGCGCCAGATGGAGCCCCGCACGCTCAAGCGTCTGCTCGCGATGGGAGGTGATTCCGCGCAGCGCATGCAGTTCGCCATGAACGCGAGCCATGGACTCACGGTCGACGCGGTGGTCGACGTCGTGCGCGCCGCGGCCGATGTGTCGGGCCAGACCATCTCGAGCTCACTGGCGCGCATGCTCTCGAAGCTTGCCGCGCACGCCGAGCGTACCCCCGGTAGCACGGTGCAGATGCGATCGGACTCCGAGTTGCGCGATCAGGTGCGGCGTCTGATCTCGAGCTGGGATCTCGCCGATCCCAACCCCGACGACTACACCACCGCGCTCGACTCCATCGCCCGGCACACCGCGACGCACGACGTGGATGCAGGTGGCGGCGCCGATCCCGAACGGATGTTGCAGCTGGCGCTAGAGGTCTCGACCATCGGACCAAACACCGAACGGATCTTCGGCGAGCTGCTCGCGCGTCCTGATGTCACGCCATTGCTCGATCTGCTCGAGGACGCGCCGGAGGGCGAGACGCGCGATATGCTGCTGTCGCGCGTCGTCACGCCGGACCGTCTCATCGAGCTCCTGCACAGCGAGCCGCCTAACGCGCGTCTGGCCGAGCGTCTCGCGCTGCGACTGCGGGAGGTTGCCGTCGATCCGATCATCGATCTCCTCGAGGACGAGGAGGAACGTCTGCACGGCTGGGCGTCGGACATGCTCGTGCGGCTCGCCAACGTCTCGGGACAGCGGATCGTCGATCGGTTGGCAGACGCGCCGGTGCATGCGCAACGGCAGATGCTGCACGTCATCGACCGACTCGGCGAATGGCCCGGCCAGTTCACGCCCGAGCCGTACGCCACGAGCGCGGATGCCGGCGTCCGCCGCGAAGCAGTGAAGTTGATGCTTCGCCGCGATACAACGCGTGACACCGCTATCGTCATCGGGCTCGACGACTCCGACGAACGCACGCTCGGCATCGCGCTCGCCGCGGCGCTCAAGGGATGCCCGGCGCTCGCCGTTCCCATCCTCATGCGCCGAATCGACGCCTCCACGCTCAGTGGCGAGTTGCGAGCCCGCGGCATCCGCGCGCTCGCCGCTTCGGGATCGCTCGACGCCATGCGCTGGATCGCGCAACGCACGGTGAAGAAGCACTGGCTGCTGCGTACGCCGGTGCTTCGAGAGAAGTCGCCGCAGCTCATTTCCTCCATCGCTGGCCTGGCCGCCCATTGGAGCTCCGCCCCGGAAGCCGCCGAGGTGCTCGCGCTGGTCGCGAAATCCAAGGACACCGACCTCCGCACCGCCGCCGCTCGTACCGGAGCCGCATGACCGATCGCACCACGCTCGCCGTTCGCTTCCTCACGTCCATGGCGCAGGCGTTGGCGACGATGTCGCTCTACGCCGAGGGACACCCGGCGCGCGCGCGCGCGGCGGTCGCGTCGTTCGACACGCTTCGCGACCTTCAGGACGCGGACCCGCGACCGAGCTTCTCCTTCCTCGGCAGCGACGTGGTGTATGGCCAGCAGGCCATTCGCACTCTCACCGATTGGGAGTGGGCCCTGCGTCTCGCGAACGTCGGCGTGCAGCGTCTCGAATTCGCCGACATCGTGGAGCGCAATGCGTACGTCGCATTCCTCGAGGACGTGCTGGCGCGGGTGTCCGCGTTCTCGACGATCGCGCTCGCGAATGCTACCGCCTCCACGCCGCTCCCCCGCTCGGGCGCTGCGGCGACGATACGCTTCGGCGCGATCGGGGTGCGTGGCTCGAATGAGCAGCGGGTCACCGAAGTCGCGGCGGTCGATGAGGCATCGATGATGGACCTCAACGTCGAGGTCGATGCCCTTCAATGGGTTCACGACGAGGTCAGCGGCGACAGGAACATTCCGTTGCTCGAAGCGGAGTCGATCGTGCGCTCGCTGTCCGTGGCCATGCACGGCGATAGCGCGATGCTCCTGCCGCTGCTCACGCTGAAGGAGTTCGATCAGTACACGACGACGCACGCACTCAACGTGTCGGTGTTGTCGATGGGGCTGGCAGAGTTCATGGGGCTATCACCAAGGGAGGTGCGCTCGTACGGGGTTGCGGGTATGTTGCACGACCTCGGCAAAGTGCGCGTTCCGAAAGACATC
>Ga0207691_10006776_pt1 | contig 11047 bp, 12 predicted proteins | sample KBSM13metaG_FD_184327 | JGI IMG/M metagenome (GOLD analysis project Ga0207691, IMG submission 184327) | Miscanthus rhizosphere microbial communities from Kellogg Biological Station, Michigan, USA - KBS M1-3 metaG (SPAdes) (version 2) | ecosystem: Host-associated > Plants > Roots > Rhizosphere >...
ATCACCATCAGTGTGCTGTGGGTCTATACGTATCCGACGGTTAACGGGATGCAGAGATTCGACGTGCTGCGGGTGTTGATGGTTGGCGACGGAGGTGACGGAGGAAACGGTTTTACAGGAGCCACGGAGACACGGAGACGAACGGAGGGTTCGATTGGTCGACGTGCGAAGCACGCCGACAGCCGCGATGACAACGCCCGCAAATACAAGCCGCCGAAGTAACGCCGGTGCGGTTTGTATTTGTGGGCGTTGTCATCGCGGCAGGCCGCCTTCGGCGGCCCAATCGAACGGCCTGCCCTCTTCATGATCTTCGTGGTTTGACGCCTGAGACTCGGTGCGTCTCCGTTCCTCCGTGGCTCCTGTGAGACCGTGACCTCCGCCCCCTCCGTTACCTCTTCTCCGAGGGCGTGAAGTTCAGCGCCACGCCGTTAATGCAGTAACGCAGGCCGGTCGGCGGAGGACCATCTGGAAACACATGGCCGAGATGGCCACCGCATTGGCTGCAGTGAACCTCGGTGCGCGTCATTCCGAAGCTGGAATCGACGGTCTCGCCGATTGCCCCGGACAACGGTGAGAAGAAACTCGGCCACCCGGTGCCGCTTTCGAACTTGCGATCGGCGACAAACAACGGGCTGCTACAGCCCGCACAGAAAAAGGTGCCGGGCCGATGCTCACGCAAGAGCGCGCACGACCCTGGCCGCTCAGTCGCGTGCTCGCGCAGCACCGCGTACTGATCGGGCGTGAGAATCTTCCGCCACTCGTCGTCCGTTTTGGTGATGGGATACTGTTCGGTCTTCATCCGATCAGTCATCATACGACATGGTCCACCGGGGGTGATTGGTGCGTTCACAAACCCACACTGTGGGAGTAGACTCGGCCCATGCGTCTGCGGACACGGCTGATTCTGGCGCTGTGCTTCTTGGCTTTGATCGTCGCGAATTCGGTTGGTTGGGGCCGCCCGTGGATGGGAATCCTCGCCTACGGATTAGGCGGGGTCGGCATACTGGTCCAAATGTCTGAGCGGCGTGTTCGGGGGACCGGCGCACACGCCACCATGAACCTCCCACGCTAGCGCTTCTGGTCGCCGTCTTGGCCTTGGGCCGTCCGAGATTTCTTCGGCGGCGGAGGCGTCTTCAAGAGCGCACGTAGAGCGACGTCAGCCGGGAACACCTTGCGCGGTACTGCGATGAGTTCGCCTTCCGGTATCAGAACCGCAAAGCCTCAGTGCGGCGAGCGCGCGAAGATCTCGTCCTCAAGGCCGAAGGCATGCGGAACAACTCTGGAATGAACACCACCCCAGACAGCGGCAACTCTGGTGAGAGGCTGAAGCGCGCCGCGCTTTGGGTGTTGGCCGCCGCTGTTACTGTGTTCATGAATACGCTGACGGGGATGCTGATCACTTTGGTAGTTATGGTCCCCGTCTTCCTGATCATCGCTCTTAAGACACCGAGGAAGCTTCCGTAAATGACGCACCAATGACCCACCGGGGCCCGGCAATCCTCATCATCGCGCTGACGGTCGCGGTGGGCGCGTGTCGCCGTGACGCGCCGAAGCCCATCGAACACGAGGCGCAGGTCGTGCCCGTGGGGGCCGTCGCCGCAGAGCGGGCCGCGATCCGTGCGGTGCTCCATGTGAGCGGGGTCGTCGTGCCGGCAGAAGGAGGCGAATTCCTCGTGTTGGCGCCAGAGCCGACGCGCCTCATCGACGTGACAAAGATGCCGGGCGACGCCGTGAAGAGCGGCGACGTGCTCGCCCTCTTCGACCTTCCATCGGCGGCGCTATCGGTGTCGCGCCTTGCGGCGGAGGTCGCCGCGGCACAGGCACAAGTGGAGAACGCGCGGATCAACCACGAACGGATTCGGGGCTTTGTCGAACGCGGTCTCGTTCCCCGCCGCGATCTCGAAATCGCAGACCGCGATCTCGCGTCGGCGCAGGACACGCTCGACCGCGCCCGCACGGCGCACGCGGCTGCCCAGGCCGGCGTGACGCGTGCCACGATTCGTGCCCCGTTCGACGGCATCGTCGCCACGCGGTCTCGCAACCCGGGCGACATGATCCTCTCGACCACTGATCCGGTGATGCGGATCGTCGACCCGCGCCGGCTCGAAGTCGTCGCGTCGATTCCGCGCGAAGACCAGTCGCGCGTCGTGACCGGCGCCACTGCGCGCATCGCGGCAGCGGGCACCGACCTGGTCCGCCTCACCGTCGCGGGTCGCGCCGCGAGCGTGTCCGGCGAAGCGGTTCCATTCCGGCTCGTCTTCGCAGGCCCTCACATGCTGGCTGTCGATATGACGGTGCAGCTCGATATCGATGCCGAAGCGCGCACAGACACTGTGCTGGTACCGGCCGAGGCGGTGATTCGCGACAACGGCGAGTCCGTGCTCTTTGTTGCCGCGGGTTCGCACGCCGAACGGCGCGTCGTCAAGACCGGTATTGAAGAAGCGGCGCGTATCGAAATCAACGATGGCGTGCGCGCGGGCGAGCTGGTGATTACCCGTGGCCACGTCGGACTCACTGACGGCGCCACGATCACGGTGGCCACGGCGGCGAGTCGCTAATTGGTAGTTGGTAGTTAGTAGTTGGTAGTGGGCGGTTTACAGAACTGCCGACGAATAACTACGAACTCACCACCAACCCACTCCGAACTAGCCAACTATCCAACTACCATCTAGACTGAATTCATGCACCTTCTGAAACGCCGCGCCGCCATAGTCATCGCGCTCGTCCTGACGATCGCCTCGAGCGCCGGCCCATTCGCGCAAACGCCCAGCCGCGGCGCAAAGAGTTTTCTCTGGAAGGTGCAGTCGGGACCGCGCGTGCTCTATCTTGCCGGCTCGGTCCATGCACTCAGCGCCGACGTCTATCCCCTGAATCCGGCGTTCGAACGCGCGTTCGTCGCCTCCGACACGCTCGTCGAGGAGATCAACCTCGAGCAATCCAGCATCCTCTCGCTCGCGCCGATGCTGCTCTCGAGGGCCATGTACCAGGACGGCCGTACCTTCGACAAGGTCGTCTCGAAAGAGACCGCTGATCAGGTTGCCGCGTTCCTCAAGGGCATGCCCATGGGCATCGAGCTGATTCGGCCAATGAAGCCCTGGATGGTGATGATGATGCTGCAGGCGATGCAGGCGCAGCAGGCCGGACTGAACGCGAGCCTTGGACTGGACCAGTACTTCTTCGACAAGGCAACCATGGCAGGCAAGACGGTCATCGGCCTCGAGACGGCGGAAGCGCAGATTGACGCGTTCGACAGGATGTCCGAGGCGGTGCAGGAGCAATTGCTGCGCAGCACGCTCGAAGAGCTCAACGTCAAGGGCAGCGAGCTGTCGACGGTCGTGGCCGCCTGGCAGCGCGGGGATGCGACCTCGATCGAGCGCGGCGTCACAGACGACCTGAAGAAGTATCCGGCGGCCTACAAATCGCTGATCGTCGATCGAAACAACTCCTGGATGCCGCAGATCGAGAAGTGCCTGGCGCGGACGACCCCGTGCATGGTGGTGGTCGGCGCGGCGCATCTCGTCGGTCCAGATGGACTGTTGACGCTGCTTCAGCGCAAGGGTTACCGGATCGAACAACAGTAAGGCTGATTGGCACACTCTCTTTTCACCACCGGCGGCTTCGACCTCAACGCCTACCTGGAACGTGTGGCCCTCGATCGCCGGCCTGCGCAACCCGGCGCGTCCGCCCTGCGGGATCTGGCGCTCGCGCACACACGGACAATCCCTTTCGAAAACCTGAACGCGCTGCTGCGGCGGCCGGTGGCGCTGGACATCGCGTCGATCCAGGACAAACTCGTTGGCGGCGGCCGCGGCGGGTGGTGCTTCGAGCACAACCTGCTGTTCGGGACGGCGCTGACGGCGATGGGCTATACCGTCACCGGACTCTCGGCGCGTGTCGTCTGGAACGTGCCGGCCGGAGTCGTGCGCGGCCGCAGCCACATGGTGCTGCTCGTCACGCTGCCTGACGAGCGCTATATCGTTGACGTCGGGTTCGGTGGATCCACGCCAACCGCACCGCTGCGCCTGCAGGCCGGCATCGAGCAGTCGACGCCGCACGAGCCGTTTCGCCTCACGGACGTCGGTGGCAGCTTCCTGCTGGAAGTGAGGCTCGACAACACGTGGAAGGGCCTATACACCTTCGATCTGCAGCCGCAGGTGCTGGCGGACTACGAGATGCCCAACTGGTATCTCTGCAATCACCCCGAATCGCACTTTCTGCTCGGGGTCGTCGCCGCGCGGGTCGAGCACGACCGGCGTTACGCGTTGCGCAACACCGAACTGGCTGTGTATTTCCCACGGGACACCGCCCAGCGCCGCACGCTCAGCAGCGGCGCCGAAATCCGTCAGGTGCTCGAGGAGGTGTTTCACATCCGGGTGCCGCGCGAGCCCGAGGTTGATGAGCTCTTCGCGCGTCTGGCGGCGGCGTCTCCTGCAATCACTTAACGGCCGCGCAAGGAACGCCGTTGAGGCGTTCCGGTAGACAGGGCGCTCTTGATCTACCCCTCGTCCTCATGCTCGAATTGCCTTCCACTCTTGAGGCATTTGATGAGTAACCGTCCCGGCCTGCCCCGCCATAGCTTTGCGAAGGCGGGCGCCGCCGCAGTTGTGCTCCTGGCGGCCTTCTTCGTCGCGGATCTCCCGCAACTGACAGACCACGTTGCGGCACAGACCGCTGCCGCGAAGCAGATCCCGCGCATGCCCGATGGCAAGCCGAATCTGCAGGGTATCTGGCAGGTCCGCAACCGCGCGGCTTACAACATCGAGGATCACCACGCGCGGCTCAACATGCCGGCCGGGCGCGGGGTCGTCGAAGGCGGCGCGATTCCCTATCAGGAGTGGGCGCTGAAGAAGCGCGACGAGAACTTCGCGAATCGGTACAAGGAAGATCCGTTCAGCAAGTGCTACATGCCCGGCGTGCCGCGGATCATGTACATCGAGTTCCCGTTCCAGGTGTTTCAGAGCTCGACGCACGTGGCGATGGCGTTCGAATGGACCAACGTGCACCGGCTGATCTACACGAACGGCAGCAAGCCAGTACAGGGCATCGAGTTCTGGATGGGTGATTCGCGCGGCCGCTGGGAAGGCGACACGCTGGTCGTTGACGTCACGAACCACAACGACAAGACGTGGTTCGACATGTCCGGCAATTTCCACAGCGAAGCGCTGAAGGTGACCGAGCGGTACTCGCTGATTGACGCCGACACCATGCGCTACGAGGCGACCGTGACCGATCCAAAGGTGTTCACGCGGCCATGGAAGATGAGCATGCCGATCTATCGCGTCAAGGACGTGGATCGCATTTTCGAGTATCAGTGCGTGGCTGAAAGCGAAGAAGCCGACGGCACGTTTCACCGTGAGCCAAAGACGTGGTATCCGAAATGAGCAGGATGGAATTCAGAATGCAGCATTCAGAATTCAGAACCGTGGTGAGACTGGCACTCGGTGTCGCGCTCGTTGCCGTGCTCGCGATCGGTGATGCCTTCGCGCAGGACGCGCCTCCCCCGCCGCCTCGAGGCCGCGGCGCGGGGGCAGCCGGCCAGGCAGGACCTGGCGGTGGACGTGGACGAGGCGGGCCAGAAGCCGGCCCGATTCGCCGACTGCCGGATGGCAAGCCCGACCTCTCGGGTTTCTACAACGGCAACGGCCGCGGCGCGAACTACGGCCTGGAGAACCATCCGACGCAGGGACTGACGCCCGGCGGTCAGGGCATCATCGTTGACCCACCCGACGGGAAGCTGCCGATGCAGGAGTGGGCGAAGGCCGAGTTGGCAAGCCGTCAGACGCCAGCGCGTGGCTACGACGACCCCACGGCGCACTGCATCATGGCCGCCGGCGTGCCGCGCGCCTTCTACGTCCCGTCGCCGTTCTTCATCATGCAGACGCCCACCGACGTCGCGGTGCTGTTCGAGCGGATGGCCTGGCGGCGGATCCCCATCGACGCGAACCGCAAGCACCTGCCCGACAACGTCCGGCTGTGGCAGGGCGACTCGATTGGCCACTGGGAAGGCGACACACTGGTCGTGGACAGCACGAATTTCAACGGCAAGCCGTGGCTGAACGAGGCGGGCGAGATCACGAGTCACGCGCTCCACGTGGTGGAGCGGTTCACGCCCGTGAATGCGACTACCATTATGTACAGGGCGACGTTGACCGACCCGATCGTCTACACCCGCCCGTTCACCATCGAAGTGCAGTTGATCCGCGATCCTGAGGGCGAGATGCTCGAGGTGGCGTGCCACGAGGACAACCAGGACCTGCAGCATATGAAGGACGTCAAGGACGCAGGAACCGGCTTGAAGTAGGACACCCTTTCACGGGTGTCTGGGAATACAGAGGAGACTGAACTCATGCGCGGAAAGATCCTGAGCGTTGTTGCGGCTGTGGCATTCGTGCTCGCCGCGGCGCCAGCCATCGCTCATCATTCGTTCGCGGCGGAATTCGACGAGAACAAGCCGATCAAGCTGACCGGCAAAGTCGTGGAGATGCGCTGGTCGAATCCCCACGCGTGGATCTACCTCGACGTCAACAACAACGGGAAGACCGAACGCTGGGCGTTCGAGACCGGCGCAGCGAACGGCCTGTTCCGGCGCGGATGGCGGAAGGAAGATCTGCCGGCGGGCACCGTCCTCGTCATTCAGGGCTGGCAGGCGCGCAACGGATCGAACACCGCCAACGCCGGCAGCATCACGTTCCAGGACGGCAAGCGGCTGTTCGCCGGCTCGTCGAACCCGAACGCCGAGCGCCTGCTCGAAGGCAAATAGTTCAACTCCCAACGTCCAATTCCCAACGCCCAGGAGACTCCACGTTCTTGGGAGTTGGAAGCTGGGCGTCGGGAGTTCATCCGCGGAGTCAGTCATGATGCGAAGTCTCCGTCTTCCACTCGCCCTGCTCCCCTTCGTCCTCACCGTCGTCCTTTACCCTCCACTCGCAGCGCAAACGAAGGCGACGGCGACCAACGTTCCGACGATCCCGCACCAGCCGGTGGTGGACTTCTTCAAGAACCCGCCGGGCATCTACACCGGCGAGAACATGGGGATCGCCACCAACTCGAAGGGCAACATCTACATCTACCATCGCGCCAACGAGACGCGGCTCTTCGAGTACAGCCCGCAGGGCACCTTCATCCGCGAGATCGGGCGCAACAACTACGGATTCGCCTTCGCGCATTCAGTGCGCGTGGACGCGCAGGACAACATCTGGGCGGTCGATGAAGGCACCGACATGATCGTCAAGTTCAGCCCGGAGGGTCGCGTGCTGATGACGCTCGGTCGTCGGCCGGATCCGGTGCGGATGCTGAACAACATGTCTGGCGCCGGCGCCTATCACGGCCGCAATGAACCGTATCGCTTCGGCCGGGAGACCGACGTGGCCTTCGACCAGCAGGGCAACATCTTCGTGTCCGACGGCTACTTCGACGCGCGCGTCGTGAAGTACGACAAGAACGGGCGCTTCATCAAGGCCGTCGGGACCCGTGGCGCTGCCAACCTGCAGTTCAATACGCCGCATTCCATCGCGACAGACTTCCAGGGCAACGTGTACGTGGCCGACCGCGGCAACGCGCGCGTGCAGGTACTCGATAACAACCTGAACTGGAAAGCGAACTACACCACGGTCGGCAACCCGTGGGCGGTGTGTGTGTCGGGCGGACCGGGGCCGAAGAATCCGGGCAAGCAGTATCTGTACGCCTCGAACTCATGGCAGGACAGCGCGCCGGCCGCAGGCACGGAGATCACCGGCGAGATCTACAAGATGGAGCTCGACGGCACGATCATCGGCAAGTTCGGCAAAGCCGGAAAAGCGCCGGGCGAGTTCGCGACGGTGCACCAGATCGACTGCCGCGACCCGGACACGCTGTTCGTAGCGGAGATCAACGACTGGCGCTCACAGAAGATCCTGCTGAAGCCCGCGGGGACGAAGAGCACGAATTGACGTTGTAGTGTCCGGCTTTAGCCGGACCAACGGACTCACCACGAAGGGCGCGAAGGACGCGAAGAGAGATCGATATTCAAGACATCCTTCGCGCTCTTCGCGAGCTTCGCGGTCAAGGCATTTATGAAGAAGCCGATTGCTGTCGTTTCGATTTTTGCGTTCATCGTCCTCGGCCCGGCTGACTGGCTGGCCGACCGTATCTGCTGGTGGTCGATGCCGGGCGCGACGCTCATCGCGCAGAGCGCGGCGCCGCCGATCGCGTTCGACGCCACCGCCGACTTCCTGCGCACGCCGAATGACGTCTTCATCGGCGAAGTGGGCGGCGTCGGCCGCAACTCGCGCGGTCAGATTTTCGTTTACACGCGAACGGGTCATCCGTACGCGACCCTCGGTGACAATCGCACCTTCTACCGCAACGGCTCTCGGCTTTTCCTCTTCGACGCCAGCGGTAAGTTCGTCCGCGAGTGGGGCCAGGACGTCTACGGTTTCAATGACGCGTTCGGTCTTCGCGTCGATCCGCAGGACAACGTCTGGACGATTGACGCCGGCGCCAGCCAGGTCGTGAAGTTCGACCCGCAGGGGCGCATTCTGCTCGTGCTCGGCCGCAAGCCGGAGGCCATCAACGTCCGCCCGGGGGCTGCGGGCGGGGAAGACGGTGGTGGCCGCGCTGCCGGTCCGGCAGGTGGTGCTCGCCAGGGCGGTGTCGGTGCGGGCGCACCGGCCGGAGGACGCGCCGGCGGCGCGGCACCGGGCTCGGGCGTACCGGGGTCGACATTCAGCGAGCCCGGCGATGTGGCCTGGGATGCGATGGGCAACATCTACATTGCCGACGGCGTCGGCAACACGAACCGCATCGCCAAGTTCGACAAGGACGGCCGCTTCATCAGGCACTGGGGATCGACCGGGACCGAACCGGGCCAGTTCAATGGCGTGAAGGCATTGGCGATCGATCGTCAGGGCAACGTCTACGCCGCCGACATGCGCAACAAGCGCATTCAGGTGTTCGACGCCAACGGCATGTTCAAGTCGCAGTTCGGCAACATCGGCACCCCGATCGCCCTGTGCATGACGACTGGTCCGACGCAGTATCTCTACGTCTCACATGCAGGTGACGAGGTGGGCATGGACGACGCGGCGATCTACAAGGTGACGCTGGACGGCCGGATCGTCGGCTCCTTCGGGAAGGCGGGCAAGCTGCCGAAGGAGTTCGGCATTGCGAACTCCATCGACTGCCGCAACGAGAACGAGCTGCTGATCGGCGAGATGACGAACTGGCGGGTGCAAAGGGTGACGCTGAAGCAGTAAGGAGCCGTTCACACTTCCGAGTTCTCGCTTCTCTGTTCGTGTTCAGGTTCGAAAGCCTCGTAGGACTTTGCGAGCTCGTGGTTATTTCCTAACGTGGCGCTCGAGCATCTGGCGCCGGACGACACCGCCGTAGACGTTCCCCTGCGCATCGACGCCCACGCCTTCCGCGCCCGAGTGATCGGCACGCGTCGATTCCATGTCCTCGACAAACGCGGTGACGCGGCCGTCGCGGGCGCTGCCGATGCGAATCCCCTTCTTGATGCCCATCAGCTCGTGCGCGCCCGTGTCCGGGCCGGACTCGGAGTCGGCGACGTAGATCGTGTCGTCGGCCGTAATGAAGATGCCGCTGGGACGGCCGAACTGCCGCCACTCGTCCAGATACTTCCCGTCCTGGTCGAAGATCTGAATCCGGTTGTTCTCGCGATCGCCGACGAACAGTCGGCCGCGCGAATCCATCGCAATCGCATGCGGCTCGCTCAGCTCGCCGGGTCCTGAGCCCTTCGTCCCCCACGCCTTCACGAACGTGCCCTCCTTCGTGAACTTCACGACGCGGTTGTTCAGAGGGGGTGGGCCGTCGGTTGTCCGGTGGCTGTCGGTGACGAAGATGTCCCCGTTCGGCGCGACGACGACGTCTGTCGGCTGATCGAAGAGTCCGGGCTCCGAACCGGCGACACCGGCCTTGCCGAGCGTCATCAGCACCTGGCCCGTGGGACTGAATTTGAAGACCTGGTGGCCCTTGCCGTCGCGGCCGCGCGCGTCGGTGACCCACAGGTTTCCCTGGCGATCGACGGCCGCCCCGTGCGGAAACACGAACAGGTTCTGCCCGAACGCGGCGAGGAGCTTTCCGTCCTTGTTGTATTTCAGGATCGGCGGCTCGCTGCGGCCGGCGCAGGAGTTTTCGAAGCACCGCTCGATCACATAGATCGAACCGTCCGGCGCGGGCTCGATCGCGGTCACGGCAGGCCACTTCGGCATCCCCGCCGGCAGTTCACCCCAATCGCGCGTCGTCCGGTACGGCTGCGGCAGGTCGTTGCGAGGCTCGTTGTTCGCGCGTGGAGCGGCCGCTGGCGTCTGCGCGGCCGACGGTGTGATTTTCACGATCGTGACGACAAAGTGCTTGCCGGGCGCCAGAACGAACTGGTGGACCGTGTTTTTAGGGATGTAGAGGATGTCACCGGCGCTGACCTTGTAGGACGTTGCGCCCTTGATTCCTGCGCCGCGAAGCTCGCCGTCCGTCGTCGCGCGTCCGTCGATGATCGTCCCGCCGATCAGCACCTCGCCTTCGCCCGATCGGATGGTGATGAAATCGTCCTGCTTGGTGTGGACCTCGGCCTCCGAGTTCCCGTCGCGATAGATCAGCGTCGCGCCGCCTTCGACCAATCGCTCCAGGCCCAGGTGACGCGCCGGATCGACGTTCCCCGCGATCTTCTTCTCGAGATCGGCCAGCTGCTTCGCGCTCCACAGCACCGGCTGCTGGGCATGACCGATGGACGAGGCGAGCAGCAGCACGGTGGCGATGACGACAGTCCTCATGACATGCTCCCGGTGATACGCGCGGTTGAACGGGATTGTAGCCGCTGAGAGGCTACGGAGTTCGTCGGAGAAAACGGTCTCACAGGAGCAACGAAGGAACGAAGGCGAACGGAGTGCGATGGCCGTTCGATTGGTCGGCGTGCGAAGCACGCCGACGGCCGTGATGTGAGCGACCGCAGATACAAGCCGCTGGTGACGGTCGGAGCGGTTTGTATCTGTGGTCGCTCACATCACGGCAGGCCGCCTTCGGCGGCCAATCGAACGACCTCCACGCTTCACAG
>Ga0207691_10006779_pt1 | contig 11044 bp, 10 predicted proteins | sample KBSM13metaG_FD_184327 | JGI IMG/M metagenome (GOLD analysis project Ga0207691, IMG submission 184327) | Miscanthus rhizosphere microbial communities from Kellogg Biological Station, Michigan, USA - KBS M1-3 metaG (SPAdes) (version 2) | ecosystem: Host-associated > Plants > Roots > Rhizosphere >...
AATCAACATCAGCCGACTTCGATGTCGCTTACCGTGGAGCCAGGGCAGACCTACGCATTCACCGCCACCCGGGGGTCGGACCAAGGTGTGTCTCTGCTGCGATCGAGACGGACTCCCTAGTCAAGCCGGAAGAAACCCTTCTTCGGGCAAAACCGGCTCGGATTTGGGAATGAGCACGCGAATCATTCAGGTGCGGCCGTCACGCGATCCGCGCTGGCAGAAACAGGGTGGCTACGAAGTTTTCGAGGCCGATGGCGTTTGCCCGGTTTGCTGCGATGAACGCGCACGGAATATATCTTAGCCTCCAAAAAATACACTCGTTCAAAAGCTTTGAGACAAACTGATGTGCAAGGTCGCTGAAAAAATAGCAATGAAATAGCAACAAAGGGACGACTACCTGGTAAAACACTGCCCTTTTAAGGCGTTGGTTCCGGGTTCGAGTCCAGGCCAACCCATCTCAGTCGTCCTCGGTTTCAGGAGATGGCGGTCACAGGCCACCGCGCAGAAGAGGAATCAAATCGCGCAGGGAGTTCTTCTTCCGGTCTAATTGAAAAACCGACAAGCCGGCGTCGGTCGCGGCCCGCCAATCGCGCTCGGGATCATCGCCAACATGCAAAGTGTCGCGCGGTTGGACCTCAAGAAATTCGAGCGCGCGCCGAAAAATTTCCGGATCGGGTTTGTCCGCGCCGATCTCACTTGAGACGAAAACGTGGCGGAAATATTTCGAGATGCCAAGCCGTTCAAGAATGACGCGCAGTCGGCCGTCGAAATTTGAAACGATCGCCAGCGCAAGGTGCGGTCGCAATTGCTCCAGAACGTCAACGACTTCCGGATACGATTCCCACACACCGGCTTCGGCGAAATGCTCGTAAGCGACTTCAAAAAAATTGTCTCGATCTAATTCGTCAATGGTGGGCGCGGCTTCCTTTAGGACAAGATCGACCAGCTCGCGCCACCAATCTTTATCGTCGTTTTCGCGCGGCCCATCGATCGCTTCACGCGGCGGCATTTGTTTCCAGGCAGAGTAGAACGCGGCATCCAGTTTCTTCGCGTTCAACTTCAGGCCAACCTCGGCGGCAACGATTGCGTAATGGTCGCCTACAGTTTTCGTTAAATAAAAGAGAGTGCCGACTGCGTCGAAGAAGATTGCTTTGAGCATCGGTTTCGGGAGGGCGAGCATCCTGCTCGGCCGTTCGGAGCCTCCTTGCTGTGAACATTCGTGGAGGAAGAATGTTCGGCAAGGATGCCGAATGTAGTTCAGTGGAAGCTACCAGCCTGCTCTTTTCGGCAGGAGCGGAACCTAGACGTCCAGGTTTGTGCGCCCAGCGGAGTTGCACTCCGCTTCTATGTAAGCTGAAAGCGGACAGAATGTCCGCTTGGCGCACAGGCCGCAGGCCTCTGTTCCGTGCCGCTGGCGGAAAAGCTTCTTGGGAAGCCGATTGTTTGAGCCAACCGTTCTCGGCGTGCAGGGTGGCAGCCTGCGCTCCCTAGATTTTGTGCGAGATTAAGCCGCATGCTCCCAGTCGAGCACAACGATCCGATTAACGAAAAGATTCTCGCCATCTCGGAGGACAAAATCGAAGGGTTCGTGCGTGAACCATTTCAGGAAATCGCGGACCGCGTCGGCGTCGCCGCCGATGTGGTAATGGCGCGGATTGCGGCCATGTTGCGCGCTGGGACGATTCGGCGGGTTCGCCAAACATTGCTGGCAACGAATTTGGCAGACGGCGCGCTGGTGGCTTGGAAAGTTCCGGAAGCAAAAATCGACGCCGCTTTCGACTTCATGTTTCAGTGCGACCCGTTTTCCGGTCACGTCGTTTTGCGATCAACCGACACCCTGACCGCGGGCTCAGATTACAAATTGTGGACGACAGTGAAGGTGCCGCACGGATTTTCGCTCGAAGAACATTGCCGATTGCTCGCAGGCAAGACCGGCGCGGAACGTTTTCGGATCATGCCGGCGAAAGGAATTTTCACTCTTGGAGTTGGCCATGTCCGTCGCAAAACAATCGAGCCCGGAAGTCGGGCAGAATCACCGGCGAAGATAATCGAAGTCCGCGCGGTCGAATTGAGCGAGCGCGAGTGGAAGGTTTTGCTGGCACTAAAACGGGAGTTCGCGCCGGAAGAAATTCGTCCCACGCCGTGGGCCTCGCGCGCGAGGGAGGCTGGCGTTTCACTGGAAGAATTTTATTGCGTTGCGGAAGAGCTGAACGCCCGCAAAATCATTGGGCGTTTTTCCACTTTTCTGGAACATGTTAAGCCGAGCGCTGGAGGCGTGCGGGTAACGCGATTCAACGCGCTGTTTCATTGGGCGGTGCCGCCGGGCCGTGAGGTTGAAGCGGGCGGCGAGATCGGGCGGCATCACATTCTCACGCATTGTTACTGGCGGGAAGGCGGGCCGGAGTTTCGCAACGTCAACATCATGGCGGTCGCGCACGGCACCGATAAAACGCGGCTCCTCGAACACAAAGCGGCGATCGATGCGCATCTGGCCGCGAAAAGTGTTCCGGTATCTTACACCAATGTTTTTTGGGGTGGTCGCAGCGAAATCAAGCCCTCGGAAATTTCGCCGATGCTTTACCGGAAATGGCTGAGCGAGATGACGCCGCAAGCGGCGTGATGCGACGGTGCGATGATTTCGCTGATTGAAAAAATTCGCGCAGGGAATGATCTCTCTGCGTTCGATGTGCAGGAAGCTGCGGCGTTTTTGCTTTCCGATTCGATTGAAGCAAAAACAAAGGCTGATTTTTTGACCGCGCTCCATGACAAGGGCGAAAGTGCGAGCGAGATCGCGAGTTTTGTGCGCGTGTTGTTGGAGCGCGCGGTGCCCTTGGAAATTGAGGTTGACGGACCGATCGTCGATGTTTGCGGGACAGGTGGCGACGGCATCGATCTATTCAATGTCTCAACTGCGATAACGTTCGTTCTGGCCGCAGGCGGGGCGACGGTCGTGAAACACGGCAACCGCGGCGTTACTTCGCGCAGCGGCAGCGCCGACGTGCTGGAAGCGCTCGGGGTCGCAATTGATCTCGAGCCGGATGATTTGCGTGAATGCATCAAACGACTCGGTTGCGGATTTGTATTCGCGCGAACCTATCACCCGGCGTTTCGAGCGCTGGCGGAAATGCGGTTGGGATTGGCCAAAAGACAGCAACGCACCATCTTTAATCTGCTCGGTCCGCTTTTGAATCCCGCGCGACCAAAACGCCAGCTGATTGGTGTTTTCTCTCCGCACCTGACAATGCTGTTCGCCGATGTCCTGCGGCGACTCGATTGCGAGCGCGCCTGGATCGTTAGTGGAACGGCGGTTGACTCCCTCACCATGGATGATGTGTCGACGATCGGGCCGACTGTAATCGCGGAAGTCAATTCCGGGAAAATCACCTCCGCCGTCCTGGACACGCGCTGGCTTGGGATTCCGCAAGCAACGTTGCCGGAACTAACGGGCGGAGATGCCAGGACAAATGCTGAAACGATCATGCGAATTCTCGCTGGCGGGGAGACTGGGCCAAAGCACGACTTGGTGATTGCGAACGCGGCGGCGGGATTTGTCGTGTCCGGTTTGGCCAGCGAGATGAATGGGGGAATCGCGATGGCACGCGAACAAATTGAATCCGGTCGGGCGTTGGAAAAATTGAAGGCGTTGCAAAATTTCGTGGCGTAACGATCGCCATTGCTGTAGGGGTCGCCGTCTCCGGCGGCAGAATTGAAACGCTCTGTTGTACAGCGGGAAAAAATTGTAGGGCAGGCGCTCCCGCCTGCCGATACGAGGCTCGGCAAGCGACACGCTTGCCCTACAGTAAATGCGTGACGCGATACAATAGATCGAGATTGCGCAGTAGTGCGACAGCAAAGGAAGTGCGATCGACCGGGCCACGGCGAGCGATGACGAGCGAGGTTGCCCGCTCCCGAAGTTCTTCCGAGAAATCGTGTGGCGTTTGGTTCACGTTCACACCAACGCCGAGGACGGCGAGATGCGGCGCTTTTGGTTGCGCGCGCATTTCTACCAACACTCCTGCAACCTTGCGGTTCTCGATATAAATGTCGTTAGGTAGCTTCACTGTAGCGGAGAGATGGAATTCGCTCCGGATTGTCTTTGCCACTATTTGTGCTGTTTGTTGCGCCAGTTGCACCGGGTCGCTAATCGCGATTTTTGGCCGGAGCAGAACTGAAAACCAAAGGCCTTTTCCCGCAGCCGATTCCCAAGTATTGCCGCGTTGGCCGCGCCCGGCGCTTTGATGTTCCGCAAAAACAACGACGCCTTCCCGCGCACCACCTTTCGCCATCTGCAATACTACGTCATTGGTCGAGGTTGTTTGCTCGAGCACGATGATCTCCCGTCCGATCGTGCCCGGGGCGAGCTGGGCGCGTATTTTTTGCGCGCTCAGCCGATCAGCTACCAACATGGGTAAGCTCGAGCGACAAATCGATAGCGCGCGGTGAGTGGGTGAGCGCGCCAACTGAAATGTAATCGACGCCAGTCGCGGCGATGCGTCGCACCGTTCGTAGATTGATTCCGCCGCTAGCTTCGAATTTCACGTTATGCTTGCGACCGAGCGCAATGGCTTCACGCATTTCCGCCGTCTCCATGTTGTCGAGCAGGATGACGTCGACCCCGTCCATTTGCACCAGCGCGCGCACCTGCTCGAGGTTATCAGCTTCTACTTCAATCTTCATCGATGGGTTCTGCGCCCTTGCCTGCCGAATTGCGGCCCCAAGTTTTTTGAGATCCTGCTCCGCTGCCAAGTGATTGTCCTTCACCAAAATCGCGTCGAACAAACCGAAGCGATGGTTAGTGCCGCCGCCGGCGACCACAGCCGCTCGCTCGAGCGCGCGCAAGCCGGGCGTTGTCTTTCGGGTATCCATGATTTTGGCGGGATTTTTTCCAATCGCCTCTACATATTCGTGCGTCAGCGTCGCGATGCCGGAAAGTCGCTGCAAAAAATTCAAGGCGACGCGTTCCGCGGTAAGAATGCTCCGGGTCGATCCCTGGATTTTGAGAATGGTTTCGCCGCCAAGTACGCTCGTCCCGTCCGTCAGCTCTACCGAAACCTTTAATCCTGGATCAACCCGGCGAAAAACTTCCGCCGCCGTCATTGTCCCGGCAATGATGGCTTTTTCTCGCGGCAAAATACGAGCGTGGGCGCGACTGTCGTCAGGTACGAGCAACGTAGTTGTTACGTCCCCCGCGCCGATATCTTCGCGAAGCGCGAGGTCGATCGGATCACCTTCACTACTCATCTTTGTGGAACCCGCGTTGCCGGGGCGGAACGTTCCCGCTGCCGTCCAGAGTCGCAGGCGTGACTCTGCATTGAGGGCTGTTTCCGCACCGTCACCAGGGTGTCTATCAAACTCGGCTCAAGACCAGGCGCAATGGGGGATTTTCAGATAGTTGCGAGTCAAAAAAAAGACTCGGGCAGCGCACGCCAAGGAGAAACAGCAAATACAATCAACGTGCGACTACCCGAATCGCCTTAACCTGCCTTATTTGACAGCAGGCTTTCAGGGCCGTTCGAAAATTCTCGGGTTTTTATGAAAAATTTTTGGCTCTTATAGCCTCAGCTCCCCTTGGACCGTGGCAGCCTGCCTGGCTGCTTCCTCCCGCACCTCCTGTAAAAGCGACTTAAACTCACACTTTTCCAGGGCTGCGATGAGTCCCGGGTAATCCGGGCGAATGGGGAGCCGATTGATTGCCACTGGCAGTTCCGTCTTGCAATCAAGCTCGACCATTTTCCGGTTCTGCAGGATTTGCTCACGCCCGTTATTCAATTTCTCCCGCGTCTTTAGGCTCTTGACCGAGGCAAGATTGGCCAGCAGGGCCTCCAGCCCGCCATGCTCACGAATCAGGCCCGCCGCGGTCTTTCGTCCAATTCCGACCCCGGGAATGTTATCGACCGTATCGCCTGCAATCGCCAGCACATCGCCGATTAATGCCGGCGGGACGCCCCACTTCCCGGTGACTTCCTCTTCTCCGAGCAAGGCGAAGGCGTCTTTCGGCGAGGCCAGGTCGGCCTTGGCGGTGGTATAAACTTTGACGCAAGGGCCAACGAGCTGATAAAGGTCTTTGTCGTTTGTCGCCAGCACCACCTCGATATCGTCCCTGCACGCCGCGATTGAATAACACCCCATCAAATCGTCCGCCTCTGTATCAGGCAGCGCGATGTTGGTGAATCCCAGCAGTGGCGTAATCGTGCTCCGGATGAAATCCAACTGCGGAATCATTGGCCTGGGCATTTCTTTGCGGGTTTCCTTATAGGCCGGCTGCAGCTCTACTCGGCGCTGAGGCAAACCTTCGTCCCAAAACACCGCCCCAAGTTGCGGCTGCAAATGTTTCAGCATCAGCCGCAGTGTTTTGGTGAAACCGAAAATCGCGTTGGTCGGTTCGCCGCGAGAGTTGCTCAGGTTCGGGATCGCGAAAAATGAGCGGTAAACATAATAGTGCCCGTCGATCAAAAGCAGTTTCATGCTACGAAACAGGATTGACTGGATCGGATGGATTTCAAACGCAGTCGTTGGAAGGCATTCGAGAGCGTTGCTTAGAAGTCAGTAAGCCGACTTCTCAATCAGGCGTCATCCCGAACCGCGCAGACGGTGAGGGACCTCGCGAGTGGACGATGACTGCGCAAGCTGCCTTGCGTGACCAACGCCTTGGACGCGATCCCTCGCTTGCGCTCGGGATGACAGCATCGGTCTTTCGCGATAAGTCTGCCTATGGCGGATCGATGGCTCGTGCGAGTGGGTGAAAAGGAATACGGGCCGGTTGACCTCGATACGCTTGGCGACTGGAAACGCGAAGGCCGTTTGCTGCCGACAAATGAGGTGCGCCGCGAGTCGGAGAGCGATTGGACCCTGGCGACTACCATTCCGGGGCTGTTCGACCCGCCACCGCTGCCAGCGGCGACAGGGCATCCATTGGTGCGGCGGCGCAGCTTTAGCGAAATCATTCGGGATAGTTTTCGCATCTACAAGTCAGCGTTTCTGCCGTTTTTCGTTCTGACTCTGTTGATCGCAGTCCCAACACTTGCGCTCGAGCTCACTAGTCCAGCATATGGGATTTTCCCGCAGGTGGAAGGGGGTGGGCTGACGCGAGCCAGGGTCATCGCATTGATCGCTTTTACCGCGCTGGTGGTGGATTGGCCGGTCTTTCTCGCGGGTATTCAGATCGCCGCCGTCGATGTCTTGGAAGGACGTAAAGTACGCCTGGGCGAACTGCTCCGGCGGACGGCCAATTTTTTTCCGCGGTTTGCCCGGCTCAGTCTTATTGTTTACGGGAGTTATTTTCTTTGTACCGCCATTCCGGTCGCCATTATCCTAAGTCTTGCCAGCGACAATCCCACGATTCTCTCCCTTGTTCTGGCGCTCCTCATTTTGGGCGTGCAGGTGATAATGGTCGCGCGTTTGTGGGTGAACTTTCTCTTCTGGCAGCAGTCCGCTTACATTTCGAACCTCGAAGGCGTCGACGCGTTGCGCGAAAGCAAACTACTGGCCCGCAGCAAGCGCCGGCCGCGCAAGTCGACCCGCCCTCTTTGGCGCGGCGCTTTGCTCGTCTCCCTCTGGATCCTGATCGTGCTTGGATTGAGCGCCGGGGCGGAAATTCCTTTGATCTTGCCGAAATTGCAGAGCCTTTCGACTTCGTCTCCGGAAGAAATAATGAAAATGTGGCAGGATCTGAACACGCCAAAAGTTGCCGATGCCCTGTTAATCGGCAGCATGGCCATCAGCAGCTTAGTGCGGGCACTGCTGCGGCCAATTCTCGGCATTGCGTTTGTTCTGCTTTATTTGGATGCGCGCGCTGATGTCAGCGAGAGCGAATTGGCTCCGCCGGACCGTCAGTCTGATAGACCCTCCTAAATGACCCGAGCCCGTCACCTATGGAAAAGTGCCACTGAGCGTGAACGACTCTTATGGCGTCACCTTCGCAATCGACAACTTACTGCCCTGAAGCGCGCCTCGCGAGAGCTGAGATTTATCTGGAATTAGGATCTTGGCGAATAGGTTTGTTCGATTGAAAAAAGCCCAGAAACTTCTCACCTAATGCGATGGCATCCGCGCTTTTGCTTGAACGGGCTTTCGAAATTGATTCCTGAATTGTGTCAATCGCTTCGCTAAAATTTCCGGTCTCGGCATACGCGGTAGCTAGCGTTGCGAGTAAGATCGGGTTGGTCCGTTTTGTCAGAGCACAAGCATGCTCAGCCAGGCGCACCGCTTCATGGCCGTCACGCAACTCCTCACTTGGGTGAGTAGCGAAGACCCAGGCTAGCTCGTCCAGCGCAACGGTTGAGTCGGGAATCGAGGAAGCTGCCTGGTGAAGAAGCTTTGCCGCATCAGGAGAATTGATGAGTGCAAGTAGAGCACGATGAAGCTCCGAGCGCGCTTCCGTCCATTCCGGCCTAAGCAGGACAGAGTAACTCAGTTGATTAAAAGCGTCTATCGAATCCTTCTTTCGCGCTAGGGCTACACCTAGCACACGATGGAGCTCAGCGTTGTAGGGCGAAACGGCCAGTGCCTCGCGCGCCGCATCGACCGGATCTTCATTGTGATAAAACAAAGAAACCAGCAGAAGCAAATGGGCACGTGTGTTTTCCGGCGCGTAAGTCACGGCCAGACGGGCTTCCTCAATTGCTTTCTCCAGTTTGTCCTGCTTGAACAACAGCGTCCCAAGCTCCAGGTGAGTCGCGCCATCCAGCGGCGCAAGCGCAGCCGCATGCTCAGCCTCTTCCAGAGCTTCGCTGAATTGTCTCGCGTCCTCCAAGGTAGTGGCCAGGACTATTCTGGCTGCGGCATTCGAAGGATCGGCAGCTACCGCCTTTTTAGCTTCCCCTAGTGCCGCATCCGACTTTTTGCCTGCCCAAAGATGCATCGCAGTGATGACATGTTGTGCTACCGGATCGTAAATCCAGAACGAACCGAAGCTATTCATCGCCCAAACCGCGAGCAGAATCGCGATCGGTAATTGACGCCACTTTCTCCCGTCGGTGACAACATTCCATCCGACTGCGGCAAAGAAGCCGAGCGGCACCAGAGCGCTCAATCCATAAAATGCTTTGGTAGATCCATAGCATGGGACCTTGAGATTGTAATAGATGAGCCCCAGCGCCACCACCAGGGAAAAACCAACGAAAATAAAAATGTCAGAACGCGGCTCACGAAATAGTTGCCATAAGGATGTCATTACGCCGACTAAAAGAAGAAGAGTAGGCAACAACGAAAGGAGATAGCCGGCGCACATCAGATTATAGTTCCAGGGCGGGCGTATCGATAAGTCCGATACTCCACTGCATAATCCATCACCCCATAAAGTAGAGTAGAGCCCGTCAAAGAATGATGCTGTTGCGCTAAATAATGGGTGGACCAGACTTTGGCCAAAACGGATGAAGTAAGAGATCGTGTGATAGCCATCGTCTTGCCACCAGAAAACGCCGATCACGGGATCCGAGCCGCCGATGAGTGGGCTCCCGTATTGCGAAACCCGAATGTAGTGCCAACCGCAGATCAGGATCGCAATGCAGAGCATGCTGCCGAGTGTTCCAGCCCACCTAGTGACGGATGCTCGCTCGCAGGTCAATTGACGGGCAAGAGCCAGGACGATAAACGGGACTGCCAAAACAGCGGTCGCCTTTGTTAGCAGCGCGGCACCTATCAACAGCCCTAGAACACAATAGCTTCTCCACGTTGCCGGACCGGTCTTCGCCATCCGGAGTGCAAAATAAAGCGAAGCGGAAACGAGAAGTGCTGCCAAGGTCTCGTTCGTCGGATAATGCGACATGTAGAGTTGCATTGGCAGAAAAGCCGCCAGACCGCCGCCAACCAGTTGAAGGTTGGGGCGATTTGGAAAAATCAATCGCAGAGTCGCGAAGACCAGGACGAACTGCGCGATACCAAACAGCATCGTGAGTGTGCGTAGCAGCAGGATTGCTGATGGATCGGCAGTCGTTAGATTGAATAAGGAGAGAACAACGGCCGATATGAGGTAGTAAAGCGGAGGATGGAACATCTCCATTCCCTGTGCGGGCAGGGGAAGACTGTGATGTTCCTGTAAATACTTGATGTAATTAAGGTGTTGCAAGGCATCGAATCCAACTACTGCGGGGAGAATTTGGGCGTTATGCCAAAAAAGAATCAGCCACAAGAGAACAAAACCGAAGACCATGACGAGCGTCATCCAATCAACGTCCATGGAATGGCGATTAAGCCACCAGGTCCCTCCCACACAAAAACCAACAGCGGCGGCACCGAACAGCAGCCAGAGCGGCCAGACTTTAGTGAGACTAGTTATCGTTCGCTCGCTAGTATCCATCGAATTGCCCGGACCCGGGAATCTTGGTGAAGCTGCAAGAGCACCTCCTCGCCAGGCCGAGCCTGCCAATGAAGCCATCCAATTCTGGTCGCTGCGGAGTGAGAGTTGATCGCCGGTAAACGACAACCATAAAGCAGGTGGACCATTGTCGTTAAATACTCTGGCTTCAATTCGGTTCGGGCCGTCTTGCAGTAACCCGGAAACCTCTACCGTCGATGCATCCTTCCAATTGTGACTGGCGACGAGATCCACCTTTCGATCATTTATTGTCAACTGCACGCGCTTCGCCGCGCGAACACTAAGGAATGCCCGTGACGCCGGTCGCTGGAGGATGAACTCACGACGGAAAAGTGTGTCTAGGTTGGCCACGCCCCGCGCTTTGCCCTCGACTGCGGACGGAAAAAAGATCCATTCCGCGTGTTTATGCGGGGGGAGGAAGTTGATTCCGGGGTCGCGCTGGCAAAGCCAGGTGAGGCCGGCAACCGCGGTCAAGCCAAAGGCCGCGGCTAACGATATTAAGACCGCTTTCACAATTCCTTGGAAAAAAGAAAGACGCGCCGCGCTTTAACTGAGCGTGAGATACGGTAGCAAACCGTGCCGTCCGCCTTCGCGGCCAAAACCGCTTTCCTTGTAGCCTCCGAACGGACTGGTCGGATCAAATTTATTGTAGGTGTTCGCCCAGACCACCCCGGCCCGGAGTTTGTTCACGATCTTGAAAATCTTGCTGCCTTTGTCGGTCCAGACCCC
>Ga0207691_10006780_pt1 | contig 11044 bp, 9 predicted proteins | sample KBSM13metaG_FD_184327 | JGI IMG/M metagenome (GOLD analysis project Ga0207691, IMG submission 184327) | Miscanthus rhizosphere microbial communities from Kellogg Biological Station, Michigan, USA - KBS M1-3 metaG (SPAdes) (version 2) | ecosystem: Host-associated > Plants > Roots > Rhizosphere >...
ACCCAATCGGCGTAGATGCGGCTGCCCCAGGTCGCCCGCATGCCGCGCACCGGGATGTTGTCCTTCACGGTCAGCGGAACGCCGTCGAACGCACCGCACGCCTGGCCGCTGCGCCAGCGTGCGGTGCTGGCATCCGCCGCAGCGCGCGCGCCAACGATGTCGAACGTCACGATGGCATTGATCTTCGGATTGACCACCTCGATCCGTGTCAGCACAGACTCGAGCGCATCGCGCGGCGTGAACTTACCGCCCGCGTAACCTGCGGTGAGGTCCGCGGCCGTCAACTCCCACAAATTCATACGCGCACGATCGCCGCGATCGGTGCCGCACCCGGAGCGCACTGATGCTCGGTGCCGCCGGAGACGAAGATCGCCGGATCGAGCGTGATTGAGGCGATCACCGCGCCGACGGCGGCGCGCGCGTGGCGCTCGTAGTTGATGTCGGCGTCCGACAGCATCGTGTTGCGCCGGCCGCGGATCGATCCCGTCGGGCTCGCCTCGGCTTTGGCGAACACCGCGACGATGCGCTTCGCATCCTCCTCGGTCGGACTGCCGGTGAACGAAAGCCCAGCGCTGTTCAGCGCGTCCCGCACGCCATCGGCATCGATCGCGTCCTTCAGCACACCGTGGCCGATGCGCAGGTCGCCGGTCGCGGCCGGGGAGTTGCCGAACAGAAGGACTTCGCAGTTTTTCAGTTCACCGCCGGCCGAGGTCGAGGCGACGGAGGAGTAAAGGTCGAAGCGTTTCGCAACCGCGTCGTCGCTCACGTCCTTCTCGGCAACTTCGCCTAGGCCGAGTGCCACGCCAAGCGCGGTCGCGCCGCGCGCATAAGGCTTCGAGCCGTTCGGATCGCGCGTGCGCAAGGTTTTGCCGCGCCGGTCGGCGTCCGCGATGCTCGCGGGCGTCAGAAGCGGACCCTTCACCTGCACATAGTGCACGTCCTTCGGATCGGTGATGCCGGTCGCCGCCAGGCAGCGCCGCGTCGCCTCGGCGATTTCGCGCACCTGGGCCATCGTGCCGACTTCCTCGGGCGCGATGTCGCGTGTGACTTCGATCGCCATCGCGAGGCGCGGTCCGCTTGCCTTGCCTTGCGCGGCGGAGCGTGTGAACACGCTGGCGTGCGGCGAGAGCACGCCTTCGGTGCCGCCCGACCAGACGAATGCGATGCGCTTCCCGACCTCGTCGGGTGAAATGCCGAGATGCTTCGCCAGCAGGGTCTGGTACGACGAGGTCGCGTAGCCGCGGGTGAAGTCGTTGGCGCCGCCATTGCCTTCGGTCTTGCCGATCAGCGCCACGATCTCGGACGCCTTCAGGGCCCCGCTGTCGATCAGCTTCGCCAGTTCAGACACGTCGTTGGGTGCCGCCATGGCGACCTTGTGAACGCCGATCTGCATCGCTTCCTCACCTTCTTTCTTCCGTTCTTGTTGGCCACAGCAAACCACGCCGTTCGCGCGGTTGCTAGTCGCGCCGGAACGGCTGTCCGATCGCGGCCGGCATCCGCGCGGTGCGGCCGAGGCTCGCGAGCACGAGCAAGGCCGCCAGATACGGCACCATCTGGATCACGTAGGACGAGACCGGCAGGTTGAACGCCTGCACGCGCAATTGCAGCGCCTCGGTTGCACCGAACATGAGGCAGCCCGCGAGCGTGCCGAGCGGCAGCCAGCGCCCGACGATCACGGCGGCGAGCGCCATGTAGCCGCGTCCGCCGGTCATGCCGTCGGTGAAGGTGCCGATCTGCTGCAGCGAGAGCACCGCGCCTGCGAGCCCGGCGAGCACGCCGCCGCCGAGCAGCGCGACGAAGCGTGTCCGGATCGGATCGGTCCCGGCCGCGAAGACGGCGAGTGGATTTTCTCCGCTGGCGGTGAGCAGCAGGCCGCCGCGGGTGCGGCGCAGGAATACCGCGATGGCGGCCACCGCCACGAAGGCGAGGTAGGTCAACGGCGGTTGGCGGAACAGCAGCGTGCCGATCACCGGGATGTCGGCGAGGAATGGAATGGGCAGCGGCTGCAGCAGCGGAATATGGATCACCGGCGCCTGACCGCGCCCGACGATGGTGCGCAGCGCGAAGCTGGTGAAGCCGAGCGCGAGCAGGTTCGCGGCAAGCCCGGTCACCATGTGCTCGGTATCGAAGCGCGTCGTCGCAACCGCGACGATCGCGCCGAACAGCATTCCGCCGAAGCAGGCCGCGAGCAGGCCCATGACGATGCTGCCCGACAGATACGCCCCGACAACGCCGAAGAAGGCGCCCGACAGCATCATGCCTTCGAGCCCGACCGCGAACGTGCCGGCGCGCTCGATCAGGATGCCGCCCATCGCGGCGAGCAGGATCGGCGTCGCGATCCGCACCGTCGCGCTGAGGAAATCGATCGTCAGGGCGGCATCCATCAAACCTTCCTCCCGCCGCGGCCGACCGCGCAAAGCACGAAAATCAGGCTCAGTCCCTGGATCACGAGCACCAGCGAGGATGGAATGCCGATCTGGCGCTGCATCGAGAGCGCGCCGGTCTCCAGGAACGCGAAGAACAGCGCGGCCGGGATGACCCAGAGCGGCTTTAGGGTAGCGAGCAGTGCAATGGCGATGGCGTTGAAGCCGAAGCCTAGCGAGAAGCCCTCGATCAGCCGGTAGTGCACGCCGAGCACCTCGATCGACCCAGCGATGCCGGAGAGGACCCCGCTGGTGATCATCAACCCCAAGACCGAACGTGCGCGCGATACGCCCGCGTAATGCGAGGCGCGGTCGCTCGCGCCGGCGAGCCGCCAGCGGAAGCCGATCACAGTGTGCCAGAGCACGCCATGCGCCGCGATGGCGGCAAGAACCGCGAGCACGATGCCGATGTGCAGATCGGTGCGCGCGACAAGCTTGGGCAGCCAGGCGGCGTTGTCGAACATCGGCGTCTGCGGGAAGCCGGCGTCCATTTCGCCGAGCGGGCCGTGCAGGAACTCGGCGACGATCAGCCAGGCGATGAAGTTCATCATCAAAGTGACGAGAACTTCGTGCACCCCGCGCCACAGATTGATCGCAGCGGCGATCGCCGCCCATGCGGCGCCGCCGAAGATGCCCGCCACGATCGCGGCCGGCAGCACCAGGGCGCCGAGCGCTCCCGCGCCGATCAGCGCCACGATGGAGGCCGCAAGCCCGCCCATCGCGATCTGACCTTCGGAACCCATGTTGGCGACGTTGCCGCGAAAGCAAAGCGCGACGCCAACGCCGGCCAGCATGTAGGGCGCAGCCTTGTTCAGGCCGACGATGACGCGATCCCAGGAACCGAACGCGCCGAGTACGATATGCTGATAGGCGACGAGCGGGTTTTTGCCCGCCATCAGAATCAGGATGCCGGTGATCACGAGCGACCAGACCACCGATTGGATGACGCGCCAGGCGAGGCCGCCGCGCCACGGAGAGCGGGGCATGATCGCGGCGACCGTCATGCGGCGGCTGCCTGGCTTTGCGCGCCCGCCATCAGCAGTCCCAACCTTACGATATCGACATCGGCGCGATCGGTGATGCCGGCGATGCGGCCTTCACAGATCACGCCGATCCGGTCGCCGACGCTGAGCACCTCGTCGAGCTCCGACGAGATGTAGAGCACGGCGCCGCCGCGGTCACGCAATGCGAGGATGGTATCGACGACGAAGCGCGTCGCGCCGGGATCGAGCCCCCAAGTCGGCTGAAATGCAATCAACACGCCCGGCTCGCGTCCGATCTCGCGTGCGAGCACCACCTTCTGCTGGTTGCCGCCGGACAGCGTGCCGATCGCCGCATCGCTCCCCGCCATGCGCACGCCGAACTGTCGGGTGCGCTGCTCGACCAGGGTGCGTGCACCGGCGGCGTCAAGCCAGCCGAAGCGGGAGAATGGCTCCTGGGCGACGTCGCGCAGCGCGAGGTTGTCGGCGATGCTCATGCTCTGCACCAGACTGGTGCCGCTGCGGTCGGCCGGAATGTAGGCGAGGCCGGCGGTGAGCCGCGTCTTCGAACTCCAGCCGGTCACATCGGTGCCGTCGAGCAGGATGGTGCCGGCGAGCGCCGGAAACAGACCGGCCAACGTGTCGCACAATTCCTGTTGGCCGTTGCCGTCGATGCCGGCGAGCGCGAGGACCTCGCCGCCGCGCAGGCTGAAGCTCGCATCCTGCAACCGCGCCAGACCCGCGGAATCGCGTGCGCTCAGGTTGCGCGCGACAAGCCGCTCCGGCCCCGGCGCGCGGCTGGCGCGCTGCGGCGGCTCCGCGAGCGTGCGGCCGACCATCATGTGCGCGAGGCCCTGGCGCGTCGCGCCCGCGACCGGCGTGCGTCCCGAAACCTTGCCGTCGCGCAGCACCACGACCTCGTCGCAAACCGAGAGTACCTCGCCGAGCTTGTGCGTGATGAAGATGATCGCGCGCCCGTCGGCCTTCAACTTGCGCATTACGCCGATCAGACCCTCGATCTCGGGCGGGGAGAGGATCGATGTCGGCTCATCAAGCACGAGCAGATCGGCACCGCGCATCAGCGCCTTGACGATCTCGACCCGCTGGCGCGCACCGAGCGGCAGGTTCTCGACCACCGTATCGGGGTCGAGCCCGAGCCCATAGCTGCGGCTCAATTGCGTGATGCGCTCGGCGACGCCGTTGCGATCGAGCCAGAAGCCTGCATCGCCGAGCGCCAGCATGACGTTGTCGGCGACCGTCATGGCGTTCACCAGTGTGAAGTGCTGGTGGATCATGCCGATGCCGGCGCGCAGCGACTCGCGCGGCGAGCCGGGGGCGAGTTCGGCGTCCTTGAAGATGATCGCGCCCTGGTCCGGCCGTAGCATGCCGAACAGGATCTTCATCAACGTGCTCTTGCCCGAGCCGTTTTCGCCCAGCAATCCGATGATCGACCCGGCCGTGACAGTCAGGTCGATGCCAGCATTGGCTTGCACGGAACCGTAGGCCTTGGAGATCCCGCGCATCTCCAGCAGGGCAGTCATGAAAGCCGCTTCCCGGCGAAGCAGCCTCAGACGCCGCCGCGCGCGTCTTCCTTGGTGACGGTGACCTTCAGTTCGCCGGAAGTGAATTTCTTCTTGACCGCCTCGACCGCCTCGGCGACCGCGGGCGGCACTGCCGGGCCGAACGCCTTGCTGTCGGAGTATTTCAGGTCCGCGCCCGAGCCGGCCGGGGAGTCGTAGCCGTACATCGTCAGTTCCGGCTTGATCGTGCCGTCCTTGACCGATTTGGCGGCCGCCGCGTACATCGCCGGCCAGTTCTCGATGGTCGCGGTCACGACGGCCTCGGGTGCGGCCGCCACATGTCCGAAGGACCGGCCGCTGGTGTAGACGCCCTTCTCCTTGGCGGCCTGAATTAGGCCCATTTGGGCGGCGTTGAGCTTGCCGTAGATGAAGTCGGCGCCGCCGGCGATCAGGGAGAGCGCGGCCTCCTTCGACAACGCTGCATCCTCCATATCCTTGATGTAGATGACCTTGACCTCGATGTCGGGTTTGGTGGCCTTGGCACCGAGGCGGAAGCCGCCGACGTACTGCACCACGTTCGGCAGGCCCTCGAGCCCCGACACGACACCGACCTTTCCGCTCTTGGACATGCGCGCGGCCAGCACGCCCATCAGGTAGCCGATGTGGATGTTGTTGTAATCGAGCCCGGCGACGTTTTTGCCGGCGCCCTGCGCGGCAGAAGCGACGACGAACCAGGTCTTGTCGAATTCGGGTCCGACGCGCTGGCCGGCGGAGAGGAAGCGTCCCGAATGGCCGATCACCGGGCTGAAGCCGCGCCGCGCATAGTCCTTCATCGTCTCGATCTGGTCGGCGGGCGACACGTTCTCAGAGTAGGCGGTCTCGTAGCCCATCTCCTTGAGCTTGTTCAGTCCGGCAAGACCGATCGCGTTCCAGCTCTGGTCGTTGACGCTTCCGGGGAGCAGCATCGCGGCCTTGTCCTGTGCATGCGCGGCGCCGAGCGCGACGCCGCCGGCGATCAGGGCGACTGAGAGGCTCAGTGCGGCGCGGCGCGCAACACTGGAAATGGGCTCAACCGTAAAGCGCATGATGTGTCTCCTCGCGGATTTCTAGGCGTGGGGATGTTGAAAACTCCGCAGTCGCGTAGCAAGTCGCAGGCCAGCGGGATCATGGCGTGGCGTGCGGATCGGCGGTGCCGGACAATCGTTTCTTGGTCGCCGGTCGAAGGGCCTTGGCGCGTGAAGCGTGCGCGCTGCTTGCGCGGCAGTCAACATGCACAAAGTTGGAGCAGCCGTGCGCCTCACGGCTCGGCGACGTCGTCGCTGTCCTGCCAGACCCTCATGCCTTCGAAATAACGTTCGGTATCCGAGACAAATAGCCGCCGCGTGACGCCCTGCACGAGTCGCGGCGCGCCGTACTTGATACCGGAGAGGCCAATGGGCATCGGGCCCATGCTCATCTGCGCGCCACGGCTGAAGTTGAAGACCGCGTCCAGCCAGGGCGCTGCGCCGGGCGTCTTCTCGGTCATCTCGAAGTTCGGCCCGAGATAGGTGGCGGCCGCGAGGCTTTCGTCTTCCTCGCCGGCGGGCGGCGTGTACTTGTCGCGCCAGGTCGCAATCACGCCGAGATGCTCGGCAAGCTCTGCTTTCACCGTGAGATCGACGATGTAGCCGGTTCCGGCGATGATGAAGTCGGCCGTGAGCGGACCGTCGGTCGCATCAATCCGGATGCGCGTACCGTCGACACTGACCGCGTTCCAGTGCGCGCCGGAATGGATGTGCAGGTTCGCGAGTGCACGCGCGCGCTGCATCGTGGTGTTCGGCGGGCCCATCTTAAAGCGCTTGAGCTGGCGCGAGAACCGCCAGCGTGCCTCGACCGGCAAATCGGGGAAGTGGGCGAGATATCCCGAGAACTCGGCCCAGCCCATCGGATTGTAGGCGCGCAGCTCCTTGGAGCGGTGATGCACATGCACCGCTGTGGCGTGCTCGGCCGCAATGATGGCGTTGTCGAACGACGACGCCGCGCCGCCGAGTACCGCGACGGTCTGGCCTTTGAGGCCGGCGAAATCGATCGGCTCGTGCGTATGCGCCCAGCGCTCGCGCGGAAGGTTCGCCGCGATGAAATCCGGCACATGGCGCACGCCATTGCCTTCGATCCCGGTCGCGAGCACGAGCGTGCGGGTCCACAACGTCTGCGTCTTGCCGTTCTGCTCGACCTCGCACGCGATGAGATCGTTCTCCGGCCGGAAGCGCAGTAGCCGCGCGCTATTGCGCACCGGGATGCCAAGCACGCAGCGATACCAGGCGAGATAGCGCAGCCAGATATCGGTCGGAATCTTGTACAGCTCTTCCCAGGCGCGGCGGCCGTACTGCACCTCGAACCAGGCGCGCAGCGACAGGTTCGGGAGGCCGAGATCGATGCCGCCGACGTCCTTCTGCGTGCGCAAGGTCGGCATGCGGGCATAGGTGCCCCAGGGACCTTCCTGTCCTTCCGGGTTCTCGTCGATCACTAGAATGTTGGTGACGCGCTGCTGCAGCAGGCCGAATGCCGCGGTGAGGCCGGCCTGTCCGCCGCCCACGATCAGCACATCGAGCGCAGGCGCGCCGTTGGGCGCGTCGTGCGACAGCACCCAGGGCCGCGCGGGATAGCGGATCAGGTCGAGATCGCGCCGCAGCAACAGCTCGAGCTCTTCGAGCGACAGCGGCAGCGGCGGGCGCCGCGCCTCGAACTCGGCGGCGCTGGTCAGCTCCGCGAGCCGCGGCATGCGCGCCGGATCGACGTCGAATTTGGCAGGCTTGTTCATTTCCCGGACCAGTGCACGACTCGCTTCTCGATCACGCGGAACAGCAGGTTCAGACCATAGCCGAGGGCGCCCGAGGCGAAAATGGCGGCGTACATCGCCGGCATCTCGAACATCTGCTGCGCCTCGAAGATGCTGTTGCCGAGCCCGTCCTTCGAGCCGATGAACATCTCAGCCACGATCACGACGATCAGCGCAAGCGAGACGCCGGTGCGCAGGCCGATGAACGTTTGAGGGAAGGACTCGAGCAAGACGATCAGCAAGATCTGATGGCGCCGCGCGCCCATCAGCCAGGCGGCGAGCAGGCGCGTCTTGCGCGCGTTCATCACCCCATAGGCGACGTTGAAGATAATCGCGAGCGCGGCCGCAAAGGTCGCCACATAGATCTTTGTCTTGTCGTCGACGCCGAACAGCAGCAGGAACAGCGGGAAGATCGCGGTCGCGGGTGTCGAGCGGAAAAAGTCGACGACGAATTCGAGCGAGCGATAGAGCTTCTCGGATGCGCCGAGGATCAGTCCGACCGGAATGCCGATGGCCGAGGCGAGCGCGATCGCCAGGCCGGTCCGCTGCAGCGTGATGAGAAAATCCACGCCGAGCTTGCCGCCGCTGAAGCCTTTCCAGGCGGCCTTGGCGGTGTCGGTCGGCAGCGGGAGCAGCACCGGATCGATCACGCGCGTCTTCACTGCGAGATACCAGAGAGCGAGAAGCCCGACGATTCCGATCAGCGGCACGAACGGTTCGGCATTCCAGCGCGGGCTCATCGCCGCACCTCGTGCTGGAACACGGCCAGCGAGTGCGCCTTCACGCGCACGAAGTCGGGCTGCGAGAGCGTCGCGTCGGTACGCGGGCGCGGCGCGTCGAAGTACACGAGGTCCGCCACTTTCGTAGGCGCGCGCGTGAGCAGCAGAATCTCGTCGGCGACGTACACGGCTTCTTCCAGATCGTGCGACACGATCATCGTGGTGGTGCCGGTGTCCATGAATACGCGCTGCAACTGCTCGCGCATGAACAGCGTCATCTCGTAATCGAGCGCCGAGAACGGCTCGTCTAGGAACAGCACCTCGGGATCTATCACCAGTGCGCGCATGATCGAGACGAGTTGCTGCTGGCCGCCCGACATTTCGTACGGGTAGCGATTGAGATCGATGCGCACGCCGAGCCGCTCGACCAGCGCCTCGACGCGGCGGCGCCGCTCGGCTTTTGCCAGTTTCATGAACTTGAGCGGATACTCGATATTGTCGCGCGCGCGCAGCCAGGGAAACAGTGCCTCGCGATAGTTCTGGAACACGTAGCCGATCCGGACGTCCTCGACCTTGAATCCGTCGAACAGGATCTCGCCGCCATCCTTCGGGATCAGGCCGGCCATCAGATTGATCAGCGTGCTCTTGCCGCAGCCGTTCGGGCCGAACACCGAGATGATCTTGCCGCGCGGAATGTCGAGATCGAACTTGTCGTAGACGACCATGTCCTTGAAGCGCTTGGTCAGCCCGCGGACCGTGATGTGCGGGCGAGCCGACACTGGCGCTGCGCGCGCCGCGTTCGCCAAGACGGCCACGTCTCAATACGCTTTCAGGAACTTCATCATGTCGATCTTCTCCGACACGGCGCCGACGCCGATCGCGAAGTCCACATAGGCCTGGAAGTTCTTGCGATCCTGCTCGGTGAGCTTCGACACCGGCGTGTGCAGCAGCAGCGGCACGGTGTCGACCACGCTTTCCGGCGTGACTGTATTCTTGAGCAGATACTTGCGCGCTTCCTTCGGATCGTTCGCGATTAGGTCGAGCGCTTTGTTCCAGGCCTCCGCGTAGCGCCTGGCCACGTCCGGCCGGGCCTTGATAAAGTCGTCACTGAGCGCCGCGCCGCCCACATAGGCGTTTGCATTGCGGTCGCCGAGTACGATGCTAGCGATGATGCCGGACTCGAGCGTCTTGCCGATATCCATCTGGTCCATCATTGTCGCGCCAGGCTCGAGCGTGTAGGCGGCGTCGTACTGGCCCGACTTCATCACGTTGACGTGCTGCGCCATTTCGAGCTGGTCGAGCGTGTAGTCGCCCTCCTTGAGGCCGGCCTTGGCGAGCGCGGCCTTCGCGAGCGTGATGTTGCCGAGCCCCGGTGCGCTGGCGATGCGCGCGCCCTTCAGGTCGGCAAGCGACTTCGCTTCATACCCCTTGCGGATGACGAATTGCTCCATCCGGTATTTCGAGCTCTGCGCGTTCAGCGCGATGAACGTGATGACGCCGGGCTTTTTCAGGTTGGCGTTGGCGCCGTCGATCGCGAGGATCACCGCGACCGCGTCGATCTGGCCCGCCACCATGCCGCCGATCGCGAGCGTCGGCACCGCGATGCGTTTCATGTCGGTTTCGATGCCGGCGTCCTGGAAGTAACCGCGGTCGACCGCAATGAAATAGGGCAGCGACGAGGAGACCGGATTGACCGCGACGGTGACCTTGTCGAGCGCGAAGGCGGGCGCTGTTCCAAGAAACGCCAGCGTGCAGGCGATCAGACGAAATTTTGCAGACATCGGGTGCTCCTATCGGCGGTTGGCGCCGATCGAAGCAAGTTCTGTGCCCTCATGAGTGGAACTAGCGCGGGCCCATATGCTGTGCGATGCCCGCCGCGGTCGTGCGCCAGACATCCGTCGCTGCCGTGATTTTCTCGACCGCCGCTTCCAGCATGGCGATGCGGTGCGGCTGGCCGAGAAGCCACGGATGGATATGCAGCCCGAACACCGTTCCGGATGCCGCGCCGTCGGCGTGAAGCTGCGTGAACGCCTCCAGCACGCTATCGCGCCAGATCGCGGGATGGACCTTGCGGTGCCAGATCAACTGCACGTCGTCCCATTCGGCCTGGTTCGGGATCGACAGCAGCGGCGGCTGCGTCTGCAGAAAATACGGCTGGTCGTCATTGCCCCAGTCGGCGACGTAACGCAGCCCGGCTTCGGCGAGCAGGCGCGCTGTGACGGTGGACTCGCCGTAATCCTGTCCGATCCAGCCGCGCGGACGCGTGCCGGTGGCGCGTTCGATGGTGCCGAGCGTGCCGGCGATCGCGGTGCGCTCCTCGGCTTCACTTATGGCGCTGGATAGCATTCGCGTCGCGAACGCGCCGTGCGCCGCGAACTCGTAATCGCGCTCGCGGAATTGCCGGACGAGATAGGGATAGTGTTCGCACGCGCCCGCGTTCGCCGCGACGGTCACCGGCAGTTTGTGACGGTCGAGCAGATCGAGCACGCGCACGATGCCGACGCGGTTGCCGTATTCGTACTGGGCGTGAACTTTGTAGTTCGGAAATATTCCCCCGAGCGGACCGTCGTGCCGCTTGTCGTAG